>Ga0134126_10000168_pt1 | contig 85120 bp, 79 predicted proteins | sample KB31752_FD_96881 | JGI IMG/M metagenome (GOLD analysis project Ga0134126, IMG submission 96881) | Terrestrial soil microbial communities with excess Nitrogen fertilizer from Kellogg Biological Station, Michigan, USA - KB3-175-2 | ecosystem: Environmental > Terrestrial > Soil > Unclassified ...
AATGACGGACTGTAGCGTCGCGTGGTTCGCGGACCGGGTTTGGGCATGGGACACTCCTGAAAGTTAGTTCAGGGTGTCCACCAAAGCGAAGGAACTATCGCGTCCGCTGGAATGAATAGTTAGGGCGCAAACCCTCACTGCAACGACCCGGCTTCGTGAGGAAACTTGCGGATAGTGCCGCGCAATGTTGCCTCGTTGCGCAGCAGGGCGAGACCTGGAGCAGTGCTTGAACAGGACACCAAAGTAACGAGCTCGCCCCAAAATGTTGCCCCATTGAACGCAAGAAATTGCTTTGCGCCAATGCAGCTTTTTAGCGCGCCTGCGTTTGCCTCCAGAACCTCGAACTCGAGCATGTCGCTTCGGTCTTGCGTGATGTGCGCTGCGTTGACCAGAACAACAGCCGGGCCGCGATCGATGACCTTGGAAATTGTAGCCATGCTGTTTGCGCCCTAACTACAAGTAGACCCCGGATCCGGGGTGTAGCACGGGATATTCAGCTTCGTCGCAGGTGCTGTCAAACGGCATTTGCCGGCGGATCATCGATTTGCCTGGCACGCGCTCCCGGGAATGAGCTGAATGGCGCCTTGCATATTGCACAAAACGGGGTGCGAAGTTTTACGCCCCCGGATGTGCGGGCGTAAAACCCGTGGCTTGGCGGGGGAACAAGTGCTCCTCGAATCGCACGTTGGTCGCCGTCGTGGTTTGTCGATCGCGGGCCGTGGATGACCCACGATGGACGAACTTGCTCAAGGGCGATTCGTTTTCGACTTTCCGGGCTGTGGCGCCGAACCACGGTCGGGTGCGCTGGCGTGTGGGCCCGCACTGGGGAAATCCATGGGATGTGCGGCGGCCGGCGTGCCATGCGGCATGAATCCCGGGGAAGGCATCGGCGGCATCGCGGCCCGTCCCGGTTGTGTCGCCGCGGGCGCCATGCGCGGCGACTCCGGCATCGCTGCCTCGTTCTGGGCATTCCATGGCGTGGCGTGGGTGGGCTCGCCGTAACGGTGATACCTGTCGTGGATGTCGTCGCCGTGATCCCGGTCGTTCCACGAATTGTGGTTGTTCCCCGTGGCGCGGGGAGGCGGGTTGTGTCCGTTGTTCCCGTCGTGATGATGATGCGAGTCGTACACGTAATAGGTGTAGCCGGGGTAGCCGTAATAGCCGTAGGGATAGCCGCCCCAGGCGTAATAGCCCGGATAGCCATATCCGTAACCGAAGCCGATGCTTACGCTCGCGGGGTAGCAGCAACCGTCGTAGTAATCCGGGTAGTACCCGCCGTCGTCGTAGTAGCCGCCGCTGTAGTAACCGCCGTCGTCGTATCCGTCCTGCGGGCCGCCATAGCCATACGTGCCGGAATATTGCGGACGCACATAGTCGTAGCCCGGCGCGACGCAGCCGCCGACGGTGATCAGGCAGGCAACAAGCAGCAGCCGTTTCATGGCACACCCCGCACGTGCGGAAACGATTTCGACGATACGCCTGTTCGCGTTAATTGCGCCTTATCTGCCGGCCGTCGACATCACTTGCCGTCGCCATGCAACACGTACTGCGTGAACAGCTCGTGGATGCGGCGGTATTCGTCGTACCACGAATCCGCGTACTTGAAGTCGTGGCGTTCCATCGGATACAGCGAGATCCAGAAGTTGTTCTTGTGCAGCTCGATGAAGCGCTGGTACAGGCGGATGGAGTCGCCGGGCATCACGTTGTTGTCGATCAGGCCGTGGTTGATCAACAGCGGGTCCTGAAGACTTGCCGCGTATTCGATCGGCGAGGAGGTCTTGTACGCCTCCGGGTCGAGCTGCGGATCGTTGAGGATGTCCGAGGTGTAGCCGTCGTCGTAGCTGGTCCAGTCGGTCACCGGGCGTTGCGCCGAACCGGCCGCGAATTCGCCGGGCGCGCGCAACAGCGCGATCAGGGTCATGAAACCGCCGTAGGAACCGCCGTAGATGCCGACGCGCTTCGCATCGACGGCGTGGTTCTTCACCAGCCAGGCCTTGCCGTCCAGCAGGTCTTCCAGTTCCGGATGGCCCATGTGCTGGTAGATCGCGTCACGCCAGTCGCGGCCGTAGCCGGACGAGGCGCGGTAGTCCATGTCGAGCACCACGTAGCCTTCCTGCAGCAGCAGGTTGTTGAACATCTGCTCGCGGAAGTAGTACGACCAGCCCTTGGTCACGTCCTGCAGGTAACCCGCGCCGTGCACGAACATCACCGCCGGATGTGGATGCGAGGCGTCGTGCATGTCTTCATGACCGGCCGGCTGGTAGTACTTGGCCCATATGCCGAAATGGCCGTGGCTGCTCGGAACTTGCACGAATTGCGGCTGCGTCCACTGCATCGCCTTGTATTCCGGCGTGCGCGTGTCGGTGAGGTCATGTGCGTTCGATCCATCGCCGTTCACCACCGCGAGTTGCGGCTGAACGTAGGCGCTGGAATGCATCACGGCGAGCTTGCTGCCGTCCGGCGACAGCGCGAACAGTTCGTTGCATTCGGCGCAGGCCACGCCCTCGTAATGCGTGACCTGTTGCAGTTCGCCGCCCGACGTCGGCACGCGCCAGACATCGTAGGCGTAGGGAGCCTGCTTGTTGGCGAGCACATAGAACCACTTGTCGTCCGGCGACACCACCGGGCCCGACACTTCGTAACCGGTGCCGGTGATCGCGCGCGCGCTGCCGTCGAGCGGCTTGACGTACAGTTGCGCCCAGCCGGACGCTTCGGATTCGAACCACAGCGTGCGGTTGTCGTGCAGCCAGCCGAGTTCGTTGAAGCTCCAGTTGATCCAGGCCGGATCGGTGAGGCGGTTCTGCGTGACCAGCTTGTGGCCGGCGAAATCGACGGTCGCGATCCACCGATCCTTGTGGTCGTTGGCCGTCAGTTCGATCGCCACGTTGTTGCCGTCGCCGCTCCACATGACCGCGGGCATGCCGCTTTCGCCGACCGCGATGTAGCCGACCGAAACCGGCCGCGTCTTCGGCGCTTCCAGCGCCTTGGCTTCGTCATCGTGGCCTTCCTGTTTCAGTTGCGCGATGCGTTTGGTGCGCAGGGTTTTCAGCGGATCGTCGTGGATGCCCGGTAGCCCGTCGGTGGTGAGCGGGTACTGCCTGTGCGCCTGCAGGTCCAGCAGCACCAGCGATTCCGGCGCCGGCGGATTGTGGCCCGCGTACACGCGCGCCTTCTCGGTTTCCGGGTAACCGGATTCGTTGACGTAATGCGTGACGGTAGGCTGCTTGCCGCTGTCGTAGTCCTTCGGCGAAGTCGCCACCACCATCCAGCGGGCGTCGGGTGAGAGCGAACTGAAATCGACCTTGACTTGGTCGCCGAGATAGAAGGGTTCGGATGCGCGCGAAGGATCGTCGCGATCCAGTTGTTGCTCGCGCTGCTGTTGCGCGTCCTTGTCGGCCTTGATCCCGCGCAGGGTGGAGAACAGGTGCAATTGCAACCGCGTCATCTGGTCGGGCTGCTTGTCGTCGGGATCGTTGTCCGCCTTGAGATCGGCGGCCGGGCCGACGGTGCCGCTGGCGAGATCGCAGACCATCCAGTCGTCGCCGTCGCGCCAGCTCAGCAGGTGGCCGTCGGCGGAAAACTGCAAACCGGATTTGTCGCTGTCGCTGCGGGTGAGCTGGCGCGTCGCGCCGCTCGCCACGTCGCGCACGAACACGTCGCCGTGGCGCAGGAAGGCGGCGCTCCTGTGCGCGCGATCGAACACCGCATTGTCGTCGGCCTGCGCCAGTTGCGCGTCGTCCAGTTTCACCGGCGCGCCGCCGCCGGCGTCCACGCGATAGAGGTCGCGGATCGAGGAACCCTTGCGCTTGAGCTTGAAGTACACGCTGCGGCCATCGACGCTCCAATAGGCGTCTTCGACCGACGGGCCGATCCAGTCCGGGTCGGCCATGATTTGTTCCAGTGTCAGCCTGCCTGGCGGCGCGGTACTGCCGGCCGTCGGAGCATCGGCAGGAGATGCCGCGCCGACGTTGGCGGCGGCGAAGCTGAGCAGGGCGGCGAGGCCGACGATCGCGGGGCGGCGCATGGGAGGCTCCGGGCAAAAAGCGCAGCATAACCACGTGGCGTGGCGCGGCAACCGCCAGAAGGCACGGGGCGGCGGCGTCACGCGTGCGGGATCGGGGCGATTGTTGCTACGCTGGCGGTCTTGCCATCTGCCTGTTGCCATCATGCTCGAATGCATCGAACGCGAAACCGCGCCGCATCCCACCCACAGCGTGATCTGGTTGCACGGACTCGGCGCGGACGGCAACGATTTCGTGCCGATCCTGCCGCAGTTGCTGCAATCGGGCTGGCCGCCGTTGCGTTTCGTGTTCCCGCATGCGGCGATCCGGCCGGTGACGGTCAACAACGGCTTGCTGATGCGCGCCTGGTACGACATCGCCGGCTTCGATCTCGCGCAACGGCAGGATGCTGCCGGCGTGCGCGCCTCGGTGGCGGAAGTCGAAAAGCTGATCGCGCGCGAGGCCGGACGCGGCGTGCCCGTGGACAAGGTCGTCCTGGCCGGTTTCTCGCAGGGCGGCGCCATCGCGCTGGCGACGGCGCTGCAACATGCGCAACCGCTGGCCGGCACGATCGCGCTGTCCACCTACCTGCCGCTGCAGGACGCGATGGCGCAGGATCGCCGGAAGGAGAACGCCGGCATGCCGATCTTCATGGCGCACGGCAGCTTCGACCCGGTGGTGCCGATGCGGCTCGGTGAAACTTCCTGCCGGTTGCTGCGCGGGTTTGGCCATCCGGTCGAATGGCGCAGCTACCCGATGGCGCACCAAGTCTGCCCGCAGGAGATCCACGACCTGGCGGACTGGCTGAGCGAGCGTGCTTTCGCGATGCCATGACTGCGCGCGTCAAGAACGCGCGCGAACAGCGAAGCTGGCCCTGAGCGCAGCGAAGGGTGAGCGACAGGGATGTTGCGAATAATGGCATCGCGAGCGCTCGCGAAGGCCACAGGCAGGAGCCTGTGGCAGGGTTGCTTGGTGAGGCCAGGACGGCCGAACCCAGCAACGCCGTCCGCCGCGTAGCGGCGCAAAGCGTACGACTACGTAAAGCGGCATACTGCGCGCGTGGGGAACACGCCGCGCGAATCCGCTTCCGCCGAGGCCGTCACGCTGCCGCAATTCTGCGGACTGCCGGCGTTGTCCGCGTTGCTGGTGGTGGCGGAACTGGTGGTGTTGATCGCCGCGCTGGCGCCGGATTCGCACATGAGCTTCCGCACGTTCACCACGGCCAGCGCGTTCGCGGTGTGGCTGGCCCTGCTGTGCGCGTTGCTGCTGTGCAAGCTGGCGCCGTTGCTTGTGAGGTATCCGGCGCGCACCGGCTACATGATCTCGTGCCTGGCGCTGGTGGCGATCGTCACCGCGGCCACGGCGCTGGTCGGATGGCTGGATCATTCGCTCGGCACCGCGCTGACGCCGGCATCGCTGCCGCGCTTCGTGATCGGCAACGCCGCGCTCGCAGCGCTGCTGGGCGCGGCGCTATTGCGCTATCTCTACGTGCTGGCGGAATGGCGTGCGCGTCTCGCCGCGGTCGCGCGCGCGCAATTCGAGGCGTTGCAGGCGCGCATCCGCCCGCACTTCCTGTTCAACAGCATGAATACCGTGGCTGCGCTGGTGCGCGTGGATCCCGCCGCCGCCGAGCGCACGGTCGAGGATCTGACCGAACTGTTCCGCGCCGCGCTGGGCACCGACCAGCGCAGCAGCACGCTGGGCGAGGAATTGGCGTTGGCGGACCGTTATCTGGCGATCGAGCAGTTGCGGCTCGGCGATCGCCTGCGGATCGAACGCGATCTCGAAGATCTCCCGCGGCAACTGGAAGTACCGCCGCTGCTGCTGCAGCCGCTGGTCGAGAACGCGGTGTACCACGGGATCCAGCCGCTGCGCGAAGGCGGCACGCTGCGCATCCGCGCGCGGCGCGTGCAGGGTGGCGTGGAAATCGGAATCGACAATCCGCTGCCGGGCGATGCGCCCACGCGTCGCAATGGCCATGCGCAGGAGAACGTGCGCCGTCGCATCGCCTATCACTTCGGCGCGCGCGCAGGTCTCGCCACCACGGCCGCGGACGGCCGCTACGTCGCCACGGTGCATCTGCCGGTCGATGACTGACATGCGCATCCTGATCGCCGACGACGAACCGCTGGCGCGCACCCGCATGAGCGCGTTGCTGGCGGAATGCGAAGGCGCGCAGGTAGTCGGCAGCGTGGGCGACGGCGAAGCCGCGCTGGCGGCCTGCATCGCGCTGAAACCGGATGTCTTGCTGGCCGACATCGCCATGCCCGGCATGGACGGACTGGCGCTGGCGCGCCGGCTGCTGGCGATGCCGCAAGCGCCGCAACTGGTGTTCTGCACCGCCTACGACGCGCATGCGCTCAGCGCGTACGAGTTGAGTGCCGCCGACTATCTGCTGAAACCGGTGCGGGTGGAGCGTCTGCGCGAGGCGTTGGCGCGCGCCCAGGCCTTGCGCGCGCGCGCGCAAGCCCTGCCGCGGGAAACCCTGGCCGCGCGCGTGCGCGGCGCGGTGCTGCGCATTCCGCTGGAAGATGTGCTTTATCTCACCGCCGACGAAAAATACGTGGTCGTGCATCGCGCGGGCGACACCGTGCTGATCGAGGATTCGCTCAAGGCCATCGAATCCGCATTCCCGCAGCGTTTCGTGCGCATCCATCGCAATTGCCTGGTCAGCGCCGCGCGCCTGCTGGGATTGCAGCGCGACGCGCAGGGTGAAATGCGCGCGCTGATCGCGGGCACGCAGGACGCACCGGAAGTCAGCCGGCGCAATCTCACCGCGGTGCGCAAACTGCTGCGCGCCACGTAAACTGGCGCGATGACCGCATCGTCGCTGCGCATCGCCACCCGCAAGAGCCCGCTCGCGCTGTGGCAGGCCGAACACGTCGCCGCGCGTTTGCGCGCAATGCATCCGGACTTGCGGATCGAACTGGTGCCGCTGTCCACCCGCGGCGACGAAGTGCTGGATCGTTCGCTCGCCGCCATCGGCGGCAAGGGCCTGTTCCTCAAGGAACTGGAGATCGCGCTCGTGCGCGATGAAGCCGACATCGCGGTGCATTCGCTGAAGGACATGCCGGCGCAACTGGACGCGGGTTTCGCGATCGCCGCGGTGCTGGCGCGCGGCGACATGGCGGATGCCTGGGTCAGCGACGGGTTCGCATCCATCGAGGCATTGCCGCGCGGCGCACGCATCGGCACGTCGTCATTGCGCCGCGCCGCGCAGGTGCGCGCGCTGCGCGCGGATCTCGAGATCGTCGACCTGCGCGGCAACGTCGGCACGCGGTTGGCGAAACTGGATGCGGGCAATTACGCAGGCATCGTGCTCGCCGCCGCGGGCCTGCAGCGGCTCGGCCTGCAACAGCGCATCCGCGCGCGCCTCGCGCCGCCGCATTGGCTGCCGGCGCCGGGACAGGGCGCGATCGCGGTGGAGGCGCGCGCAAACGATGCGCGCGTGACCGCGCTGGTCGCTAAGCTGGACGACGCGGAGACCCGCCGCACCACGGCCGCCGAACGCGCGCTCAACGCCGCGCTCGGCGGCGACTGCACGTTGCCGCTCGGCGCATGGTGCGCGATCGAAGGGGACGGGTTGCGGTTGCACGGCCTGCTCGGCGATGCGCGCGACGGCCGCATCGTGCGCGCGTCCGCATCCGGCATGGATCCGGCCGAGCTGGGCGAGACCGTCGCGGATCTGCTGCGCGCGCAGGGCGGGGAGACGCCGCCGTCGCGATGAAAACAAGAGAGGCGGCGCGGGAAGTCCGCGCCGCCTCCCGCATCGGGCAAGCGGTTACTTGGAGCCAGGGAAGTTGTACACCAGGTTGGTGGTGAACAACTGGTCGGCATGATGCAGGCCGGGCGCGATGTCGCTGTTGTAGCGCGTCTCGTAACCGACCTTCAGGGCCAGCTTCGAAGTCATGCTCACCGCCAGGCCGATGTCGTTCTGGTAGTACTTGTTCTTCGACCCCACTTCGGCGAGCAGGGTGTCCTGCAGGCTGGTGCTGTCGCTGAGCGCAAGCTTGTAGTTCACCAGGGCCCGCGCGATCGCTTCGCCCTCCGTGCCCGGCTGTACCGTGGTGAGCAGCGGCGGCGTCACGGTTTCATCGACCACCGTGTAGCTCTGCTGTTGATAACGCTTGTAGCCGGGGCCGACTTCGAACGACAGTTCGTTGGTCGCGTCCTTCAACACGATGTAGCCGAGGCCGATCGAGGCCGCGGTCTGCCAGCGGTTGGGCGCGAAGTCGTCGTGATCGTAGCGCAACGCGCCGACCACGTAGGCGCGCGGACTGAACTTGTAGCCCAACGAACCACCCGCGTCGAAATGATTGGCGGTGGTGGTGTAATCGTCGGTGGTTCCCACCTGCACGCCGTCCACGAGCACCGGCGTCTTGACCGTGCTCTTGGCGCGGTTGGCATCGAGGAAAAACGCGTCCTTCCAGAAGTCATCCTCGTAGGCGAGGGCGAGTTTGGCGTCGAGATTCTGCGACTTGGTGTTGCCGCTGGCGGCCGCGAGACCGAGCTCGCCGCTGCCGCTCCAGCCTTGTGAGGGCGTTGCAGCGGCGGGGGCGTCATCGGCAAAGGCCAGCATCGGAAGGGCGAGCGCGGAGAGCGAGAAGATGCCGGCGTACAGTGTGGTGCGACTCATCGGACGGTCCTTGCAGGGTGACAAAAGGGCGGCAAGACTCGCGTCGCCGCACTGAACTTTCGTTGAATCCGCGTCAGTCCGGCGAATGTTCCGGGAAGAACGCGGCGACCGCGTGGCGGGCCTGCGCGAAGAACAGCCAGCGTTCGACGAACAGGCCGGCGGTGCAGGACAGCGCCGCCAGCGGTGCGCAGGCACGCGCTGCGACGGGCGCCAGCAAGCCGATCAGCTCCAGCAGCGCCGGCAATGCGAAGCACAGCAGCAGTGCGATCCCGCGCAACCGCGACGCATGCTTGCGCGCCAGCACGAAGGCCATCTCGCGCAGCAGGTAATTTTCCTGCGTGGTCGGGCCTTCGAAAGCGCGCACCGCGCCGAAGCGTTCGAGGCCCGTGGCGTGGCCCGCGGTCACCGCGTGCAATGAATCCAGGCTGCGCCAATACATCCACTTCAATGCCGCGGCGATCGCCCCGACGGCGAGCAAGCCGATGGCGAACGGCAATGAATGCGTCGTTGCAACGAAGGACAGGCATGTCCACAACCACAGGCCGCCCGACCAGAAGGCAAACAACAGGTACAGCGGCAGCACGCGCGGATCGCGCCACGCGGCGACCGGTTTCAACGAGGTATAGATGCGCGCGGTGCAAACCACGGTGGCGACCGCGCATGCGAGCATCACCGCGCCGGTTGCGCGAATCCACACCGGATGCACGCCCGTGCACAGGCACGCCGCGATCACGAACGCCGGCACGTACGTAACCACCGACGCCACGCCTTCGCGCGACAGCCACGACGAATCCCATTGCGAGAACGCGCGCCACGCGCGCGCGGGTCGCCCGAGGTGCAACGTCGACGAAAGCAACCCCGCGCTCGCGAACACGAAGCCGAGCACCAGTGGCAGCGACACGGCGAGGCGCGCATGCGGATAGACATCCAGTGCCAGCGCGCCACCGAGCAACGCCCACAGTCCGAAGCCCGCGCCCGACAGCACGGTGAAGAAGATCACGGACAGGGCGGGTTTCACGGGTGCGCGTTCCGCATGACCATCACCGCGACAGCACGCGATCCATCCAGCGCAACAGCGGCGACAGTTGCGCGGGATCGAGCGTTTCCGCCTCGGGTGTTTGCGTACTTCGTCGCGAGCCGTCCTGCCGCGGCCGCGGTGGCAGGTAGCGATTGACGGGCCGGTAGTCGTATTCAGGCATCAGCGCATAGCCGTCGCGCTGCGCCACCAGTTGCGACACTTGCGAATCCGCATCGCCGAGGTCGCCGAAATGCCGTGCGCGGGTCGGGCAGGCCAGCACGCACGCCGGCTGGCGATCGCGCTCGTCCAGGGTTTCGTTGTAGATGCGGTCCACGCACAACGTGCATTTCTGCATCGTGCCGCGCTGTTCGCTGATTTCGCGCGCGCCGTACGGACAGGCCCACGCGCACAACTGGCAACCGATGCATTTGTCTTCGTCCACCAGCACGATGCCGTCTTCTGCGCGCTTGTAGCTGGCACCGGTCGGGCATACCGTCACGCAGGCCGGCGTCTCGCAATGCAGGCACGAGCGCGGGAAGTGCACCATGTTTGCCGCAGGGGTTCCGCAAGCGCCGGAAGAATCGCCCGCCAAGTTCGGGGCTGCAAATGCGTGTGCCGGATCCTGTCTGTCCACGCCGCGTGAAGTCACTTCATACGTGTGGACGCGGTTGAACCACACACCCTCGGGCTCGGCGCCATACGGATCGCTGTCGGGCAGTGGCCCGAACTGGCCGCCATCGTTCCACTCCTTGCACGCCACCGCGCAGGCGTGGCAACCGACGCAGGTATCCAGGTCGATCACCAGGCCGAGTTTCTTTTTCGACGGTGCCGGGAGCGCAGTCATGCAGGTTTGGAACAGCCCCCTTGAGTCAAGGGGGCGATCTTGCGCCGCAGGCGCAGGATGGGGGTTTGGGGAGCAACACAGAGTCTGTGATGCGAAAGAAGTCGGGCTTTATTCAATTGTAGTCGCTTCAAAACGGCCAGAACTTCGGGATCAGGTACATCGACAGCGCGCAGAACAACGCGATCAATGGTATGCCCACCTTCATGAAATCGGTGAAGCGGTAGCCGCCTGCGTAATACACCATGGTGTTGGTCGGATAACCGACCGGAGTGGCGAACGAGGTCGCCGCCGCGAACGCCACCGCGACCACGAAGGGATGCGGATCCGCGTGAACAGCGTGCGCCACGCTGATGGCGATGCCGATCATCAGCACCACCGACGGGTTGTGTCCCATCAATTCGGTGAGCAACGCGGTCAGCAGGTACACCATCAGCAGCGCCGCCAGGGGTCCGTGCGATCCGACCAGCGACATGCCGCCTTCGACCACTACATTCGACAGGCCGGTCTTCTCGATGGCGATGCCCAGCGGCAGGATCGCGCCGAGCAGGATGATGATCTTCCAGTCCATCGCCTCATACACGTCCTTGCGCCCGAAGCAGCGTGTAAGCGCCATCGCCACCGCCCCGCAAATCGCGGCGATCGGGATGGGCAGCCAGCGCATGCCGGAGACCACGATCACCGCCAGCATGATGCCCACCGCCACCAGAGCCTTGTAACGCGGGCGGCGCGCGTCGTAACGCTCGTTGAGCACGATGAACCGGTCGTCGCCGCGGACCTTGCTGGTCACGGTTTCCGGAAGCAGCATCATCAGCACGTCGCCGGTTTCCAGCGGGATGCGACTCATCTTGTCGCGCAACACGCGGCCGCGGCGGTGGATCGCCAGCACGGTGGCGTCGTAGCGCGAGCGCAGATCGATGTCCGGAAGCGTGCGCCCTTCCAGCGGGCTGGCCGGGGTCACCATGGTCTCCAGCAACACCCGCGCCTGGCCGTCGTCGCGGTTGTGCTTGAATTCGGGATCGATCTCGAGGTGATTCTGCTCGCGGAATTCCTCGAGCTGCTCCCAGTCGCCGCGCATCAGCAGCACGTCGCCCACCTGCAGCTTCTGGGTGCGCGGTGACCACATGTGTTCCTCGCCGCGCAGCAATTCCAGCGGATACACGCCGTGCTTCTCGCCAAGCTTCGCTTCAGCGATGGTCTGACCCACCAGCGGCGAATCGGACATCAACTTCAACTCGGTGACGAACTTGCCGACCTGCATCACTTCCGGGGCTTCTGCGTCGATATGGCGGGGCATCAGCCATCGGCCGATCACCATCAGGTAGGTGATGCCCGCGATGGCCAGCGGCAGGCCGAGCTTGGTGAATTCGAAGACCCCCAGCGGCGGCAAGCCGTGCTTTTGCGCCAGCGAATCGGTGAGCAGGTTCGAGGACGTGCCGATCAGCGTGCACACGCCACCCATCTGCGCGGCGTAGGCCATCGGCATCAGCACGCGCGCCGGGGAAGTGTTGGTGCGGGCGCAGACGCGCAAAGCCAACGGCAGGAAGGTCGCCACCAGCGCGATATTCTTGATGAACGCGCCGAGCGGCGCGATCGCCAGCATCATGCCCAACGTCAGCAACCACGGACGCTTGATCCGGGACAGCAAACGGATGATGGGTTCCAGGCCGCCCGAACGTTCGATTCCCATCGACAGCGCGAACATCGCCGCGACGGTCACCGTGGCTTCGTTGCTGAAGCCGGACAGCGCTTCTTCCGGGGTGATGATGCGGAGCAGGATCAGCAAGCCCAGGGAGATAAGCGCGACGACGTCGACGCGCACCTTCTCGCTGGCGAACAGCCCCATCGTGAACACGATGATGATGGCCGTGGCCCATGCCTGCCAGGTCATTGCGAACCCCCCGCGCGCGACGCGTGGCACGAGCGCCAATGTCTACTCATAAACTCGCGATCCCCGGCCAAAACATTGAGCGCGCAAGACTTTTCCCCAATCAGAGACCGGGATCGGCGCAAGCGGCGTTTGCACCATTCTGGCGGTCCCGCGACCCTCAGTGCAACTCGGTCCGGTACCCCGGCATTCCCGGCTGTGGATCGCGTTCCAGCCGCACCCGCAGGTCGAACCATGCGGCCTGGCCGGTCACGGGGTCCGCATTGCTGTAACCGCCCGCGCGCTCGCCGATCAGGTCGTTGAGCAGGAACCCGTCCACGAATTCCGGGGCGTCCTTCGACAGCTTCCAGGCGCCGCGTTTCTTGCCGATCGCGTTCCAGGTCCACAGCGTGCCAGGCGCGGTCGCGACGTGCGCACGCACCTGCACGCGAATGCGCCCGCGCGCCGACGCGATCCACGCCCAGTCGCCATCGCCGATACCGTGTTGCGCCAGCGTCGAGGGATGCGCGTACAGATAATTGCGCGTGGCGATCTGCCGCAGCCAGCGGTTCTGCGACCCCCAGGAGTGGTACATGAACATCGGACGCTGGGTGATCGCGCTGAGCGGGTAGTCGTCTTGCGATGGTTCGTCGTCGAGCGAGTCGTAATGCAGCGGCACCGGATCGAAGAAGCGCGCCACGCGCGCGCGCTCCGCGTCCGGCGGTTGCGCCTCGCCATGGCCGAGCGCCGCCAGCCGGAAGCGTTGCAACGTTTCGCAATAAAGCTGCATCACGATCGGCCCGGCGTTGCCGACGAAGCCCATCGCCTGCGCCCATTGCAGATAGTCGCGGTTGGCAAAACGGTAGTATGCGCCGGCTTCCGGCACGCGCGACTCGAAGTGGCAACCGTGCTCGATGTAGCGCTGCAACTGATCCGGATTCGGCGCTCCCTTGCCGGACTGCGTACCGTCCGCGCCGCGCCAGCCGGCCAGCAGGCCGACACCGGGCGCGCGCTCGTGTCGCACGATGTAGTCCGCATAATCGCGATAGATCGCGCGACCGTCGGCATCTGCCAGATTCGGCAGCTTCAGGCGCGCGCCGAGTTCCAGCAGCACGTCCTGGAACGGTCGCACGTCGCGATCGGGCTTTTCCACCGGTTGTCGGATCGCGTCGGCGGCGCACTCGGCGTCGCTGATCGGGCGGTCCAGCAGGCTGATGCAGTCGTGGCGTTCCAGATACGTCGTGTCCGGCAGCACCAGGTCGGCGAACGCCACGGTTTCCGAGTCGTAGGCGTCGACGTAGATGATGCGCGGGATCTTGTACTCGCCGTTTTCATCGCGCGCGCGCAACAGCTCGCGCGTGCGCGCGGTGTCCATCGACGAGTTCCACCCCATGTTGGCCATGAACAGGAACAGCGTGTCGATCTTGTACGGATCACTCAGCACCGCGTTGCGGATCACGCTCTGCAACATGCCGTGCGCGGCCAGCGGGTGTTCCCACGAAAACGCGTGGTCGATGCGGCGCGGCTTGCCATGCGCGTCCAGCACCAGATCGGCGGGCGATTGCGGATAGCCGAGCGGATTGCCGTCCAGCGAACCGTCCGGCTTGCGCGACTTCGCCGGCTTATTGCCCGGCGGCGCGGACTTCGGACACGGCGGCTGGTAACGGAAGCTGCCCGGCGTATCGAGCGCGCCCAGCAGCATCTGCAGCACGTGGATCGTGCGGCAGGTGTGGAAGCCGTTGGCGTGCGCGGAGATGCCGCGCATCGCATGCATCGACACCGGCCGTCCGGTCATCTTTTCGTGCACGCGGCCGTGCGTGTCGGTCCAGGGAATTGGCAATTCGATCGCTTCATCGAACGCGGTGTGCGCGACTTCCGCGGCGAGGCGGCGGATCGTTGCAGCGTCCACGCCGCAACGCACGGCCACATTGCCCGGCGCGTAGTCGTCGACGAGGAAACGCTCGGCAATCAACTGGAACGCCGGCACCGCGCGGCGGCCGTCGGGCAACGTGCAGTCGCCGACGACGAGCGGAGCGATGTCGGCTTGCGTGGCGTCGACGATGCCCGGTGAGTCCCCCGGGTCGCCCCGCACCGCGCACAACGGCTTGCCATCCGCATTGCGCGCAATCAGGCCGTCGTCCGCCGCGCCGGGATCGCGGATCACCAGGTGATGCGCATTCGTGTAACGCACCAGGTAATCGAAATCGACGCGGTCTGCGTGCAGCAATTCGTGGATCAGCGCGCCCGCCAGCAAGCCGTCTGTACCCGGATTGATGCCGATCCATTCGTCGGCGATCGCGCCGTAACCGCTGCGCACCGGATTCACCACCACGATCTTGGCGCCGCGTGCTTTCAGCTTGCCCAGCCCCAGTTTGATCGGGTTGGAGTCGTGGTCTTCGGCCACGCCCCACAGCATCAGGTATTTCGTGCGCTCCCAATCCGGCTCGCCGAATTCCCAGAACGAGCCGCCGAAGGTATACATGCCGGCGGCGGCCATGTTGACCGAGCAGAACCCGCCGTGCGCGGCGTAGTTGATCGTGCCGAACTGTTGCGCCCACCATCCCGTGAGTGCCTGCGACTGGTCGCGGCCGGTGAAGAACGCGAGCTCATCCGGGTTGCGCGCACGGATGTCGCCCAGCCATTGCGTCGCCAGCGCCAGCGCTTCGTCCCATTCGATCTCGCGGAACTCGCGTGTGCCGCGTTCCCCCACCCGCAGCAGCGGCTTCGACAATCGCGCCGGCGAGTAGTGCTGCATGATCCCGGACGAACCCTTGGCGCAGATCACGCCGCGGTTGACCGGATGCTCCGGATTGCCGTCGATGTAGCGCACCCGGCCGTTCTTCAGGTGCACGCGGATGCCACACCTGCACGCGCACATGTAACACGTGGTGGTCTTCACCTCGTCGCCGGTGGGTTCGCTGAGCTGGAGGTTTTTGTGAGGCATGCAGCGGGTGATCTCAAGATTCGGGTGGCGAGCCGCGGTTGATCGCCAAGGCATAGAGATATGCAAACGGCCAGACAAATACAACCAACAGCATCCAAATCCAGCTACGACGCGTCTGTGCGCGCTTGCCGGCTATCAGTACCGTCATAACGGTCAAACACATGAGCATAAAAAGGAGTGCGTCAAAGAAAACGATTCCCGTAGAGCCAAAAATCCTCTTTCCTAAAAACAGGCACAGAAGAGTCAGGGCAAGAACAACAAGTCCCAGTTTGGGTGCGAAATTCGAGTTGGTTCTCATGAAGGAATTCGGCTTTGCCTGATTGAGCGCATGGTAACGGATGCCGCTTGCGGGCTGCTGCTCGCGCGCGCATCCTTGCGCTTGCTTTGCTTTCGCCGCCCGGCCCCCTTGAGTCAAAGGGGCGATTGATTCATTGCGTAGCAATGATTCAAGGGGGTTGTGGGAGCGTGACCCGGCGCAAAGAACCAAAACCGATTCGACAACGCGAAGAACCTCCTGATGGACCGCTACGAACGCATCCTCACCCTGCATCGCATCTTCAAGGCCTCGCGGCATCCGGTGAGCCAGGAAAAGCTGCGCGACGAACTGCAATGTTCGCGTGCGACGCTGTATCGCGACGTGGCCTTCCTGCGCGATGCGCTGGGCGCGCCGGTGGAAAGCGATCCGGAGCGCCACGGGTTTGCGTATGACCGCGAGGAAATCGACCGCTTCGAACTGCCGGGCCTGTGGCTGACCAGCGAGGAGCTGGCCGCGCTGATGGCGCTGCAGGAGCTGATCGGTCGTTCCGACCCGGGCGTGCTGGCCGGCGCGCTGGCACCGTTCAAGGCACGCATGGAACGCCTGCTCACCGAACACGCGGACGGCCGGGCGTTGCCGGTGGATCGCATCCGCGTGATTCCCTACGGCTCGCGCAAGCTCGACCAGCGCGTGTTCCGCGCGGTCGCCGGCGCGGTGCTCGCGCGCAAGCGCCTGAAGTTCCGCTACCGCGCGCGCACCACCGACGCCGACACCCTGCGCATGGTTTCGCCGCAGCGCCTGACGCACTACCGCGACAACTGGTATCTGGATGCGTGGGACCATGACCGCGAGGCGTTGCGCAGCTTCGCGGTGGACCGCATCGCCGCGACCGAACAGCTCGACGACGCGGCGCTCGATCGCGAGGCGCAGGAACTCGACGCCACGTTGGCGTCCAGCTACGGCATCTTCGCGGGCGAGCCCAAGGCTTGGGCGACGATCCGTTTTTCCGCGCACGCCGCGCGCTGGGTGGCGGACGAGCACTGGCATTCGCAGCAGGAAGGCCAGTGGCTGGCGGACGGCCGCTACGAACTGCGCGTGCCGTATTCCAATTCGCGCGAGCTGCTGATGGACGTGATGAAGTACGGCCCGGACGCGGAAGTGATCGCGCCGCTGCCGTTGCGCGAGGAGATGAAGATCCTGTTGAAACTCGCGCTGGACGGTTACGCGAATCCTCCGCGCTGAGTTCCCGCGGCACGCTTCGTGGCCGGGCATTTCGGGGCGGCGCGCTTCAGGAAAGCGCGTTTCAGGCGCGGTTCCGGCGATGACGACGAGGATGCCGGCGTGGGCGACGACATGATTCCGATCACGCAACAGGCCGCGTCGCGGCGGCCGAGCGTCGCGCTGGCGCTGGGCGCCGGCGGCGCGAAGGGCCTCGCGTATATCGGCGTGATCGAGGAACTGCGGCGCGCCGGATTCGACATCGTCGCGATCGCCGGCAGCTCGATGGGGGCGTTGATCGGCGGCATCCACGCCGCCGGCAAGCTGGAGGTCTACCGCGACTGGGTTTGCGCGTTGCAGAAGATCGACGTGCTGCGCCTGGTCGACTGGACGCTCTCGCGCGGCGGCCTGATCAAGGGCGAGCGCATCATCGGCGTGTTGCGCGAGATGATCGGCGACATCGACATCGAGGCGTTGCCGATCGAATTCACCGCCGTGGCCACCGACATCGACCGCCAGCGCGAAGTCTGGTTGAGCCGCGGCCCGTTGTTCGATGCGATTCGCGCGTCGATCGCGATCCCTATGGTCTTCCATCCGCACCATGTCGACGATCGCCGGCTCGTCGATGGCGGGTTGATGAACCCGGTGCCGCTGGCGCCGCTGCTGCGCGCGCGCAGTGACTACATCGTGGCGGTCAGCGTCAATGGCCCGGAGGAGGCGCTGGCGCCGCAGCGCGAGGCCGGCGTGTCATCGCGGCGCGGCTTGCACGGTCGCATCGCCGCGCTGGTCGGGCATCATTCGCGCGACGAGGAAACGCAACGCGCGCCGGGCTGGCTGGATATCGTGACCCGCGCGCTGGACCTGATGCAGGACAACCTCGCGCAGATGAAACTGGCCGCGCACCGCCCCGACCTGCTGATCGAATTGCCGCGCAATATCGGCATGGCCTACGAGTTCTACCACGCACGCGCGATCATCGAGGCGGGCCGCGAACACACGCGGCGCGCGCTGGCATCCTGGCCACCGAGGGGCGGCAGCGACGAGGCGGTTACAAGGTCGTGAGATTGGCGTAGGCCGCGACCAGCCATTTCGGTCCGGCGTCGGCGAAGTTCACCTGGATGCGTGTGTGCGCGCCGGAACCCTCCGCGCTCACCACCACGCCTTCGCCGAAACTGGCGTGGCGCACCCGCTGGCCGAGTTTCACCGGCAGCGAATCGTCCAGCGTGGCATGGCCGTAATCGCGCGGCACGTAGACCGGGCGCGTGATCTTCGCGCGTGGACGCACTTCCTCCAGCAGCGATTGCGGCAATTCGGCGAGAAAACGCGAAGGCCGCGCCAGCATTTCGCTGCCGTGCATGCGGCGCGATTCGGTGTAGGTCAGGATCAGTCGCGTGCGCGCGCGCGTGATGCCGACGTAGGCCAGCCGGCGTTCCTCCTCCAGCCGCGAGGCATCCTCGGCGGAACGCTGGCTCGGGAACAGGCCCTCCTCCATGCCGACCAGGAACACGATCGGGAATTCCAGGCCCTTGGCCGAATGCAGCGTCATCAACTGCACGCAGGGCTGGCCGATATCGCCTTGTGCTTCGCCGGCCTCCAGCGCGGCATGTGCGAGGAAGGCCGCGAGTTCGGAAAGCCCGGCCTCGAGGTCCTCCTGCGTCGGCGCGAAACGGCTGGCGACGTTGAGCAGTTCGTCGAGGTTCTCCACGCGCGATTCGGCGTTGCCGCGCGAATCGCGTTCGTAGTAGTCGCGCAAACCGGATCGCGCGATCGCCTGTTCGACTTGCTCGGCCAGCGTGAGCATGGCGGACTCGCGCGAGATGCCGTCGATCAGTGCGAGGAAGCCGCGCAGCGCGTTCTGCGCGCGCGCGGCCAGCGACGACGATGCGAGTTCCCCGAGTGCGGCATCCCACAACGAGGTGTCCTGCGTGCGGCCGCGCCGGCGCAGCGTGTCCAGCGTGCGTTCGCCGATTCCGCGCGGCGGCGTGTTGACCGCGCGCTCGAAGGCCGCGTCGTCGTGGCGGTTGGACGCGAGTCGCAAATAGGCCAGCGCGTCCTTGACTTCGGCGCGCTCGAAATAGCGCTGGCCGCCGTAGACGCGATACGGAAGATCGTACTGGTGCAGTTGTTCCTCGAACGCGCGCGATTGCGCGTTGCTGCGGTAGAGCAGGGCGATGTCATCGGCGCGGCCTCCGGCATCCAGATGTTCGCGGATGCGTTCGATCACGAAGCGTGCCTCGTCCTGCTCGTTGTAGGCCGTGTACAGCGCGATCGCTTCGCCCTTGTCGCCGGCGGTCCACAACTGCTTGCCGAGGCGCGAGGGATTGCGCGCGATCACGGCGTTGGCGGCTTCCAGGATGTTGGCGGTGGAACGGTAGTTCTGTTCCAGGCGGATAGTCTTCGCGCCCGGGAAATCGCGCAGGAACGCATGCATGTTCTCGACTTTCGCGCCGCGCCAGCCGTAGATCGACTGGTCGTCGTCGCCGACCGCGAAGACCGTGCCGGTGGAACCCGCGAGCACGCGGATCCACGCGTATTGCAGCGTGTTGGTGTCCTGGAATTCGTCGATCAGCAGGTGTCGCCAGCGTTCGCGGTAATGCGCCAGCACCTCCGGGTTCTTCAGCCACAGTTCGTGCGCGCGCAGCAGCAGTTCGGCGAAATCGACCAATCCCGCGCGGCGGCAGGCTTCCTCGTAGGCGCGGTAGATCTGCAGATACGCGCGCGCGACAGGATGGTCGCCGGCCTCGATCGCGTCGGGCCGCTTGCCCTCGTCCTTCCACGCGTTGATCTGCCACGTCGCCTGGCGCGGCGGAAAACGTGCTTCGTCCAGTTCAAGACCTGCGACGACGCGCTTGACCAGGCGCTGTTGGTCATCCGCATCCAGGATCTGGAAAGTTTCCGGCAGGCCGGCTTCGCGCCAGTGCCGTCGCAGCAGCCGGTGTGCGATGCCATGGAAGGTGCCGACGCTCAATCCGCGCGTGGCGTTGGGCAACAGCGACTCCAGGCGTCCGCGCATCTCGCCCGCGGCCTTGTTGGTGAAGGTCACGGCGAGGATCGCCCACGCCGGCACGCGTTCGACTTCCACCAGCCAGGCGATGCGGTGCGTGAGCACGCGGGTCTTGCCGGAACCGGCGCCGGCCAGCACGAGATAGTGGCCGGGCGGCGCGCTGACGGCCTCGCGCTGCGCCGCGTTCAGCGAATCGAGCAAATGCGAAACATCCATCCGCACGATTGTAACGGCCGACGCGCGTCACCCATGCAACACGTCGACATGTCACGGTGCTATGGTGCAAGGTCGCGGGTCTCGCATCCCCGCATCGACAAGGAGAGGCACATGTCATTGCTCGACAGTCTTGGCGGAGGACAGGGCGCCGGCGGCGGCGTGATGGGAATGATCGGCGGCCTGATCAACCAGGCCGGCGGCGTGCAGGGCTTGATCAACACGCTGCAGCAGGGCGGCCTCGGCAACGCCGTGCAGTCGTGGGTTTCCAGTGGCGCCAACCAGGCGATCAACAGCGGGCAGTTGCAGCAGGCGCTGGCGGGCACGCCGCTGGGCGCGCACGTCGAGGAAATGGCGCAGAAGATGGGCGTCGATCCTTCGCAGGTGCTGGGCCAACTGGCGCAACACCTGCCTGCGGCCATCGATCACGTCACTCCGAACGGCCAGGTGCCGGAAGCGGAGGCGGGGTTGAGCGCATTGCAGGGGTTGGCGGCCAAGCTCGGCCTGTAGCCCGATTTCACGCGGGCATGAAAAAAGCGCGACGCCGCGGCGTCGCGCTTTTTGTTTGCGCGGCCGGCGATCAGCCCTTGCGCATGGCACCGGCGATGATCAGGCCAGCGCCGACCACGATGCCGATATAGCCGAGCGCCGGTGCCACAGGCTTCTGCTCGGTGGCTTGTACCTTGACCGGGCCGAGCTGGGCCTTGGTCTCGGTGTCGTTGTACGTGAACTTGCCCAGCGCGACCCAGAGGCCGACTGCGGCGATCAGGATGCCGACGACGATCAAACCTGCACGCATGCGATGTACTCCCTCGTTGGATGTTCGCGGGGACGATCCTACGCGGGTCGCGTACCCGAACCAAGCGTTATCGAACACGTGATTTTGGTGAAAAGTGCGGCCAAGGATGGCTGCTCTTTGATCTTTGCGGTCATGGACGACTGAAAAGAGACCCAAATAAAATGCCCCGAGAGCCAGGGGGAGCTCTCGGGGCGGGGGTTGGAGCCGAACCTGGGGAGGGATTCGACACCAATGGTCCACTCAGGGAGGTGAGTGAGCCGGGACGCCGTTGCGTGCGTCCGATGCTTAGATAAGCACGGGCGCCGTTAAGTTCAAATGAGTTTTCCGGGTCGATTCAGTGGATGTTCATGCCCCGGGATCATGCATGACTTCCGGCATACATGAATTTGGTTTGGACGTCCAAACGCCGCGTTTCAATGCGCTTCGTCCCAGTTTGCGCCGACGCCGGCTTCGACCAGCAGTGGCACGGAAAGTCGAGCCGCATCCTGCATGCGCCGACGCACACCCGCGGTGACTTCGTCCAGCGCGTCTTCGCGCACTTCGAACACCAGTTCGTCATGCACCTGCATCAGCATGTGCGTGTCGTCGCCACGCTCGCGCAGCCAGTCGTCGATGGCCAGCATCGCGCGCTTGATGATGTCGGCCGCGGTGCCCTGCATCGGCGCGTTGATCGCCGCGCGTTCCGCGCCCGCGCGCTGGGCGGCGTTGCGCGAATGCAGCGATTCCAGGTACAGCCGGCGTCCGAACAGGGTTTCCACGTAACCATCGCGCTGCGCCTGTTCTCGGGTGTTGTCCATGAATGCGCGCACGCCGGGGAAGCGCTCGAAATAACGCGCGATGTATTCGCCGGCTTCCGCCCGCCCGATGCCCAGCGCGCGCGACAGGCCGTGCGCGCTCATTCCGTACATCAGGCCGAAGTTGACCACCTTGGCGGCGCGGCGCTGGCCGGCGTCCACCTGTTCGGGGGCCACGCCGAAGACCTCCGCGGCGGTAGCGCGGTGCACGTCCGCGCCGTCCTTGAACGCGCGGATCAGGGTTTCGTCGCCGGACAGGTGCGCCATGATGCGAAGTTCGATCTGCGAATAGTCCGCTGCCAGCACCTTCCAGCCGGGCGGCGCGATGAAGGCCTGGCGGATGCGGCGACCCTCCTCGGATTTGATCGGAATGTTTTGCAGATTGGGATCGGTGGACGACACGCGCCCCGTCGCGACCGCTGCCTGGTGATAGCTGGTGTGCACGCGCCCGGTGCGCGGATTGATCATCAACGGCAGCTTGTCGGTGTAGGTGCTGCGAAGTTTGCCGAGCGCGCGGAAATCCAGGATCAGTCGCGGCAGTTCGTGCTTGTCGGCGATCGCTTCCAGCGCTTCCTCGTTGGTCGAAGGCTGGCCGGTCGGCGTCTTCAGCAGCGCCGGCAACTGCAGTTCCTCGAACAGCAGGGCCTGCAACTGCTTGGGCGAATCGATGTTGAACTCATGCCCGGCAACGGCGTAGGCCTGTTGCTGGATCGCGTGCATGCGTTTCGCGAGCTCGTCGCTCTGGCGGCGCAACGCCGCAGCATCGATCAGTACGCCGCGCTGTTCCATGCGGGCCAGTACCGGCACCAGCGGCAATTCGATCTGTTCGAACAGCGCGCGCAGCGACGGTTGTTCGCACAGCCGTGGCCACAGCGCGTGGTGCAGACGCAGCGTGACATCCGCATCCTCCGCCGCATAGCGGCAGGCGCTTTCTAGATCGACCTGCGAGAACGAAATCTGCTTCGCACCCTTGCCGGCGACGTCGGTGTACTTGATGGTGTCGTAATCGAGCCAGCGTTTTGCCAGCGTATCCATGTCGTGGCGCGAAGCCGTGGCGTTCAGCACGTAGGACTCGAGCATGCTGTCGAAGGCCAGCCCCTGCACGTCGATGCCGTACAGCGACAGCACGTTGATGTCGTACTTGGCGTGTTGGCCGAGCTTGGGCCGAGTCGCGTCTTCGAAGATCGGCTTGAGCGCCGCGAGCACGGCGTCGCGCGGCAGTTGCGGTGGCACGCCGGGATAGTCGTGGCCGACCGGGATGTAGCACGCGCGCCGCGGTTCGACGCTGAAGGACAGCCCGACCAGTTCCGCGCTCATCGCGTCCAGCGACGTGGTCTCGGTGTCGAAGGCGATCAATTCCGCGCCACGCAGTTTTTCCAGCCACGCGTCGAATCGCGCCTGCGTGGTGACGAGTTCGTAGTCGCCAGGCGCGGCGGATCCCGTGTTCGCGGAAGGCGCTGCTTCCGGTACCGATGTCGGCTTCGCTTCGGCGGTCTCGCGCTTTCCGCTTTCCGGCGTTTTTGCGTCCAGTTCCTTCAGCGCGGCGTTGAAGGCATAGCGCGCATACAGCGCGCGCAGCGCATCGACGTCGCGTTCGCGCAGGTGCAAATCCTGCGGCGCGAATTCCAGTTCGCAATCGGTCTTGATCGTGGCCAGTTGTCGCGACAGCGGCAACTGCCGTAGTGCGCCGCGCAGGCTCTCGCCGATCTTGCCGCCGACTTCGCCCGCGTGCGCGATCACGCCGTCGAGGTCGCCGTATTCCGTCAGCCACTTCGCCGCGGTCTTCGGTCCGCACTTGGGCACGCCGGGGATGTTGTCGACCGAATCGCCCATCAGCGCAAGCAGGTCGACCACGCGCTCCGGCGGCACGCCGAATTTTTCGATCACCGCGGCGCGATCGAGCACGCTGTTGGTCATGGTGTTGACCAGCCTGATATGCGGCTCGACCAGTTGCGCGAAATCCTTGTCGCCGGTGGAGATGACGACGTCGATGCCCTGCGCCGCGGCTTGCCGCGCGAGCGTGCCGATCACATCGTCGGCTTCCACCCCCGGCACACGCAGGATCGGGAAACCCAGCGCACGCACGATTTCCAGCATCGGTTCGACCTGCGCGCGCAGGTCGTCCGGCATCGGCGCACGGTTGGCCTTGTAGTCGGCGTAAAGCTCGTCGCGGAACGTCGGGCCGGGCGCGTCCTGCACGAAGGCCACGTAATCGGCTTTCTCATTCAACGTGGCACGCAGCATGTTGACCACGCCGAACAGCGCGCCGGTCGGTTCGCCCGCGGGATTGGTCAAGTGCGCGCGTTCCAATGCGTGATAAGCGCGATATAAATAGTTGGAACCGTCGATCAGGGTGAGGCTTGCCATCGCGCGATTGTCTCACGCGCCGGACATGCGCCGCGGTGTATGCTGATGCGGTCGAATGCGAGGTAATGCGTCATGAAACGCTGGCTGGCCTGCAGTATCGGATCGGTTCTCGCGCTGGCGGCCACGCTGGCTTCCGCGCAACAAACCGCTTCTTCTTCGGCGTTTCCCGCCAAGGGTTCCGGGTTGCCGCCGCCGGGCATGAACGATCCGGGGATCAAGCAGCCCTCGATCCCGCTGCCGAGCAGCAGCATCCGGCCCTCCATCGCGCCCGCCGCGCGCGCGGCCAACGGCGACCAGCCGCCCACGGTGAGCGTGCACAAGGAAGACAACGGCGACACCGTGGAGGAATACCGCCGCGGTGCCACGCTTTACATGGTGCGGATCACGCCGGAACACGGGCTGACCCAGACCTTCATGGTCAATGGCGGCACCGGCCAGTTGATCCGCGATCCGCGGATGGGGCCGGTCGATCCGGTGTATTACACGATCTACAAATGGGGCGGTCCGTCGAAATCCGACGACAGCGGCGGGCAGTAGCGCGCGGCGCGCCTGCCGCGCATCGGGATTCCGGTATTCGTCGACGCAACGCGAACCGCGGGGTCTGCGTCGCGTGACGGCGTTCTAGTGACGGAAGTGGCGGATGCCGGTAAAGACCATCGCCAGGTCGTGTTCGTCCGCGGCGGCGATCACTTCGGCATCGCGCATCGAGCCGCCGGGCTGGATCACCGCCACCACGCCTGATTCCGCGGCCGCGTCGATGCCGTCGCGGAAGGGAAAGAACGCATCGGACGCCATCACGCTGCCGGCGACCTTCAGATCGACCTGCGCGGCCTTCATCGCGGCGATCTGCGCGCTCACCACGCGGCTCATCTGGCCGGCGCCGATGCCGATGGTGGCGCCGTCGCGCGCGTACACGATCGCGTTCGACTTCACGAACATCGCCACGTGCCAGGCGAACAGCAGGTCGCGCAACTGTGCCGCGTCCGGCACGCGTTTCGTCACCACTTTCAGATCGGAAAGCAGCAGGGTATCGCGGTCGCCGTCCTGCACCAGCACGCCGCCACCGACGCTGCGCAATTCGCGCGACGGCAACATCGTTTCCGGCCAGGCGCCGACCGCCAGCGCCCGCACATTGGGTTTGCCGGCAAGGGCCGCCAGCGCATCCACCTCGAATTCCGGCGCCACCAGCACTTCGACGAACTGCTTCGCGAGGATGGCGCGCACGGTCGCGGCATCCAGCATGCGGTTGAAGGCGATGATGCCGCCGAAGGCGGACACCGGGTCGCAGGCGTAGGCGAGTTCGTAGGCGCGCACCGGATCGTCCGCCAGCGCCACCCCGCAGGGATTGGCGTGCTTGACGATCACGCAGGCCGGCGTCTTGCCGAAGGCCTTGACGCATTCCAGCGCGGCGTCGGCATCGGCGAGGTTGTTGTAGGAGAGCGCCTTGCCCGCCAGCACGCGCGCGCTGGCGATCGTTCCCGCCGGCGGACGTTCGACGACGTAGAGCGCGGCATTCTGGTGCGGGTTTTCGCCGTAGCGCAATTCGCGCGAGCGCGTGAGCGCCAGATGCAGCGTCGGCGCGAACGCATGTGAGCGTTCGCCGCCGGCGCGCGCGGAAAGCCAGTCCGCGATCATGCCGTCGTAACGCGCCACATGCGCGAAGGCCGCAGCCGCCAGTCGTCGGCGCAATTCCGGTGTGCTGCCGCCTTCGCGGCGCAGCACTTCGATCAGGTCGGCATAATCGACGGGATCGGTGACCACCGCGACGCGTTCCTGGTTCTTGGCAGCGGCGCGCAGCATGGCCGGCCCGCCGATGTCGATGTTCTCGATTGCCTCGTCCCAGTCGCAATCCGGTTGCGCCACGGTTTTGGCGAAGGGGTACAGGTTCACCACCAGCAGGTCGATCGGTGCGATGCCGTGCTCGCGCATCACCCCGTCGTCCACGCCGCGCCGGCCCAGCAGCGCGCCGTGCACTTTCGGGTGCAGCGTCTTGACGCGGCCATCCATGATTTCCGGAAAGCCGGTGAGTTCGCTGATCTCGCGTACCGGCACGCCGGCTTCGCGCAATGCCTGCGCGCTGCCGCCGGTGGAAATCAGCTCCACGCCGAGCGCGTGCAAGGCACGGCCGAGATCAATGATGCCGTCCTTGTCGGAAACGCTGATCAGTGCCCGCCGGACCGGAACCACCCTGGAGCTGGCCATGGGTTTTGCGGGCACGGTCTTGCGCGCGCTCAGGTCAGTCCGTGCGCAAGCAGTTTCTTGCGCAGGGTGGCGCGGTTGATCCCGAGCGCCTCGGCGGCGCGGCTCTGGTTGCCGCCGCACCAGCGCAACACCTCGCTCAGGAGCGGTGCTTCCACTTCGCGCATCAACAACGCGTACAACCCTTCCGTGCACGGCGTGCCGTGCAGATCCGCGAGATAGCGTCGTGCGCTGCGCGCGACGCATTCGCGCAACGCGGACGCGCCGGCATCGCCGGACGGATGCAGGGGCGTGGGGGAATGGAGGGCCGCGGCGTCCACGTTTCGCAGGCTTCGATAGGTATGCAACACATCAGGGGTTGGAAAGTGTAGCGCCGTCCTTGCGGAAAGATAAGGCCCGCGGCGAAGAAAATGCGCGGCCGGAAAACCTGCCGGCGCGCGACCGTCATTCGAAGCCGAATTCGAATGCGACCGCGTTCTTGCCGGGATCCTCCACTTCGAACACGGCGGCCACGGTGGCGCCGGGGGGCAATCCCGCGGCGCGGGTTTTCGCATCGTTGACGTAGTCGGCGGGATGGAAGCGGCGCATCGCGATCGTGTTGCCGTCCAGGTCGGAAAGCGCGATGCGGATGACGGGATATGGCTGCGTGAAACCCGCGTCGTTGCGCAGCGTGGCGCTGATCATCAACGCTCCGGGTACGCTCGGGTGCGGGCGAATATCACGCGACAACAAGGTCAGCCGGGAAACATCGCGCACCGGCGGCAAGCTGCACGACAGCGCCGCGCAAACGCGCGCGAGCCATGGCCGCAACGTGGTGTTCGTCGCAAGTGCGGCGCGATCGGCGACGAGCAATTGCGCGACCAGCGCCAGCACCAGGATCGCGCAGCCGATCATCCAGCGCAGGTCGCGCGGCGCGCGCACCGGCGCGCGCGGGCGCACGAAGGCGGGCGCAGGCGCCGCGATTGCCGCGTGGATTTCCTCTTCGGCTTGCTCTTCCGTTTCTTCCGCAGGCGTGTCGGGAATCGGCCGGAACACGGCCTGACTCAGCAGCGGGGGTTCTTCACCGGGCGCCTGCGCGGAAAGGCCGACCACCGGATCCGGCGGCAGCACTTCGACGAGGCTGGGCAGGGCATCGAACACCATTGTGCAATGCCCGCAGCGCACATGCCCGTGCGCCTGCGCGAGCGCGCCGGCTTCCAGCGGATAAATCGTCAGGCACTCGGGGCACTGCGTGTACATGGATGCCGGGCAGGGGCTCCGTGCGGCAAGGCGGGGTAAGGTGCACGCGCGGCTTGCGGCATTTTGAGCTTGCCGTGCGGATGGCGCATCATAGCCGTCCCCAGTCGTGTGAACGGAGCCGGATCATGCGCAAATCGTTTTCCGCCCTCGTCTTCGCCTTCGCCATTCCCGCTGTCCTCGCGGTTGTCGCGCCGGCCCGCGCCGCCAACGAAATCAGCTGCCGCATGACGCTGTCGCTGGCCGGCTGGTCGGCGTTCTACAAGACCGCTTCCGGCACCGGCGATGTGCGTTGCAGCAACGGCCAGCGCATGCGCGTGCACCTTTCCAGCAAGGGCGGCGGCCTGACCTTCGGCAAGTCCGAGATCACCGGCGTCGGCAAGTTCTCCGGCATCTACGACATCCGCGAGATTCTCGGCGACTACGTGAACGCCGAGGCGCACGCGGGCGCGGTGCGTTCCTCGCGCGGCACGGTGATGACCAAGGGCAACGTGTCGCTGGCGTTGTCGGGCACCGGCACCGGCTGGAACCTCGGCGTGGATTTCGGCAAGTTCACGATCTCGGCGGATTGAAACCCGTCGCGACAGGCAGTTCGCGCGCCGACGGCGCACGAACTGCCGCAGCTCGTCACTTCCGTGATGACGCCGTTCCGCCGCTGTAACGGGGAACGAATTGGGTATCCACTGCCTCCGCCAGCTGATCCGGCGGCAGCAGGCCCTGGCCGATGATGAAATCGTTGAAGGCCTTGAGATCGAACTTGTCGCCCAATGCAATCTGGGTGCGCGCCCGCAATTCGAGAATCCGCGAATAGCCGTAGAAATACGCCGTGGCCTGGCCCGGCGAACGGAAGGTGAAGCGGTCCAGTTCCTCGCGCGCGAAGGCTTCCGACAAACCGACATCGTTGACCAGGATGTCGTGCGCGCGATCGCGCGTGATCAGGCCGAGGTTCAACATCGGGTCCAGCATCGCGCGTGCGGCGCGCAGCAGGCGCAACTGCAACTGGATCATCTGGCCGCCGGCCGGTTCGTACGGCGCCATCATGAACTCCGAATACAGCGCCCAGCCTTCCACGTTGACGCTGTTGAAGGCGAACAGCGAACGCGCCAGCGACACGCCGTGTTCCACCATCGCGGAGAACTGCAATTCATGGCCCGGCCGGCCTTCGTGCGAGGTCAGCGTCCACGCGCAGGCCTTGCAGGTGAAGTCGTCGTAGGCCTCGCTGTTGCCGCTGCCGTTGGGCGGATTGCCCAGCGGCAGCACGAAGGTGCCGCGCTCGCCGTGGTTGTTGATCAACGGCGGCGGATCCATGTGCGGCGCAGGCTCGGCCGCGCTTTCGGCCTCCGAGGCCAGCCGCATCGCCATCGCACGCTGCGGCAGGCTGACCAGGTTCTGCTTGCGGATGATGTCCTCGATCTGGCCGATCACCTGGTGGTAATACGGTTCGATCGAATTGCGGTCGAGCTGCTGTTGCTTCAGCGCCTTGATGACATCGCGATAACCGCTGGCATGCAGGCCTTCGGCCTTGGCGACGTACGGCGCGAGGATCTGCATCTCGTTCTGCGTTTCCATGAACTCGAGTTGCGCCTTGGCGATCAGCGCCTCCGGGCTGATGTCGATGCCGACATCCTTGAGGTTGTTGGCGTACAGCGGTTCGGGCAGGCGGAAGTCGGTGCGCGCGCGCGGCAGCACGGTGGACTTCACCCAGCTGTCGTAGTCGGCCATTTGCTTCTGCAGCGCGTCCAACGCGTCCGTTCCGCCGAGCTTGTACTTGGCGAACAGCTTGCGCACGCCGTCCACGTAACGCGAGCTGTTGACGAGGTTCTGCTCGACCTCGGCCTTGTACGGGCCCAGCAGTTTCGGATTGGCCGCCGTTGCCGCGAACAGCGCCTGCGCTTCTTTCGTCACCGGCGTGCAACCGGGCGCCATGCCGACGTAGCACTTCAAGCGATCCAGCGCATGCGCGCGGCGATCCGCCGCCACGTCGTCCTGCAGCAGGCCGAACTCGCCCTGGAAGACGGTGTCGCCGATATCGTTGTAGTCCAGAAGATACTGGTCGTTGAGCTTGATGCCCTGGATCTGGCGGTCCGCCGCCTTGATCATGATTTCCAGATCCTGGCGCACGTTCGGATCTTTTTCAGTGGCGAAATCCTTCTGCAAAGTCGCGCGCGCCTGCGTCAACGCCGCGATCGTGCGCCGGTCGACGCCGGGTTTGAGGTCGATCACCTTGTCGTCGTAACCGGGCAGGCCCATGCGAGAGGCGAATTCCGGGTCGAATTTCGCTTGCACGTCCAGCAGGACCTGCGCATCGGCATTGCTCTTCTGCACCCAGGCAGGCACGGTTGGAGCTGCCGTCGGCGTTGTTGCAGCGGGCGTGGCGGAAACAGGCGGCGGCGCGGCTTGCGCCGCGGCGGCGGCAAGGGCGAGCGCGAACGCGCTCAGGACGGGCTTGTACATGCGATTCTCCGGGTAACGGGGTGGTGCGCGCGGGCGCGAACGTTGAAAGTACGATAGGCGTCCCGCGCGGGCAATCGGAAAAGACCATCATGAGCGAATTCGTGACCCATTCGGGCGGTTGCCATTGCGGCGCGGTGCGCTTCGAAGTGGACGCGCCGGCGCGACCGGCCGTGCAGGAATGCACCTGTTCGATCTGCCGCATGAGCGGGTTCGTGCACCTGATCGTGCCGGCTTCGCGCTTTCGCCTGTCTAGCGGAGAGGATGCGCTGGCCGAGTACCGGTTCAACACCGGCACTGCGCGGCACCTGTTCTGCAGGCATTGCGGCGTGAAATCGTTCTACGTGCCGCGTTCGCATCCACACGGCTACAGCGTCAACGCACGCTGCCTGGATGGCGACGTGCTTTCGCGATGCGAATGGCTGCCGCCATTCGACGACGCCAACCGCGATGCCGCTACCGCGGCGATCGCACATTTCGCGGATTGAAAAGCCGTTCGATCGACCTTTCGAACGCGTACCCGTAACTACTAGCGAACATCGGGGATCGGAAACGAAATGAGAGGTCAGGGCAGAATGCTGTTACACAGCATTCCGAACCTGACCTTCATTCGTCTGCGCTTCGCGTCATTCACTCGGCGCAAGGGAATCCCGGTGGCAGGCTAGGGCCGGTCAGGGAGTACGTCTACTCCGTCATCTGCAGGCTGTAGATCACACCATCGTTGTTGGCGCCACCGAACCATGTGGTGCCAATCAGTTGCGAGCCTTGACCCTTGACGAGGTTGGCGATGGGATTCGCGCCGTCGTTGCCGTCAAAACGGTGCAGCACCTGTTCGCTGCCGTCCGGCCGGACCACGAATACCGTACCGCAGCTCGTGTTGCAGCCCTTTTTCCCGCCTGAAAGTGTCGTGCCGTAAAGTGCACTGGTTTGCGGGCTGCGATAGAGGGCGGACTGAGGATGGACGCCGTCGCTACCGCCCTTGAAGGTGTACAAGACGGTGTGTGTGCCATTTGGCGCCAGTTTGAACACCGTGCCGCAGTTGCTGTTTTTGCCGCAAACAGCCAAACCGCCGGAATAGGTGGTGCCGTAAAAGTTGCCATCCTGATCACCCACCAGGCCGCCTTCTGGCAACCAGCCATCCGCGCCGCCCATGAAGGCGTAAAGGACGATGTACGTACCATCGGGCTTCAGCTTGAAAATCACGCCATGGTTGTTGAAGCCGCCGTTCAGTGCCTCGCCGTAAAGATTGCCGGCGCGATCCCGGATCAGTACGCCGTTGGGGGCAACGCCACCGGCACCACCGACGAAGTTGTGCAGCCTGGTGTAGGTACCATCCGGCGCCAGTTTGAATACGGTGCCGCAATGGTGTTCTTCGCTGCAAACGTTTATGTCGCCAGAATAGGTGGTGCCGTAAAGATTGCCGTCCGCATCGCGTATCAGCGGGCCACTTGGAGATTCATCATCTCCCGAAAAGGTGTGCAGCACCGTCTCCGTTCCGTCCGGCGTCAGCTCGAACACCACTCCGCAGCCGAAACCGGAGTCGCAATCCATATCGCCGCCGTAGACGGTAATGCCGTACAGATTTCCCTGCTCGTCCGGGATCACGTTTATTGGGTAAGAGCCGTTGGCGCCACCGGCAAAGTTGTAGAGCACCGTTTCACTGCCATCCGGCGCCAGCTTGAACACCACGCCGCAGTTGCTGTCGCAGCTCGAGCCGTTGCCTCCCCAGCTTGTCGTCCCGTAGTAGCTGCCATCGCCCGCGGGTGTCACGGCGGCTGCGGGGCCAGCGCCATCGTTGGGAGCGCCTGCGAAATCGTGGAGTACTGAAAACGTGAGCGCCTGTGGCGCAACCTCTTGCGCTTCTGCGGTGACGAACGAACCGAAGGCAAGCACGATCACCCCTGCCAACCAACAAGAACGTGTTGCAACTCGACAAATAGTCATTGCCTATCTCCCTTTACGTCATCGTATTACGTCATCGTATTTAGAATCTCATGATAAAAATCGAGTCGACATCCCCTGATGCGTTTCATCGCTCGACCGAGCGGGCTGCGATCACTCGATTTTCATCCTGCAGAAAGCGGTCTGATATTGCGGCTTAATGTATTGCGCCAACGCCGAGTCTGGCACTTCGACCATCTGTGTGCCATATAGTTTTGCCCGTTTGGTTGCGTACCGTCTTCCATACATCTTTTACGCATTTTCCACTGTGACAGTGAGGCCGGCGCTCTGGTTTTGGCAACGCTGGTGGCGTACCGCTTATGCTTGCCGGATGACCGCACACGATCCGACGCAGTGGCGACTTTGCGTCGCCCCGATGATGGATTGGACGGATCGGCATTGCCGGTACTTCCACCGGCTGCTGGCGCCGCATGCGCGGCTGTATACCGAAATGGTCACGGCGGCGGCGCTGGTGCACGGCGACCGCCTGCATCTGCTGGAGCACAACCGCGAGGAACATCCGCTCGCGCTGCAACTCGGCGGCGCCGATGCGGAGGAGCTGGCGCGGGCCGCGCGTCATGGCGCGGAAGCCGGTTACGACGAGATCAACCTCAACGTCGGCTGTCCTTCCGATCGCGTGCAATCGGGACGCTTCGGCGCTTGCCTGATGCGCGAACCGCAACTGGTCGCCGATTGCGTGCGCGCGATGCGGGAGGCCGTCGCCGTGCCGGTGACGGTGAAGTGCCGCATCGGCGTGGACGATCAGGACGAGGATGTGGACCTGCAGCGCTTCGCGGAAACCATGGCCGGCGCCGGCGTGCGCACGCTGGTCGTGCACGCGCGCAAGGCCTGGCTGCAGGGATTGTCGCCGAAGGAAAACCGCGAAGTGCCGCCGCTGAATTACGAACGCGTTTATCGCCTCAAGCGGGAATTGCCGGAGCTGACGGTGATCATCAACGGCGGCATCATGGAAGATGCGGCCGTGCCCGCGCACCTGCAACGCGTGGACGGGGTGATGCTGGGGCGTCTCGCCTACCACGATCCGTACGCGCTGGCGCGCATCGATGCGATGCTTCACGGTGGAGTGCCGCCTTCACGCGAGCAGATCCTGCGCGCCATGCGTCCTTACATCGAAGCGGAACGTGCGCGCGGCACCCGGCTGCAGCACATCGCAAGGCATGTGCTGGGGCTTTATCACGGTCGGCCGGGAGGACGCACATTCCGGCGCTTGCTGGGCGAGGGCGCGCGCCGCGTCGATGCCGGCTGGGAGGCGGTCGAATCCGCCTTGCAGGGCATGGCGGCGTCTTCGCCGCAGTCGCGATTGGCCGGTTCAGCACGAATTCAATGGCCGGCGGCATGATCGGGGTGTCATTCCGGCGTCGTTCGACGAACAACACCGGATCGGACCATCAGGATCGCATCGGTTTTCCATGCAGCTTCGTCTCGCCATCGCCCTGTTCGCCGCCTTCGTGACGGTGGGCGTGTTCGCCGCGCCGCCCAAGGCGCCGCCGAACGCGCGCGAACACCTGACGCTGGAAAACGCGGTGCAGCAGGTCCAGCAGCAAACCGACGGCCGCATCCTCGCCGCCGACAGCATTCCCAGCGGTCGCAACAAGCTTTACCGCATCAAGGTGCTGACGCCGGAGGGCCACGTCCGGGTGATGCAGTTGCATTCCAACGATCCACCCGCCAAAGACAACAAGCGCGACAGTTCCGGAGGCCATTGAGCCTGCGCGCGGCGCCACAGGGAGAAAACACATGCGCATACTTCTGGTCGAGGACGAGGCACCGCTGCGGGAAACACTGGCGGCGCGCCTGAAGCGCGACGGTTTCGCGGTCGACGCGGCGTCGGACGGCGAAGAAGGGTTGTATCTGGGCCGCGAGGTGCCGTTCGATCTCGCGATCGTGGACCTCGGCCTGCCCAAGATGTCGGGCATGGAGCTGGTGCGCCAGTTGCGCGAACTGGGCCGCACGTTCCCGATCCTGATCCTGACCGCGCGCTCTTCGTGGCAGGACAAGGTGGAAGGCCTGAAGTACGGCGCCGACGATTATCTGGTGAAACCTTTTCACGTCGAGGAACTGCTGGCGCGCATCAATGCGCTGGTGCGGCGCGCTTCCGGCTGGTCGAAGCCGGTGCTGACCTGCGGGCCGATCAAGCTGGACACCACCGCGCAGACCGTCACCGTGAACGGCAAGAACGCGGATCTCACGTCCTACGAATACAAGGTGCTGGAATACCTGATGCTGCACGCCGGCGAGCTGGTGTCCAAGGCCGACCTCACCGAGCACATCTACCAGCAGGACTTCGACCGCGACTCCAACGTGCTGGAAGTCTTCATCGGCCGGCTGCGCCGCAAGCTGGACCCGGACGGTGCGCTCAAGCCGATCGAGACCGTGCGCGGCCGCGGTTACCGCTTCGCGATCCCGCGCGACGAGAACGAGGAAACCGTCGCCGGTTGACAAACCCACCCGCCGCCGACTTGCTATGCAGATGGCGGATGCCACGCAAACGGATCGATCGGGCGAAAACGCGAAGGCGCGACCGCTATCGCTCGCGGCGCGTTCCACCATCGCAACCGGCCTGGTGCTCGCGGGGTTTCTCGGCCTGGCGGGGTTCGCGCTGGATCGCGCGTACTCGCAGGCCGCGCTGTCGGCGCTGCGTGATCGCCTGCAAAGCTACGCACTGGCCTATCTCGCCGGCACCGAAGTCAGCCGGTCGGACAAAGTATTCCTTCCGGATCCCCCGAACGCGGATTTCGCGCGCCCAGGCTCCGGTCTCTACGCCGTGGTGATCGGGCAGGGCGGCAAGCGTTGGGAGTCGCCCTCGGCGCTTGGGCGCGAGCTGCCTTTCGATACGTTGCTGGCACCCGGACGAACCGAATTCGATGGCCCCCTGCCGACCAGTGCCGGCAATGTCTATCTCTTCAGCCAGGGTATCGACTGGGAAGTGCAGGACCAGCACAACTACCGCATGACGGTGAACATCGCACAGAGCGAATCGTTGTTCGACGATCAGCTCACCGCGTATCGCCGAACGTTATTCGGTTGGCTGGCCGCACTCGGTCTGGTGCTGCTGGTGTTGCAGCAGATCCTGTTGCGCTGGAGCCTGTGGCCATTGCGCCGCGTGGCCGCCGATCTCGTGCGCATCGAGCGCGGCGACGCGCAGCATCTTTCCGGCGCCTATCCTCCGGAACTCGCGGGCCTCACCGGCAGCCTCAACGATTTCATCGACAGCGAGCGCGAGAACCTCACCCGCAACCGCAACCTGCTGGCCAATCTCGCGCACAGCCTGAAGACACCGCTGGCGGTGGCGCGTTCGCAACTGGAGTCGAACGATTCCTCGCCGCAGGTACGAGAGGAAGTGTTGACGCAACTGCAGCGCATGAATGACATCGTCGCCTACCAGCTGGCGCGCGCGGCGACTTCAGGGCACAAGACCTTCGCCGCGCCGATCCTGATCGCGGGGTTGGCCGAAGCGGTGGTGCGCAGCCTGGAAAAACTGCACGCAGCGCGCAACGTGCTGTGCGAATTCGACATCGAGGAAGGCGCACGCTTCTACGGCGAGGAAGGCGACCTGATGGAATTGCTGGGCAACCTGCTGGAGAACGCGTTCAAGTGGGCGCAGCATCGCGTGTTGCTGCGCGCGCGCGCGTTGCCGCCGCCGAACGCGCGAGTGTGGCGGCCCGGTCTGGAAATCACCGTGGAGGACGATGGTCCCGGCATTCCGCCGGAGCAGGTCGACCGGCTGTTGCAACGCGGTGTCCGGGGCGACGAGCGCGTACCGGGGCACGGTATCGGTCTGGCGGTGGTGGAAGAATTGTTGCGCGCCTACCGCGGACAATTGCAGGTGGAACGTTCCATGGAATTGGGCGGAACCTGTTTCCGCTTGCGCTTCGTCGCGCTGTAGCCGCGCGTGGTGCGCAACGTTCCGGAGAATCCGCGGGCAACGTGCCTACTGGATCGAGCCGGGCAGCAGCGATTGCCAGGAAAGCGGGCTGGCATCTTGTTGCGGCGATTCCGCGCCGGCGCCCTGGACGGGGATCGTGACGGGCGTCTTGCGACGCGGATTGGTCCGCGCCGTCGCGTGTTGCGCAGGATTGGCGGCGGCAACCGCACCGCCACCGGCGCGCGGCGAAGTCGGATCCGAGAATGCCGCAGTCTCCGCGGCGGGCGCGGGCAGGGATGGCGCGCGGGATTCGGCGGCAAGAAAACGCTGGTTCGGGCCGTAGTCGAGCGCGGCTGCGGTCAACGGCAGACCGGCCATCATCAGCACTGTCATGAGGCAGACAAGGGATTTCATGAGGCAGCCCCGCGGCGGGCATACCGCCACGCTCCATCTTGACAGAAACCGGAAAGGGCTGCCAGCTTGCCGCGATGACGTCATCTCCAGCCAGGAGCGACCCTCCGCCTTTGCTCGGCTTGCTCTCCGCGCAGGTCCCGGTGTCCGGTGCGGAGCTGGCCGCGCGATTGCGCATTTCGCGCGCCGCGGTATGGAAGCAGATCGAAACTCTGCGTGCGGCCGGCGTGGTGGTCGAGGCTTGCGCAGGTCGCGGTTATCGGCTGGCCCGCGCGCTGGAACCGCTGGACGCGGCGGCGATCCGGCAGGCGCTGCCCACGGCGGTGCGCGAGCATCCCGGTGCGCTGGAAACGCACTGGAAGCTGGATTCCACGTCGAGCGAACTGGCGCGCCGCGCCGCGCGATTGCCCGATCGCAGTTTTGTTTTCGCGGACATGCAGACCGCCGGTCGCGGTCGACGCGGCCGGACATGGTTGTCGCCGCCGGCCGGCAACGTGTATTTCTCCTGCCTGAAACGTTTCGAACAAGGTTATGCCGCGCTCTCGGGCCTGTCGCTGGCGGTCGGTGTCGCCGTATTGCACGCCCTGGGCGACACCGGCGTGGGCGGCGTGCAATTGAAATGGCCGAATGACCTGGTCACGGAGCAGGGCAAGCTCGCCGGCATCCTGATCGAGCTGGGTGGCGAGTTTCTAGGGCCGTGCCAGGCCATCATCGGCGTGGGCATCAACATGCACGTGCCGGCGGATGCGCGCGGCGCGATAGAACAGCCCGTGGCGGATCTGGAAACGTTGTGCGGCGGCGATCCGCCGAAACGAAACGTCCTGGCCGCGGGGTTGATCACCAGGCTATGCACAGCGCTGGATGATTTCGCGCGGAAGGGATTCGCCACGTTCGCGAACGACTATGCGCAAAACGATGCATTGTTCGGTCGCGCGTTGCGCGTCGAAGATCCGCGCGGCGCCTTCGAAGGCACGGGTGCCGGCATCGACGAGCGCGGCGCATTGCGCGTGCGCACGTCCGTCGGCGAACGCATCGTGGACAGCGCGGATGTTTCCATCCGTCCGGCATGAGCGCGCCTGCCGCCACGTGGGTGTTCGATCTCGGCAATTCACGCCTCAAGGGCGCATGGGTGGAATCGGAGTCGCCGTCTGCGGGCGCGATCTCCGATGCGATCTCGCTGGATTGGGAAGCGGCGGAATTCGCCGCGGCGTTGCGCGCGAAAGTGGCGTCTTGGCCGGCACCGCGCCGCGTATTGGTGGCATCGGTGGCGGCGGAATCGCGTGCCGATCGAGTGCGCGCCCTGATGGACGTGTGGCCGCGGGCGCAGGTGCAATGGTTGCGCTCGCCGCGTGAAGGTTGCGGCATCCGCAATCGCTATCGTTTCCCGGAACGCCTGGGCATCGATCGCTTCCTGGCGATGGCGGCAGCGCGCGCCGCCAGCGGCGAGGCGAGCGTCGTCGTGGTCGGTTGCGGCACGGCGCTCACCCTGGACGCAGTCGACGCGCACGGCGCGCAACAGGAAGGCTTGATCGCACCCTCGCCGGCGCTGATGTTGCGTTCGTTGCGTGTCTCGACGGCGATCGAAGATACCCATCCCGACGCGTTCTCGATCGATCAAACGGACGACACTGCAAAGGCCCTGCAATGCGGCTGCGCGCGCGCGGGTGCGGCGCTGGTCGAGTGGTACGACGCTCTGCATAGACGCGAGTCGGGCGCCATGCAATTGTGGTTGCATGGCGGTGGCGCGGGCGCGTTGCGGGATTCGCTGGAAACAGCGACGGCGGCAAGCGCGCGGATCCTGGAAGATGCAGTCTTGCGCGGACTTGTCTTGTGGGCAGCGACGCAATCGTAGAATGCCGCGTCACCGAGCCATCCCGACCATGTTCTATCGCCTGCTGTTCCTGCTCCTGATCGCGCTCAACATCGGTGCCGCCGCATGGCTCGTGTTCGGACATCCGCCGACAACGCCGGTGCCTGCCACCACCGATCCCGGCGTGCCGGAGCTGAAACTGCTGTCGGAACGCGCCGGCACGCTGCCGGCGCAGGGAACGCAGCCCGCGCAAGCTGGCGCCGCGGCGGCGGCGAGCGATCGTTGCCAGAGCATCGGGCCGTTCCCGACCCAGGTCGACATGCGCGCGGCCATGCAGGCGCTCACGCCGCACGTGCCGCGCATCCAGTATCGCGAGGAAGAAGCGCACCAGTCGCGCGGCTTCTGGGTTTACCTCCCGGCGCTGCCGAGTCGCGACGCTGCGCTGGCCGCGGCACGCACTCTTTCGGCCAAGAACGTGCGCGACTACTACGTGGTCACGGCCGGCGACCAGCAGAACACCATTTCGCTGGGCCTGTTCCACGATCGCGGGAATGCCGAGCGGCGGCGTGCGGAGATCGCGGCGCTCGGATTCCACGCGCAAGTGAACGAGCGCATCGAAACCTTGCCGGTCTACTGGGTGGACTTCGCGCTGCCGCCCGCTGGCGGCTTCGACTGGCGCACCTGGCTGCCCGGCCGCGACGACCTGCAGGCCACGCAGGTCGATTGTTTCTAGCGCGCCGCAGGGGCGGCATGTCCCTGATGGATGAATGAATCCGTGCAGGTGAAGCGGACGATGCTGGCCGTGGGTCGCGGTTCCCGCTATGCTGTGCGCAGTTTGACGCGTCGCATTCCGAATTTCCCGTGGATTTTCGCGGCGCAGCGCTGACACACAGCCTGCTCCCGACCTCTCGCCACTCGCTTCCGCCGCGCAGATCCGGTCACTGCATTCGCAATGACCGCAGAACAGTTGCACCACTCGCGGCGCGGTATTTGGGAACGCTCCGGGTCATCTCACAGGAGTTGTTTCTCATGACGTTCGAATCTCTCGGGCTTGCGCCCGCGTTGCTGCGCGGCTTGGCCGAACAGGGTTATACCGTTCCCACGCCGATCCAGGCCGCGGCCATTCCGCTGGTGCTGGATGGACAGGATCTGTTGGCGGGCGCCCAGACGGGCACGGGCAAAACCGCCGCCTTCGCGCTGCCCTTGTTGCAAAAACTTTCCGGCAATGCCGCAGGGCCCGCCACTCACCGCAGTGCTGCGTCTCCGCGGGCACTGATCCTTGTGCCGACGCGCGAGCTCGCCGCCCAGGTGCATGAAAGCTTCCGGCACTACGGAAAACATCTGCGCTTGCGCGCGGTCGCGGTCTTCGGCGGCGCCGGCATGGGCGGACAGGCGCAAGCCTTTCGCCGCGGCGCGGACATCGTCGTCGCCACCCCGGGGCGCCTGATCGACCATCTGCAGCGTCGCAATATCGATCTTTCCGGCATCGAGATGCTGGTGCTGGACGAAGCCGATCGCATGCTCGACATGGGGTTCATCCCGGCGATACGGCAAATCCTTGCCGCGTTGCCGCGGCAGCGTCAGACCTTGCTGTTCTCCGCCACCTTCTCGCCCGAGATCAAGCAACTCGCCGCGCAGTTCATGCACGCGCCGCGCGAATTGCAGATGGCCAAGCCCAACACCGTCGCGATCGGAGTGACCCACCGGGTGCATCCCGTCGACGGCGACAAGAAACGCGACCTGTTGCTGCACTTGCTGGCCGAGGACAGCCGCCGGCAGACGCTGGTGTTCGCGCGCACCAAGCACGGTTGCGACAAATTGTGCAAATACCTCGGCCAGCACGGTTTCCGGGTTACCGCCATCCACGGCAACCGCAGCCAGAACCAGCGCACCCGCGCGCTTGAGGACTTCCGGCGTGGTCGCGTGACCGTGCTGGTCGCCACCGACATCGCCGCACGCGGTTTGGACATCGACCAACTGCCGGTGGTCATCAATTACGACTTGCCGATGGTGGCGCAGGATTACGTGCACCGCATCGGCCGCACCGGACGCGCAGGCGCGGAAGGACTCGCGCTTTCACTGGCCAGCCGCGAAGAAGCGAGCTTGCTCCGCGACATCCGCAGGCTGCTGAAACAACAGATCACGATGCAAGCCATCTCCGGCTTCGCGCCGAACTGGTCGTTCCACGCGGAGTCCGACATGTCCGCCGGCCGCAGACCCGGCAAGGGTTCCGAAGGTCAGCGCCGGCCGCATCATGGACAGCATCGTCGGGGGCATGGCGGGCAACGCGATTCGCGCAAGCCGCGCCGTCGCGCGTGATCGCGCCGGGAGGGCGCCAGTCAGGCATGGTGCCGGCACCCGGATTCGAACTGGGGACCTACCGCTTACAAGGCGGTTGCTCTACCGACTGAGCTATGCCGGCATGCTTGGCTGATCGCGCGACCCGCAGCCGCCTGTACTCCATGATGGAGCGCTGTACGGCCGGGCGGACGCGATTGTAGAAGGAGCGCGAGCGTGGCGCACGTCGCATTTCCGGCGTGCGCGCGTCGGCGCGCGGAACGGGCGCACAGAAACCCCGGTGCCGTTCGCTATCATGAATGCCGAATCGTCACGCTATGGAGCGTCTGGTTCGGGGGGAGTGTGAGGGAACATTTGGGCGAAGCCGAGTTCGAGGCGCGTTATCGCGCGTTGCGCGCGCAGTATCTGTCCGATCTGCCGCAACGACGCCGCGCGGTTGCCTCGTTGTGGGACGCCTCCCTGCAGGACGTGGCGTCGCCGGCGTGGTGCGAACTGCATACACTGACACACCGGCTTGCCGGCTCAGCGCCATGCTATGGCCTCGACGAAGTCGGCGAAGCGGCACAGGAACTGGATCGCCTGCTGTCCTCCAAGCCGCCCTGCCGCGAACCTGCCATGTTGCGGCCGCCGATTGCGCAATTGCTGGATCGTCTGGACGCGGCGATCACGGCCGAAGTCACCAGCCTGGCGTAGGCAGTCACCGGCGAACGCCGTTATCCTCGGGGGCTGCCTGATCAAGCCCGAGCGATGCCATGCCCGTGACTTCCCGTGTTTCCCTCATCGGTGCGCCCACCGACATCGGTGCGGCCGATCGCGGCGCCTCGATGGGACCGGAAGCCCTGCGCGTGGCGGGCTTGCCGCAGGCATTGCGCGGACGCGGACTGGAAGTCGTGGATCGCGGCAACCTCGCGGGGCCGATGAATCCCTGGCTGCCGCCGCAGGAGGGCTATCGCCACTTGCGCGAAGTGATGGCGTGGAACCAGGCCGTGATGGACGCGGTGCGCGCGGAACTGAACCAGAATCGCCTGCCGGTCCTGCTCGGAGGCGACCACTGCCTGGCGATCGGTTCGATCAGTGCCGTCGCCGCGCATTGCCGCCACAAGGAGCGCAAATTGCGCGTGTTGTGGCTGGATGCGCACGCGGACTTCAACACCTTCGAAATCACGCCTTCCGGCAACATCCACGGCATGCCGGTGGCCTGCGTGTGCGGGTTGGGCCCGGCTGAACTGACCACGCTGGGCGGACAGGCGCCGGCGCTGGATGCGTCGTGCGTGCGCCAGATCGGCATCCGTTCGGTCGATCTCGGCGAAAAGAAACTGGTGCACGACATCGGGCTGGAAATCCTCGACATGCGCTACATCGACGAAGTCGGCATGAAGCGCGTGATGACCGAGGCTCTCTCGGGGCTGGATTCCAACACCCACCTGCACGTGAGTTTCGACGTGGATTTCCTCGACCCCTCCATCGCGCCCGGCGTGGGCACGACGGTGCCGGGCGGTCCGAATTACCGGGAAGCCCAGTTGTGCATGGAAATGATCGCCGACAGCGGCCGCTTGGCATCGCTGGACGTGATGGAACTCAACCCTGCCTTCGACGAACACAATCGCACGGCCGAACTGGCGGTGGACTTGATCGAAAGCCTGTTCGGCAAATCCACCTTGATGAGGAGATAGTTGCACCGGCGACCCGTCGCCGACACGCAAGGCCCGCCGGATCGTGGTCATGCGTGCCCGGAGCCACGCGATTTCCCCCTGACATCGCGCGGCTCCCGGAACGACCGCCCGTCGCCCGGCGGCATCCGTCCGTCCGTCGTGCTTCGTCAACAATCGTGGCATGGCCGGGATTGGCACGGCCTAGCACGCGTCTTGCAGAAACCGGGTAAGCGCGTAATTCGTCCCGATGCGAAACAAGCAGTTATGGGCCGGAAGTACGATAGGTGGCCGCAGAGCCGCCCCGCCATTGAGGAACATGCGAACAGGGGGAATGCGTGGCCGAAACGCCCGCCATTGATGAAACGATCGACGCCGCGCCGGGCCGCAAGTCCGGACCGGGGCGCTGGTGCATGCGGCTTGCCGCGCCCCTGCTTGGGCTCGGTGCCTTGGCGCTGGCGATGGTCGTGGTGCTGGACAACGTGCAAGCGCCGATCGTGCTCTGGCGCATCGTGCTGGCCGTGGCGGGCATGCTCGCCCTGCTGGTCGCGGGAGTGGGTTTTGCCCTGACCTGGCGGCGCCTGCGTCGCCTGCGCGAACTGATGCAGTCGATCTGCGAGGAAGGGCGCGACGCGATCTTCGTCAAGGACACGCAGAGCCGCTATCGCTTCGCCAACGTCACCACGGCTTCGCTGTTCGGACGCCGTGCGACCGAACTGATCGGCATGCGCGACGACGAACTGCTGGACGACGGCAATGTCGCCGCGTATGTGGAAAACGACCGCGTTTGCCTGCAGCGTGGCATTCCGACCCTGTTCCGCGAGAAGCAGGACGTTCCGGGGCAGGGCGAGCGCAGTTTCCTGGTGACCAAGATGCCGCTGCACGACGGCCGCGGCAAGGTCAGCGGCCTGCTCGGCATCGCGCGCGACATCACCGAAGAACTCGACCTGCGCCAGCTCGCCGAGCGCCGCGCCGACGAAATGCGCGCACTGTTCACCAACAATCCGCTGCCGGTGGTGATCTTCGCCATCAGCGAACTGCAGGTACTGGACGCCAATCCTGCCGCGTTGCGCTGCTACGGCCACAGCCGCGAGGAAATCCTCAAGCTGAGCCTGCCGGATCTCTGCTCGAGCGCGGACGCCGCGCGCCTGCGCGAAAACCTGCGCGGCAATGCGCGCCGCCTGCCGCCGGGCAGCGTGCCGTATCGCCATCGCCGCAAGAATGGCGAGGAATTCGACGCGCAGACCGACACCGGCACGTTGCGTTTCGACAGCACCCCGGCGCGGCTGATGATCGTGCGTGATCTTTCCGCCGAACGCCTGTTGCAACAGGATCTGCACGATTCCGAACGCCGCTACGCGGATCTGGTCGAATCGGGCCTCGGCATGGTCTGGATGCACGACCTGGACGGTCGCCTGCTGCGCGTCAACGCGGCCATGGCGCAGGCGCTGGGCTACGAGCGCGAGGAATTGCTGGGCCGCAACCTGGGCGAATTCATCGCCGAGGAATCGCAGGCGGTGTTCGAGGAATATCTCGAGCGCGCCCACAACCTGCGCCGCGACGCCGGCGTGATCCACCTGGTCGCGCGCAACGGCGAGCGCCGCGTGTGGCAATACCGCAGCGTGTACTACCCGGACGCGGAACCGATGCCGTACGTGCTCGGCTCCGCGCAGGACGTGACCTTGCGGCAACAATACGAATCGCGCCTGCGCGAACAGAACGTGCGCGACGCGCTGACGCAGTGCTACAACCGCCGCTATCTCGAACTGTTCTCCACCCGCGCCGCGCGCGAGCAGCGCTGGGGCTGCGTGGTGGTGGACGTGGACCACTTCAAGCAGATCAACGACCAGCACGGCCATCACCGCGGCGACGAAGTGCTGCGCGAAATCGCCGCGCTGCTGCAACGCAATTCGCGCGCGGGCGACGCCGTGGTGCGGCTCGGCGGCGACGAGTTCGCGGTGATCCTGACCCAGGCTTCCGACGAATCCGCGCGCGAGATCACCACGCGCCTCAGCGCCGCATCGGCGGTCGCGCCCGCCAGCTTCTCGCTGGGCTGGGCGGTGCGCGAAGACGATGAGCCGCTGGATTCCACGCTGCGCCGCGCGGACAAGGCGCTGCTGCGCGCGCGCATGGAACAGCGCGGCATGCACGCGTTCGACGATCACCTGCCGCCGCGCGATCGCACGAACTGAGCGCGCCGCAACGGCGGCGATAGGCGGCGGCGCGACGGGGCTGTATGCTTTCCGGCTGGTCATGCCAGCTCGCCGTCCGCGTAATGAATTCCCGCGTCCTCACCGGCATCACCACGACCGGCACGCCGCATCTCGGCAACTACGTGGGCGCGATCCGTCCCGCGATCGTCGCCAGCCGCAGCCGCGACGTGGATGCGTTCCTTTTCCTCGCCGACTATCACGCGCTGGTGAAGTGCGACGAACCCGCGCGCGTGGCGCGCTCGCGGCTCGAAATCGCGGCGACCTGGCTGGCGTGCGGGCTGGACCCGCAACGCGTCACGTTCTACCGGCAGTCCGACATTCCGGAAATCCCGGAACTGACCTGGCTGCTGACCTGCGTCGCGCCCAAGGGGTTGATGAACCGCGCGCACGCCTACAAGGCCGCGGTGGATGCGAACAGCGAAAGCGGCGGAGACCCGGATGCCGGCATCAACATGGGGCTGTATTGCTACCCGGTGCTGATGTCGGCGGACATCCTGCTGTTCAACGCACAGAAGGTGCCGGTCGGTCGCGACCAGGTGCAGCACATCGAGATGGCGCGCGACATCGGCCAGCGCTTCAACCACGTTTACGCGGATGCCTGGAGGCGCGCCACCGGGCGCGACGCCGCGCCGTTCGCCTTGCCGGAAGCGGCGATCGAGGAAAACGTGGCGACCTTGCCGGGCCTCGACGGCCGCAAGATGAGCAAGAGCTACGACAACACCGTGCCGTTGTTCGAGGGCGGATCGAAGGCCATGCGCGAAGCGATCGCGCGGATCGTCACCGATTCGAAGGCGCCGGGCGAACCCAAGGATGCGGAAGGTTCGTCGCTGTACGCGATCTACCGCGCCTTCGCTTCGGAACCGCGGGCCATCGCGTATCGCGAAGCGCTGTCGCAAGGCTTGGGCTGGGGCGAAGCGAAGCAACAGCTCGCTGACTTGATCGACGGCGAACTCGGCGAAGCGCGCGAGCGCTACGCGCAATTGATGGCGCGTCCGGACGACATCGAAGGCATCCTGCGCGCGGGTGCCGCCAAGGCGCGCGTCATCGCGACGCCGTTCCTGCACGACCTGCGCGAAACCGTGGGATTGGGCGCGCTGGCGGCGCCGACGAAGAACCATGGCGCGAAGAAAGCCGCGGACAAGCGCGCGCGGCTCGCCACCTTCCGCGATGCGCAGGGTTTCCGTTTCCGCCTGTTCGCCGCCGACGGCGAGGAACTCGTGTTGTCGCGCGCCTTCGACAACCCGCAGGCGCTGGGCGAATGCACGCGCGCGCTGCTCGCGGCAGGCGATCCGGCGATCGAAACGATCGGCGACACGCAATACGCGTTGCTGGACGGAGCCGAACGCGTCGCGAGCAGTCCTGCGCATGCGGACCGCGGCGCGCGCGACGCGGCGATGCAGAAACTGCGCGCCGCGCTGCAATCGTTGCGGAGCTGAGCATGCGATTCCTCGCGGTCCTGCTGCTCGCGCCCTGGCTGGCCGTGCTGGGCTGGTTGTACTGGCTGTACGTGCGCAGGACGCACGGCGCGCATACCGGCGCGGGCGCCGACGTGCTGGTGCTGGCCTGTTCCGTGATCGCGGCGATCGCGTGCACCGAGATCGCGTACGCGATGGAAACCGGGATCGCCGGTCCGATATGGAAGCAGGTGGCCGCGGCGCTGGCGTGCTACGCGGGCTTCAGCGCGGTGCTGCTGATCGGCTTGTTGCGCCACGCGTGGCTGCGTCGTCGCGCCGCCGGCGCGGCGGCGCGCACCTGATCTTCACTGATCCCCGCATCGCGGCCCGCATTGCAAAAATCGGCCGACGCCTCGTCATTGCGGCAGCGAGAGGTCGTCCAGCAGCGCCTTGAGGAAACGCGCGGCCTCGCCACCCGTCGCCGCACGATGATCGAACGTCAGCGAGATCGGCATGCGCCGGTGCACTTCGATGCCGCCCATCACCGCGACCACATCGTGCACCAGCTTGCCGGCACCGACGATCGCGACGCACGGTGGCACCACCACCGGCGTGGCGTAGCGGCCGGCGAACATGCCGAAGTTGGACAGCGAGATCGTGTAGCCGCTGAGTTCCGAAGCGGGGATCGAACGATCCTCGACCTGCGCGCGCAGGCGCTGGATCGCGGCGCGCAAACCGGCGCCGTCCAGCATGTCGGCGTTGCGCAGAGCGGGCACGAACAGGCCGTCCTCGGTGTCCACCGCGATGCCGATATCCACGTGCGGATGCTGCGTGCGCGAGAGGTTCTTGCCGTCGAACCACGCATTCAGCGCCGGCACGGCCTTGCACGCCGCGACGATCGAGCGGATCAGGCGCCCGGTGATGTCCTGCTTGCCCAGCCACGCGTGCAGGTCGGCGTCGTCCACCAGCGTGGTCGGGACGACTTGTGCGTGCGCGTCGGCCATCACGCGCGCCATGTTGCGACGCACGCCTTTCAGTTGTTCGGGCTGTCCCGTCGCCTGCACCGAAGGTGGCGTGGTGCGCATCGGCTTGCCGGATTGCGACAGCGTGCTGCGTTGTGGTGCGGCGACAGGTGCCGCAGCGGTCGTTGCGGCGGGTGCGCGACTCGCGGCAGGCGCGGCGCCGAGCGCGTCGCTGCCGGAAGCCGCGGCGTTCTTGACGTCCTGCATCGTGACCACGCCGCCGGCGCCGGTCGGCTTGACGCGCGCCAGATCGACTTTCAGCTTCTTCGCCAGCGCGCGCACCGCGGGCACCGCTTTCACGCCGCCGATGCTGGCGGCCTGCTCGACGTGCACGGTGTTGCCGCTGACCATTGCGCCGACCACGGTACCTTCGTCCGCGCGTTCGCCCTTGTCGCCACCCGCGGCGACTTCGCCGCCTTCGTCGGAAGCGACGACCTTGCCGCCGGCCTCCGGCGCGGGCGCGCCGACGCCCTTGGACGGCGCGGCAGGCGCATGGTGATGGCCGCCTGCGGCGTTCTCGGCGCGCTGCTTGGCGTTCGGGTCCAGTTCGAATTCCGCCAGCGCCGCGCCGGTGACGATCACGTCGCCCGCGCCGCCATGCTGCTTCAGCAGCTTGCCGGTGTACGGCGAGGGCACCTCGACCACGGCTTTCGCGGTTTCCATCGAGACCAGCGGCGCGTCCAGCTTGACGCTGTCGCCTTCCTTGACCAGCCATTCGACGATGGTGGCGTCCGGCAGGCCTTCGCCGAGGTCGGGAAGATGGAAGGTTTTGGTGTCGGCCATGATTTCGATTCCGTTTGTTCGATCATCATCCCGGCGAAAGCCGGAATCCATTTTGCTGTACCAAAAAAATCAAGATGGATTCCGGACTCCGCCGCGATGAAGCTGCGGCGGCTCCGGAGTGACGGCAATTATTATTGCCGCTCCCGCGCCGGACATCAGTGGCGCAGTACGTCCGATGGACAAAGTGGTTAGGCATTACCACAAACCAAAGAAGTGGCCAACGCTCACAAAGAGCAGAAACGCGCCGCCCGCACCATCGAATGCCACCAAGGACCAAAACATAAACACGCTTTCCGACCGCTTGTATGGCGTAGATGTAACGTTACCCGCGATAGAGCCATTGCGAATGCCCATGATAGCTACAAAGACCAAATAGCAACCACCGCCGAAGCACAGCAACGCAATACCAAGAGAGCCAAAGTGTTGTTCCAAGAACTGCGGATGGGCTTTGTAGTAGTACTCAGCCGCGACCAACGCAACCAAGGCTGCGACTGCCGCAATGACTGCCCATGTACGACGAGGTCCACCAGTTGTGTTTTCTTCGTCGTTGCTCATCACGCCCCAATATGGGATGCCTAACGCGTATTACGACGCCGCCACCGCCCGCTTCGCCGCCTCCACGATACGCGCGACGCTCGGCAATTGTTTCATCTCCAGCCGGTACAGCGGGGTGTGTATGTCGTAGCCGCTGACGCGCTCGACCGGCGCCAGCAGTTCGTACAGGCATTCCTCGGCGACGCGCGCGGCGATCTCGGCGCCGAAGCCCGCGGTCTTCGGGGCTTCCTGCACGATCACGCAACGGCCGGTCTTGCGCACCGATTCCGCGATGGTGTCGAAATCCAGCGGCGTCAGCGTAGCGACGTCGATCACTTCCGCGCTGATGCCTTCCTTCGCCAGCGCGTCGGCGGCTTCCAGGCATTCCTTCACTTCCGCGCCCCAGGTCACCAGCGTCACGTCGGTGCCGTCGCGCAGCACGAAGCACACGTCCAGCGGCAGCGCCTCGCCATCGTCAGGCACTTCTTCCTTGTACTGGCGGTAGATGCGCTTGGGTTCGAAGAACACCACCGGATCGGGATCGCGGATCGCCGCCAGCAGCAGGCCGTACGCGCGCGCGGGCGAGGAGGGCAGCACCACGCGCAGGCCGGGGATGTTGGCGAACAGGTGTTCGTTGGCTTCGGAGTGATGTTCCGGCGCGTGGATGCCGCCGCCCCACGGCGCGCGGAACACGGCCGGGCAGGTGATGCGGCCGCGCGTGCGGTTGCGCAGGCGCGCGGCGTGGCAGGCGATCTGCTCCATCATCGGATAGATGAAGCCCTCGAACTGCGCCTCGCAGACGGGTTTCATGCCTTGCGTGGCGAGCCCGACGGTGACGCCGGCGATGGTGGTCTCGTCCAGCGGCGTGTCGAGCACGCGCAGCTCGCCGAATTTTTCCTGCAGGCCGACGGTGGCGCGGAACACGCCGCCATTGACGCCGACGTCCTCGCCCAGCACCACGACCGAAGCGTCGTGCTTCATTTCGTAGGCCAGCGCCTGGGTCACTGCTTCGATGAGGGCAATCGTCGCCATCTCAGTGCGCTCCCTTCTCGAGCGACAAGGCCAGTTCGCGCTGCGCGGCGAGGTCCGCCGGCACTTCCGCGAAGGTGTAGTCGAACATCGCGCCGACCGGCTGTGCGCCGGTTTCGAGATACGCGTTGACTTCGTTGTCCATCCATTCGCTGCATTCCTCCTGCAGCGCCGTTTCCTTTTTCTCGTTCCAGGCCTTCTGCGATTCCAGCCAGGTGCGCATGCGCTTGACCGGGTCTTTCTTCCACGCGTCCTCGACTTCGTCCTTGCCGCGATAGCGGCGCGCGTCGTCGGCGGTGGTGTGGTCGCCGAGGCGGTAGGTCACGCATTCGATCACGCTGGCGCCGTCGCCCTTGCGCGCGCGGTCCAGCGCGTCCTCCATGGCCTTGCGTACGGCGATGATGTCGTTGCCGTCGACTTGAATCGACGGCAATCCCGCGGCGATGCCTTTCTGCGCCAGCGTCGTGGCGCCGGACTGGATGCGGCGCGGCACCGAGATCGCCCACTGGTTGTTGACGATCACCGCCACCATCGGCAACTGCTGCGCGCCGGCGATGTTGATGGCGCCGTAGAAGTCGCCCTTGGAGGAACCGCCGTCACCGATGGTGCACACCGCGACGCGTTTCTCCTTGCGGATCTTGAACGCCAGCGCCGCGCCGGCGGCGTGCAGGCATTGCGTGGCGATCGGCACGCTCCACGCGAAATCGTGGCGCGCCGGTTCGTTCTGGTAATCGTTGCCGCGTTCGTCGCCGCCCCAGTACATGTAGACCTCGCGCGGCTGCACGCCGCGGAACAACTGCGCGCCGTATTCGCGGTAGCTGGGCGCCAGCACGTCTTCCGGCTTCATCGCACTGCCGATGCCGACGTGCGCGGCCTCGTGGCCGAGGCAGCTCGCATAGGTGCCGAGCTTGCCGGTGCGTTGCAGCGCGATCGACTTGGCGTCGAACACGCGGGTGGACACCATCAGCTTGTACAGCTTGACCATGGTGTCGAGGTCTTTCGCGAAGGCGGGCAGGTCCTTGCGCACCAGCTTGCCGTCGGCATCCAGGTATTGCAGGTATTCGATTTCGAACTTGGCGGCGATCGGCATCGCGGGACTCCACGTGGCTGGGATCGGGCGCCCGGCGGGCGCACAGCCTCGCAATGATACAGGTTTGGCCATATGCTGCCTTTTTTCTCGACCCCGCGACCGCCATGCCCGACGACCAATCCACCAACCGGCGCGAACTCGAAGCCGGCCTGGAACTCGATCTCAAGGACCGCCTGACCTACGGCGGCTACCTGCAGCTCGACCGGCTGCTTTCCGCGCAGCATCCGCTGTCCGATCCGCCGCACCACGACGAGATGCTGTTCATCATCCAGCACCAGGTCTCCGAGCTGTGGCTGAAGCTTCTGGTGCACGAACTGCGCGCGGCGATCGCGTACCTGCAGCGCGACGAGGTTGACGCCTGCCTGAAGATCCTCGCGCGCGTGAAACAGGTGCAGCGCCAGTTGTTCGAGCAGTGGGCCGTGCTGGAAACGCTGACGCCTTCCGAATACCTGGAATTCCGCCAGGTGCTGGGGCCGGCGTCCGGCTTCCAGTCGCTGCAGTACCGCATGGTGGAATTCCTGCTCGGCAACAAGAACGCCGGCATGTTGCAGGTGTTCGAGCACGACGCGGGTGCGCACGCGCAACTCGAGGCGGTTCTGCGCGCCCCCAGCCTGTACGACGAATTCCTGCGCTGCCTCGCGCGCCGCGGCCACGCGGTTCCGGCGGAATTGACGGAGCGCGACTGGTCGCTGCCGCACGCGCGCAACGAGCAGTTGATTCCCGTGTTCAAGCGCATCTACGAAGACACCGCGCGCTACTGGCAGGAATACCACCTCGCCGAGCAACTCGTGGACGTCGAGGAGAGCTTCCAGTTGTGGCGCTTCCGCCACATGAAAACGGTGGAACGCATCATCGGCTACCGCCGCGGCACCGGCGGTTCTTCTGGCGTCGCGTTCCTCAAGAAGGCGCTGGACCTGACCTTCTTCCCCGAACTGCTGGAAGTGCGCACGGTGCTATAAGCCTTGATGGCAAGAATAGTGAGAATTGTCACGACAATATCATTTGATCTTTTCCGCGGGGGGGGTAGCTTCAAGCGGGCCGGCAGAAGCTGGCTTATCACGATCTTAGGGAGAAGATGATGTCGAATCAAATAAAGAGCTTGATGCTTTCACTCGCGTTGACAATTGCGGCAGCAATAGGGCTCGCTGGAATAGCGTCTCCGGCTCAAGCGCAGAGTAGTACTGGACTGTCTCAGACGAGTCTTGATGGCGGTGTACAAGACTGCACCACAGGGTGCTATATCTCTACTTGTGATGCTAGCGGCAAATGCACAGTTTACTATTGCGACGGTGCTTCTGGGTGCCACCAAGTAGGCCAGTATCAAAAGGTACCCAACAACGTAAAACATGCTAATGATGGGCTTCCCGCTGGCCGCAATTTGGCTTTTAACGCTTTTGATGACGTTGCCTACGTCAAAACCTGTTCAGGGGATCACTGTCAACTTTATGAGTTGACGACCACCAAGGTTTCCAAGGTAGGCTATGTCGAAAATATCGACGAAGTCGTGAAAGAGCTGAGAGCGAAACACGCGGCAGGCGAAGGCTGATCACGGCGGACAATTGAATTGTCGAAAGCCCGCGGCTTCCAGCCGCGGGCTTTTTTATGCAGCACTTGCATGAGCCAAGACGGTACAAGCGACGTTCTAGCAACTGTTGAGTCGTGCGCGAGAGCGGTGGTGTTGAGCATTCAGTTCGACATGCATTATCAATCTGCTGCGCCGCGGCTTGCAGCGAAGGCATCCCTCTGACTAAGGTCGCGTGCTTGGCTGGCGCGGGTCGGCCGCGACGAGGCCGACGATGCACGCCAGCGATGACAATTATCCGGTACCCGAACAGCCGCTGGTGCTTGGTCATCCCGCCACGCTGTGGATGCTGCTGGCCGTCACGGTCGGATTCAATTTCGCGTTCTACGGGTTCCGCGCCTTCCTCGCGCCGTATGCGGCGGATGCGTTCTTCGCGGCACTCCCCAAGGCCGACGCGCTGAAGCAGGCCAATCTGCTGCTGGCGGGTTTCGGCACGCTGACCTACGCCACCGCGATCATCGGCGGCTGGGTCGCCGACAACGTGCTGGGCGAAGTGCGTTCGCTGCGTATCGCGCTGTGGCTGCTGGTGCCCGCGCTGGCGGCGATGGCTTGGCCGACGCGCGCGGGATTCACCCTGGCGCTGGCGTTCTTCGTGCTCGCGGCGGGTTTGAGCATTCCACTCACGGTATTGGTCGGGCGCAATTACGCGCAGGACGATCCGCGCCGCGACGCCGGCTACACGCTGTACTACCTCGCCATCAACCTCGGCGCCTTCATCGCGCCGTTCGTGTGCGCGGACTGGGTGGCACATGCCTTCGGTTATCGCTACGGCTTCATCGCGGCGGCGGTCGGCGCCGCGATCGTGGCCCTCGTTTTCGAATGGGGACATCGCCGCGTTCCGGGCGCGGACGCGCATGTGCGCCTGCAACGCGCGTGGTCGGCGCCGGTCGTGGTGCTGGCGTTGTTGCTGCTGGTCTGGCCGACCGCGCTGTTGCTGGCGCATCCGGACCTTCTGCACGTGGCGGTGTACGTGCTGATGGGTTTGCTGGTGCTGTATTTCATCGCCAGCAGCGTGCGTCGCGGCGACCGCGTGCAGGCGCAACGCTATCTGGCGATGCTGCTGCTGTTCGTCGCAATGGTGCTGTTCTGGGCGTGGAGCCTGCAGGGCGCGACCTCGCTCAATTTCTTCGCGCGCGACCATGTGCGCGCGCCGTTCGATTTCAGCTGGTTCCAGTCGGCCAATCCGCTCTACATCCTGGTTTTCGCGCCACTGCTGGCAATGCTGTGGCCATGGCTGGACAAACGCGGCGTCAATCCGTCCACGCCGCGCAAATTCGGCATCGGCCTGCTGCTGGTCGCGTTGAGCTACGGCGCGATGGCCTACGCGATCGCGCATCTCGCGGGGTCGGACGGCCGCACGCCGTGGTGGCCGCTGGCGCTGTGCTACCTGCTCTCGACCCTGGGCGAACTGGCGTTGTCGCCGATCGGCTACGCCATGATCGGCAAGCTCGCCGCGCCCGAGGAAGCGTCATTGGCGATGGGCGGATGGTTCTTCGGGGTGGGCGTTTCCTACGATTTGTCCGGACAGATCGCCGCCATGACCACCAGCGGCGGCGGCACTGGTCTGGCCGGCTACGCGCATGTGTTCTCGCTGCTGCTGTGGAGCGGCAGCGCGATCGCGCTGGTGTATCTGCTGGCGGCGCCGTGGATCGTCAAGCTGATGCACGGGGTACGCTGAGCGCATTGCAGCGGCCGGCGCCGAGCCGCGGGCAAGTTGCCGCCGGGGGGATTAAAATGGCGGGACCGCTTTGCAGGAGACGACGATGAGCGCCCAGCCCAATGCCGGCATGAAGCCGACCACGTTCGCGAATCCGATGGGAGTGGACGGCTTCGAGTTCGTGGAGTTCGCCGCGCCCGACCCGAAGCTGCTGCACGCGCTGTTTCCGAAACTCGGTTTCAAGGCCGTGGCGAAGCACAAGGACAAGGCGATCACGCTGTATCGCCAGGGCGAGTGCAATTTCCTGGTCAACGAAGAACCGGATTCGTTCGCGTCGGATTTCGCCGCGAAGCACGGCCCGTGCGCTTGCGGATTCGCGATCCGTTTCACGCGCCCGGCCGATGAAGTCCGCGCAGCCGCGCTGAAGAATGGCGCGCAGCCGATCGCGGAGAAGGAATCCAGCAAGGCCGTGGACGCGCCGACCATCGTCGGCATCGGCGGCTGCATGCTGTACCTGATCGACCGCTACGGCGAGGCCGGCAGCATGTTCGACGACTACGAATGGCTGGCGGGCGCGGAGCGCAACCCGAAGGGTTTCGGGTTGACCTTCCTCGACCACCTCACGCACAACGTCCACTTCGGCAACATGAAAACGTGGGCGGATTACTACGAGCGCCTGTTCAACTTCCGCGAGATCCGCTATTTCGACATCAAGGGCGCGAAGACCGGCCTGGTGTCCAAGGCGATGACCGCGCCGGACGGCATGGTGCGCATCCCGCTCAACGAATCCAGCGACCCGAAATCGCAGATCAACGAGTACCTCGACGAATACAAGGGCGAGGGCATCCAGCACATCGCGCTGTTCACCGACACGATCTACGACACGGTGGAAGGGATGCGCAAGGCCGGCGTCGAATTCCTGGACACGCCCGATACCTATTTCGAGGTGATCGACGTGCGCGTGCCGAATCACGGCGAAGACGTGCCGCGGCTGGCGAAGAACAAGATCCTGATCGACGCCGACCAGGAAACGAAAAAACGCCTGCTGCTGCAGATCTTCACCCAGAACTGCATCGGCCCGATCTTCTTCGAGATCATCCAGCGCAAGGGCAACGAGGGTTTCGGCGAAGGCAACTTCCAGGCACTGTTCGAATCCATCGAACGCGACCAGATGAAGCGCGGTGTGCTGTAAGCCCATGGACGTCCGCGGCTATCAATCCGGCTTCGGCAACGAGCACGCCACCGAAGCGCTACCGGGCGCGCTGCCGGTCGGGCAGAACTCGCCGCAGTGCGTGGCCTACGGCTTGTATGCGGAACAATTGTCCGGCACCGCGTTCACCGCACCGCGGCATGCGAATCGCCGCAGTTGGCTGTACCGCATTCGCCCGGCCGCGATGCATGGCACGTTCGCGCCGCTGGCGCATCGGCATTTCCACAATTGTTTCGACGAGACGGCGACGACACCCGACCAGTTGCGCTGGAGCCCGTTCCCGCTGCCGGAGGCGCCGACGGATTTCATCGACGGCTTGTTCACCATGGCCGGCAACGGCTCCGCCGCCACGCAATCCGGTTGCGGCATCCACGTCTACGCGTGCAACCGTTCGATGCAGGGGCGGTTCTTCTACGATGCCGACGCGGAACTGGTGATCCTGCCGCAGCAGGGTCGCCTGCGCATCGCCACCGAACTCGGCGTGCTGGAAGTCGAGCCGCAGCAGATGGCGTTGATCCCGCGCGGCGTGCGTTTCCGCGTCGAGCTTCTGGACGCCGCCGCGCGCGGCTACGTCGGCGAGAACTTCGGCGCGCCGTTGCGGCTGCCGGAACTGGGGCCGATCGGTTCCAACGCCTTGGCCAACGCGCGCGATTTCGAGGCGCCGTGCGCGGCCTACGAAGATGTCGAAGGCGAGTTCGAACTGGTCGCGAAGTTCCAGGGCTCGCTGTGGTCGGCGCGCATCAATCATTCGCCGCTGGACGTCGTCGCATGGCACGGCACGCACGCGCCGTACCGCTACGACCTGCGCCGCTTCAATACCATCGGCTCGATCAGCTATGACCATCCCGATCCGTCGATCTTCACGGTGCTGACCTCGCCCAGCGACACGCCCGGCACGGCCAACATGGATTTCGTGATCTTCCCGCCGCGCTGGCTGGTGGCGGAACACACCTTCCGGCCGCCGTGGTTCCACCGCAACGTGATGAGCGAGTTCATGGGCCTGATCCACGGCGCGTACGACGCCAAGGCGGAAGGGTTCGCGCCCGGCGGCGCGTCGCTGCACAACTGCATGAGCGGGCACGGGCCGGATGCGGAAACCTTCGCCAGGGCCAGTGCGATCGACACGAGCAAGCCGCAGCACATCGTGGACACCATGGCCTTCATGTTCGAGACGCGCTACGTGATCCATCCGAGCCGCGAGGCGATGGAGTCGCCGCAGCGCCAGCGCGACTACCAGCATTGCTGGGCGGGACTGCAGAAGCATTTCGATCCTGGAGCGGTTTGAAAAACTGCTGCGCTCGGCATCTTGCGCACCGGCGGTGCTCGGAATGCTCATGTACTGACGTGTACACTCCGCTTCCTGCGCTCCGGCGATGCGCAACCTGCCTTCGCTCGCGACGTTTTTGAAACCGCTCATGTAGGGTTGGGTGATGAAACTCGGATCATTGAAGGAAGGCGGCAGGGATGGCACGCTCATCGTCGTCAGCCGCGATCTCGCGCACGCGGTCAAGGCGGACGAGATCGCGCCGACCCTGCAGGCCGCGCTGGACGACTGGGAGAATGCGGCACCACGCCTGCATGCGTTGTACGACGCGCTGTGCCTGCATCGGCACAAGGCGTTGCAGCACGCCTTCGATCTCGATCCCGCGACATTGGCATCGCCGTTGCCGCGCGCCTACGAGTTCGTGGACGGCAGCGCGTATCTGCCGCACGTCGAGCGCGTGCGCAAGGCGCGCGGCGCGACGGTGCCCGAAAGTTTCTACAGCGATCCGCTGATGTACCAGGCCACCAGCGCGGGCTTCCTGGGCCCGCGCGATCCGGTGGTGGTGCCGAGCGAAGATTACGGCATCGACATGGAGGCGGAAGTCGTGGTGGTCACCGACGACGTGGCGATGGCGGTGTCTCCGGAACAGGCGTCGCGGCACATCCAGCTGGTCGGACTGATCAACGACGTCTCGTTGCGCAACCTGATTCCGAATGAACTGGCAAAAGGATTCGGCTTCCTGCAGTCCAAGCCGCGATCGGCACTGTCGCCGGTACTGGTGACGCCGGACGAACTGCGCGACGCCTGGCGTGGCGACAAGCTGCACCTGGCGATGCGCACGTGGATCAATGGCGCGTGGTTCGGCGAAGCCGACGCCGGCACGGACATGCAGTTCGATTTCGCGCAACTCGTCGCGCACGCCGCGAAGACGCGGCCGTTGACCGCCGGCACGATCGTCGGTTCCGGCACCATCGCCAACGAAGACACCTCGAAAGGCGCCTCCTGCCTCGCCGAACAGCGCACGGTGGAAACCCTGCGCGACGGCAAGCCCGTCACGCCATTCCTGAAATACGGCGACACGCTCCGGATCGAAATGCTGGACGCCGACGGCAATTCGATCTTCGGCGCCATCGAACAACACATCGAGCCCCTCGCGGTCTGAGCATGCGTTACGCCGCGTCGTGAGCCTCGCCGCGCATTACCTGCAGATCCGCGATCTGCACGTCGCTTGCGTCGCGCTGTCCGGAACCCTGTTCGCGGTGCGCGGTGCGCTGGCATTGCGGGACTGGCCGCACGTGATGCATCCCGCGTTGCGCTACGGGTCGATGGCGATCGACACGCTGTTGCTGGCTGCGGGCGTCACGCTGATGTTCGTGATCCATCAGTATCCGTTCGTCGACGGCTGGCTCACGGCCAAACTGATCCTGCTGGTCGTCTACATCGCGCTCGGCACGCTGGCGCTGAAGCGCGCCCGTACGCAAGCCACGCGCGCCACGTGTTATCTGCTGGCGCTCGCGACGTTCGCGTATATCGTAAGTATTGCGGTCACGCACGATCCGCGCGGCGTATTTGCGCTGATGAGTTTGCGTTAATTTCTACTCAATGCGATACCTTGTCCAAGGTATATCGACTATCTTCGAAGTTCACGGGCACCAGCGCATAGCGCAGCCTTGAATCGCTTTTGGCACTTGGTGTTACTTGGACGCCTTCCGCAACCGACTGCACGCGCTTTCCGAGAGATGGGTCGGGCACGGCATCAAGAAGCAAGGCCTGCGCGACCGTTCCGTCCGGCTTGAAAGCAACCATGTATTCTGCAAATCCGGCTCGCGGTAAATCTCCCCGCGACATTTGACCGCTGCTCGTTGATTTTGAATAAGAGAGTCCGTTTGATTTTTTTGCCGAGATTATCTCGTCTACTGTGGATTTGATTTGCGCGTTGTAGCTGGCAATGAATGCCCTCACGCGATCATTGATTTCTGGCCATTGCCTGTCATCTAGTTCTCCCTGTATTCGACCCAATAGCTCCGCTATATAGCCGTCACCAACCTTCAGGCTGGACGGCAGCGGTGGATTGTAATGACCGAGGATTTGCGCCCATATCATTGCGGCCGTGTAGTTCCTCGCGCTGATCTCTATTTCGGCCATTTTTGCCATTGCCCGACCGTTACCATGAGTGGCAGCGCCGTTAAGGTACAGTCTGGCCTTTGACATATCTTTCTGTACAAATGACCCTGGAAGATCGGAGCCCATCAAGTAGAGGCTGCCGATGAAATTCTGGGCTTCCCAATCGCCAGCCTGAGCGCATTTTTCTCCAGCCGCGAAAAGTTTTTGTCGTTGTGCGAGCGGCTTATTGGGGTCGAGCGTCCAATTCCTGCCGGGATTGTAATCGTCGTATTTGAGAGGATGCGGTAAGCAATGCTCTTTCTCGTTTGACTGTGCGTTCGCGATCGAAGCAGATGAGACCGCCGGCTTGGGAATGGATTCTTGTGCGCGTGCCATCGAGTTCAATGCAACACAAGCGAGCACACTTATCGCAAAACTGCATCCAAAGAGAAACCGATGCCTCGACATTTCGTACCCCTTGCATTCTTTACGATGTCGAATTGACAAACGCTTCGACCGTACTCGGCCGATGAATGAGCCTATCAATGGCGCTCTTTATTTCCCCGCAACCACGCGCACCATGTCCAGGCAGCGGTTGGAATAACCCCACTCGTTGTCGTACCAGCTCACCAGCTTGACGAAGGTGGGGTCCAGCGCGATGCCGGCTTCGGCGTCGAAGATCGAGGAGCGCGCATCGCCGCGGAAATCGGTGGCGACGACCTTGTCCTCGGTGTAGCCGAGGATGCCCTTGAGCGTGCCCTGGCTCTGCGCCTTCATCTCCGCGCAGATCTCGGCGTAGCTGGCGGGCTTTTCCAGTTCGCAGGTCAGGTCCACCACCGAGACGTCGGAAGTCGGCACGCGGAAGCTCATGCCGGTGAGTTTCTTGTTGAGTTCCGGGATCACCACTCCCACGGCCTTGGCCGCGCCGGTGGACGAAGGAATGATGTTCTCGAGGATGCCGCGGCCGCCGCGCCAGTCCTTGTTGCTGGGGCCATCGACGGTCTTCTGCGTGGCGGTGGCGGCGTGCACGGTGGTCATCAGCCCGCGCTTGATGCCCCAGGTGTCGTTGAGCACCTTGGCCACCGGCGCCAGGCAGTTGGTGGTGCAACTGGCGTTGGAGATGATCGCCTGCCCGGCGTACTTGGCGTGGTTCACGCCGAACACGAACATCGGCGTGTCGTCCTTCGACGGCGCCGACAGGATCACCTTCTTCGCGCCGGCGTCGAGATGTTTCTGCCCGGCTTCTTTCGTCAGGAACAGGCCGGTGGATTCGAGTACCACGTCGGCGCCGACATCGCTCCATTTCAGCGCGGCGGGATCGCGTTCCTGGGTCAGGCGGATCTTGTGACCGTTGACCACCAGCTTGCCGCCGTCGATCGCGACATCGCCCTTGAAACGCCCATGCACGGAGTCGTAGCGCAGCATGTAGGCGAGATAGTCCGGTTCGAGCAGATCGTTGATCGCCACGATCTCGATGTCGTCGCCGAAATTCTGCACCGCCGCGCGAAACACGTTGCGGCCGATGCGGCCGAAACCGTTGATGCCGACCTTGATGGCCATGGTGCCCTCGTCATGCATGGAAACGCGCCATTTTAGCGGTTTCGGGCCGGTGCTGCCGCGCGCATAATGGCGTACCTGCCGGGGCGGAGTGCCGCATGAATCCCGAAGTGACGCCGTTCTTCCACGCCACGACCTCGGCGTGGTCCTACATCGTGCGCGATGCCGGCAGCGACGCGGCGGCGATCATCGATCCCGTGCTGGATTTCGACCCCGCCAGCGGGCGGGTTTCCACCGAGAGCGCGAACAAATTGCTGCGGCACCTGCGCGCGCACGCGCTCGAGCCGCAGTGGATCCTGGAAACCCACGTGCACGCCGACCACCTGACCGCCGCGGCGTGGCTGAAGGCGCACACCGGCGCGCAGGTCGCGATCGGTGCGCGCGTGGCCGAGGTCCAGCGCACCTTCAAGCGGTTGCTGGAACTGGACGATGCCTTCGCCGCCGACGGTTCGCAATTCGACGTGCTGCTGCACGACGGCGACGCGCTGCCGCTGGGCGGGTTGCAGATCGAGGCTTTCGCCACGCCGGGCCACACCCCCGACGGCATGAGTTACCGCATCAACGACGCGGTGTTCATCGGCGATACGTTGTTTTCACCCGCGCTCGGCAGCGCGCGTTGCGATTTTCCCGGCGGCGATGCGGCCACGCTGTACCGTTCCGTGCAGCGCCTGTATGCATTGCCGGAAACCACGCGCGTGTTCCTCTGCCACGATTACCCGAAGGATGGCGAAGCGCCGTGCGCGCAGACCACGGTGGCCGCGCAGAAAAGCGGCAACCGGCATCTCGCGGAGGAAGTGGACGAGGCGGGCTTCGTCGCGATGCGCAGCGATCGAGACGCCACCTTGTCCGTGCCGAAGCTGTTGTGGCCATCGCTGCAGGTGAACATCCGCGCCGGACAGCTTCCGCCGCCTGCAGACGGCGGTCGTCGTTATCTGAAGCTGCCGCTGGAAGCGGCCGACTGGGACGAAGTGGACGCGCGCGTCGCTTGATCATGCTGCGCGCGGCCGCGGCCGTGTTGCGTCCTCCCTTGCGGCGCCCATCCTCGCCCGCCATGATCGGCGCGCCGCGGGGGCGCGGCCATCTCGGGAGGGGAAATCATGGCAAGCGGAGCTGGATTGGGTGCATTGATGGGCATGGGACTGGGAATGATGCTCTTGTTTCTCGTCGTCGCTATCGTCGTCGGGACCCTGATCCTGATGCTGGCGACCAAGCTGGTCGAGAAGTTCACGCCTTCGTTCGTGAAGGCGCTGGTGGTCGTGATCGTCTGCTTCGTGGTCATGTTCATCGTCCACTGGATCCTGCACATGGTGCTGGGATTCGGGATGTTCCGCGGTCTCATCGTATTGGCCGCTAGTTTCGTGATCACCGCCGCAATCATCCAGCAGCTGATGACGCTGCCGGCCGGCGGCAAGATGGCCTACGGGCGTGCCTGCCTGATCACGCTGGTGCAGTACGTGATCGGCATCATCCTGGGCATCATCTGCGGGGTGATTTTCGGCATCCTGTTCGGCGGCGCGATGTTCGCCGCAATGCATCACTGAATGCAGTGACACGGAATGCAGTGACACGCGCGCACGCGTCGGCGCAATGCCGGCGCGTCGTGCGCTTCGATCAACAGGCGATGCCCGCGAGCCGCATCAGCTTGGACGTCAGCCACGCCGGGCCGATCAGCAGGTAGGCGAGGTCGGTGAAGAAGGAAGGCCGGCGACCTTCGATGACGTGGCCGACGAACTGGCCGATCCACGCCAGCACGAACAACGCGATCGCGAGCCACAGCAGATGTTGCGGGCCGAGCGCGCGATACGCGGCTTCCGCGACCAGGCCGCAAACGATGAACACTGCCGCCATCGCCAGCCCCATCCTGCGCGACAACCGGTAATAAAACAGGAACGCGCCGAACATCGGCGGCAGCGCCCAGAATCCGGCGCGACCCAGCATCGACGGCACTGGGATCGTCCACAGCAGCGCGACCACGCACCACAGGATCACCGGCACGCATAGCCAGTGGATCGCGCGGTTGGTTGAATTGGCGTGATCCGCGCTGTAACTGTCGAACCAGTTCTGAAGCGTGCGCATGGTGGTTTCCCCGAGCCCGCGGATTCGCGCGATGGATGCAATGGGCCCGAATGTCGACGATCCCTGCATGGTAAACCTCCCGCAGGACCGCTGCGCGTGCGGTCTGCTTCACGCCGGCCGCGGAATGGCTTCGTAATCCTCGCATAACTTTCGCCAGCCTTACGTGGCACCTAAGCATCTACAAAGCATGCGGGCCGATACTGTGCGCCGGGGAGAACGTTGCATCGCAGGCCCGGAGCAAACCCGTGCGTCGCCTCCTCGTTTCGCTGGCTTTCCTGTTCATCGGTACGTGCGCATCGCACGTCGCGCGCGCGGGCGGGCCATTCGGCATCGATCACCGCCTCGCCTACGACAACAGCGGCATCTGGGCGCGCAACAACCAGAAGGCCTTGATGGGTGCGACCATCGTCGGCGTGCTGGGCGGATCGATCGCGCTGGGCGATCAGGACAAACTGGGCGACACGTTCTGGCGATCGCTGGATTCGATGGCGGCATCCGCCGTCGTCGCGCAAGGCGGCAAGCTCGTCTTCCAGCGCGAGCGTCCTTCACAGACCGCCGATCCCAACGAATTCTTCAAGGGAACCCAGTACCAGAGTTTCCCGAGCGGCGAGGTCTCCGCCATTGCCGGCGCGATGACGCCGTTCGTGGTGGCCTACGGGCGCGATCATCCCTCGATCTATGCGCTGGAATTGCTGCCGCTGTACGACTCGATCGCGCGCGTGAAAGTCCGCGGCCACTGGCAGTCGGACGTGCTTGCGGGCTGGGCGATCGGCACCGGGGCGGGCATCTGGGCGGAGCGCAGGCAATCGCCCCTGATCCTGGGCTGGTTGCCGCACGGATTCACTATCGGCGTGGTCCACCATTTCAAGCCATGAATGCGGTCCGTCGTGCGAAGGCGCGGCGGCCATGACGGAACAAGCCCGGTGCGATTCACTCCGAAAATCCAGGAAAGGCGAAAGCGTCTGGTGCGGGCCGCCATGCGATGTCTGCTCGGCGCGTCGGGTGATTCCGGGCAAGCTTCGGCAACGCTGCCACGTGCCGGGATCCACAAGATCCTGATCTGTCGCAGCGTGCATACCCTGGGCGATTCGCTGACGCTGACACCCTTGTTGCATGAATTGAGCGAAATCTATCCGGGCGCGGAAATCGACATCGTCAATGGCTCTGCGGTTGCCGGCGAGATCTACGGAAAATTCTTTTCCGTGCGCAGGATTTTCCAATTGCCCGCGCACGCCGCGCGTCATCCGCTGCGCACCGTTCGCGCCATCCGCGCCATGCGGCGGAACCACTACGATCTTGTCATCGATCCCGATCCGGAATCGCAGAGCGGCCGCTTGCTGGCGCTGCTGGCGGATGCCGGGCACTCACTCGGGTTTTCGGGCCCCATGAAGAGCGGCGAGTTGACGCACGAAGTGGCCATTCCGGCCGAACCGCGGCACAAGGGCACCATGCCCGTGTATCTGCTCCGCACTGCGATCGGAGACGTTCCCGCGCAACGCGTTTATCCGCGGCTCGACATCCGGTTGAGCGCCGCCGAACGCCGGCAAGGCAGGCATATCCTCGACCGCTTGAAGCAACAAGCATCCGATGCGACCGAGGTCAAGGGCACGATAGGCATCTACGCATTCGCGACCGGTGGCAAGGATCTCGGCAGCGCATGGTGGAATCGGTTTCTGCGCGTATTCGAACCCGCGGCGGCGGGTTATTCGATCATCGAAATTCTTCCCGCGTTCGGATGTTCGCCGCTCGGTTCGCGGCACGCCGGCTTTTTTTCCAGCGACATTCGCAAACTCGCATCCGTGCTCGGCAACCTCAGCTTGTACATCAGCGCGGATTGCGGAGTCATGCATCTGGCCAGCGCGGCCGGGGCGCCGACCGTCGGAATCTTCACGATCACGCCGCTCTCCGAATGGGGCCCCTATGGCCACGCCAATCGCGCGATCGACGCACGCCGGCTCGCCCCCGAAGAAGTCGCCGTGAACATCCTGGCCATTCTCGGTGTCCAGGCGGCGATCCCGCGAACCGGAGACGCCGCGTGCGAATACGCACTGCCGGCGATGCGCACATCGTTCGGGGTTTGAGAACATTCCTCGGCGCGCGCGGCACTTCGACCTGAGCTTTGCACTAGATGAGCGAGGATCGCTGCACGCCGCCCTGTGCTGGCAAGATCGACCGATGTAGCCTTGCCTCGGGGCATGGCGATTGCGCACCGCCGCCCCTGTCCTGATTCCCGCCCACTGGAAGAAAAAAGAAGATGAAGATGGAAAGGAATGAATGGGTGACCAAGGTGCCGGCTGTCACGCTCGGCTTCTGGATCATCAAGGTCGCGGCCACCACGCTCGGCGAAACCGGCGGCGACTCGGTCTCCATGTCGTTGGGACTGGGTTACCTGTTGGCCACCGCGATCTTCGGGGTCATCTTCATAGCCGCGGTGGCCGCGCAGATCGTCGCGCGTCGCTTCCATCCATGGCTGTACTGGCTGACGATCGTCGCCACCACGACCGTGGGGACCACGCTTGCCGATTTCGCCGATCGTTCGCTCGGCATCGGTTATCCCGGCGGCGCGTCGCTGCTGCTGATCCTGCTGCTGCTGTCGCTGGTTGCGTGGAAGTTGACGCTGGGCTCCATTTCGGTGGAAAGCGTGGTCACCCCGAAAGCGGAAATCTTCTACTGGCTGACGATCATGTGCTCGCAGACGCTCGGTACGGCGCTGGGCGACTGGACGGCTGATTCGGCGGGGCTCGGTTACGCGGGCAGCGCCCTGATTTTCGGCGGCCTGCTGCTGCTTGTTGCAGGCGCGTATTTCTTCACGCGGCTCTCGCGCACGACGCTTTTCTGGATTGCGTTCGTGTTGACGCGACCGCTGGGTGCGGTGCTCGGTGATTTCCTCGACAAGCCGCACGCGCACGGTGGCATGGCGCTGAGCCGCTTCACGGTGTCGCTGCTGCTGCTGGCATTCATGGCGGCCTGCATCGTGCTGTTGCCGCAGCGCGCCGCCGAGCAGGCGCACTGATTGTGAACTCGAATTCCAGGAAAGGGGCGGCACGGTGCGCCGTGGACGCTCTTCAGTCCATGACGATGCCCGCCAGTTTTTTCAGCGCCTCGGCATATTTCGCCGCAGTCCCGTCGATGACGGACTGTGGAAGTTTCGGCCCGGGCGCGCGCTTGTTCCAGTCCAGCGTTTCCAGATAGTCGCGCACGAACTGTTTGTCGTAGCTCGGCGGGCTGATGCCGACGCGGTATTGGTCCGCCGGCCAGAAACGCGAGGAATCCGGCGTCAGCATTTCGTCCATCACGTACAGGCGGCCGTCGGCGTCGGTGCCGAATTCGAACTTGGTGTCGGCGATCAGGATGCCGCGCTGCGCCGCGAAGCCGGCGGCATGACGGTAGATCGCGAGCGTGGCCTCGCGCACCTGTTCCGCGAGTCGCGCGCCGATGGTCTGCACCACCGTGTCGAAGCCGATGTTCTCGTCATGGTTGCCGGAAGGCGCCTTGGTCGAAGGCGTGAAAATCGGTTCCGGCAGCTTCTCCGCCTGGCGCAGGCCGGTGGGCAACTTGATGCCGCACGACGAACCCGTGGCCTGGTAATCCTTCCAGCCGGAACCGATGAGATAGCCGCGCGCGATCGCTTCGATCGGCACCGGTTTCAGGCGCCTGGCGACGACCGCGCGCTTTTCGTACAGATGGGTGTCGACGCCCGCCGGCAGCATGTCCGCGACCGCAATGCCCGTCAGGTGGTTGGGCACCAGGGATGCGGTCTTGTCGAACCAGAAGTTGGAAATCTGCGTCAGCATTTCGCCCTTGCCGGGGATCGGATCGGGCAGCACCACGTCGAACGCGGACAGGCGGTCGGTCGCGACGATGAGCAATTTCTCGCCGGGCAGCGCGTACACATCGCGCACCTTGCCGCGATGCAGGAGTTCGAGGCCGGGGAGTTGCGAGGCGTGCAGGACGGTGGGCATGCGTGCGTTTCCGCTTGAAACGATCGCCTAGTGTAGCGACGCGTCCGGCGTCACGGGGTTGCCGCGCGCGGCTGATACACTGGCCGGCCTTGTCTTTTCGCCATGACGATTCATGACGATGCGTTTCGTTTGCCTGCCGCTCCTCCTGTTCGTGGCCGTCGGCGCGAACGCCGCGCCGATGGCGCGGCCCGCGCGCCTGGGCCTGTGCGCGGCCTGTCACGGCGAGGACGGCCACGCGCGCATTCCGGGTGCGCCGAATCTCGCGGGCCAGCAATACGATTATCTGTTGAACGCGCTGCACGCGTACAAGAGCGGTGCGCGCGACGTCGCGGTGATGCGCACGGCCACCGGTCCGTTGACCGAAACCGACATGCGCCAGCTCGCGGGCTGGTTCGCGGCGTTGCCCGCGTGCCCGCCGGCGGGCACGCCATGATGATTGCGTGGGGAGACGATTCCCCAATGGTGGTCGGCGGAGGCGGAGCGTCCGCGCGCGCGTGAACGTCTTCGGAAAAATCGTCGGCTTCCTGATCGGGCTGGTGCTGCTGCACAGTTTCGCGTTCGCGCTGATCGGATTGGCGATCGGACACGCCTTCGATGTCGGCGCGCTGCGCCTGTTCTCGCGCAGCAGCGAGCCGTTCGGGTTCGTCGAACCGCTGTTCGCGTTGCTCGGCGCGGTGGCCAAGACGGACGGCCGCGTGTCGGAAGCCGAGATCCGGGTGGCCGAGCGATTGATGCTGCGTCTGAACCTGGACGTGCTCTGGCGCCGGCGCGCCATCGATGGGTTCAACCGCGGCAAGGCGCCCGGTTACAACGCGACCCAGGCGATCGGGCAATTGCGATCGTGGTGCACGACGCGCCGCAAGTACGTGATGCCGCTGATCGACATGGTGGCGGAGACCGCGCTGGCGGAAGGGCCGCCATCGGAGGAAAAGCTGGGCCTGATGCGACGGCTGGCCTGGGCGCTGCACGTCAGCGAACTGCAATTGATGGCACTGTTGGCGATGAAGGGATTCGCCTGGAATGCGGCCGGCGCCAGCGGACGCGCGCATTCGCAGGACGGTGGCGGCTGGCGGCCGCCGCAACGGCCGCCGAGCGGACCGGACCCTTACGCCGTGCTCGGCGTGACGCGCGACGCGGACGAACGCACCATCAAGCGCGCCTACCGCAAGCTGATCAGCGAATACCACCCTGACCGCCTCGCCGACGCGCCGGAGGAATTGCGGCGGCGCGCCGAGCAACGCGCCAGCGAGATCAATGGCGCGTGGGAACGCATACAATCGGAACGCGGCTTCAAGTGAGCCCGGGAGCGCCCGTGAGCAAACAATCGACCGTCATCTGCCCCTCGATCCTCTCCGCCGATTTCGCGCGCCTGGGCGAGGAAGTGGACAAGGTGCTGGAAGCCGGCGCCGACTGGATCCACTTCGACGTGATGGACAACCACTACGTGCCGAACCTCACGATCGGCCCGCAGGTGTGCAAGGCGCTTCGCAAGTACGGCGTCAAGGCGACGATCGACGTGCACCTGATGGTCAAGCCGGTCGACCGCATCGTGCCGGATTTCGCCGAGGCCGGCGCGGACATGATCAGTTTCCATCCGGAAGCGAGCGAGCACGTGGACCGCACGCTGCAACTGATCCGCGGTCACGGCTGCCGCGCCGGACTGGTGTTCAACCCCGCGACGTCGCTGGAATGGCTGGACTACGTGCTCGACAAGCTCGATCACGTGCTGGTCATGTCGGTGAATCCCGGTTTCGGGGGCCAGTCGTTCATTCCATCCGCGCTGGAAAAGCTCGCACGCGCGCGCAGGATCATCGACGACAGCGGATTGCCGATCCGGTTGCAGGTGGACGGCGGCGTCAAGGTCGACAACATCGGCGAGATCGCGCGCGCCGGCGCGGATACTTTCGTCGCGGGGTCGGCGATCTTCGGCGAGCACGATTACGCGAAGGTGATCGCCGCGATGCGCAAGGCCGTCGAATCCGCGTGATGCCGCTTCAGAAGTGCGGTTTCTCCGGCGCGCTGCGGTAACGCCCCACGGATTCGTTGATTTCCGCGCGCGCGGCCGCGGCGTCGCCCCAGCCGGAAATCTTCACCCACTTGCCCTTTTCCAGGTCCTTGTAGTGCTCGAAGAAGTGCGCGATGCGCTCACGCCAGTGCACGGGCATGTCTTCGATGCTGCGGATGTGGGCGTAGCCGGCGAACACCTTGTCGACCGGCACCGCCACGATCTTGGTGTCCTCGCCGCTTTCATCGGTCATGTTCAACGCGCCGATCGGGCGGCAGCGGATCACCGCGCCGGGAATCAGCGGCAACGGAATCATCACCAGCACGTCGGCCGGATCGCCATCGCCGGACAGCGTGTGCGGGATGTAGCCGTAGTTGCAGGGATAACGCATCGGCGTGGATAGCACGCGGTCCACGAAGATCGCGCCGCTGCCCTTGTCCACTTCGTACTTCACCGGCTCCGCGTCTTTCGGAATCTCGATGACGACGTTGATTTCCTCCGGTACGTCGCGTCCGGAAGAGACGAGGTCCAGTCCCATGGTGGCTCCATGCGTGGTGCGTCGCCGTGCGCGCCGGCCGCTGCGGAAAGCGATGTCGCGGAGGCGCGTATTATAGGCGCATCGGAAAAAGCCGTACCGGCCCATGGAATGACGAAACTTCAATTGACCGCCCTTGCGCCGATCGCCAAGGGCTATCACCGCTATGTGTACGCACACCCGCAGGCTGCCGGACTGCTGGTCAAGGTCATGCGCCCGGACACCGTGGCGGAGCGCTGGAATGCGCCCCGGCGCTGGTACAAGCGATTGTCGCGCACGCGCGAGTACACGGGCTACGTGCGCGAACTGAAGGAATACGTCGCGGTGCGCGCGCGTTCGGATGCGGCGGATCTCGCCATCGCCGCCGCGGTCGGCGTGATCGAAACCGATCTGGGGCTCGGCCTGGTGGTCGACTGCATCTCCGCTCCGGATGGAGGACTGGCACCCACCCTCGACAAGCGCGTGCGCAACGAAGGCCTGAGCGAGGAGATCGTCTGGGAGCTGGACGCGTTGCTGGCGCGCCTGCTGCGCGACGAAGTGATCCTCGCCGACCTGCATCCCTGGAACATCGTGTTCGGCGGCAACCTCGGAGAAACGCCGCGTTTCATCCTGATCGACGGCTACGGCGACAAGCACGCAATTCCGTACTGTTCGATGAGCCGCATATTGAATCGCCACAACACCCGGCGCCTGTATCGCAAGCTGTTGGCGCGGGTGCGCGCGATCGCTTCGTCGAAACCTGCAGCTTGAGTCGACCTCATTCGCCGGTGCGTTCGGAGTCTTCGTCGCCGGCACCGACCTTCGGCACGCAACCCGGGATCACGGCGTCGGCGCGGAACAGCCACCACGCACGCCGGTTGGCATTGCCCACCTCGACCGCGCGCTTGCGGTCGATGCAATCGCCCATCGCGTCGTCGAGGATGAAGACCCAGCGCGTGGCCGGCGCCCGGGCCTGCCAGCGGATCGCATCGGCGTATTGCGCGTCCCAGGCGCGCAGGAATCCGAACTCCGCCACCGGGCGTCTTGCCATCAGCAGGTTCTGCTCCTTCCACGCCACCATGCCCATTTCGTCATGGCCGACGATCGCCGCGGCGCGGCGCATCACGCCCGCGGAGGAGCTCGAATCGTTGAGCACCGGGTAAGCCCAGAAACCCCACAGCAGCCAGAGCGCGGCCAGTCCGGCGAGCAAGGCATGCACGCCGCGCTTTGGGCGGAACGCCAGCGCGCTGGCCAGGAGCGCAACGCCGACGGCCATGAAGAAATACCACAGCGCCGCGCCGCCGGCGTCCAGGCCACGCCGCTGCACCAGATCCTGCGCGGCCGCCGAATGTCCCGACAACGCCCACGCACCGGCGGCGACGATCACGAGGCCGCCGATCAGCGTGATGGCGAATGTCGTCCAGCGCATCCAGCGCGCGCGGATCATCGTTCCCAGATAAGGTGCGCAGGCCAGCGCCGTCATCGGCAACGCCGGCATCAGGTACACGTCGCGCTTGCCGTGCGGGATGCTGAAGAACACGATCACGATCAGCACCCACGACAGCGGCAGCAGCAGGCGCGGATCACGCGCCTTCAGGTCGAGTCGCCAGTGCGTCAGCGGGCCCGCGGAATCCGTTTCGGCCACGGATTTTCCGCGCCATGCCGCGAGCGACGCGATCAGCAATCCGAAATACGGCAGCGATAGCGGGAACCAGTTGAAGGCGACGATCGGCAGGTAATACCACGGCGGCTGGTAGTGTCCCCAGGAATCGGCGTAGCGTTCCGCGGTCTGGCGGAACAGCAGGTCGTGCACGTAGGCCGTGTACTGGGGCGTGCCGCGCGTGTGCGCGGCGAGCAGCATCGGGATGCCCCAGGCCAGGATCGGCAACAGGAAGGCGAGCGCGCCGCCGAGCCAGCGCAGGGTGGAATGCGAGGTGCGCGTCACGCCGTTCCAGTCGCGCCATCGCGCATACGCATACGGCAGCAGCATCAGCAATGCGAGGAAGCCGACGCCCTTGGTGATCACGCCGAGTCCCGCCGCGAAACAACCGAGCCAGTACGCGCGCCAGTTCGGCCCGCGCAGGCAGTGCAGCAGCAGGCCCCAGTTCGCCAGCGTGATCCAGCCCATCACCAGCGGATCGATCTGCGCGCGTTTCACCTGGAAGACGAACTGGAACACGAACAGCAACGCGCCGCCGGCGTAGACGCCGACGCGCGGATTCCACAGCCGCCGCCCGAGATCCCAGGTAAGCCCGATGCACAACAGGCCGGCCAGCAGCGAGGGCAGCAGGAAGGCGATGCGCCAGTCGCGCACGACTTCGTAGCTGCCCGCTTCCAGCCACATCAGCATCGGTGGCTTGTCGGAATACAGTTCGTGGCCGCGATGCGGGAACAGCCAGTCGCCGGACTCGACCATCTGCGTGGCCGACAGCGTGAAACGCGGTTCGTCGGAAGGCCACGGGTCGCGCTGGCCGATGCCCGCGGCGAGCATGACCAGCGCCAGCAACATCAACAGCCAGAACGCGCGGCGGTCGCTCCGGGAAAGGGTGGGGGAATTCATGCGCGGCAGTTTACGCGTTGCGCGAAAAAACTGCCGCCGCTTTGCCGCCACGGCGAGCGGCGCGGAATGTCTCCGCGCCGCCGCATCGCGCAACCGCTATTGCAGCTTGTCCCACAGGAAGTCGTAGGCCAGCGCGTGCATGGTCGCCGCCTGCGAATTGTCGGCACCGGCGCCGTGGCCGCCTTCGGTGTTCTCGTAGAACCACACGTTCTTGTAACCCATCGCTTCCATCTTCGCCGCCATCTTGCGCGCCTGCACCGGGCCGACGCGGTCGTCGCTGGTGGTGGTGTAGAACAGCACCGGCGGATAGTGCGCATCGGCTTTCACGTTCTGGTACGGCGAGAAGGTCTTGATGAAGGCCCACTGCTTCGGATCTTCCGGATTGCCGTATTCGGCGATCCACGAAGCACCGGCGGACAGGTAGATGTAGCGCTTCATGTCCAGCAACGGCACTTCGCAGGAGATCGCGCCGAACAGTTGCGGATACAGGGTGAGCATGTTGCCCATCAGCAGGCCGCCGTTGCTGCCGCCTTCGGCGCCGAGATGCTTCGCCGAAGTCACGCCGCGCTTGGCCAGGTCTTCCGCCACCGCGGCGAAATCCTGGTAAGCCTTTGGTCGATTGGCCTGCAGCGCGGCCTGGTGCCAGGCCGGGCCGTACTCGCCGCCGCCGCGGATGTTGGCGATCACATACACGCCGCCGCGTTCCAGCCATGCGCGGCCAATGCTGCCGCTGTAGAACGGCTGCAGCGAAACCTCGAAACCGCCGTAGCCGTACAACAGCGTGCGATGGGAGCCGTCAAGCTTCATTCCCTTGGGCGCGATTTCGAAGTAAGGCACGCGCGTTCCGTCCTGCGAGGCCACGAAATGCTGGCTGACTTCGAATCTGGAGGCATCAAAGAAACCGGGTTGCTGTTTGATCGTCTCGGCCGGCTGGCTGCCCAGCACGCCGCGTTGCAGCGACGGTGGATCGAGGAAACCATTGACCGAGAGCCAGTATTCGTCGCTGTCGTCCGGATCGGTATCGACCACGCTGATCGTGCTGAACGCGGGCGCGCCCGGCATCGACTCGCGCGACCAGTCGCCGTTGCCGGACACCGGCGGCGTCAGCACGTCCAGCCGGCTCTTCACGTCATCGAGCACGTCGATGATCAGGTGGTGCTGCGTCCACGCATAGCCTGACAGCGCGGTGTGCGCGTCCGGCTGGAACAGCACACTGAAGCCGCGCTTGCCGGCCATGAAGTCGTCGAAGTTCATCGCCAGCAGCGCACCGGATGGATACGTCTTGCCGCCCGTGGTCCACGGCGACTTGGTCTGCACCAGCAGCCACTGGCGGTGCGCATCGAAATCCGCATCGCTGGGGATGTCGAGCCTAGTGAGCTTGCCACCCTTGCGCAGGAAGGTCTCGCCGTGGAAGAAATCCTTCTGCACGCGCACGAAATCGCGCTCGAAACCGGGCGTGCGGTCGTGCGAGGCATTGATCGCGAGATCCTCGGGCTTGCCTTCGTACACCGTCATCGCCGACGACAGCGGCGTGCCGCGTGTCCATTCCTTGGCGATGCGCGGATAGCTGGACTTGGTCATCGAGCCGGGGCCGAAATCGGTGCCGACGTAGATGTGGTTCTGGTCGATCCAGTCCACTTGCGACTTGGCCACCGGCAGGAAGAAGCCGTCCTTGACGAAGGATTTGTTCGACAAGTCGAACTCTCGCACTTCCACCGCGTCGCCGCCACCGGGCGACAGCGATACCAGGCAGAGCCGGAACTCCGGCTTCATGCACTGCGCGCCTTTGAACACCCACTTCTTGTTCTCGACCTTGTTCAGCGCGTCCATGTCCAGCAGGGTTTCCCATTGCGGGCTGGCCTTGCGGTATTCGTCCAGCGTGGTGCGCCGCCAGACGCCGCGCGGATGCGTCTTGTCCTGCCAGAAGTTGTAGAGATAACCGCCCATGCGGTTGACGTAGGGAATGCGCGCCTCGGAATCCAGCACTTCGAGAATCTCGCCGCGGGTCTTGTCGAACTCCGGCGATTCCATGAAGGCTTTTTTCGTGACCGCGTTCTGCGCCTGCACCCAGTCCATCGACTTGGCGCCGTGGATGTCCTCCAGCCACAGATAGGGATCATCGGCGCCGGCTTGCGCGGTGCCCGCTTTGGAAGTGTCGGCGTGGCTCACGCCCGCCAGTGTGACGCCGAGCGCCAGGGTCAGCCAGAGATGCTTCATGGGTGTCTCCCGAATGGACCGCTTGCAAGTCTCGCATGGCCGCGTCGCCAGTGCGCATGACTGAAGTCAGGATCGTGCACCCGGCGCCGCTTGTCGTGGAACGGAACGCGCGCAAACAAAAAGCCCCGCTGATGCGGGGCTTTTTGTCGCGAAAGCGCCGTGCTCAGAGCAGCGGGATCAGCAGCAACGCGACGATGTTGATGATCTTGATCAGCGGATTCACGGCAGGACCGGCGGTGTCCTTGTACGGATCGCCGACGGTATCGCCGGTCACCGCCGCCTTGTGCGCGTCGGAACCCTTGCCGCCGAAGTTGCCGTCCTCGATGTATTTCTTGGCGTTGTCCCAGGCGCCGCCGCCGGTGGTCATCGAAATCGCCACGAACAGGCCCGTGACGATGGTGCCGATCAGCACGCCGCCCAGCGCCTGCGCGCCGGCCTCGGTGCCGCCCAGCCACTTGAAGCCGAACGCGACGACGATCGGCACCAGCACCGGCAGCAGCGACGGCACGATCATCTCCTTGATCGCGGACTTGGTCAGCATGTCCACCGCGCGCGAATAATCCGGCTTGGTGGTGCCCTGCATGATGCCCTTGATCTCGCGGAACTGCCTGCGCACTTCCTCGACCACCGAACCCGCCGCACGGCCGACCGCTTCCATCGCCATCGCGGCGAACAGGTACGGGATCAGGCCGCCGATGATCAGGCCGATGATCACGTAGTGGTTGGAAAGATCGAACGACACGTTGCCAAGGTCCGGGCGTGTCGACAGGTTGTGGGTGTAGTCGGCGAACAGTACCAGCGCGGCCAGGCCGGCCGAACCGATCGCGTAGCCCTTGGTCACCGCCTTGGTGGTGTTGCCCACCGCGTCGAGCGGGTCGGTCACGCCGCGCACTTCCGGCGGCAGGTCCGCCATCTCGGCGATGCCGCCGGCGTTGTCTGTGATCGGGCCGTAGGCATCGAGTGCCACGATCATGCCGGTCATCGACAGCATCGCGGTGGCCGCGATGGCGATGCCGTACAGGCCGGCTAGGTCGTAGGAGCCCCAGATCGCCGCGCAGATCGCCAGCACCGGCAATGCGGTCGCCTTCATCGATACGCCGAGGCCGGCGATGATGTTGGTCGCATGCCCGGTGGTGGAAGCCTGCGCCACGTGTCGCACCGGCTTGTATTCGGTGGCGGTGTAGTACTCGGTGATGAACACGATCACCGCGGTCAGCACCAGGCCGATCAGCGCGCTGCCGTACAGGTGCCCGATGCCGTAACTGGAATCGGCCATGAGTGACTTGGTGATCGGCCAGAACGCGATCGCCGCAAGCACGCCGGAAACCAGCACGCCCGCGTACAGCGCATTCATGATCTTGGAACCGGCGCGGGTGCGCACGAAGAAGGTGCCGATCACCGACGCCACGATCGAGGCGCCGCCCAGCACCAGCGGATACAGCGCGCCGTTGCCGCCGACGTCGGAAGCCAGCACGCCGCCCAGCAGCATGGTCGCCACCAGGGTCACCGCGTAGGTCTCGAACAGGTCGGCCGCCATGCCGGCGCAGTCGCCGACGTTGTCGCCCACGTTGTCCGCGATCACCGCCGGGTTGCGCGGGTCGTCTTCCGGAATGCCGGCTTCGACCTTGCCCACCAGGTCCGCGCCGACGTCGGCGCCCTTGGTGAAGATGCCGCCGCCGAGGCGCGCGAAGATCGAAATCAGCGAGGACCCGAAAGCGAGTCCCACCAGCGCGTGCAGCGCGTCTTCCTGCGCGTAGCCGAAGCCGTGCGTCAGCACGATGTAGTAGCCGGCCACGCCCAGCAGCGCCAGACCGACCACCAGCATGCCGGTGATCGCGCCGCCGCGGAACGCGACCTTGAGCGCGCTGGCGAGACCGCCGCGCGCGGCTTCCGCGGTGCGCACGTTGCTGCGCACCGAGACGTTCATGCCGATGTAGCCGGCGGCGCCGGAGAGAATCGCGCCGACCGCGAAACCGATTGCAGTGGCCCAGTGCAGCGCGAAGCCGATCACCACGAACAGGACCGCGCCGACGATGCCGATCGTCATGTATTGGCGATTGAGATAGGCGCGCGCGCCTTCCTGGATGGCTTTCGCGATCTCCTGCATGCGCGCGTTGCCGGCCGACTGCTTCATGATCCAGTTGGCGGAGAACACGCCGTACAGGATCGCCACGATCGCGCAGGCGACCGCGAACCACAAACCGTATTCTTGCAGCATCGGAACTACCCCTTGCTAGCTGACCCGCCGTGGGCAACCGGCGGAGTATAGCGGCAGGCCACGGCTTGGCGAGCGCAAAGTAGTGCGGGGATGAGCAGGGTCACCCCGCTGTCGCGCTTTCAACAAGGAGTAAGCTGCGACAAGACGATGCGCATCCGACCAGGGTGGGGTGATCCATGTCATGCCGGGATCGTGGTTTTCGCGTTCCGATTGCACGTGCGCTGCTTGCGCTTGTCGTGTGCGTCCTCGCCGCATGGCCGGCCCGCCCCATGTCCGCCCAGCCGCTGCCGCCGTCCGGGCCGCAGCAAGTTGCCGCTTTCCTCGGCACCTGGTGCGCGCAAGGCGATCCTTCGAAGCAGACTTCCATCGCCGGCAACGGGCCGGGCAATGGCGTGTTCCTCACTTTGACCAATGAGCTGGGCGATACGTCGCCCGGCAACCTGCAAGGGTCGAATCAGATCGTCGCGCCGGGCTGGCAGTTCGTGGTCGGCACTCTCAGCCCCGATGGCAGCCAGATCAACTGGTCGAACGGCACGATGTGGGCGCGCTGCCCGGGCAACGGCAGCGGCTGGACGCCGTGGTGGCCGCATCTCACCGGCACATGGTTCGCCAACGGCGATCGCTCGCGCGCCTGCTCGATCCGGCAGACGCAAGCCAGCCTCGCGTTGCAGAACGAGCTCGGCCAGACCGCGAACGGCAACCTTACCCGCCGTCGCGACATCACGAGCAACTGGAACGGCGTCGTCATCAACGGACACATCAGCCGCGACGGCAATCGCATCGACTGGAGCAACGGCACGTATTGGGTGCGCGACGTGGTGTACGCGCAATAACGCCGGCAGTGCACGGGTGCAGCGCGCTACATGTCGAACGGCGCGAGTCGCTTGCGCACGGCGGTGTTCTTCAAAGCAACATATTCCGGCAGGCCGTCCTTGCCGTAAGGCGGCGGCGCTTCGCCGCGGATCAGCGGGGAAAGATACCGGCGCGCGGCGGCGGTGATGCCGAAACCGTCCCTCGTCATGAATGACGATGGCAATTTCTTCTCGCGGTTGGCGATCTTGTCCAGCGCAGCCGCTTCGATCTTCCAGCGATACGGCGAATCGGACGTGCGCACGATCACCGGCATGACCGCATTCTCGCCGGCCAGCGCGCACTCGGCCGCGGCCTTGCCGACCGCCCATGCCTGGTCCGCGTCGGTTTTCGAGGCGATGTGCCGCGCGGAACGCTGCAGGTAATCCGGCAGCGCCCAGTGCACTTTCAGTTTCAGCTTGTCGCGCACCAGCGCGGCCAGTGCCGGCGCCACGCCGCCAAGCTGCGCGTGGCCGAATGCGTCCGTGCTGCCGGCTTCCGACAGGAACTTGCCGCCCGCATTCCTGATGCCTTCCGACGCGACCACCACGCACCAGCCCACACGCTCCACCGTCTCGCGCACGCGTTGCAGGAATCTGGTTTCGTCGAACGTGTTTTCCGGGAACAGGATGATGTGCGGCGCGTCGTCGCGGCGCGTGCCGGCCAGCCCTGCGGCGGCGGCGATCCAGCCGGCGTGGCGACCCATCACCTCCATCACGAACACCTTGGTGGAAGTGTCTGCCATCGAGGCAACGTCCAGCGCGCACTCGCGCACCGACACCGCGGTGTATTTCGCGACCGAACCGAAACCGGGGCAGCAGTCGGTGACAACGAGGTCGTTGTCCACCGTCTTGGGCACGCCGATGCAGCGGATGTCGTAGCCCATGGCCTGGCCGAGTCTTGACAGCTTCAATGCGGTGTCCGCGGAATCTTTGCCGCCGTTGTAGAGGAACCAGCGGATGTCGTGCGCGCGGAAGACTTCGATGAGGCGTTCGTATTGCGCGCGATTTTGTTCGATCGACTTCAGCTTGTAACGGCAAGAGCCGAACGCGCCGCCCGGCGTGTGCCGCAGCGCCTTGATCGCCGCGGCCGGTTCCTTCGATGTATCGATCAGGTCCTCGCGCAGCGCGCCGAGAATGCCGTTGCGCGCGGCGTAGGCCGTGACCTTGCGCCGGCGACAGGCATCGATCACCGCGGCGGCGGTGGCGTTGATCACCGCGGTGACGCCGCCGGACTGGGCATACAGCAGTTTCGACGTCGGCATTCGCTTCTCCTCGTCGCTGCGGCGCCGGAACTGCATGGCCGCAGCGGTGTCCCATGTAACGTGGTTTGACTGGCCTGCCGCGCTCCCGGTAGCGTACAGGTTACGACCTTTGACACCGGGAGGGGCGCGCCGGCAGCGCGTTCGAAGGCTCATGCGTATCGTGTTACTCGGCGCGCCCGGTTCGGGCAAAGGCACCCAGGCGGCACGGCTCAAGGCCGCGCTCGGCATCGCGCACATCTCCACCGGCGACCTGCTGCGCGCCGCGGTCAAGGCCGGCACGCCGCTGGGATTGAAGGCCAAGGCGGTGATGGACGCGGGGCAACTGGTCTCCGACGAGATCGTGCTCGGCATGCTGGAAGAGCGACTCGCGCAGCCGGACACGCAGCCGGGTTTCATCCTCGACGGTTATCCGCGCAATCTCGCGCAGGCCGACGCGCTGGATGGCCTGCTCGGACGCATCGGCCAGCCGCTGGACGCAGTGTTGAAATTGAACGTGCCGGACATGGACATCGTCAAGCGCACTGTAATCCGTTTCAAGGCGGAAGGCCGCGCCGACGACAATCCGGATACCGTGCGCAAACGACTGCAGGTGTACGCCGCGCAGACCGCGCCGGTGGCCGGTTACTACGCGCAGCGCGGCCTGTTGGCCGAGATCGACGGCGTGGGTGCGATCGATGACATCGCCGCGCGCCTGCTCGCCGCGCTGGGCACGCGCCCGGCGACGACGACCTGATCTCCCGTGAGCAGCTGGATGCAAACGCTGGCGCGCATGCGCGACCTGGTGCTGCTTCGCGCCGGCCCGCAGGACATGCCTTACGCACCGCGCGGCCTGATCGCGTTGATCGCGATCGGCTTTACTGACCTGATGGCCGCGGTGATCGTGGCTGCAGGCCTGGGCGGTTGAACGCGATGCGCCTGCACATCCTCGGCATCTGCGGGACCTTCATGGGCGGCGTGGCCGCGCTGGCGCGCGAACTCGGCCACGAGGTGGAAGGGTCGGACGCGAACGTCTATCCGCCGATGAGCGACCAGTTGCGCGCACTCGGCATCGAATTGAAATCGGGTTATGCGGCGGCGCACCTGCAACCCGCGCCGGATGTGGTGGTGGTCGGCAACGCGCTGTCGCGCGGCAATCCCGCGATCGAATACATGCTGGACGCGCGCATGCCCTATGTATCGGGTCCGCAATGGCTGGGCGAAAACGTGTTGCGCGGACGCGGTGTGCTGGCGGTCGCGGGCACGCACGGCAAGACCACCACGACGAGCCTGCTGGCGCAACTGCTCGATTCGAATGCGGCGAAGCCCGGTTTCCTGGTCGGCGGCGTGCCGGGCAATTTCGGCGTATCCGCGCGGCTGGGCGACACGCAGGCGCCGTTCGTGATCGAGGCCGACGAATACGACACCGCGTTCTTCGACAAGCGTTCCAAGTTCGTGCATTACCGGCCGACGGTCGCGATCCTCAACAACCTCGAATACGACCACGCCGACATCTTTCCCGATGTTTCCGCGATCCAGCGTCAGTTCCACCACTTGGTGCGCATCGTGCCGGGCAATGGGCGACTGATCGTCAACGCGGAAGATCCGCGCCTGGCGGAAGTGCTGGCGATGGGCTGCTGGACGCCGGTGGAAACCTTCGGCATCGACGCGGGTGACTGGCGCGCGCAACTGATCGAGCCGGATGGGTCCGCTTTCATGGTGTCGCTTGGCGATGAAAGCATCGGCGAAGTCCGCTGGAGCCTGCTCGGTCGGCACAACGTGATGAATGCGCTGGCGGCGCTGGCGGCGGCGCATGCGACGGGCGCCGACGCGCGTGCTTTGCTGGCGCGTTTCGCGGACTTCGAGAGCGTGAAACGGCGCATGGAACTTGTCGCCGGGATTGGAGGCGTGCGCGTTTACGACGATTTCGCGCATCATCCGACCGCGATCGCGACGACGCTCGCCGGCCTGCGCGCAAAGGTCGGCGCCGCGCGCATCCTGGTCGCGCTGGAGCCGCGTTCCAATTCGATGCGGATGGGCGCGCACGCGGCGGATCTGGCGCCGTCGCTGCAGGACGCCGATGCCGTGGTGTTCCTGCAGCGCCCGGAACTGCCGTGGGACGCGCAGCGGGTGATCGCTGCGCTGGCGGGTCGCGGCAGCACGGCGCCTGACGTGGATACCCTGATCGGCCTGCTGGTGCAGACCGCGCGCGCGGGCGACCACGTGGTCTTCATGTCCAACGGCGGTTTCGAAGGCGCGCCGCGGCGCTTTGCCGACGCGTTGCGCCGACGCGCCGGCTAGACTGCGCGCGTGCCGCGTACGGATGTCCCGCTGTTCCCGTTGTCGACCGTGCTGTTCCCGGCAGGCGCGCTGCCGTTGCGGATCTTCGAGCCGCGCTATCTGGAGATGGTGCGCGATTGCGCGCGTCACGATGCGCCCTTTGGCGTGTGCCTGATCCTGGAAGGCAACGAAGCCGGCGCGCCGGCCTTGCCGGCTGCGGTCGGCACGCTGGCGCGCATCGTCGATTTCTATTCGCATCCGGATGGCGTACTCGGCATCACGGCGCGCGGTGGCGCGCGCTTCCGCGTGCTGCGTTCGCGCGTGCGCGACAACGGACTGGTGCACGGCCAGGTGCAATGCTGGCCGGACGAACCCGCGATGGAAGTGCCGCCGGAATTCGGCCTGCTGTCGACCATCCTCGAACGCCTGATCGACCAGTCGGGCGGCCCATGGCGCGATGCGCCGCGCGAGCGCTACGACGATGCCGCATGGATCGGCTTCCGGTTGGCGGAATTGCTGCCGCTTATGGCCACCGAGCGCCAGCAATTGCTGGAATTGACCGATCCGCTGGAACGCCTGCGTGTGTTGCGCGACGCGCTGCCGCGGTTTCAAAAATCCTGAACCTGCTGCGCGGGTGGTGTCTCTGCGTTACCCGTCGCGCCGACTCGCGCCTAGCGGCAGGTTTTCCACCCGCCGCATTTCGGATGTCTGGAAAATTGCCGGATTGCGCAAATAGTCCAGCATCATCTCCAATGAGTCCTGGCCCCAGAAAGGCGTTCCGTCAACCAAGAAAGTCGGCACACCAAAAATTCCATTGCCGATTGCATCGTCCGTATTTTCGCGCAGTTGCTCCTTGATGCGCACGTCCGCCAGCACCGCTTCGATGTCGTCGATTCCAAACCGGTATCCCAGATAGGCCAGCGAGTCGCGCGACTGCAAGTCGCGGCCTTCTTTCCAGATCATGTCGAACGCGATTTCAACGTGTTTTCCGGTCGCCCCGGCGGCGAGCAAAAGCCGCAGCGCAGGGAGTGGATTGAAAGGATGGCGCGGCGGCATCCGGAATTCGATCTCCAGGCGCTCGGCCAACCAGACGATCTGGCGATATGCGTAACGCCGCTTGGGCACGATTTCCGCCGGCCCTTTTTGGCCCCAGTGCGCCAGCAATCCGGCGAACAGGATCGGAACATGTTCGATGTCCATGTCCGGGGGCAAGCGTCCGAACTGCTTCAGATGCAAATATGCGTAGGGTGAAATCAGGTCGAAATACCAGCGGGCGAAGGGCGTGGGGTGGCTGCTCATGCAAGCGCCTGTGCCAGATCCGCGATCAGGTCTTCCGCGTCCTCCAGGCCCACCGACAGCCGTAGCAGGTTCTGCGGCGAACTCGGATGCGCGCCTTCCACCGAGGCGCGATGTTCGACCAGCGACTCGCAGCCGCCGAGGCTGGTGGCGTTGACGAACAGTTTGAGTTTGCCGGCGACCGCGAGTGCCGCTTCGCGCCCTCCGCGCAACTGGAAACTCAACATGCCGCCGAACATGCCCTCGTGACCGCGCATCTGCCGTTGCGCCAATGCGTGGCCGGGATGCGAAGACAGGCCCGGGAAGTTCACGCGTTCCACCTCCGGGTGCGCGGCGAGGAAAGCCGCGACCATCGCCGCATTGACGCAATGCATCCGCATGCGTGCCGGCAGCGAGCGCAGGCCGCGCAGCGTCAGCCATGCCGCGAATGGCGAAGCGCTTGCGCCGAGCAGTTTGCGGGTTTCATGGCAGCGGGCGGCCAGTTCGTCGTCCTGCACGAACACGAGTGCGCCGCCCATCACGTCGCTGTGGCCGCCAAGGTATTTGGTGGTGGAATGCAGCACGATGTCCGCGCCTAGGGCCAGCGGCTGCTGCAGGCAGGGCGTGGCGAAGGTGCCGTCCACCAGCAGTTTGGCCTGCGCCGCGTGCGCGAGCGCCGACAAGGCCGCGATGTCGACCACTTTCATCAGCGGATTCGACGGCGATTCGGCCCACAACAACGTTGTCGGCGATGCAAGCGCGGCTTCCACTTCGTCGAGACGGGTGGGGTCGACGATGGCGACGTCGATGCCCCAGCGCGGCAGGTATTCTTCGGCCAGCGCGCGGTAGCCGTGGTAGATGTCTTCCTGCATCAACACGCGTGCGCCGCGTGGCAGCGACTGCAATACCGCGGCGCCGGCCGCCATGCCGGTGGCGAAGAACAATGCGCGCGCGCCGCGATCCAGCAGCACGAGCGCCTGTTCCAGGCGCTGCTGGGTCGGGCTGTCGTAACGCTGATACAGCAGGCCGTGCGGCAGGCTGCCGTCGGGTGCGTGTTCGAACGTCGTCGAAAGATGCAGCGGCGGCGCCAGCGCGCCGGTTTGCGGGTCCGGTTCCGCGCCGGCGTGGACCGCGAGCGTGTCGAACTTCCTGCCGTCAAAGGGAGTGTTCATGCGTTTGCCTCCCGGAATGCCGCACGCGCGGCTTCCAGCGTGTCGGCGATGTCCTGTTCCGAATGCGCGGAAGACATGAATCCGGCTTCGTAGGCGCTGGGTGCGAGGAATACGCCGCCCTCGAGCATGCCGTGGAAGAAACGGCGGAACGCGGCGATGTCGCAGGCGGTCGCCTGCGCGAACGTCTCGACCTTCTCTTCGCGGAAGAACAACCCGAACATGCCGCACACGCGGTTGAACGAGAACGGCACGCCGGCTTCGATCGCGCAGGCCAGCAAGCCGTCGGTCAACAGGCGCGTCTTGCGGTCCAGTTCTTCATGAAAGCCGGGCTCGCGGATCAGCTCCAGCATCGCCAAGCCCGCCGCCATCGCCACCGGATTGCCGGACAGCGTGCCGGCCTGGTAGATCGGGCCAGCCGGCGCAACCTGCTGCATCAGGTCGCGACGGCCGCCGTAGGCGCCGACCGGCATGCCGCCGCCGATGATTTTGCCGAAAGTAGTGAGATCGGGGGTGATGCCGTACAACTGCTGCGCGCCGCCCGGCGCCACGCGGAAGCCGGTCATCACCTCGTCGAAGATCAGCAAGCTCCCGTGGCGCGTGCACAGCTCCCGCAATGCCTGCAGGAAACCCTCGCGCGGCGGGATGCAGTTCATGTTGCCGGCCACCGGTTCCACGATCACGCAGGCGATTTCGTCGCCGATCACGTCGAACAGCGTACGCGCGGCCGCGAGGTCGTTGTACGGAATCGTCGAAGTCAGATCGGCCAGCGCGCGCGGTACGCCGGGCGAATCGGGCGTGCCGAAGGTCAGCGCGCCGGAACCGGCCTTGACCAGGAACGAATCGCCGTGTCCGTGGTAGCAGCCCTCGAATTTGACGATGCGCTCGCGTCCGGTCGCCCCGCGTGCGAGGCGGGCCGCCGACATCGTGGCCTCGGTGCCGGAGTTGACCATGCGCACCATCTCGACCGACGGCACCAGCGTCGAGATGGCCTCGGCCATCGCCACTTCCGCTGCGCAGGGCGTGCCGAACGACAGCCCGTCGCGCACAGCGCGCTCGACCGCTTCGCGCACGAGTGGATGATTGTGGCCGACCACCATCGGTCCCCACGACCCGACATAGTCGATGTAACGCTTGCCTTCGACGTCCCACAGGCAGGCGCCGTCGGCACGCGCGGTGAAAAACGGCTCGCCGCCCACCGACTTGAAGGCCCGCACGGGCGAATCGACGCCGCCGGGGAGCAGGCGTTGCGCGCGCTGGAAGAGTTCGTGGCTGGTAGTCATCGCGGATTTCTTGGGTCGATGAAAAGCTGGCTGAATCGCATTGCCGCCGCGCGGATGTCATGGGCGTCGAACACCGCCGAGATCGCGGCGAGATAATCGGCGCCGGCGGCAACCAGCAGACTGCCATTGTCGGTGGTGATGCCGCCGATCGCCACCAGGGGTTTGCCCAGCGCGCGCGCGTCGCTCAGCAATTGCAAGGTCGCGCGTCGCGCGTTCGGTTTGGTCGGAGAGAGAAAGAATGCGCCGAACGCGAGATAGTCCGCGCCGGCCGCAGCGGCTTCGCGCGCGCGTTCGAGCGAGTCATAGCAGGACACGCCGATGATCGCGCCATCGCCGAGCGTGGAGCGCGCGGCGGCGATATCGCCATCGTGTTCGCCGAGATGGACACCGGCCGAGCCGCTGACGTGCGCCAGATCCACATCGTCATTGACGATCAGCGGCACGTTGTGGATAGCGCATAGCGCGACCAACGTGCGAGCCTCGCGCAAGCGGCGTTCTGTATCGCTGCTCTTGTCGCGGTATTGCAGCAGCACCGCGCCACCTTCGAGTGCGGCGCGCGCGGCGTCCACAAGATCGTCGCGCGGCCCGTCGGTGATCGCGTACAGGCCGCGTTCTTTCCATGTGCCGGCCCGGCTTTCATGCAAGGGCGCGACTTGCGAGAATAGGGCACTTTCCCGTTTCGGCATCGCAAGATCATGACTTCCACCGCCGCACCCGTCGAGGCCTACCGCAAGTTCATGTGCGTGGTCTGCGGATTCATCTACGACGAGGAAATCGGGCTGCCGGACGAGGGCATCGCGCCTGGAACGCGCTGGGAAGACATTCCCGACACTTGGACGTGCCCGGACTGCGGAGTGACCAAGGACGATTTCGAGATGATCGAGGTCGGCTGAGGGAAACCGGGATTTGACGCGAGATGCCATTCAAAGCATCTCGCGCCGGCGAACGCACGCACAAGGACGTGCGGGCTGAGAAACGGTCCAAGACGGCTGCTTGCCATCTACGACTCGTCAGCGCTTCGCCATATCTGCGTCACGCCTGCCGCATCTTCGAATGCTGCAATGACCATCGTCCCGATCAGGGGGAGACGGCCATGCTGCAATTCATTCCTTTCGATGACCGCTGGTTCGACACGGGGGAATTGCCGCCCGGGCCACTGGTTCCCTACCACGTCGGCATGCCCTGCGTGCATGCGCGCGATGCCCGCGCGGATCATTGCGTGGCGGCTGGCACATCGATGAAGGTGGCAACGTCGCCCTCGTGCACGCCGAGGCGTTTGGCCGCTCCGGCGTTGAGTTCCAGCACGTAGCGCGCGGGCTGCGTGCTCGGATAGAGCGCGCAAGGGTCTGCCTTGCATGGAGGTACATCCGCCCGCAGCGTGACGAGCCTGCCTTGGGCGTCAAAGAACAACATGTCCAGCGGGATCAATGTGTCCTTCATCCAGAAGGTCCGCACGTCATCGTCCGGGAACACGAACAACATGCCCCGGTCGGGAGCCATGTTTGTGCGGTCCATCAGGCCGTGCTCTCGTGCGGCATTGTCTGCCGCGATTTCCACACGCATCAGGTGTCCATGCAGCTCCACGGCGGGGGACGCTTGATCGCCGGTTGCCGCGGAAGCGCAGGCCGTGCAGCTCGTCGCCAGCGTCAGCAAGAGGGAAAAACCCAGGATGGAGCGCATGAACGGGGCCTCGCCGGATCTCCACACAGTGTAACGCGACCGTCTCGGGGGCTTCACAATCCGGTGGCAATCGCGATAGAATTTCGGGCCCGACGAGAAGTTCTTCGTCGGAACGCCGGTCGCGAATTTGCACACTTTGCCGAGTTGACAGACACGGAAAGCGTTGTAAAATGGTCGGCTCGCCCAATCAAATGTTGGGCCGCAGCGGCGAAACGCCGTGATGCGAAAAGACGTTCCTTGACAGTGTGCGCAGGTGACTTGTGTGGGCGCCTTGCGGATGGCTGAAAGTCATCGATGCAAGACGTCCAAACCTTTAACCTTTGTAATTCAGCGATGAATGCAGGTTGGGTTCGGACCTTCAATGAAACAGACGATCGCCAGATCGTCGAAACCTTCAAGTGAAGAGTTTGATCCTGGCTCAGATTGAACGCTGGCGGCATGCCTAACACATGCAAGTCGAACGGCAGCATGAGGTGTAGCAATACACCTTGATGGCGAGTGGCGGACGGGTGAGG
>Ga0134126_10000169_pt1 | contig 84969 bp, 74 predicted proteins | sample KB31752_FD_96881 | JGI IMG/M metagenome (GOLD analysis project Ga0134126, IMG submission 96881) | Terrestrial soil microbial communities with excess Nitrogen fertilizer from Kellogg Biological Station, Michigan, USA - KB3-175-2 | ecosystem: Environmental > Terrestrial > Soil > Unclassified ...
AGAAACCGGCGAAGAAGGCCGCGAAGAAGACCGCCAAGAAGAAGAAGTAGTGCACCCTCAACCGAGGCCTCGCAGGGGGCCTCCTGCCTGAGAAGGGCAGAAAAAGAAAAATAGGATGCGCGGATGCGCATCCTATTTTTTTGATCGGGGGCTGTGCAAGCCGAAGGGCGGTCGCTCGGCTGCGCCGGACCGGAATGGCGCAACTCATGGGCAGGTGTCGTTTTGTTGAGGCTTCCAGCGCCGAAGGACCCATCGCGAAGGCAGCAGAGCGCATCCAAGTAGATGATGGAGGATGCGCCATGACCTTGATCGAGAACTTCTTCAATGCCTGGGAGCGGATGACGTGCAGCCACCACTGGGTCCGGGCGCGCTGGGAAGACGGCACTTACGGGCTGCGCTGCGCCGAATGCATGCGCCCCTACCGGCGGACCTGGGACGAACTGTTGACCCCGCCCGCCGACACCGGCGCGCGCGCTTCAGGCGAGCGCCGGGCCGCGTAACCATTACCTAGCCGCGGAACCGACAATCCGGCTCGTGCGTAGAAGAAGGCATGCGCCCGCTCCGACTTGCGCTCCGCCGTTTGGCACAGGCTCCTGGATTCTCGACCATCGCCATTCTCACCTTGGCGCTGGGCATCGGCGCCAATACCGCCATTTTTTCGCTGGTGGATGGGGTCTTGCTGCGCCCGTTGACGTTCCCGCATCCGGAGCAGTTGGTTGCGCTCGAGCAGTCCATTCCGGAATTTGCGCAGAAGTATCCGGCTTTCCCGGTCAACGCGCGCTCATATTTCGTGTGGCGCCGGGACTCGAAGCTGGCGGCTGGGATCTCGATCCTTCAGCCGGCCAGTTGGGTGTTGAGCACGAATGGGAGCGGGAGCCCCCAGCGCATCAGCGGCGCCACCGTCTCCGCCGGGATCTTTCGCACGCTCGGCATTGCACCGCAGCTGGGCCGCGGCTTCCTGCCGGAAGAGGACTTGCCGGGCAAGAACCATGAAGTGATGCTGAGCCATGCGTTCTGGCGCAACCAATTCCACGCCGATCCCAGCGTTGTCGGGCGCACCGTGGATCTCAATGGGCACCCCTACCAGATCGTCGGCGTCCTGCCGTCAAGCTTGCGCTTTCCGCACGGCTCGGAGCTGGGCCAGTTCTTCGCCCCCGGCAGCGGCGACGAGCCCATGCAAGTGTTCCAGCCGCTGGGCACCGATGTCTCGCAAGGGCAGAACGTCGGCAACTTCAACTACCTGGCCATCGTGCGCATGAAGCCGGGTGTGCGCGCGGCGCAGCTCAAGGCCGAATTCGACGTGATCGAAGCGGCGATGCTGAGCGCAACTCACGCGCCTGCCGACATCCACGTGCACACCGTGGTGACTTCGCTGCGCGACAGCTTTGTCGGCAGCCACGCGCTCGGGCTTTGGATGCTGCTGGCCGCGGTCGCGGCGATACTGCTGATCGTCTGCCTCAATCTCGCCAACCTGCTGCTGGTTCGGGTGCATGGAAAAGGGCAGGAGATTGCCATCCGCGTGGCGCTGGGCGCGAGCCGGGGCCGGCTGATGGGCGAAACGATTCTGGAGGCGCTGGTGCTGGCGGCCATGGGTGGCGCATTGGGCGTCGCTGCGGCGGCAGCCGGGCTGCGCTGGCTGGTGCACGTGGCCCCGGCCGGGTTGCCGCGATTGGACGAGGTCGGACTCAATCCGGCCGTGCTCGCATTCGCGGTGCTGCTCGCGGTGGCGTGCGGCGTGCTCTTCAGCCTTTGGCCCGCCATGCGCGCCGCGCGCACCGATCCGCAACGGGCGTTGCGCTCGGGCGGGCGCAGCGCCAGCGATAGCGGCCAGAAGCTGCGGCTGCGCAGTTGGCTGGTGGGCGGGCAGGCTGCGCTGGCGGCGCTGCTGCTCATCGTGGCCGGCCTTCTGGTCGCAAGTTATCTGCGCCTGCTCGGTGTCAACACCGGGTTCCAGGCCCAGCAGCGCATCGAGGCCTCGGTGGACTGGCCTGGCACGCTCGCCCAACGGACCGCATTCCTGCAGACGGTGCTGGAGCGCCTGCAAGCGATTCCTGGCGTAGCAGACGCCGGACTCATTGATACGGTTCCAACCCAAGGCGTCAACGACACCGACCTGCTCAGCTATGTTCACGATTCCCGGCCGCTGGTGCAGCGGCCGTTGGGGGCGTTCAGCGCCGTCAGCGCCGGCTATTTCGCCGCCATGGGCATTCCCATCCTGCAAGGGCGGACCTTCACCGATGCGGAAATGGCAGCCGCATCGGGCGCCGACCGCAGCCCGCAGGCGAATGCCCCCTCCCAGCCCCCGGTGGCAGCCGTGATTTCTGAATACACCGCCCGGAAGATCTGGCCCGGAAAAGACCCGCTCGGGCAGCAGTTCACCTTGAGCGATCCCAATCCCGTATTCACGGTCGTGGGCGTGGCCGCCGACGTGCGCGCGCGCGGGCTGGATGAGACGCCAGGACTGGCCGCCTATTGGCCGTACACCATGCGCGTGCCCGGTTCAGCCGCCTTGATCCTGCGCACCAACCTGGCCACGGCGGAGATCGCTCCCAAGATCCGGCAAGCGGTTTGGAGCGTCAAGGCGGATGCGGCGGTGCCGACGATTGATTCCATGGACGGCGTAATATCCGAGTCGGTGGCGCCGCGCCGCTTCCAGCTCACGCTGGTGCTGCTGTTCGCGGCCTGCGCCTTGCTGTTGGCTGCGCTCGGCATTTACGGCGTCGTCGCGTACTCGATCGAGCGCAGGACCACCGAGATCGGCATGCGCATGGCCTTGGGGGCCAGCTCGGGCAGCCTGATCGGCATGGTGATGCGGCAGGGGCTCGCGCCCGTGCTGGCGGGCTTGGTCGTCGGCGCGGCCGCAGCGCTCGCCCTGGGGCGCATGCTGGCCAGTTTGCTCTTTGGCGTGCAGGCCAGCAATCCGGCGGTGATCGCCGCCGTCAGCGCGGTGCTGCTGATCACCGGCGCGCTCGCCTGCGCCGTCCCCGCCCGTCGCGCCACCCGTGTGGACCCGATGCACGCCCTGCGGCCGTAATCATCGTCGTCATTTCGGCCCGCGCATTGACGCGGCTGCTCCAATCCCCGTATAATCAGGGTTTGCACTCAAGCCAGAGGAGTCTTCATGTACGCGGTGATTCGCAGCGGCGGCAAACAGTACCGGGTGAGCCCGGGGGATGAATTGCGCCTGGAGAAGCTTCCCCAGGCGGCGGGTGACAAGGTGGAGTGGACCGAAGTGCTGGCGGTGAGCGGCGCCGACGGTTCGCTGGCCACCGGCAAGGGTGCGCGCGTCACGGGGACGGTGCTGGCGCAGGCCAAGGCACCCAAGGTGCTGGTTTTCCACTACAAGCGCAAGAAGCAATACAAGAAGCTGCAAGGGCACCGCCAAAACTACACCCGCGTGCGGGTGAACGAAATTCTGCCGGCGTAAGCCGCGCGCGGACGCAAAATCCATGGCACACAAAAAAGGCTTAGGCAGTTCGCGCAATGGGCGCGATTCGAATGCGCAGCGGCTGGGCATCAAGCGCTACGGCGGCCAGCAGGTCCTGGGGGGCACGATTCTGGTCCGGCAGCGCGGCACCCCGGTGAAGCCCGGCGAAAACGTCGGCCGCGGCAAGGACGACACCCTCTTTGCCAAGGTCAGCGGATCGGTCGAGTTCGTGGACCGCGGGCGCTCGGGCAAGTTCGTCAACGTGCGTCCCGCCGCCTCGGCCTAGCCGTCCTCCTTTTGTGCGCCTGCGCGCACGTCGTGAATGTTTGTAGACGAGGTAGAAATCCGCGTCCAGGCCGGCGGCGGCGGCAACGGCTGCTTGGCGTTCCGGCGGGAGAAGTTCGTGCCCCGCGGCGGACCCAGCGGAGGCGATGGCGGACGCGGCGGCGATGTGGTGATGGAGTCGAGCGAGCGCCACAACACCCTCGTCCACTTCCGCTTCAACCCTGAGCACAAGGCCGAGCGCGGCGGCCACGGCGAAGGCAGCAATTGCCACGGCAGGAACGGCCGTGATGTGCTGCTGCGGGTGCCGGTGGGCACCGTGGTGTTCGATGCCCTGAGCGGCGAGCAGCTACTCGATTTCGAGCATCCCGGCGAACGCCACGTGGTGGCGCAGGGCGGGCGCGGCGGGCGCGGCAATGCACGCTTCGCCACCTCGACCAACCAGGCGCCACGGCGGGTCGAGCCGGGACAGCCGGGCGAGGCCCGCAAGCTGCGGCTGGAGCTCAAGCTGCTGGCGGAGGTGGGTTTGGTGGGCTTCCCCAACGTGGGCAAGAGCACGCTGATTTCGGTGATCTCGGCGGCCCGGCCGAAGATTGCCAATTATCCGTTCACCACCTTGTCCCCGAATCTGGGGGTGGTGCGGGTGGGCGATGACGAGAGTTTTGTGGTGGCCGACATCCCTGGCCTGATCGAAGGCGCGCACGCCGGCGCCGGGCTGGGCACCCAGTTCCTGCGGCACATCGAGCGCACCAAGGTGCTGGCGCATTTGGTGGATGTGAGCCCGGAAAGCGGGCGCGACCCGGTGAAGGACGTGGAAGTGATTGACGGCGAGTTGCGCGCCTTCGGTGCCGGGCTGGCCGACAAGCCCGCATTGCTGGTTGCCAGCAAGATGGACGTGGCCGACCCGGCCAAGCGGGAAGCGCTTGAGGAATTAAGCCGCAGGCGCGGGATGCCGTTATATTCGATATCGGCGGCCACGGGCCTCGGGCTCGAGCCGCTGAAATTCGCCTTGGCGGCGAAGCTGCGGGAAGCCAGGCAACCGGGACCAGCAGCCAAGGACTAGGGAAACGGGAACAGGGAACCGGGCGTTGAGGAAACTGGGCATCTTGGGCGGAACCTTTGATCCGATTCACCGCGGCCATCTGGCGATGGCGGCGGCGGCGGAGCGCGCGTGCGGCTTGGATTGCATCTATTTCGTTCCCGCCGAACGGCCGTGGCACCGCGATCCGCCGCGGGCCAGCTTTGCGGACCGCTACGCCATGGTGGCGCTCGCGCTCGAGGGCAAGCGCACCTGGCTGCCGCTGGCGGTTCCGAGCCCGGGCCCGCGGCGCCCGACCTACGCGATCGATCAAGTGCGCTGGATCGCGCAGCAGCAACCCGGGGCCCGGCTGCATTACGTGGTCGGCGCCGATGCGTTTGCTACGCTGCCGACCTGGCACCAGCATCAGCGGCTGCTGAAGAGCTGCGAGTGGATTGTGCTGGCGCTGGCGGGAACCCGTTGGCGCCAGGTTCAGCCCTTGGCAGCCGGGCATGCCGTCCACTGGATTGCGGATTTCGCTGCGCCGCAAAGCGCAACCGCAGCCCGTCGCGGCCGCGGCAGCGGCCTGCCCTCGGCGGTGCGCGCTTACAGCCAAAGAGCTGGCCTCTATGCCCACTAAGCCCGGCCCCCGCGTTCGTTCCGCCAGCACGGCCGCCCGCCGCCAGCTTCGCAAGGCGGTGGAGGCCGCAAATTCGAAAATGGCGCAGGATGCGGTCGTGCTCGACGTCCGCGCGCTGGCCGATTTCTGCGATTTCTTCCTCCTTTGCCACGGGGCCAGCGAACGGCAGATCGAAACCATTGCGGAGGGGATTGAGACCCGGCTCGAGCAGGAAGAGCAATTGCGCCCTGCCCGGCGCGAGGGCCAAGGCGAATGGATCGTGCTCGACTACCTGGACTTCATCGTGCATATCTTTTCCGCCCGCACGCGCCGCTTCTACGATCTCGAACGCCTTTGGAGCCGCGCGCCCCGCCTCGGAGCGAAGCCATGAGCGCCGCGCCGGAGCCAAGCACGGGCGCGCTGCCGGTCTGGATTGCGGAGGACGCGGCTTCAGTGAAACTGCTCGAGATGGTGGACAAGGTCGCGGCGAATTCGTCCACCGTGCTCATCCTCGGCGAAAGCGGCTGCGGCAAGGACTTGCTGGCCCAGCGGCTGCATTTCCTCAGCCCGCGGCGGCATCAGCCCGTGGTCAAGATCGATTGCACCAGCCTGCCTGAAGAGCTGATCGAAAGCGAACTGTTCGGCTACGAAAAAGGCGCGTTCACCGGCGCCTACCAGGCCAAGCCCGGCCGGCTGGAGCTGGCGGGCCAGGGTACGCTGATCCTGGACGAGATCGCGGCGCTCAGCCTGCCGCTGCAAGCCAAGTTGCTGCGCGTGATCGAGGAGAAGCGCTTCGAGCGCCTCGGCGGCCATCAGCCCATTCAGATCGAGGCGCGGCTGGTCGCCCTGACCAACATTGCCCTCGACCAGGCCGTGGCGCAGCGGACGTTCCGCGAGGATCTCTACTACCGGCTCTTCGTTCTGCCGTTGCAGATTCCACCGCTGCGCGAGCGCCGCGCCGACATCGTGCCGCTGGCTGAATATTTCCTCGCCAGCCTGCCCAACGGGCGGGGCGCGAAATTGGCCGCGCCGGCGCGCGCCGCCTTGGCCCGCTATTCGTTTCCCGGCAATGTGCGCGAACTGCGCAACCTGCTCAGCCGCGCATTGATTTGGGGCAAGCAATCCGAGCTGGGCGTGGCCGATTTTCCGGAATACCTCGGCAGCGGCGGTGGGGCGGGCGAGGGACTCGAATCGCTCCTGGATATCGAGAAGCGGCACATCGCTTCTGTGCTCGATCGCTGCCAGGGCCGGAAGCAAGACGCGGCCAAGGTGCTCGGCATCAGCCCCAAGACCTTGCTCGAAAAGCGGCGCAAATACGGGCTCGATCTCCCCTGGACCGATCGCCTGCCCGAGGATGTTCTCAAGCCGGCTCGGCGTCGGGCATTGGGGCGCTCGCCGGCTGCGGATCCGCAGCCGCCGGCGTAGCCGCCGCGGGCCCGGCCTCCAGGCCCTCGAGGCCGGCCTGAGCCATTTCTTCAAACTCCTTCAACGTCGGGAGATCGCGCACGCTCGACAAGCCGAACTGCACCAGGAATTCTTTGGTGGTCCGGTAAAGGATCGGCTTGCCCAGCGCCTCTTTGCGACCCGCGGTCGTCACAAGCTTCTTCTCCAGCAGCGTATTGATCACCCCGGCCGCGTCCACGCCGCGGATTTCCCGGATTTCGGGCAGCGTCACCGGCTGGCGGTAGGCGATCACGGCCAAGGTCTCGAGCGCCGGCAGCGAGAGCCGCACCTTGGGCTTGAGGCTCTTGAGGAATTGCCGCACGCTGTCGTGGTGATGCGGCTTGGTCGCCATGCGGTAGCCGCCGGCGACTTGGCGCAGCTCGATGCCGAAATCGTCGCTGGCGTAGCGTTCCGCCAAGCTCTTCAGCGCGGCTTCGACCTCCGAACGCTCGACCCCGAGCGTGGATGCCATCTGCGCCGGCGTGGCCGGCTCCTCGGCGGCATAGACGATGGCCTCGATGACGGAGATCAGCTCGCTCATGCCGGCTCCGGACCCGGCTCCGCCGGGCCTTCAAAACTGCTCGCCATGTCCGGATCCCATGCTTGGTGAAAGCGGCGGTGGCGCTTCAGCAGGATTTCGCCGAAGGCGCGCTCCTGCCGCAGTTGGGCGACGTTCATTTTGACCAGTTCCAGCACCGCCAGGAAGGTCGCCAGCAGCGCGCTGCGGCTGCGGGCCCGCAGGAACAGCGGCCGAACCGCGACCGGTTCGTCGGTTTCAGCGAGCAGCCGATGCAAGTGCTCCATCATCTCGCGCACGCTCACCTCTTCGCGCAGAATCTCAAGCTGCGGGCGCTCCTTCAGTCGCTCCAGCACTTGGCGGAATGTGGCCACCAGATCGTGGGCCTCGACCACCAGCTGTCCGGGCTCGTCATCGGCATCAATTTCCCAAAGCTGCGGACGCGACCAACTGGCCTCCTCGAGCTGCTGGCGCTCGTGCAATTGCGCAGCCGCTTGCTTGAAGGCCTCATGCTCGAGCAAGCGCTGCACCAGTTCGTCCCGCGGATCCACGGCCACCTCTCCGGGCAGCACTGGATCCGCCGGAAGCATCATCTTGCTCTTGATCTGAATGAGGGTCGCGGCCACGACCAGGAACTCGGCCGCCACCTCGACATCGAGATCCCGAAGCCGGGCCAAATATTCGAGGTACTGCGCGGTGATGGCGGCAATGGGGATATCGTAGATGTTGATGTTCTGCCGCCGAATCAAGTCCAGCAGCAAATCAAAGGGACCTTCGTACACCTGCCCGATTTGGACGAGGAACGGGGCCAAATCCTCGGGAGCGGCGGCGGCGGCAACGGGCATCAGGCTCGAAGGCTCAGCCATAGGGGAAGGCCGGATTTCCGCAGGCTACTCGTTTTGCTACTATCGCTAGCGTAGTGCCAAAAATTCGCGTTCCAAGCGAGCTTTGGCTGAAACAGCATACCATTGGAGTTGGCCGCCGACAACGCTGCCACTGCTGCCGGTCGGGCGGGGACAGGTAACCTCCTTCGCCGGCAAAGCGTTGATTCTTATGTATGCTGGCGACCGCCGCAATCATGCCGCTGCCGTATCGGGCCACACCGACGGAAGACCTTGACCTGCCCTTGGTGCAACGCATCCAGGGCGGGGACGGTTCGGCATTTGAAGAGCTGTACGCCCGCTACCAGCAGCCGATCACCCGGTTGGTTGCCAACATCACCCGCAACCCCGAAGTCGTGCCCGACCTGGTCCAGGAGATCTTCACCAAGGTCTACTTCGCCATGGAGGGCTTCACGCCGGGAATGCCGTTCCGCCCTTGGCTGTATCGAGTGGCGACGAATTATTGTGTAGACTACCTGCGAAAGCGGAAACGCCAGCCACCACTCATTTCAACCACGTCCGAAACTGGGGAGGATCGGGAGTGGATGATTCCAGATGGTGCGGTGGGCGTGCTGCAACGCTTGGTCTCGAGCGATTTGGCTGGCAAGCTGCTCCTGGGCTTGAAGCCCCGGGATCGAATGCTGTTGGTGATGAAAGAGATTCAGGAACTCTCGTTGGAAGAGATCGGCCAGATCACCCACATGGGGGTCTCGGCGGTGAAGGTGGCCTTGTTCCGGGCGCGCAAGCGGATGCTGGAGCAGTACGAGCACCGTTTTCGGCGCACGCAGCGAGCCGGGCGCGACGGCGAGGAGGGGACCTCCCATGACGCTTAATTTTCACAGGAACCGTGATTGCCAGCAGACGCGCGAGCGGCTCGAGGCCGCATCGGCCCAGGCGGAACTGCCGGAGGTGGCACGCCACTTGGCGCGTTGCTCCGGCTGCGCCGAATATGCCGAGTTGCAGCGCTGGTCGGCGCAAGTGCTGCAGGCCAGTGAAGTGCAGGCCACGCCGCCGCTGATGAGCGCGGTATGGGCCTCGATTCACCGTGCCAGCGAGCAAGCGTGGGACTCGGCCCTCACCCGCAGCTTCCGCAATCTGCTGCCGTACATGGTGGCCGTCGTGCTGCTGATCGCCCTAGTCGGCAGTTTGACCTCGACCCGCACCGCGACGCCGGTGCAAGCGGCGACCACCGCCTATGCGGTGTTCAACCAAACCGAAACGCCGGTGGCGGCCTCGGTCATGACGACGGCCAACATGCCCTCGCAAGACCCGGCGGATTTCCTGGGGGTGGCGCGCCGCTGAGCGGCCGCACGGGTCAGCATGCCCAAGCGCGTCCACAGCACGATGATCTTGATGGTGGTGTTCGTCCTCGGCTTGGGGGCGGGCATTGCCGGCATGGTGTGGGCTTGGCCCGGAGTGCGGACCAAGTATTTTCAGCCGCCGCGCCGCGAGCGATTCGTGCCCATGCTCACGCGGACGCTCCGCCTGACCCCGCAGCAAGTTCCGCAAGTGCAATCGGTGGTGGATGAGCAGCGCAAGCAGGTCCACGACATCCATGTCCAATTCATTCCCCGCTACAACAAAGTGTGCGAGGATTTCCTCCAGATCGTCCACGACGAACGGGAAGTCATGAGTCCGGTCCGGCAGCAGGAGCTCGACAAGCTCAAGGCGATCATGACCTCCAGCCAGTGGGACAAGTTCGAATCCGACCGTGCCCAGGCCGCCAAGGCCCATCCGCAGCGTCCTCCCGATGCCTGCCGCAATGGCTCGCCTTCCCCCGGGGGCAGCGGCGGACCCGGCCAGCCGCCCCGTCGCCGGTAGTGGCCGCGCACAGCGCCGTTTTTGCCGGCGTGGGCTGCCGTGCCTTATAATCAAGGCTGATCCGCATCTCGCCTGCTGGCAGGCGTGTACCTAAGGGCTTTCCATGCTGAATTTTTTTCGCCGCCGGGACACCGTCGTCCGCGTCATGCTGGGCGGATTCTTGGTGGTGATCTGCGTCGCGATGGTCATGTTCCTGATCCCGCAAGGAGCGGGCAGCGACACCGGCCTGCCGCCGGGCCAGCAAACCGTGGCCACCGTCAACGGCACTCCGATTTTGGGCAATCAGCTCACCACCCAACTCACCCGCTACGAGAACGGGCAGCAAGTGCCGGCCCAGCTCGTCCCCATGCTCGGGCAGGAGATCCTGCGCCAGCTCGTCATCCAGCAGGCCTTGGTGGATCAAGCCCGCAGCCTCGGCCTCACCCCGACCAACGCCGAGATCGTGCAGGCGGCGCAGCAGCAGTTCCCCGAGCTGTATCCCGGCGGCAAGTACGTCGGCGATGATCAGGCCGCGCAGCTGCTTTCGCAGCTGCAAATGACGCTGCCGCAGTTCGAGGACCAGATGCGGCAGCAGCTCATGACCAGCAAGATCGTCAATCTGGTCACCGATCCGGTGCGGGTGAATCCGGCGGAGGTGCGGCAGCAGTTTGAGAAGGACAACGAGAAAGCCGTCCTCGACTACGTCGTGTTCAAGCCCAGCGATCTCGAGAGCCAAGTCCAGGTGACGCCGGCTGCGCTCGAGGCCTACTACAAGCAGCATCAGGCGGCGTACAACTCGCCCGAGAAACGCAAGCTCGAAGTGCTGCTGGCGAGCGAGCCGCAGATCGCCGCGCAGATTCCGGTGACCGACGCCGCCGTCAGCCAATACTACCGCCAGAATTTGGCGACGTATTCGCATCCCGAGCAGGTCAAGGTCTCCCACATCCTGCTCAAGTTCCCCAGCACCAACCCCACCCCCGCCGAGATCGCAGCCACCAAGGCGCGCGCCGAGGATGTGCTCAAGCAGGTGCAGGCCAAGGGTGCCGATTTCGCGGCCCTGGCGAAAAAGTACTCGCAGGACGACGCCTCCTCCAGCCAAGGCGGCGAACTCGGCTTCGTGCAGCGCAACCAAACCGTGGCCAACTTCGAGAAGGTGGCGTTCAGTCTCCCCGCCGGCCAGACAAGCGGCCTGGTGCAGACCGAATACGGGTTCCACATCATCAAGGTTGAAGCGCACGACATGGCGCACGTGCAGCCCATCACCGAAGTGCATGACCAGATCGTGGCCACCCTGCAGAAAGACCAGGCCGTGGATCGCGCCCAGGCCTTGATGAACCAGGCCGCGACCTTGGCCCAGACCACGCCCCTGCCGCAGGTGGCGCAGCAGCTCAAGCTGCAGTATTTCGCCACCCAGCCCCTGGCCAAGACCGATCCGGTGGCCGGCATCGGCGTCAACCCCGATTTTGCCTCCGCGGTCTTCTCCACCAATTCCGGCGGCATCACCCCGCCCGTGCAGGTGGCGCAAGGCTTTGCGCTGGCCAAGGTGGATTCGATCGTTCCGCCGGGCCCGCAGCCTCTGGACGCGGTGAAGGACGCCGTCACCACCGACTTCAAGCAGGAACAGGCCAAGCAATTGGCCCTGAGCCGCGCGCAGGCGCTCGAATCTGCCGCCAAGAAGTCCGGCTTCAAGGCTGCGGCCGCCAGCCTGCATCTCACGCCCAAAACCAGCACGCCGCTGAACCGCAGCGGCTCGCTGCCGGACGCGGGCGCGATTTCGAGCTTTGCCGATGCGCTTTTCGCGCTCCAGCCCGGAGGCGTCGGCCCGGTGACCGCGACGGGCGACAGCGAGCTGGTGTATTCGCTGGTTTCGCTGCAGCAGCCCACCGATGCCGACTTCGCCGCCCAGCAAGCCAGCATCGGCGACAGCCTGCTCAAGCAGAAGCGCAATGACGTCTTCAACGCCTACCAGGACGCGCTGATGACGCGCCTCACCAAGGCCGGAAAGATCAAGATCTACCAGGACGCTTATCAGCGCGTCCTGGGCTTGGCGGCACCTTCGACCCCGGGAACCCCCACCCCGCCGCCGCCTTCTCCGCTCGGTCTGGGTTAGCCGAGATGAGCTCAGGGCCAGCCAGGATCCCGGTGGGGATCCTCGGAGCGACCGGTGTAGTCGGCCAGCGGTTCTTGTCGCTCCTGGATCGCCACCCCTGGTTCGAGCCGGTATGGCTGGCCGCCTCGGAACGTTCCGCCGGCAAGTCCTACGCCGAGGCCACGCGTTGGCGGCTGCCGCTGCCCATGCCGGATCGCTTCGCCAAGCTGCCGGTCTCCGAAGCCACCCCCATCGGTTGCCCCGCGCGCGTGATTTTCGCCGCGCTCGATGCCACCGCGGCCCGCCAACTCGAGCCCGCCTTTGCCGAAGCGGGCTACATCGTGGTTTCGAATTCGAGCGCGCTGCGCATGCAGGCCGATGTGCCGCTGCTGGTCCCCGAGGTCAATCCCGACCATCTGGATTTGGTTGCGCGCCAGCCCAGCTTCGCCCGCGGCGGCTATGCCGTCACCAACCCCAACTGCTCCGCGGCCGGCCTGGTCATGGCGCTGGCGCCCCTCGAGCGCGCCTTCGGCATCGAGAGCGTGTTCGTCGTCACCATGCAGGCGGTGTCGGGCGCGGGGTATCCGGGCGTGGCCTCGCTCGACATTCTGGGCAATGTGGTGCCACACATCGGCGGCGAAGAAGAGAAGCTCGAGGTCGAGGCCCAGAAGATTCTGGGGCAACTCGGCCCCGGCGGAGTCGCGCCGGCGCAATTCAGCGTCTCCGCCCATTGCAACCGCGTGGCGGTGGTGGACGGCCATCTGGAGTCGGTCTCGGTCAAGCTGCGCAGCCGCGCCAGCGTCGAGGACGTGGCGCAAGCGCTGCGCAGCTTCCGCGGGCGCCCGCAAGAGCTCGCCTTGCCCACCGCCCCCGCTGCGCCCGTGCTGGTGACGTCGGCGCCGGACCGCCCCCAGCCGCGCTTTGACGTGGACGCGGGCCAGGGCATGTCGGCGGTAGTTGGCCGTCTTCGGCCCTGCAGGCTGCTTGATTTCAAGTTCACCGTCCTGTCTCACAACACGCTGCGCGGCGCCGCCGGTGCGGCCCTGCTCAACGCCGAACTGCTGAAGGCCGAAGGGCGGATCTAGTCCCATGCCCGCCCTGGCTCCGGTGGTGATGAAGTTTGGCGGCACCTCGGTCGAAGACGCCGCCGCGCTCGAGCGCATGGCCTCGATCGCGGCCGATCGCGCGCCGGAGCATCCCGTGGTCGTGGTCTCGGCCATGGCCCAGGTCACCGACAGTTTGGTCGAACTCTCCCGCTTGGCGCTGGACAATGCGCTGGCTCAAGCCGACGCCGTCATCTCGGGCTGCGCGAGCGCCATTTGGATACGCTGAGCGCGCTCGGCGGCGATGCGGATTCGGCGGCGGCCCTCGCCAAGCTGTTCGCGGAGCTCTCCGAATTGACGCGCGGCATCGCCGCGGTTGGCGAGCTCACCGACCGCACCCGCGATGCAGTGCTTTCTTTCGGCGAGCGCCTCTCGCCCTGGCTGGCTCGGGTGGCCTTGACCCGTGCCGGCCTGCGTCCGCACCTCGTGGACGCCCGGCAAATCGTGGTCACCGACGATCAGCACACGCATGCCCAGCCGCTCTACCCGGAGTCGCAGCGCCAAGCCGACGAGCGCCTCGCGCCAGCGCTTGACGCCGGCAGCGTGCCGGTCCTCGGCGGCTTCATTGCGGCCTCGCGGCAGGGCATCCCGACCACGCTCGGGCGCGGCGGTTCGGATTTCTCCGCCGCCATCCTCGGCGCCCTCTTGGCCGCCCGCCGCATTGAAATCTGGACCGATGTGGACGGCATGCTCACGGCCGACCCGCGCGTCTGCTCCGGCGCCCGCCGAATCAAGGCCATCTCGTTCCTGGAGGCGGCCGAGCTCGCCTACTTCGGCGCCAAGGTGCTGCATCCTGCCACCCTGTTGCCCGCCATGCACGCGGGCATTCCGGTCTGGGTGCTCAACTCCCGCGCCTGGATTCCCGGCCCCCCCGATGGCGCCCGCACCGGAACCTCGATCACCTCCCGTCCGCCGCGCACCGCCAGCCCGTTCAAGTGCATCTCCTGCAAGCGCCGCATCACCGTAGTGGATGTGGTCTCGACCCGAATGCTGCAAGCCCACGGCTTCCTGAAGGCCATTTGGGACGTCTTCGCGTCCCACCGCTGCCCCGTGGATATGGTCTCGACCTCCGAAGTCAGCGTGTCGCTCACGATCGCCGACACCGCTTCCCTGCCCGACATCGCCGACGATCTCGGCCGCTTCGCCGACGTCCGCTACGAGGGCCGCAAGGCGATTCTGTGCCTGGTCGGCGAGAGCCTGCGCTCCAGCCCGGGCCTGGCGGGCCAGGTCTTCTCCTCGCTCGACGGCATCAACGTGCGCATGATTTCCCAGGGCGCCTCGGAGATCAACATCGGCATGGTGCTCGACGATGATGACGTGCCGCGCGCGATGCAGTTGCTGCACCGGCGGTTCTTCACCGACCTCGACCCCGCCGTTTTTGCGTAGGAGTGCGCTACAGTAAGGGCATGCCGATCTCGCCTGATCTGCTGGAAATCCTGGTGTGCCCCGATGATCACGCACCGGTGCGGATGCTCGCCGGCGAGACCGGCCTGCAGTGCGACCGCTGCCGCCGCGTCTATCCCATCCGCGACGGCATTCCCGTGATGCTGATCGAAGAAGCCACCCGCCCCTCCAATGGATGAGCTTTTGCCGGGCCTGTTGTCCGGTGCCGGCGTGGCCCTGCTGCGCCTGCGCAGTCTCGGCGATATTGTCCTGATGACGCCGGCCCTGGCCGCGCTAAAGGCCTGGCGGCCGGACCTGCGCCTGGCCGCCGTGGTGGAATCGCGATTCGCCGCCGCCCTGGCGGGCAACCCTGATCTCGCGGAAGTGATCGCGGTTGCGCCCGGAGCAGCGGGTCGCTGGAACGCCGTCAGGGCACTGCGGCGGTTCCGGCCCACGCTTGCCGCCGGCCTGCACGGAGGCTCCTCGGCTGCCATCCTGGCGCGCGCCTCGGGCGCCCGTTATCGGGCCAATTTCGCAGGCCTTCGAAACAGCTGGGCCTACAACCGCCACGTGCCGCCGAAATCGCCTGCTCCGGGCCAGTCCCGCATGCACACGGTCGAGCACGTTGCATCGCTGTTCGAAGCGCTCGGCCTGCCGGAAGTTGGGCTAGGCCCGTTGCGTGCAACTGCGAATGACGCCGGGCGCGCGCGCATGCGGCAGCGCCTGCGCGAATGCGGCGTAACCGGCCGATTCGCATTCCTGAACACCGAGGCTCGCGAGCCCGGAATGCGCTGGCCGCTCGCACGCTTCGGCGAGCTCGCGGCCTGGCTCCAGCGCGAGCGCGGATTGGCCAGCGTCCAAGCCAGCGCTGGCAGAGGGCAGGCTGCGGATGGCGCGGTCTTGCTCGCAGGCACCACGGTCGAGGACTTGATCGCGCTGATCGCCGAATCGGATCTCGTGGTCGGCAACGACGGCGGCCCGGTGCACTTGGCCGCCGCCCTGGGCAAGCCGGTCGTCGTCCTCTACTCGACCACCGATGTCGAGGTGTGGCGCCCCTGGCAGGCCCGCTCCCGCTGGCTGCAGCAGGCGAACCTCGCGAGCGTCAGCGCGAGCGCGGTGGCCGCGGAAATTGCCGCGCTGCTCCCCGGCCGTTGACCGCGCGCTATTTCGGCAGCGAATCTTCGACGAATTTCACCAAATCGGCGTGGTACTGTGCCGCCGCCTTGGCGTCAATGTAGACCATGTGGCCGGATTCATAGTGCCCGGTCTCGATGTTGTGCGCCCGGATTTCGGGCGAGACCTTGAGATGGGCGATGGTCCACTCCACCGGATAGAACGGGCAGGCGAAGTCGTAGTACCCCATGCCCACGAACAAGTGCATGTGCGGGTTCTTGGCGAAGCCGTCCTCGAGGTTCACCACGGTGTTGTACTGCCCCGACCATTGCGGGTTGTTGCCGCTGACGTAGTAGAGCCCGTTGTCGTCGAAGTTCAGATCGTGGTGCAGGTACTGCTCGAAGGCCGACAAGAAGCTGTCTTCGATATTCGCGTTGCTGAAGTCGAAGGCGGTGTTGGTCGAGCCGGCGTCCTGCTGGTAGCCGGCGAAGCGCGAATCGAGGCGCGAGGTCATCAAGTGCTGGTCGCGCAGCAGCTCGGTCGAGAAGGGGCCGAGCGGAATCCGCAGGTCGTTGGCTTCGAGGAAATCGGCGGAAAGGCCGGTGTACCGCGCCAGATCGGCGATCACCTTGGCGTGCTGCGCCGGCGTCTGCCGGTTGCCATCGAAGAGCGCCTCGAGGTACTCGCCCGAGGCGAACTGGCGCGCGCGGTCGGCCATCTCGGCCGGGGTCAGTTTTTCAAGATCCGCCGCCAGCTTCTTGTGGAAGTAGGCGGTCATGATCTCGGTGGGCAAGGTCGTAAGCTGGCGCTGTTCGCCCGCGCCGGCATTGGAGTCAATCACCGCCGAGAGCAGCATCACGCCGTTGATCGGGATGTCGTGATCGGTGAGGTATCCCGAGAGCCCGGCCGCGCGCGTGGTGCCATAGCTTTCTCCGCCGACGAAGCGGGGCGAGCCCCAGCGATGGTACATGCCCAGGAAGCTGCGGATGAACTCGCCAAAGGCGGCGATGTCGTTGTCCACGCCCCCGAAGGCCGGGCCGTAGCGCGGGTTGGTCGGGCGAGAGAAGCCCGTGCCCATGGCGTCAATGAAGACCAGGTCGCCGGTGTCGAGCAGGCTGTTGGGGTTGTCCACCCAGGTGTAGGGCGGCGGCGGCGACATGCCGTCCGGATTGAGCTTCACCATCTTCGGGCCGAACGCGCCCATGTGCAGCCAGATGGTCGCCGCCCCGGGGCCGCCATTGAAGAGGAACCACACCGGCCGCTTGGTTTCGTCGGTCACCCCGTCCTTGGAGTAATAGACGTAGAACAGGTGCCCCTCGGTCACCAGCGTGGTGGCGTTGTGGATGGGCATGAAGCCCACGTGCGCGGTGTAGTTGATGGTTTGGCCGTGCAGCGTGATCTGGTGCTGGGTCTCGACTGGGGGGCCATCCTTGATCGGCACGGTGTCCGCCAGGCTGTAGTTGTAGCGGTAAAAGTCGTTCTGCGCGCCGCCGCGTTGCGCCGCGGCCGAGAGCGCGAATGCCAACGTCAGCGCCAGAATGGAAAGAGTGCGTTGGGTGTTCATGGCGTCTCCTATTGGCCAGCCTTCTGGATGAACTTGCTGAGATCGGAGTGCAGCGCGCTCAGCGCCGCCGCGTCGGTGTAGGCCATCGCTCCCGCCGGGAAATACGCCGTCGTGACGTTGTGCGCCAGCGTGGACTCCGGCGCCTGCAAATGCGCCAGCGTGAATTCGGCCGCGTAGAAGGGCGAGTTCAGATCGAAGTAATCGAAGCCCAGGAAAACCTGCATCTTGGGATCGCGATCGAAGGCATTGGCCAGGCTGAGGTCATCGCTGACCGCGGCCGTCCAGGGGCTGGTGCCGCCCTGCTGCACGTAATAGATGCCCGGATTCGAAAACTTCAAATCTTGCCGCAAATACTGCTCGTAGGCGCTCAGGAACCCGTTGGCCATCAGCTCTTGGTGGGCATCGGCGGCCGGCGCCGCCGGTGCGGCTCCGAAGCCTCCTCGCCCGCCGCGCCCGCCCCCGCCCGGCCGCAAATACGCTGCAAAGCGACTGTCCGACGGCGTCAGCTCCTCGTGCTGCCCGCGCAGCAGCTCGGCGTCGTACCGCTCCTTGGTGACGCGCAGATCGTTGTTCGACAGGAAGGATTGCGGCAGCCCGGTCAGGTGCGCCATGTCAGCCAGCACCTTGCTGCGCTCGGCGTCCGTCATGCGGTCGCCCTGGTAGAGCGCGTGCAGGTATTCGCGAGAGGCGAACTGCCGCGCCCGGTCCGCCATTTGCGCCGCCGACAGCGACTGCAGGTCGCCCGCCAGCTTCTTGTGGTACCAGGAAGTCATGATTTCGCTGGGCAGCAGCGTCATGTACTCCTCGTCGCCCGCGGTGGCGTCGCTGGCCGGCGCGGTCGAAAGAATCGCCACCCCGTTCACCGGGAGCTGGTGCGCCGCCAGATAACTCGCCAGGTTGGCCACGCGCCCGGTGCCGAAGTCTTCGCCAATGAGGAAACGAGGCGAATTCCAGCGGTCGTACTGGCCGAGGAAGCTGCGCACGAACTCGCCCAGCGAGGCCGCATCATACAGCGGCGACGCGAATTTGGCGTTCAGCGCCGGGCTCTCGGCGCGGCTGAAGCCGGTTCCGACCGGATCCACGAACACCAAGTCGGTGTCGGCCAGCAGCGTCTGCGGGTTGTCGCTCCAGCGATACGGCGGCAAGCCCGCGCTGCCGTCGCTGGCCAAATTGAGGTGCTTGGGGCCGAATCCGCCCAAATCGAGCCAGCTGGCGGAAGCGCCCGGCGCGCCGCCGAACAAGAACGCGACCGGGCGCGCTCCCCCGCTGCCGGCGCCGCTGCGGGCGTAGTAGGCATAGAAAAGGTGCGCCTCCGGCTCGCCCGAGGTGGCGTTGTTGATGGGCATCGCTCCCACGCGCACGGTGTAGGCCAGGGATTGCCCGCCCACCGTGACCTGCTGCTCGCTTTCCACCGGCGGCCCGCCGCGAACCGCCGCGATTTCGCCCGCTGCTGCAGAGAAATCATAAAGATCGTTGGGCCCTGCGGGCGCGCCACCCCCGCCGCGTCCCCGGCCCGCCGCCGCCGGCGCGGCCGCCGGCGGTGGAACCGCGGCTTGGGCCGCCGCTGCGGCTGGCGCCGATTCGGTCGCGGTTGTGGCGCCGCCGCGCGCCCCGCGTCCATTGCCCCGTCCGCGCGCTCCCTGCGCGCCCTGCGCCCAAGCGCCCACGCTCAGGCTCAGCGCAAAGAGAAATGCCCCTTGCCCGATCGATCCCGTCCTCATGTTCGATTGCCCCCGTAGAAGAATGCCAACCGCGGGGACGATAGTACGCCAATTCCGCGCTGCCGCAAAATGCGGCCCGCGTCATTCGCTCAGTGCTTCCAGCCGCCGGGCGGCGGCGGGTGGCGGTCTCGTTGGTTCATGTAGACCTCGAATTTCTTCTGCATCTGCTTCCGCCGCCAGCGCTCGTAGCCTTGCGCCAGCCCAAACCGCGGCAGCCTCAAACGCAGGTACAAGAAGGCGAACAGCATGCCGCCCAAATGGGCGAAGTGCGCAATGCCATCCGCGCCCGCGCCGCGCAGGGTGAAGAGGAACTCCAGCGCGCCATACCCCAGCACCAGCCATTTCGCCTTGATCGCCACCGGCGGCAGCAGCAGGAACACCTCGCGCTCCGGGAACAGCAGCCCCACGGCCAGCAAAATGCCGTAGACCGAAGCGGATGCGCCAATCGTGTAGCTGTACAGGTTGGGTTGGGTGGCCAGGTGCCACAGCACATCAATCACGGCGCCGCCAATGCCGCTGACGAAATAGAGCTGGTACAACCGCGTGCTGCCCAGCTCCTCCTCCACCCACACGCCGAACATCCACAGCGCGAACATGTTCCAGAACAGGTGGCTGAGGCTGGCGTGCAGGAACAAGTAGCTGGCCAGCCGCCAAACCTGCCCATGCGCCACCAGCCCCGGATACAGCGCAAACGTGCCGGTGAGCCAAGCGTTCACCGGGTCGCTGGCGTACTGCAGCACGAACACTGCCGCCGTGGCGATGATCAGCACCTTCACCGCGCGCGTGAATCCAGGAACGCTGAACGTGTACGAGGGCGGGGGGGAGTTGTAGCGGGAAGCCATGCCCATGTCGTGCTCCTTAAATTATAGAAGGGGACATAAAATCAAAGCATGGACGACCGATACTCCCGCCAAATCCTGTTCGCGCCCATCGGAGCCGGGGGACAGCAGCGGCTCGCCGCCGCACGCGTCACCGTCGTCGGCTGCGGCGCCCTGGGCACGGCCCAGGCCGACCTGCTGGCGCGCGCCGGCGTGGGACGGCTGCATTTGGTGGACCGCGATTTCGTCGAGGCCAGCAACCTTCAGCGCCAAACCCTCTTCGACGAAGAGGACGCCCGCGCCGCGCTTCCCAAAGCCGTGGCCGCGCGCGCCCGGCTCGGGCGCGTGAACAGCGCCATCCGCATCGAAGCCCTCGTCGCCGACCTCATCCCGGCCAATGCCGAAGAGTTGCTGGCGGGCAGCGACGTCGTGCTCGACGGCACCGACAACTTCGAAACCCGCTATCTGCTCAACGACTGGGCCGTCGCCCGAGGCGTGCCTTGGGTCTACGGCGCGGCCGTCGCCTCCCGCGGCATGAGCTTCACCGTCATTCCGGGCGAGACCGCGTGCCTCAATTGCCTTTTCCCGGAATATGGCCGCGAAGGTGCCGCCGTGCACGAAACCTGCGACACCGTGGGCGTGCTGGCCTGGACGGTTTCGCAGGTCGCCGCCGTTCAAGTCGCCGAAGCCGTCAAGCTGCTGGTTGGCGCCCGATCTTCGCTGCGCCGCAGCCTCTGGAGCGCCGATCTTTGGCGCAATGAATTCCGCGAACTGGCAGCGCCGGCGCGCGACCCCCAATGCCGCGCCTGCGGCCATAGGGAGTTTGTCCATCTTGAAGGCGAGGCCCGCGCGGCGGTCACGCTCTGCGGCCGCAACGCCGTGCAGATCCATGAGCACCGGCGCCAGCTCGAATTAGCGGCGCTGGCCGTGCGCCTGCGCCCGCATGGCGAGGTGCGGGCCAACGACTTCGCACTGCGGTTTTTGCCGCTTGCAGCCCTCGGAGCGAGCGATGCCCCCGGCAAGATCGAAATGATGATCTTCCCCGACGGCCGCGCGCTGATCAAGGGCGTCGCCGACGCCGGTCTGGCGCGTTCGCTCTACGCCCGCTACGTCGGCGCCTGATCAAACCTCTTCGAGAGCCGCCACCGATCCGCCGTCGCCCTTGGCCAGTTGGTTGAGCACATAGGGCAGGATGCCGCCATCGCGGTAATAAGCCAGCTCCATCGGCGTGTCGAGGCGGGCAATGACTTGGATTTCGCGCCGCTGGCCGCTGCCTGCCGCCACGCCGACCGAGACGACCGCGCCCGGCTGGAGTTGATCGAGCCCGGCGATCTCGTAGCTCTCCTCGCCCGTCAACCCGAGCGATTCCGCCGTTTGGCCCGCTTGGAACTGCAGCGGCAGAATTCCCATGCCGATCAAATTGCTGCGGTGGATGCGCTCGAAGCTCACCGCGATCACCGCCTGCACCCCCAGCAGCCGCGGCCCCTTCGCCGCCCAATCGCGGCTCGATCCCGAACCGTACTCGGCCCCGGCGATCACCAGGCACGGCACCCCCTCCCGCTGGTAACGCTCGCTGGCGGCGAAGATGGTCATCCCCTCGCCGCTGGGCAGGTGCCGCGTGAAGCCGCCTTCAGTGCCCGGCGCCAGCTTGTTCCGCAGCCGCACGTTGGCAAACGTGCCGCGCACCATCACCTCGTGGTTGCCGCGCCGGGCGCCATAGGAGTTGAAGTCGCCGGGCTTGACCCCGTGGGCGATCAGGTACTCGCCGGCCGGCGACTTGGCGCCGATGCTTCCCGCCGGGGAAATATGATCGGTGGTCACGCTGTCGCCCAGCAGCGCCAGCACCCGCGCGCCGTGGATGGTCGCCGGCGGCTTGGCCGCATTCTCGAAGAACGGCGGCTTCTTGATGTAGGTCGAATCGGCTTCCCAGCTGTACGCCTCGCCGCCCGTCACCGGCAGCCCCTTCCAGTGCTGGTCGCCGGTGAACACGTCGGCGTACTCGCGCGCGAACATCTCCGGCTCGACGCAGCGCTCGACCGTATTCGCGACCTCTTCGTTGGTCGGCCAGATGTCGCGCAGGAACACCGGCTTGCCGTCGCTGCCCGAGCCCAGCGGCTCGCGCGTCAAATCGCGGTTCATGTCTCCGGCCAGCGCGTAGGCCACCACCAGCGGCGGCGAGGCCAGATAATTGGCGCGGACTTGAGGGTGGATGCGTCCCTCGAAGTTCCGGTTTCCGCTCAGTACCGAGGCCGCCACCAAGCCGCGCTGCTGGATTTCAGCCGCGATTTCTTCCGGCAGCGGACCGCTGTTGCCGATGCAGGTGGTGCAGCCGTAGCCGACCAGTTGAAAACCCAACTGGTCCAGGTACTGGGTGAGTCCAGCGCGATCGAGGTAGTTGGTCACCACCTTCGAGCCCGGCGCAAGACTCGTCTTCACCCACGGCTGGGTCTTGAGGCCGCGCTCGACCGCCTTTTTCGCCACCAAGCCCGCCGCCATGAGCACGCTGGGGTTGGAGGTGTTGGTGCAACTCGTGATGGCCGCGATCACCACCGAACCGTGACGCAGCGCGTGCCCGTTGGAAGAAGCCGGGCTCGCGCCGGCCGGCAGCATGCCGGGCAGCGCCGCGGCAAAGCCTTCCTTGGCCTTGCTCAGCGGCACACGGTCTTGCGGGCGCTTGGGTCCGGCGAGCGAGGGTTCGACCTTGGCCAAGTCGAAGTCCAGCACGTCGGTGTAGCTCGAGGCCGGCGTGCCTGCGCCAAACAGCCCCTGCTCCTTGGCGTAGCGTTCGACCAGCGCCACCCGCGCGGGGTCGCGGTGGGTGAAGCGCAAATAGTGCAGCGTGGCCTCGTCAATCGGGGCGATGGCGATGGTCGCGCCGTATTCGGGCGACATGTTGCCGAGCGTGGCGCGGTCGGCCACGGTGAGGTGGGCGACGCCTTCGCCGAAGAACTCGACGAATTTCCCCACCACGCCCTTCTTGCGCAACGCCTCGGTGATGGTCAGCACCAGATCGGTCGCGGTCGCGCCCGCGGGCAACTTATTGATGAGCCGCACGCCCAGCACCGCGGGCAGCAGCATCGAGATGGGCTGCCCCAGCATGGCGGCCTCGGCCTCGATGCCGCCGACGCCCCAGCCCATCACCCCGAGACCGTTCACCATCGGGGTATGGCTGTCGGTTCCGACCAGCGTGTCGGGGAAGGCCACGACCTTGCCGTCGCGCTTGGCTTGGAGGACCACGCGCGCCAGGTATTCCAGGTTCACTTGGTGGACGATGCCCGTATCCGGCGGCACCACACGGAAGTTGCGCAGCGCCTGCTGTCCCCAGCGCAGGAACTGGTACCGCTCGCGGTTGCGGTGGAACTCGAGCTCGGCGTTGAAGGCGAAGGCCGTGGCCGAGGCGAAGCGGTCCACCTGCACCGAGTGGTCAATCACCAATTCAACTGGTTGGAGCGGATTGATGACCTTGGGATCGCCGCCGCGAGCGCGCACGGCGTCGCGCATGGCCGCGAGATCGGCGATGGCGGGGACGCCGGTGAAGTCCTGCAGCAGCACCCGCGCCGGAGTGAAGGAAATCTCGCGCTGATCTTTGGACTTCGGGTCCCAATTGGCGAGCCGGGAGATGTCATCGGCGGTGACCGAGCGCCCGTCTTCGCAGCGCAGCAGGTTCTCGAGCAGGATCTTCATCGAGAACGGCAGCCGCGACACCCTCCCCACGCCGGCCTTCTCCAGCGCGTCCAATCTATAGATGTCCGGTCCGCCCGCACCCAGCGCCGCCCGCGCCCCGAAACTGTTCATGCCAAAATGCCTCCGCCCTCCATTTTAGCCCGTGGCGAGCGGGTGATACGCTGTACTGGCATGCAGGGGGCGGCAAGTTCCAGCCGAGGTCGCAACCTGGAGGCTGCCGAGCGCCTTCGGGGTGTAGACCCCGATCAGCCGCTGCCGGAGCCCGATCTGGAGACTTGGGGTCAGCGGATGCGCCCGGCTGTGCCGCCATCGCCGCGGCGGGTCGTCCTCGGCCGGCCGCCGGTTGCAATCTTGGTGGGCGCATGCGCTCTTCTGATCTGGGGCGGCATGGCCGCGTTTCGCGGCCAAGTCCAAGTGCACCGGTCCGATTGGGGCGGGCTCGGAGCAGTTCTGCTGGTCTTAGCGATTCCCGCAGCGATCTGGGGAATCAAACTGAGGCGGGAGTTCCAGATTTTGCGATACGGCGACGCCTGCTTCGGGGAGATTATTGGCGTCCGGACTGGGTTCAGGTCTTCGCAATACGCGATCCTCGCGTATCGGACGAATGCTGGCGCGGCCTATGAAGCGCAGAAACTCGATTGGTGGCAACGGCAACAGCAGGGCCGCGCCGCCTTCGTGTTCGTGAGTCCTAGCGATCCGACACGCTGTGTGCTCCAGGGCTGCTGCGCTTTCGAGGTCGCTGGGCTCGATGGAATCGTTGAAGATCAAGCACCGGAATTGCGCTGACTCAACTTCCATTGCCAGGCGCTGGCGATGATGGCGTCGAGGTCGCTGATCCTGGGCTGCCAGCCCAGTGTGCGCATCTTGGCGGAGGAGGCGACCAAGCGGGCGACATCGCCAGGGCGGCGCGGCTGCTCGCGGACCGGAATCCGCCGACCGCAGACGCGCTCCGCCGCGGCAATCACCTCGCGCACGCTGAAGCCGTGTCCGTTGCCAAGGTTGAACGCGCGGTCGGAGAGCGCCGGGATGCCAGGCAGCGCCCCCCCATCCGCCTCGCGCCGAAGCGCCTCAAGCGCCAGCAGGTGGGCGTCGGCCAAGTCGCGGACGTGGATGTAATCGCGGATGCAGGTTCCGTCGGGCGTGTCGTAGTCCGTGCCGAAAATCGAGATGGCCTCGCGCTCGCCCGCAGCCGCCTCGAGCACGAGCGGAATCAAGTGGCTCTCGGGCTGGTGGCGTTCGCCGCGTTCGGCAGTCGCGCCGGCGGCGTTGAAGTAGCGCAGGGCGTAGTAATGCAATCCCCGGCTCGCGTACCAGGCCAGGATCTGCTCGAGGTGCAGCTTGCTCAGCCCGTACGGGCTGGCCGGCTGCAACGGCGAGGTCTCGGTCAGCAGGTCGGGGCTGGGCGCATAGACGGCCGCGGTCGAACTCAGCACGAACAGCCGCACGCCAACGCGGTGCATGGCCTCGAGCAGCCCCACCGCGCGCAGCGTATTGTTGTCGAGGTACTTGGCCGGCTCGCGCACCGACTCGCCCACCTCGATGAACGCGGCCATGTGGATGACCCCCTCGATGGCGTGCTCGCGCAGCACGCGCTCGAGCTTGGCCTGGTCGCAAACGTCGCCTTCGACGAACATCGCTCCGGGGGACACCGCATCGCGGTAGCCGTGCGACAAATTGTCGTAGACGACAGCCGCATGCCCCTGCGCAACCAGCGCCTCGCCCATCACACCGCCAATGTAACCAGCCCCGCCAGCAACTAGGATGCGCATCTGCTTCGTGATCATTCTAGCTGTTGGCGTTGCCGCCAACGGCATCACTACGTGAAACGCCTGACCATCGACAATCCCCCTTGATCCGATGCACTGTATCGGCTATGCTTGGGCCAGCTAGAAGGGAGTTCGCCGACTGTTCCAGGCTTGGTTGGTGCCTCCCGTTGATTCTCGAAATGACTAGTCAGGGATCCGATTGTGATTCACGTGCCGGAGGATTGCTCAGCCGCGAGGCCGCGTTATGGCGGGCTGCGTACACGCGCCCGCATCACGAATCCAAGTTGGCCGCACATTGGCGATCGCAGGGATTCCACGTGTTCCTGCCCGTCCATCAGTCTTGGCGGCGCTGGAGCGATCGCAAGAAAATGGTTTGCGTGCCGCTCTTCCCTTCCTATGTGTTCGTACAGCTTCCACCCGCCCGTCACGCCGAGGCGGTGAAGGCACCGGGGTTTCTTTGGTTTGTATCCAGCCGTGCTGGTATGCTGAGCGTCGATCCCAGAGAACTAGACGCGGTCCGGGCGCTCCTGGACAGCGGCATGGCCTTCGACCCCGCGCCCGAACTCACCGACGGGGATGAAGTCGAAATCACCAAGGGCGCGTTGCGCGGCTGCCGGGGCGTCTTGCAGTGCAAGACCCTGGGATTTGTGATTTTGCCGGTCTCCACCATCCGCGGAGGGCTGCGCGTTCGCCTGCCTGATCCTACCTGGATGGAGCGCCGCTCGACCCGCACTGCAGCGTGCCCGATCGCTGCTGCGATCCGCGCCATTCGCCCCGCCACAGCCTGACCCGGATCCAGACGCATGGCCAATCCCCGATCTTCCGACGCGCTGGTTTCCTTGGTGTCGGCGGAATCTCTCGCGCCCATTCCGCCCAGAATGGGCGACTTCCAGGGGATGGCCTTTTATTGGAGAATGATCCGGCGCCATCGCTGGCCGATCGCCAGCTTTGTGGTCGCGGTCACATTCCTGGGCACGCTGGCCGTACTGGAGATGCCGAAGCAGTACGGCGCGACCGCGGTGCTGCGCGTCGATCCCGCTGCCGCCAATTCCATGGACGCCTCTAGCCATGCCGCTGCCGCCCCCAGCGATGCCTTGCTCCTCACCACCACCGAATCCCAAATTGTGATGAGTCCAGCGAATTTGCTGGATGTGGCCCGCGCGCTAAACCTTCAGGCGGATCCCTATTACATTGCAAGAATTGGGCGCTTGAAGCCGGGCGAATCCGTTGACGATCGCCTTTTGCGCCTGCTCACGGCTGAGGTCGGGGTTTCGCAACCATTCAACACCGAGTTGATGCAGGTACACGTCGAGGCCCACAGCCCGCAGTTGGCCAGCGACCTGGCCAACGGGCTCGCCACCGCCTATCTGAAGAACGAATACCGCAGCCGCGCCCAGGCGCTCGAAGAGGCTTCGCATTCGATGCAGGCCCAGCTTAGCGATTTGCAAGCCGAAATGGAGCGCGCCCAAGGCGCTCTCGTTCGCTATGAGGCCGCCCAGGACGTTCTGGACGCCGACAGCAAACAGAACATCTATGCCGCCCGCCTCGCCCAAGTCAACGACGACCTCGGGGTGGCCACCAACGAACGCATCCAGTTGGAGGCGCAAGCCCAGATCAGCCAAAGCGGCGACCTCGATGCGCTCTCAGCGCTGCCCGCCGGACAGCCTCTGGTGCCCCTGAGGAACCAATTGCTGTCCGACCAGCGCGCCTTGGCTCAGATCGCCACAATCGATGGCCCGGCCCACTTCCGCTACCGCCAGCAATCGGAGATCGTCGAACACGACCGCTCGATGCTCGCGCAGCAACAACAGCATACCGTGCGTCAAATCGATAGCCAATATCAGAGCGCGGTGCTGCGCGAACGCATGCTGAAAACGGCGCTCGACCGCGAAAAGACCGCAATGGACGCTTTCAATCTGCGCTCAATTCAATACCATGCATTGAAGGCGGCGGCGGACAACTCCAGCCAACTCTACTATAGTTTGCAGCAGCACATGCAGGATTCTGCCGTCGCCGCCACCCTGCGGGGAAGCGACCTACGGGTGGTCAGCGCCGCGCGCCCCGAGTCCAAACCCACCGGCCCGCATCCACTGGAGGATGGAGTGCTGCTGTTCCTGCTCTCCCTCGCCCTCGGCGTGGGTACGGCGATTAGCTACGGATTCCTCGACCAAAGCCTCTCCAGCCCCGACCAAGTCCAGCACTGGATCGGTCTGCCGGTGCTGGCGCTCCTGCCCGAGACCCTGAACGCCGCCGTGCAATTGCGCACGCGCTTGTTCCTTGACTGCGATCATGCCGAGTCCAATCCTGACGCCAAGCTCTCGCAAAGCGGCTACGTGGAGGCAGTCCATTCGCTCTTCAGCGCCTTGTCGTTCTCGGTGCAAGCCTCGCCGCGCATTCTCGCGGTGGTCAGCGCCCTGCCGGGCGAGGGGAAGAGCACCTTGGCAGCCAATCTTGCCGTGACCTGCGCTGCGCTGGACGGCGATACCTTGCTCATTGACGCCGACCTGCGGAAGCCCTCCAGCCACCGGCTGTTCGAGATATCGAGCAATCTCGGCCTCACCAGCATTTTGCGCGACCGCTGCACCTTTGAGCAGGCCTTGGTGCCGTTGACCTCCACGCTTTCCGTGCTCCCGGGCGGACCCCCTGTCGCCAATCCCTCCGAGCTCATGCACCTGCATCTCGACGCGTTGCTCGAGAACTTACCGCCCCGGTTCCGAAACATCATCATTGATTCGCCTCCGGTGCTCGGCTTCTCTGATGCCTCCCTCGTCGCCCGCTTGGCCCAGGCAACGATCCTGGTGATTGCGGCGGGCAGAACCGCCCGCACGGCGGTCAGCGAGGCGCGCCGCCAGTTGCAAAGCGTCGGGGTGTCGGTGGCCGGAGTGGCGTTGAACCGTGTCTCCGTGGATCTGGATCCATCCTATTCCTACTACTACTCCCAGTATGCCTACGAGGAGGCAGCGCCCGAGTAAGGCACCGGGCAGTCGGTCGAGCCCGCCGCCCCAAATCAACCCATGCAGTCGCTGCCCATGTTCGCGATCGCGGCGGCAGCTGTTGTGCCTCCGCTGCTGTTGTTGGCCTGGCGTCGCCTGCATTGGCGGCAGGATTTCCTGCTGCTGTTTTTCTATGCGGAATCGGTCGCCTATATCCACCTATTTCCCGCGTTTTGGTTTGCCAACATTGGTTACGATCTTCGTTCCTCGTACCTTCAGTTGAGTATCGAGGCTCTGGTGCTGTTCGAGTGCCCCCTGCTGGTTTGGTATGTTTGGGCGCGCCGAAGACGCGCCGGCATGCCTGGCGAAGTGTGCCTGCGCGGCCCCGGCGTGGCCTTGCTCGGCGTTCTTGCGGTTTTGACTTCGGTTGTTTTCCTCGTGGTCAGCATTCGCACCCATTCGTTTTTCACTCACACCAGCACGGCCACTATCGAAGCGGCGCTGCTGGATTTGCCGCTCGCAGCGTATATTCTTCTTCGCCTTTATGAAATGTGCGGCGCTGCGACGGCCCTGACGCTGCTCGCCGCTTGGCAGCATGCACCGCGTCGCAGTCGGATCCGCATTTGGTCGGCGGCGTGTGCCGGCCTAGCAGGAGGCATATACCTCGTCCAGCGAATCGTCAATAGCCGGCTGGACGTGCTTCTGTTCGCGGTGTTGGCCGCGGCCATGTTCCTCACCGCGGCGCCGCAGCGCCGATTTGCCCGTCGCAACCTTGCCGCCGCTGCCGCCCTTCTGCTGCTGGCCGGTTACGGCTATCGCATCGCATTGCGCGCGCGCGATCTGTACGGCACCACGGGAGCGATCCCGCTCAGCGTGCTGAACCCATTCCCGAGCACGATTGCGACCGAGAACCCGTTCAACCGTCTGGGATTGCGCCTCAACGGTCTGGATCTCATGGCCCGCATCGGCATCGTCGCCGCCCATACGGGATTTGCCCACGGAGCGGCTTGGGTCACGCCGACCCGCATTCTTTGGAACAATCTGACCCTAAACCGCAGCGCCAACGCCGCCTATCACCTGACCCTCGAGGACACCCCCAAGCGGTATTTGATGCTGCATTACACGACGCTGACCTTTGATGATTATCCCAACTGCATCCTCACCGACGTGTATGGCAACTTTGGACTTGCGGGCTTCGTGCTGGCCGCAACGGTGATTGGCGTGACCCTGGGCGTGGCCTCGCGCTGGCTGGCCGCCCCCTGCAACGGGTATGGGATCATCTTTGCGCTATTTTTTTTGCAGTACGCCTTATCGTTTGAACAGGAGTTTTTTACCTACTGCATCGCCATGGTGAAATTTGCTCCTGCCTTGGCCATCGTCCTGTTGTGTCGGCCGTTTGCCGCCCTCCCAAGGCCTCGGACGAACTCCGGAGCCGGTTTCAGTCCGATGGCGAAGGAGCACCTTGCCGCAGGATGAGGATCGGGTATCCCCGTCGGTCGCAGCCAAGACGCCTTCGCCTTGGAGGTGGGCGCCATGCCTGTTCGCCCTCGCCTACGGCGCGTTCCTGTGCCTCTTGGCCGTGCGCACGATCGCCTATCAGCAGGCGCTAGATCAGGTCCAAAATGCGAATAGCCCGCCGGATGGGTTCGCACTCGCACGCCTGCAGGCGGCAACGCGTTGGCGCCCCGATCTTGCCGATGGCTGGCGCCTGCTGTCGGCTCAGTTGGCCGACCAGGATTCGGACAAGGCCTTTTTCGCCGCCCAGCGGGCGATTCAGGTCGACGGGTCCGATTGGAACAACTGGCACAATTTAGCGCTGGTGCAGTTCCAGCGGGGCGATGTCGCAGGTTCCCGCCGCTCCATGGTCGAAGCCGCCCGGCTCAATTTCGGCTTTGCGGCCCACTATGCGCTGGGCAATCTTGCCGAAGCCGAAGGCGATGCCAACCTCGCCCGCCAGGAGTTGCTCACTGCGCTCCGCATGGCCACGCCTGAGGGCGTGCAACCCGCGATTCAACAGCTTCTCCGCCTCGAGATTGATCCCGGCGCCATCGTCGCAGCGGCTGCGACAGCGACCACGCCGGTCCGCGCCCGAGTGGCGATTGCGCTGGCGGATGAAGGGAAACTCCCTGCCGCACTCGAGGTGAATGCCGGATTGTCGTGCAATCCCACCACCTTGACCTATTGCGATTGGGCGGTGCAGGCCTTGCTCCCTGCGCTGCTGAACCGCGCCGCCACAGCCGCTCCGGGCGCCGACGGGGCGTGGGTGGATGCCGCGCAGCGCGTCTGGAACTTGGCGATTCGCGAGCGCGTCTTGCAAGGCCAGCCACCTGCAATCAGCGGACGCGTGCTGGATGGCGATTTCTCGGCTCCCTGGGTCAATCACCCCTGGAGCTGGCGCGCCTCGGGTTGCATCATCGCCGAGCAAGGACTGGCACCGCAATCGCCGCTCCCGGGCCTCGCCATTCGTTTTGATGGCAGCGAGCCGCAATCCTGCGACATCGCCCAGCAGTGGCTCGCGGTTCGGCCCGGCGCCCGCTACCAACTCTCGTTCTCTTCGCTGGCAGAAGCTGATTCCGGCAGTGCCGGACTGATGCTCGCGATCGAGACTCCGGCTGGAGAGCCCGTGACCACCGTGCCGGTCGTGCTCACGCCGAAGTGGCACTTCAATGCCGCCTCCTTCGCCGCGCCGTCCTCGCGCACGTTGTTGCGGCTCGTGATTCGGTACGAACGGCCGCGGGGCACCGCCTTGCTTCGCGCACCCGTCTGGTTACAAGGCGTGGCGCTGCAGCCGAACCCCCTTCAGCCCAGCAGTTCCCCATGAAGCACCCCACGCCATCCGCACACCTTGCCCTGTTCACCAGCGCCGGCGTCACGACCGCCGCCATCCTATGGATTGGTAGCGCTTCCACCGCGGCTTGGGCTTCGACTACCATTGCGGCTTGGTGCGCCCTGACTGCGGTGCTCGCGATCATGGCCGTTGGTGCAGAATCACTCCCTTGGCACTGGATGGCGCTGCCAGTGGCCGTATTTGGCACCGAAGTCGTGGTGCAATGCTTCGCCCACGTGAGCGTTTATCCCGGCGCATCAATTAACGATCTCATTCAACTCAGCGGCGCCGGCGCGGTTCTGATGCTGGGATGGTGCGCCTTCCAGCAGCCGGGAAATTTGCAGCGATTCGGCGCTTGGGCCTGGCTGATGAGCGGACTGCTCGGCGCCGAGGCCATCTTTCAGTACTTTGCGGCTGGCAAATGGATTTATGGCATTCGCGACGCGACCTATGCGGACCCCATTGGCCCGTTTGTGTACCACAACCACTTCGCCGGCTGCATGGAAATGTTGCTGCCGGTTGCGGTTGTATTTGCCATCCGCCCCGGCCCTGTTTGGCGCAACATAGGCATGGGCGCCGCCCCATTGATCGGTTTCGTAAGCTTGATGCTAGCCCACTCTCGCGGCGGGTTCGCCATCGTGTGCATGCAAGCGGTGTTCGCCGTTGCCCTAGTGAGCTGGAACCGGCGCTCCCTCTCCTGGCTGCGATTGACACTGCTGCCGCTGGGCTTGGCCGTGGCCATTGTCGCATTGGTGGGGTGGCAGCCCTTGTGGCAGCGATTTGCGCAACTGGCTTATCACGACCCCAGCGCGAATCTGCGACTGGCGGCAGCCGGTATCACCTGGAAAATGTTCCTTGCACGCCCTCTGTGGGGCTCCGGCCTTGGCACGTTTGGCACGGTTTTCCCCCACTTCCGCACGTTTGACGACGGATTGGTATGGACCATGGCACATAATGATTGGCTGCAAATGCTTGCCGAAATGGGCGGGGTGGGCGGGGTGGCGACACTCGGCTTTGTCGTGACTTTCTGCGCCGCGTGCTGGAAGGTGCTTCACCTCAAATCCAACCTCGCCTCCCGCCTCCAACTTGCAGCCGCCTTGGGGGGGATCGGCCTGCTCGCCCACAGCATCATTGACTTTCAACTCCACAACCCGGCCAACGCCATGCTGTTTTTCCTGCTCACCGCCGCGCTGACGGCCGACCCGCCACGCGTGGACCAATCTCGGCACCGCCGCCGCCGACGGTTGCCGAGCATGCGGCCGAAACTCGTGCCCTCCGCGCCGCGGTACTCCCGACGTCGCCTGCAGATGGGCACGCACGCGCTTGTCTTGCTGGGTGCATGTGCGGTCGGTTGCGGCGCTCAAGGCGCCCAATCCAATCCAACGCTGCAGAACACCCAGCGCAGCACGGCCACCGCACTTCCCGAACCCGCCGAGTCGATTCCCACCGTTCTGTCGCCGGACCTGGTCGCGCCCGCAGCGCCCTCCAGTTATCAGATCGGCGCCGACGACCTACTGATGGTCTACGTGTACCAAATGCCGGAGTTCACCCAGCAGGTCCGGGTTGACGATGCGGGCAACATCCAGGTCTCCTATCTGGATGCCCCCGTGCCGGTGTCCGGCCAAACCAGCTCAGCGGTTGCCACCGAAATGGAGGCCGCACTCGTGCGCAAGGGGTTGGCCAATCATCCACGCGTCACCGTCACCGTTCGGCAGGTGATGAGCCAGCCGGTCATAGTTGCCGGTGCCGTCCGCTTGCCGCTGACCATCCAGGCGGTCCGCCCGTTCACCCTGTTGGAACTCATTGCGCGCTCCGGGGGCCTGAGTTCGGATCCGCCAGCCGGCGCGGTGGCCATCGTCAGCCACAACCGGCCTGACCCAACCGCTACCAGCCGGGTGGATCTCGCGGATTTGCTCACCGGGACTAGCCCCTGGCTCAATACGCCGATTTACGGCGGCGCCATTGTCACCGTCATTCCTGCCCCGTTGGTGTACGCCATCGGCGCCTTGGGCAAGCCGGGCGCGTTTCCGATGCGATCCGGCGAGTCCATCAGCGTCCTGAAGGCCGTCGCCTTGGCGGAAGGCATCAAGGAGCCGGCAAGCAAAGGGCATGCCGAGATCATTCATTCCACCGGAGATGGCCAATACGCGGTCGTGCGTGTGGACGTGGGTCGGGTTTTGAAGCACCAAGCGCCCGACCCTGTGCTCCAAGCCGGCGATATCCTGTATATCCCGGACAACAGACGCGCGAAGGCACTGGATGCCGTCCTTGCCGACGCCGGGCAGGCGGCCGTGATCGCCGTCGGGTACGGCAAGCTGTTTTGAAGCCGCGCGCGCAGTCCCCCCTGATCTCCATCTGCGTGCCCGTATTCAATCGGGTGGCATTGTTCCAGCGCGCGCTGGACTCGGCGTTGGCACAGACCGCAACCGGACTGGAAATTATTGTGCTCGACAATTGCTCAACCGACGGCACCTGGGAGCTGGCCACCTCATATCAAGACGATCGTCTGCGTTGCGCCCGCAATCCTCGCAACCTTGGTCTGTGGGGCAACATGAATCGCTGCCTGGAAGTGGCGCAAGGCGAGTTCATTCGTATCCTTTGCTCCGACGACCAGTTGTCCGAGGGCACCATCGTCCGCGAGCTCGAGATGATGCAACGCCATCCCCAAGTTGCGCTGCTGTCGGGCACCGGACCGTCGGTGAATGACCGGGGCCGCTGCGAATACCTCAACGGCGACCATCTCCCGCCCGGTATCTATTCCGGGCCAGCCGCCATCGCCAACCTGATTTGGATTTGGTCCGCCTACGGCTACAATCCCCTCAATTTCCCCTCCGGCATTCTATTTCGCCGGGACGCCGCGCGCCAAGCAGGATGGTTCGATGCCCAAATCGAGAGCGCCGGCGACATGGACTATTGGTTGCGCCTGCTGGAATTCGGCGACCTTGGCATCAGCGGCCAGCGCACCTGCGTGATCGGCCTCCACGCTCAGACCGCCAGCCGCGAGCTCTATTTCCGCGGTGCCCATATGCGCGGGCAATTCCAGGTGGCCCAGCGCTGGCTCGGGCTCTTGCAACAATTCGGCTGGCGACGCGAGGTCCTCGCCCAGTTTGGCGCGCGCTGCTATTGGCACGTCCTGCGCTCGGTCCTGTTGGGACGCCCCCGCACCGCTTGGCAGTATCTGCGCATGCCGCAGCAGTACGGCGCTCGTCCTTCGGAATGTTTCGTCGCGCTGGCCCATCATTTCCGGCTTCGCCTGCTCCGACGCTGGCGAGGCGTGTCCCTCACCCGTTTGCAGCCCGCCCCTTGGTGAGCGTGAACCCAATTCCGATCCATTCTCGTTTCTGGCTGGGCAAGCGCGTGTTTTTGACCGGGCACACCGGATTCAAGGGCAGCTGGCTCGCGCTCTGGCTTTTGCGTTTGGGCGCCGAGGTGCGCGGCTTCTCCCTCCCCGAGGATGCGACCGCGAGCCTCTGCCAACGCTTGGATCTGGAATCCTGCATGGCTTCTGACCGCGGCGATGTTCGCGACTTGCACGCCGTGAGCCGAGCGATCGGAGCGTTCCAGCCGGAAATCGTCTTTCATTTGGCGGCCCAATCGTTGGTGCGGCCATCCTACGTGGCCCCCGAGGCTACATTTGCCACTAACGTGCAAGGCACGGTTAACGTTCTCGAAGCCGTGCGCTGCCACGCGCGCTCGGTCCGCGCCGTGGTGGTTGTCACCAGCGACAAATGCTATCAGCAGCCCCGGCACGGCTCCGCACCGGCCCCGTTCCGCGAGGACGACCGGTTGGGAGGCCGCGATCCGTATTCGGCCAGCAAGGCCTGCGCCGAATTGGTGGTCAGCAGTTACCGCGATTCTTTCGCCGGCGCGGATGCGCCACGACTGGCCACCGCTCGCGCGGGAAATGTCATTGGCGGTGGCGACTGGGCTCCTGACCGCATAATTCCCGACTTGGTCCGCGCCTTGGATGCGGGGGAACCGCTGCGCCTTCGCCACCCCGAAGCCGTCCGTCCTTGGCAGCATGTGCTCGAACCTTTGTCCGGCTATCTCCAGTTGGCGCAGGCGATCTCGGACGATCCGCTCTTCTCCGATGCGTGGAATTTCGGACCCTCGCCCGCGGGCGTTTGCACGGTCGAGCAGCTAGTGAACACCTTCTTGCGCGCCTGGGGCTCAGGCTCTTGGGCGCGGGTGGCGGGCGATCACCTCCACGAGGCCGCCCACCTCCAACTCGATTCCACCCGCGCGCAGCAGCGCCTGGCATGGACTCCGCGATGGACGTTAGAGCAGGCCGTGCAGGCGGCCGCCGACTGGTATCGAGGCCCGCGCACCGGCACGCCCGCGCGTAACCTCATTGAGGCGCAATTGCAGTCGTTTTGCGCGGGTACGCCATCCGCAACTGCATCTCGAAAGGCCTCCACATGAAAGCTGTGATCCTGGCCGGCGGTTTCGGCTCCCGCCTAAGCGAAGAAACCGCGCTGCGTCCGAAGCCGATGGTGGAAATCGGCGGCCGCCCGATCCTTTGGCACATCATGAAGACCTTCGCCGCCGCCGGCGTCCAGGACTTCGTCGTCTGCTGCGGATACAAAGGTTATCTCATCAAAGAGTATTTTGCCAATTACGCGCTCCATCAATCGGATGTCACGATTGATCTCGCCCTGAACAGCATTGCCGTCCACTCCTGCAAGGCTGAGCCCTGGAAAGTCACCCTGGTGGACACCGGCGAAGCGACCATGACGGGCGGCCGCTTACTCCGCGTCGCCGCCCATGTCGGCGCGTCGCCGTTTTTCTTCACCTACGGCGACGGCGTGAGCGACGTCGACCTCCTGGCGCTGCTCTCCCACCATCGTCGCTGCGGCATGCGCGCCACCGTGACCGCTGTTCGCGCGCCGGCACGCTTCGGCGCCTTGGTGGTGCAAGGAAATCGCATCGTGGGCTTCCAGGAAAAACCGATGGGCGAGAGTTGGATCAACGGGGGCTACTTCGTGCTCGATCCCTCGGTGTTCGAATACATCGCCGGCGATGACACCGTATGGGAGCGCGAACCGATGGAACGGCTGACGGCTGAGAGCCAGCTAAGCGCGTATTTTCACACTGGCTTCTTCCAACCCATGGATACCCTGCGCGACAAAGCCGTGCTCGAGGAATTGTGTCGCGCCGGTCAAGCGCCGTGGATGCGGCGATGGAGCGCACCCGCGAGCCCCAGCCCAGCCGCCAACGACGCCTCCCCGCTATGACGTCCGACTTCCCCTGCCGCTTGTGCGGAGCGCCGGTGCGCGAAAGCGTGTTGGACTTGGGCCATTCGCCCCTTGCCAACGCCTTCATCTCCTCGGCCGAGGTGTCCGCCCCGGAGGTGTTCTACCCTCTGCATGTCCGCCTTTGCGGCACGTGCTTCTTGGTTCAATTGGACGCCCAAGCGCCGCCCGAACAAATCTTCAGCAACTACGCCTATTTTTCTTCGTTTTCCGAGTCTTGGCTGCGGCATGGAAAACTCTTCGCCGAGGCCATGATCGCGATGCTGGGCCTTTCTCCCGACAGCCATGTTGTCGAGGCCGCGAGCAATGACGGGTATCTGCTGCGCCACTTCGTGGCCGCACGCATCCCGGTATTGGGCATCGAGCCCGCCCTCAATGTAGCGCAAGCGGCGCGCGCCATCGGTGTGCCCACCGAGTGCACCTTCCTCGGCGCCCGCAGCGGCGCCGAGTTGGCCGCCCGCCATGGCACTGCGGATTTGTTGATTGCCAACAACGTCTTGGCCCATGTGCCGGATCTGGCCGATTTCATCGCTGGGCTGCGCGCCCTGCTCGCGCCCGAGGGCGTGCTCAGCCTCGAATTCCCGCATCTGCTCCAGCTCCTCGGCCACAATCAGTTCGATACGATTTACCACGAGCATTTCAGCTACTTCAGCTTGCAGACCGCCCGCGCTGCCTTGGAACGACAACAACTGCGCGTCGCCCACGTGGAGGAACTGCCCACCCACGGCGGTTCGCTCCGCGTCTTCGCCTGCCACGCTGCAAGTCGCCGCGCCAGTCAGCCCAGTGTCGATGCCCTGCTGCTTGCGGAACAACACGCCGGCCTGCAAAGCCTTGCTGCCTACCGCAACTTTGCCTCTCAAGCTCAACGCGCCAAACGCCAATTGTTGCACTTCCTCGTTGACCGTGCCGAGGCCGGCGAGATCGTGGCCGCCTACGGCGCTCCCGCCAAGGGCAATACCCTGTTGAATTATTGCGGAGTGCGCCCCGACTTGCTCCCATTTACCGTTGATCGCAACCCTCACAAGCAGGGGCAATTGCTCCCCGGCACCCGGATTCCAATCCTGGCTCCGGAACGGATCGAGCAGGTGCGGCCCGATTATTTGCTGATCCTGCCATGGAACTTGCGGGATGAAATTGTCCAGCAACTGGAGCACATCCGCCGCTGGGGGGGGCGATTCGTCGTGCCCATACCCGCACTCGAGGTTTTGGCTTGAGATTCGAGCCCACACCCATGCCCGGCCTGCTGCGCGTGATATGCGAACGTCAATCTGACGAGCGCGGCGGGTTTGCGCGCCTGTGGTGTGCGGCCGCCATTCGTGGCCAGGGCGGCCAGGGCGTTCTCTCGCAATGCAGCATCTCGACCAATCGCCGCGCCGGCACGGTTCGCGGACTCCATTTTCAGCGGCCCCCTCATGAGGAGGAAAAACTGGTGCTTTGTCTTTCTGGCGCTGCTTTCGACGTCGCGGTCGACCTTCGCCCAGACTCGCCGAGCCACCGGCGCTGGCACTCGGAAATTCTAAGTGCCGAGAACGGTGTCGGACTGCTCATCCCTCCAGGTTTCGCCCACGGCTTCCAAACCCTCGCGCCCGACACCGATCTGCTTTATTTCATTTCTGTGCCTCACGCCCCCGAGTTCGCCGACGGCCTGCGCTGGGACGATCCGCAGTTGGCGATCCCCTGGCCGCTGGCCCCGGCCGCCATCTCTCACGCCGACCTCAATCGCGGGCGTCGCAGCCTATGAAGCGAGTGTTGGTTACCGGCGCCAGTGGTTGCCTCGGACGACGCTGCCTGCCTTTGCTGCGCTCACGCGGATTCGAGATTCATGCCGTGAGCTCCCGCTCCCAGCCACAAGCACCCGGTTGGGTCTGGCATCGGCAGGACTTGCTGGAACCGGGCGCGGCTGCGAAGCTATGCAAATCGCTGGAGCCTGCCTCGGTGCTGCACTTGGCCTGGATCGCGGCCGCAGGCGAGTACCGTCACAGCGCCGAAAATCTGGCATGGGTGCGCGCCAGCCTCGAGCTGGCTGCCAGCCTGGGCACCGCGCAACGGCTCGTTGTTGCCGGCTCGTGCATGGATGACGCCGGACCCGACCGGCATCTCACCGAACAATGGCCAAGCCTCTACGGGGTGGCCAAGAGCGCTCTATACCGCCTGCTGTGCTACGCGGGCGGCAAGGCCAACTTGCCCCATTTCGCCTGGGCTCGCATTTTCTTCTTCTATGGACCGGAACAGCGGGGCGCGCGCCTAGTCCCGGAGGTGATCCGTTGCCTCTTGGCGGACCGGCCGGCAATCTGCGGACCTGGCACTCCGGTGCGCGACTACTTGCACGCAGACGACGTGGCCTCGGCGCTGGTTGCCATTCTCGACAGCAGCTTGGAAGGCACGGTGGACGTGGCCTCCGGCCGCGGCTGTAGCGTCGCCAGCCTCACCCAAAACCTCGCCGCTCAGCTGGGGCGTCCCCATCTGCTGCGCTTGGGTGAGCGCCCCGCAGCTCCGGAGCCGGACCGCATCGTCGGCGACAACCGGCGCCTGTTGCACGAGCTGGGCTGGCACCCGCAAGTGCCGTTGGACGAAGGCTTGGCCCGAACCGTCGCCTGGTGGCGCGAACAACTGGCCGCAGCCCCGGGGCCTTCCGCATGACCTCCGGTTGGAAATTTTTCAAGAATGCGGCAGCCAATCTCGCCTCTGGTGCCGGTGCCGCAATCCTGGCGGTCGCGCTTCCGCCCTTCCTGGTTCGGTGGCTTTCGCCGGAACTGTACGGCACGTGGCTGCTGCTCTTGCAAATTGCCGCCTACGCTGCACTGCTGCGCTTCGGATTGGAAAGCGTCTTGGGGCGCTGGATCGCCGTCAGCTTGGCAAAAGACGATATGCACGAGCGCGACTGCGCGGCCTCCGCAGCGGCGGTGATCCTATTCGGGGGAAGCGTCGCCGCCTGTGCCGGCATTGGCCTCACGGCGTTGTTCCTCGCCTCATGGTTCCCGAGCCTGCCGCCGCCGCTGGTGTCTGATGCCCGCGCCGCGCTGCTCATCGTTGGTGTCACGTTTGCCCTTAGCCTTCCGGTGAGCGCGATCAACGGCGTCTTTGCCGGCTATGAGCGGTACGAGGTCCCCGGAATCCTCAACCTTGCGGGCAAACTCGTCATCGCCGCCGCGACGCTCCTGGCTGCTCATCACCGTCCGGCCACCTTGACCGATCTTGCTTGGGCGTGGGCCGCTGCCAACGCCGCCCAGTGGTTGGCCACGTGGATCTGCTTGCGGCGCCTTATCCCCGACCTCCGCATCCACTGGAGCTTCTGCCGGTTCGGAACCCTGCGCTGTCTCCTGGCTGAATGCCTCCCCTTGGGTATCTGGAATTTGGCCATGCTGATGATCAACGGATTGGATGTGGTGCTCGTGGGCCGTTTGGATTTCAGCAAACTCGCCTATTACACCCTGGCCGCCAACCTGGTTGCTTTGATCAGCGGCGTGAGCTATGCCATTTTCACCAGCCTGGTGCCCGTCGGCGCCACGATGAGCGTGGGGGTCGATGCGCCCCGGCGTCTGCAAATCTTGTTGCTGCGCGCGAGCCGTGGCAACACGCTTATCCTGCTGGCCGCTGGCATGCCATTGCTGCTGTTGCCTCTGCCACTGCTCCGCCTCTGGATCGGATCCAATTACGCCATCGCCACCGCCGGCCTATTGCAGATATTGGTGGCCGGCAATATACTTCGCCTGGTTGCCGTCCCCTATTCGCTGTTGCTGGTGAGCACCGGCCAACAGCACCGGGTGCTGGTGACGCCGCTGCTCGAGGGCGCCGTCAACCTGTCCGCCAGCATTTGGCTCGGTGCCCGTATCGGCGCAGCTGGTGTCGCCTGGGCGACCTTGCTGGGCGCGGTGCTTGGTTTCGCCTCGCACCTCTTCTATAACATGCCACGGACCACCCGGATTGCCTTCAATTTCGCCGGATTCGCGCGCGAGGCCTTGTGGCGGCCGGTTCTGCCCTGCCTTCCCGCCATGATCTGGGCATCGGCACGTTCGAATCATCCGCTGCTCGGCAGACCTTGGGTCGGCGGCGCCGCCGCGCTGGTGGGTCTCGGCTTGGCCTGGCGATTCAGCCTCGATCCCGAGGAGCGCAGCCGTGCGCTGCGATTTTCCCGCTGGCCGCGGGCAGCCGCCGGAGCCGCCTAGAATACCTCGACGCCATGGTCGCCCGATTCCCCTCGCAACCCGCCCCCTGCTGCCTCTGCAATTCCCTCCGCGCGCGCATCTTCCGCCGCGCGAGGGACCGCCAAAACGGCAATCCTGGCGTGTTCACCTACCTGCGATGCCGCGACTGCGGATTGGTGCGCCTCGACCCCATGCCCACCGTGGATGCCCTGGCCCGAGCCTATCCCGACGAGTATTACTCGTTTCAACTGGAGCCGGGGCCAGGCGCCGCCCCCGCTTCCGCCGCGATCGGGCGTAAGCCAGTTGACCCCACCCAACCGTTTCACTCCCTTCCAGCCGCACGCGTGCTCGATGTAGGGTGCGGAACCGGCGCATTTCTGTCCGCCATGCGCGCCCGCGGCTGGAGCGTGGCCGGAGTCGAGCTGAGCGCTGCCGCCGCCACCCGCGGCAATCAGTCCCTCGGCAATTGCATCCGGGCCGGCGACCTCGCATCGGCTTGCTTCCCCGATGCGGCGTTTGATCTGGTCCGCCTCAACCACAGCTTTGAGCACCTGCCCGAGCCCGTGGCCGCGCTGCGCGAGATCCGCCGCGTGCTCCGTCCCGGCGGACTGCTCTTCCTAGGCGTGCCCAACATCGCCAGCGCCGCCGCCCGCGTCTTCGGCCGCTTCTGGTGGTCTCTGTCGCCTGGCGTGCACACCTTCCATTATTCCCAGGCCACCCTGAGCAAAATGCTCGCCCAGGAACGCTTTCGAGTGCGCAGAGTGACGTTCCGCTCCGACTACGCCGCCATCACCGGCAGCCTGCGCGTCCTCTGCAATCGCGCGCGCCAAGGCTCAGTCCCATCTCCCCGCGGCCGCACCCGGCGCGGTCTCACGCACGCAGCGCAATCGGCCGCCCAAGTCGTTGTCCTCGGACTTGACCGGCTTCATTGCGGTGACGCCATCGAGCTGCTCGCGGAGCGCCCGCCTTCATGAGTCTTCCCACCCGCCCGCCAGAGCGTGCGCCGACACCAACGCCGCAACCGCCTGCGACTGGGCTGGTCCTGCGCCGCGGCGTGAAACGTCTCCTCGATGTCGTCGGTTCCGGCTTGGGGTTGCTGCTGCTCTCGCCTCTGTTCGCGGTCGTGTCGGCGCTGATCAAGCTCGACTCGCCCGGTCCGGTTTTTTATCGGTGGAAGGTGGTGGGCCGCAACGGTGTCCCATTTCGCAGCTTCAAGTTTCGTTCCATGTGTCAGGACGCTGACGCGCGCAAGCACGCGCTTGCGGCCGCCAACGAAATGTCCGGCCCCGTCTTCAAGATCGCCAACGACCCACGCATAACCCGCAGCGGGCGTTGGCTGCGGCGCACCAGTATCGATGAACTGCCGCAATTGTGGAGCGTGCTGACCGGTCAAATGAGCTTGGTGGGGCCACGGCCGCCCCTGCAGTCGGAGTATGCGCGGTTCACCCCGTGGCAGCGCCAAAAGCTGCAAGTGCGTCCCGGGCTGACCTGCCTGTGGCAGGTCCGCGGCCGCAACACCATTTCGAATTTCGATGACTGGGTCCGACTCGATTTGGAGTATATTGCGCAATGGTCCTTGCGCCTCGATTTCCAAATTTTGCTTGCCACCGTCCCCGAGTTGCTGTTCGGGCGTGGACGATGATGCCTGCGATATGAGGGCACTCGTCACCGGCGGTTGCGGATTCATCGGCTCGCATCTGGTGTCCGCCTTGCTGCGCCAAGGCTGGCAGGTGCGCATTCTCGACAGCCTTGTGGAGCGCGTGCACGGGCGCGATCCCAACCCGCTTGTTCCCGCCGACGCGGATCTGGTGCGCGGCGACGTGTGCGATCTGGACGCCTGGAAGCTGGCTCTGGCCGATGTACAAGTCGTCTTCCATCAGGCCGCGTACCAAGATTACATGCCCGATTACAGCCGCTTCTTCGGGGTGAACGTGGTCGGCACCGCGCTGCTGTACGAGTTGCTGCGCACCGACGCGTTCGCGGTGCAAAAGGTCGTGGTGGCCTCCTCACAGGCCGTTTACGGCGAGGGTCAATACCTCTGTCCCGCGCACGGGCGCCTGCTGCCTCCGGCGCGCAGCCGGACGCAATTGAATCGCAGCGAGTGGGATTTGCGCTGCGAAGCCTGCGGCGCGATCCTCGAGCCCGTGGCGCTCGAAGAGCCTTGGGTGAATCCGCACAACGCCTATGCGCTCTCCAAGCTCGGCCAAGAAATGGCCGCCCTGCGCTTGGGCCGGGCCCTCGCGATCCCCACCGTCGCCCTGCGCTATTCGATTACCCAGGGCCCGCGTCAATCGCCGCACAACGCCTACTCCGGCATATGCCGCATCTTCACCCAAAGCTTGGCCGCCGGCATCGCCCCGGCCATCTACGAGGATGGCGGCCAGCGCCGCGACTACATCCACGTGGATGACGTGGTGGCGGCCAATCTGCTGGTGATGTCGGATTCCCGCGCCGATTTTCAGGCGTTCAACGTCGGCAGCGGCGCGGCGATCACAGTGGCCGATTACGCCCGGGCCATTGCCGCCCTGTTTCCTGGCGCCCCCGCCCCGGAAATTGTCGGCCTTTACCGCGAGGGCGACAATCGCCATTCAGTTTCCAGCATTGCGCGCCTGCAGGCGCTGGGCTGGTCGCCCACTCGCTCGTTGCCCGAAATTCTGACCTCCTACGTGGAGTGGTTTCGGGCCGGCCAATTTGCCGATGTTTCCGCCCAGACGCAGCGCGAAATGCAGTCTGCCGGCGTCGTGCGCCGCGCGCAGCTGAAATCGGAATCGTAAGGGGGCACTCATCCATGGACCCGGCTGCTTATTTTGCGCTGCTCGCCGATGTGCAGGCACGCTTGCCATTTGCCGATATCGTACGCCTGGCGGAAATAATGCTCGCCGCCCAGCGCGGCGGCCGCACCGTCTTCGTGTTCGGCAACGGCGGCAGCGCGGCGCTTTCGGCTCACGTCGTCTGCGACTTGGCCAAGGGCATTCGCCGCGCCGGTCAGCCTGGATTGCGGATTGCCGCGCTCACCGACAACATGCCCCTGGTCTCGGCCTGGGCCAATGATGCGGATTACAGCCGCGTTTTCGCCGAGCAGATCGATGTCTGGGGCCAGCCCGGCGATGTCGCCTGGGCCGTGAGTTGCAGCGGGAATTCTCCCAACGTGCTGCGGGCGCTGGAGTGCGCCCGCGATCTGCGCATGACCTGCGTCGGCTTGGGCGGATATCAGGGCGGCCGCATGCGCGCGCTCTGCGATCTGTGCGTAATCGTGCCCAGCGATCACATGCAAGTGATTGAAGATTTGCACCACGCCATCGCGCACGCAGTGTTTCTCCGCGTGCGGGCCGCAGTGCAGGCCGCTGCTCCATCGCCGTTTGTAGCCGCCGCGGGAGGACGTTGATGCTGAGCTTCGGCAATGGACTCGGAAGCACCCGCCTGCGCCGGCTGCTGTTGGCCATGGATCTGGGCTGGATGTGCCTCGCGCTCCTGCTGGCCTGGTGCCTGCGGTATCGTAGCGTCTCGGTGCTTTGGAGCCCGGCCCCGGGCATCCGCGTCTATCTGCTGCCCCTGGCCGTGGCGGCGCTGAGCTGGTCCCTGCTGTTCTCGGCCCTGTCGCTCGATGGCTTCGCCGGGGGTTGGCGCATCAGTGCCGTCGCCAGCCGGCTCTTCGTTGCCCTGCCGATCAGCTGGGGCCTGGGGGCCAGCGCCTTGTATTTCGAACGCGTCTACGTCTCGCGTTTGATTCTGACCTTGACCGTGGTGCTTTCCGCTCTCGGCCTGCTGCTGCTGCGCGTGGCGATTGCCTGGCGCCTGGCGGCGCGCCGCCGTCACGGCCGCGCCGAGCGCGTCTTTTTGCTTGGAGAGGATCGAATCACCGGCGCCCTCGAGGCCAAGATCGCCAGCCATCCGGAACTGTTGCTGCAGGTGGTTGGCAAGTTCCGTCCTGCCCCGGCCTGGGAATCGGTCGAATCCACCGCCGTGAGCAGCATGGACCTGTTGGAACGCATCGAGGCCGAACGCGTCTCCCACATTGTGCTTGCAGTCACCCACTTCCCGGGCCCGGAATTGCACGAGTTTATCTGGCGTTGCCGCACCCGCGGCGTGCGCATCAGCGTGCTGCCTCAGCCGTATGAGCTCTACACCAGCCGGCCGCGCATGATTGAACTCGATAATCTCCCGCTGCTCAGCCTGGAGGAGCCCATTGCGTCTCCGCTGGCAGCCGTCAGCAAACGCGCGTTCGATCTGGTGATCACGGCCGTGATGGCATTCCCGACCCTGCTGCTGCTGCTCGCCGCCGCGGCCGCCCTGCGCCTTTCGGGCGTGCGCAAGCCCCTGTGCGCCGAGATGCGCTGCGGCAAGAACGGCGTTCCCTTTGCCATGTGGGAGCTGCGCATCAGCCGGAACGACGCCGAGCTGCCAACCCTGCAATTCTGGCTCCGGCGCCTCAGTGTCATTGATTTGCCCCAGCTCTGGAACGTGATCCGCGGTGATATGAGTTTGGTCGGGCCGCGCCCAGAGCCGCCCGATCGGGTCAAGCACTATACCGATTGGCAGCGCGAACGTTTGCGTCAGGTGCCCGGTATGACTGGCCTCGCTCAGGTCTATGACCTGCGGGACGGGCATAGCGCCGAAGCCAAGACCCACTTCGATCTCCAATACGCGCTCAATTGGACGCCCCTGCTCGACCTCAGCCTGCTCGTGCAGACCCTGTTCACGCTCGCCCGACGCGGCCGCCGGCTTGACCTGCCGCCCCGCTCCCAATCATCGGAGGCGCCAACCCATGCTCGTGGTGCGTAGCCCAGTTCGCATCAGCTTTGGCGGCGGCGGCACAGATTTGCCCGGTTATTACCGCTCCTTCGGCGGGGGCGTGCTGAGCGCGGCGATCAATAAGTATTTCTATACCGTCATCAGCCGCCGCCAGGACGAGCAAACCCAGATCATATCCGCCGATTTGCGCATCATCGAGAACTGGCAGCATTTGGAGCAGATCTCCGTGGCCGGGCACCCGCTCGCCCTGCCCTTGGCCGTGGTGGGCGCGATGGGCAAATTTTCCGGCGCCAATCTGTTCCTGGCTTCGGAAATTCCCCCCGGAACCGGGCTCGGATCGTCGGCCAGCGTGTGCGTCAACTTGGTGAAGGCGGTGGCCATGTTCCTCGGCCGCCCCATGTCCCGCTATCAATTGGCCGAAACCGCGTTCGAAGTGGCGCGGGTTCGGCTCCAAAAGCCTGTGGGCAAACAGGACGAATACGCGGCCGCCTTCGGAGGCGTCAATTACATCTCCTTCGCTCGCGACGAAAGCGTCGTCGTAAGCCCGATCGCCTTTGCGCCGCATGAATTGCAGTGCTTCCAAAACCAATTGATGCTGTTTGATACCGGCGCCGCCCACAATTCCTGGTCGATCTTGAAGGAGCAGGAGGCCATGACCCTCGAACCCCTGAGCGCCGGCGTTCAGGCGTTGCATGAAATTCGCATCCTCGGCGAGCAGATGCGGCAGGCTCTGGAATCACGTGCTTGGCACGCGTTCGGGGATTTGTTGGACCGAAGCTGGCGGCACAAACGCACCATCTCGGCGCTAATCTCCAATCCTCGTATTGATCAGCTGTACCACCTCGCCCGCGCGGCCGGAGCGGCTGGCGGTAAAATCACCGGTGCCGGCGGCGGAGGCTATCTGTTGTTGTTTTGCGATGAGGAGCGCCAGCCCGGGGTCCGGGCGGCGTTGCAGGATCAAGGCGTTCGCGAACTGCATTTTGCCTTCGATCTTCGGGGCACCCATCTGATCGCAAATGATCCGTTCCTCGACGGCGATCGCGCCGGCGGCTTGCGCTGGCAATTCTCAGCGCCGGGAACCGTCTGAACCATGCGGCCGGCCAAGGCATTTCTCCTGGCAGCAGGGGTCGGTTCCCGGATGGGTGCGCTCACGGCCCAAACGCCCAAATGTCTGCTCCCCATTGCCGGCCAGCCGCTGCTGGGCATTTGGCTGGACGCCTGCGCCCATCACGGCATCGAAGAGGTGCTGGTGAACCTGCACGCCCACCCGCGTGCCGTCCTGAATTACCTCGCCACGCGCTCCCGTCCCCGCTGCCGTACCGTGTACGAACCCGATTTGCTCGGCAGCTGCGGCACCGTGGCATCCAATCGCGCCTGGGTCGAGCACGAACAGGCCTTTTGGATCCTCTACGGCGATGTGCTAACGAATTGCGATCTCAGCCGCATGGCGGCGGCATTCGACCCGCTTGCGATGGCTACGCTTGGCGTGATGTCCGTGCCCGATCCTGGCCGATGCGGCATCGCCACCGTCAATGCCGCCGGTTGGATCACGCGCTTTGACGAAAAACCGGCCCAACCCTCCGGCAACCTCGCATTTTCCGGAATCATGCTGGCATCACGCTCCATGCTCGACGCCTTGCCCACGCACACGCCTGCGGATATCGGCTTTGACCTTCTGCCCCGCCTCGTCCCTCGCTTGCGGGCCTTCCCCATCCAGGAATTCCTCATGGACATTGGCAACCCCGAGCGGTACGCCGATGCCCAGTTGCGGTGGCCCGGCTTTCTGCCCTGACTTGCCTGCTGGCCTCTCTACTCCCCATGTGCGGAATCGCCGGAGCCTGCGGCCTTGGAAACGAAAGCGTGATCGCACGCATGAGCGATGCCCTCGCCCATCGCGGCCCGGACGATGCCGGCAGCCTTGCGCTGCCGGAGCATCGTCTATTTTGGGCCCACCGACGCCTGAGCATCCTCGACCTGTCGCCCGCCGGCCACCAGCCGATGCGACACCCCGACGTGCCGGCTTGGATCGTCTTCAACGGTGAAATCTACAATTTCCGCGAGCTTCGACGCAACTTGGAGCGTGATGGCCTGCGCTTTCGCACTCGCACCGACACCGAAGTTCTGCTCCAGGGTCTGGCTCGTCATGGCATGGATTTCGTGCGTCGCCTCAACGGCATCTTCGCTTTCGCATGGACAGATCTGCGCCAGAACAAGCTCTGGTTGGTGCGGGACGCGTTCGGCGTCAAGCCGCTCTACTATTGGAACGCCCCAGGAGGGGTGCTGTTCGCCTCCGAGATTAAGGCGATCCTCGCGTCCGGCCTGTACACCCCCGCGCCCGATCAGCAAGCGTGTCTTGATTTTTTCACCTATCTTTGCGCGCCGCAAGGCGCCACGATGTTCCGCGGCATTCAGCAGGTGCCGCCGGCGCACTGGCTCGAGTTTCGATTCGATGGCACCCTGGAATCTGCCCAGCGGTACTGGCGCGTCGACCGCGCCGCAACCCAGGGCAATCCGACCGGCGACCCCCCCCAGGAGCAGGCAGCGCGCGTCCGCCAGCTCTTGTCCGAGAGCGTTCGGCGCCAGATGGTGAGCGACGTTCCCCTGGGCATCTTCCTCGGCGGAGGCATTGATTCCGCCGTGCTTACGGGCCTCATGGCGCAGGAGGCGGGCGGGACCGTTGAAACCTTCACCGTCGGCTTCCGCGGCCCCGGCGCCTTATTCCACGATGAGTCCGAGCGGGCGGCTGCGGTGGCCCGCCACTTTGGTACCCGTCATCACCATCGCGTCGTCAACTTGGACGATCCTTGGGATCTGCTCCGCCAGGGAGAGTGGTTCGACCAACCCTTCGGCAATCCCACCGCATTCCTCCTCCACCGCATCGCCGAGCTAGCCCGAAGTCGCGTCAAAGTTGCATTGTGCGGCGCCGGCGGAGATGAGCTCTTCGGCGGTTACCACCGCTATCGCGCCATGTACGTCACCCGCCGTTTGTCGCCGTACTTGCCCCTTCGCCTCCTCCGCCGCGCTCCGCGATGGATCGCCTGGTGGCCGGACGCGCATCGCAGTCCCGCGCTGCGTCGAGTTCGGGAATTTTTTGCCGGTCTGGACTCAGATCCCGTGCGCCAGTTCATGCATTGGAGCTATTACTTGGACGAACAGGAGAAGAGGAAGTTGCTGGCGCCATGGCTGCAAACTGGCCAGTTTCTGCCATCCGATCGCTGGGTGCGCGGGCTGCTCGCTACCATGCATTCCGACCCCGATAATCGCTGGCTCCAGACCGACCTCGAATGCTTCCTGGTGGACGACATCCTCGAGTACACCGACCGCGCCACAATGGCGCTGGCGCTTGAGACTCGAACTCCTTTCCTCGACTGCGACCTCGCGAGCTATGCCATCCGTCTGCCGTTCCGCCGCAAAATGCGGGGCCGCAACAGCAAGATCGTGCTGAAACAGGCCTTTGCGGACCTGTTGCCACCCGGATTCGCGGCCACCCGCAAACGCGGATTCAATGCCCCCTTGGCCCTCTGGATGCTCGGACCCCTCGATCGTTACTTCGATCGCTTTATGGGAATCCAGCCGGTGCAGGAGCAGGGTATCTTCGATTGGGATTATCTGCAGATCTTGCGCGCTGAGCACCGCCGCGGCAGCCACGACCATGCTGCCGTCTTGTTTGCCGTCATCAGCTTCGACCTTTGGCACCGCCGCCATTTCCGCGGCGAACACCTCGATTTCCAAACCGCCGATCTCGCCTCGACGGCTGGGACCACATGCGCATCCTCATCTACGGCATCAATTACCATCCCGAACTGACCGGAACTGGCAAAAACACCGGCATGATGGCCGAGTGGCTTGCTGCCCACGGCCACGACGTGCGCATGGTCGCCGCGCCGCCGTTCTATCCGGACTGGCAGGTGGGAGCCGGGTACCGCAGCTGGACCTATCGCCGTGAGATCCGCAATGGCGTCTCCATCTGGCGATGCCCGGCATGGATTCCCACCCGCCCCTCCGGCATTACCCGTCTCCTCCATCTGACCAGCTTTGCCGCCAGCAGCGCGGGTGTCGTGCTCGCTCATGCCTGCTGGCGCCCGCAGGTGATCATGAGCGTGGCTCCTCCCCTGCTCGCCGCGCCCTCGGCGCTGCTCGCGGCCCGCCTGTGCGGCGCCGCCACCTGGCTCAATGTGAAAGATTTCGAAGTAGAAGCGGCGTTTGATCTCGGCTTGCTGAGCGGCGCCACCGCGCGCAACCTTGCCCTCACGGCCGAACGCTGGATCCTACGCCGGTACGATCGCGTCTCCAGCATTTCTCACGCCATGGTGGCGCGACTGCGCGCAAAGGGCGTTGCCAGGGACCGCGCCCTCTACTTCCCGAACTGGGTGGAATTGGATTCGATTTGCCCGGATGCCGCCGCGCGTGCTTCGATGCGCGAGCAGTTGCAGGTCGCGCCCGGCGAGGTCCTCGCCCTGTACTCGGGCAACCTCGGTGCCAAGCAAGGGCTGGAAATCATTCCCCGGGCTGCGGCCCGGCTGCACAACCAGCCGCAGATTGTCTTCCTGGTGTGCGGCGAAGGCGCGGGCAAGCCGGCGTTGCTCGAGGCTGCGCGCGATCTTCCCAATCTCCGCATCGCGCCGTTGCAGCCTCCAGAACGGCTTAATGCGCTGCTGAACGCGGCCGACATCCATCTCTTGCCGCAACGGCAGGCAGCCGCCGATCTGGTGCTGCCGGGCAAATTGCTGTACATGCTTGCCTGTGGCGGGGCCATCCTTGCCACTGCCGATCCTGCCACCGATGTGGGCCGGCTGGTCCAGGCCGGCGGCGGCACCTTGGTGCCGGCCGGCGATGCTGAATCTCTGGCTCAAGCCGTCGCCCGGCTGGCCCATTCTCCTGAACAGCGCGCCTCGGCCGCGCGCGCGGCCCGTGCCTATGCCATCAGCCATCTGGGCAAGGATGCCGTGCTCGTTGGTCTGCAATCGGCACTGGAAACGCTGTGCGCGGCCGCGCCCGCTCGAACCCGCGCCGCTGCCTCGAGCGGCGATGCCGCCCAACCATTTGAGTGAACCGCTTCCTTTTCTTATGCAAAAACTAAAATGCCTAGTCACCGGGGCCGGAGGATTCATCGGCCACCATCTTGTCAATCGACTCGTCGCTGATGGACACTGGGTCCGAGGCGTGGATATCAAGCCTCCGGATTTCGAACCCACGCGCGCCCATGATTTTCAGCTGCTCGACCTGCGCCGCTTCGATAGTTGCCTGCAGGCCTGCATCAGCATCGATCACGTCTACGGATTGGCCGCCAACATGGGCGGAATAGGCTTCATCGAAACCAATCGCGGCCTGATTGTCCGCGACAATACCCTCATCAACCTGCACTCCATTGAGGCTGCGCGCATCGCCGGCGTCTCGCGCTATCTGTACACCTCGAGCGCGTGCATCTATCCCGGCTATCGCCAGCGCGAAACCAGCATCCTGCCGTTGCGAGAGGAGGAGGCCTATCCGGCCGATCCGGAAGACGGGTATGGCTGGGAAAAACTGTACATGGAGCGGGTCTGCCGCCACTACAGCGAAGACTTCGGCCTCGACACCCGGGTGGTTCGGTTCCACAATATCTACGGTCCGCTGGGAACTTACGATGGCGGACGCGAAAAATCGCCGGCCGCGATCTGCCGCAAGATCGCCCTGGCGAAATCCGGCGACACTGTCGAAGTCTGGGGAGACGGCCTTCAAACCCGGTCCTACTGCTATATCGACGACTGTGTCGAAGGCTTGCTCCGCATCATGCGCACCGACCTGCACCAGCCGGTCAACTTGGGCCAGGACCGCATGATCAGCATCAATCAGCTGGTGGCCCTCGTCTCCCGCATTGCCGGCAAGTCGATTGCCACCCGGCACGACATGAGCAAGCCACAAGGCGTGCGCGGTCGCAATAGCGACAACTCCCTGCTCGAAAAGCTATTGCAATGGTCTCCGCAAATCACCCTCGAAACTGGTCTCGAACGCACCTACCGCTGGATCCGTTCGCAGGTGGAGCTGCGCGGCGGCAATGCCGAGTCCAAGGTCTTCGCGGCCACCGGAGCCGGCCGATGAACGTCCGACCCCTGGCAGCAGAGCAGCCCGAACGCATCTCGGTGGTTGGCCTCGGCAAGCTCGGCCTCGGCATGGCCGCCAGCTTCGCCGCGCGTGGATTCTCCACCTGGGGCGTAGATCTCGATCCCCGCATTGTGGATGCGGTCAATCGTCACCAATCCCCCATCCAGGAAACCGGCCTGAGCGAAATGCTGGCCCACAGCACCCTTCGGGCTAGCACCGATCCCGCCGACGCCATCGCCAAGGCCGATACGACGGTCATCATGCTGCCCACCCCCAGCAGCGGCGACGGCGCCTTTTCCAATCGCTTTGTCGAGGCGGCGTTCGAATCGCTCGGCGCGGCCTTGCATGTCCACGGCAAACCCAACCACACCTTCGTGCTGAGCAGCACCGTGATGCCAACCTCGCTCGAGGAAGATCTCATTCCCTGCCTCGAGCGCGCCTGCCGCAGGAAGCTCAATCACGGCGTGAACTTATGCTACTGCCCGGATTTCGTGGCGCTGGGTTCGGTGGTTCGCGATTACCTCAACCCCGATTTTGTCCTGATCGGCGAAAGCTGCCCCGAAGCTGGCGCGCGCGTTGAGTCCATCTATCGCCGGCTCGTTCAAAATGATGCGCCGATATTCCGGATGTCGCTGGTTAGCGCTGAAATCGCGAAAGTCAGCCTGAATTGGTATATCACCTTAAAGATCAGCTTTGCCAACACCCTGGCTAATTTGTGCGAAAGGGTGCCTGGCGCCGATGTGGATGCGATCACGAACGCCATAGGACGCGACCGACGCATCGCGCCCTATTACCTGCGCGGCGGTCTGGCCTATGGCGGTACCTGTTTCCCGCGCGACACGCGCGCTTTCCAGGCTTTCGCCCGCAAGTGCAATTATCCCCCCATCCTGACCGACGCCACCGATGCCGTCAACGAGCTGCAAGGCACGCTCCTGCAACAGTTGGTCGAACAACATCTGCCCCAGGATCGGCGCGTTAGCCTTTTGGGCATGGCTTTCAAACCCAACACTCCCGTGGTCGAGGCCTCGCCCGCGGTCCATCTCGCGCAGCAATTGGCCCAGAACCAAGTGCGTGTTTCCGTCTACGATCCCCTGGCCATGGATCAGGCCCGCCTCGTCCTGGGGGACAGCGTTACCTGGTGCAGTTCCGCCGCGCAGTGCGTGCAAGCCTCCAGCCTGACCGTCCTGCTCACCCCCTGGAAGGAGTTTCTCGCCCTGGATCCAGCCGTGTGGTCGCGGCCCGGGGCTACGGTGATTGATTGCTGGCGCGCCCTGGATCCATCCCGCCTCGGCAACGCCCACTACGTGGCGCTCGGGCGCGCGCCGCAGGCCGCAGTTCCCGCCTGAGCCTTCAATGCGCCTCGCTCTGTGCATTCGTGGCGTGGACGAAGCGGAACTACGCCAAAAGGAATTCTATTGGCAGGATTGGCTTGCACTTCAGCACGTCGCGGATCAGGTCGAATTCGTCAGCCATCCGCGCCAACTTCGCGGCCAATTCGACGCCGCCGTGGTCTGGTGGTGGAATTACCTTTGGCTCTGGGGACCGGTGCTGCGGGCGCGCCGAATTCCCATTCTGGCGGTGGGCGTCTTCGACGTGGACACCTTCGCTGACCTTTCGTTTCCCAAACGCCTGCTGAAGCGCCGCGGCATTCCGTTCGCGAGATTGCATGCCATGGTGAGCCAATATGAAATCGATCGGGCCGCCCGCTTCGGATTCCCCATGGACCGCGTGCGCTACGCCCCTCATGCGATTGACGGCAACTTCTACGTGGCCCAGCTCCGGCCCAGCACGGCCCCGCCCTACGTGTTGAATATCGGCTGGCACGAGGAATCGAACTTGCGAAGAAAAATGGTTTTCGAGCTGCTTGAGGCCTTTGCCGCCGTGCCCGCCCGCTTCCCGGACGTGCGTTTGGTTCTGGCCGGCCGCCACGGCGATGGCGCAGCCCGCCTCCAGCAGCACGCCCAATCCCTCGGCATCGCTCACCATGTCGATTTCCCTGGCGAAGTCACCCGGGAGGCCAAACTCGCCCTTCTGCAGGGTTGCAGTCTGTATTGCCAAGTCTCGCATTATGAGGGCTTCGGCTTGGCCACCGCCGAGGCTTTGTCCTGTGCCACTCCCGTGCTGGTGTCCCGCGTCGGCGCCGTTCCCGAGGTCGTCGGCGACTGCGGCGCCTACGTGGACGAGATTTCGACCGCCGGAATCCGCACCGGGCTGATGCGGTGCCTGGCAACGTTGCCCGCATTGCGCGAGCAGGCGCAACGCGGTGCGCAGCGCATGCGGGAGCGCTTCAGTTGTGCGCGCCGCCGCGCCGATTTTGCCGCGCTATTGCGCGAGTTGTTAGCCGATCGGTCAACGGCGCCGACGGCCATCCAGGGGAATGTCAATTGAAACTCAAGCAGCTGCAAGAGGATTGGGATGCCAACGGCCGCCGCGATGCTATGTGGGCGATCTTGACGGATCCGGCCAAACGCGCCCAAGGCTGGCGCGAGGATGAATTCTTCGCCACCGGGGCTGCGGAAATCGAACGTCTGGCCGACGCCATGGCCGGTTTGAATCTCCCCTTGACCGGCGCGCGCGCGCTCGACTTCGGCTGCGGGGTTGGTCGCCTGACCCAGGCACTCGCTTCGTTCTTCAACGAGGTGCATGGGGTGGATATTGCGGCTTCCATGATCGAGCGCGCCGCCCAGCTCAACCCTCTGGGCCCTCGTTGCGTCTATCACCTCAATGCCGCCAACAATCTGGCGCTGTTCGAAACCGGATATTTCAACTTCGTGTACTGCAGCATCGTCTTGCAACACATGCCCGCCATGCTTTCGGAGCCGTATTTGCGCGAATTTGTGCGGGTCCTCGCCCCCGGCGGCATCCTCGTGGTGCAAATCCCTGCTCGCCACCGTGCGCCGCTGCGCCATCGCGCCCACACCATGTGCTTAGGGATCGCCCTGTCCCTTGCCCGCATGTTGCACTATCGCCCGCGTCCCATCATGCTGATGCACGGATCCGAACCCAGCCGTGTGCGCTGCGTTCTCGAAGGCGCTGGCGCCACTGTCGTTTGCGTTCAGCCCAACGACGACACCGGCCCGGATTGGGAGGGGTACCGTTATTTCGCACAAAAACTCCGCCGCTGACGATTTACTTGGCCACAACCGTCCAGTTGCTGCCGTCGCAGTAGCCGAGTACGTGGTTGCTGCCGCCGCCCGCAATCGTCGCCCCCCAGGCAACGACAGTGGAATCGGTGATTGCGGCCATTTGCCCTTCGTTCACACTCGAGCACGAGGGAGCGGACCCCAGCGGGTGGGGTGCGATCGCAAGAGTTCCGCCAAATACCGCACCCCGCGCATTGGCATCGAGCACCACGTTGCCTTGGGCATTGGTGCCGATCAGCGGCGTGTCTGCGGAATTGCTCGGCGTGCGCGCCGCAATCGCCTCGTTGGCGGGTATCCGAATGATGCCGCTCGCCGCCACCGGCTGGAGTGCATCCGACCCGCCGCCAGCAAAAACCGCCAGCCCACCGGAACCCTCCACCAGCCGGGATAAGTTCGGCGGCGTCGGTTCCCCATTGATCACGACCGCTGCGGTGCCGCCGCTGTTCAAATACAGCGGTCCGCTCGTACCCGTGCCGCCGCTTGGGCCGCCATGCCCGAGCGCAATGCTGGCTCCGCCTCCCCCGACCGGAACTCCTGCGGGCGCGAGGAACAGATCATCGGTCTCGGTCGCGAACGTATTGGTGAATATCTCCCACACCGGATTGCCGGCTGTGTCAATTTGCATCGTCGCAGGATGGGCCGTGTCCACGCTTTCCAACGCAATGCCCGCATTGTTCGCTGTTCCGATGGCTGGGGTGTCCACTTGCAGGCTCACCGCGTCGGCGATGGATGCGCTGCCGCCGCTGCCGGCCAGATACGGTGCCCGCGCATAGATCGAGTCGGAATGCTCAACCGCCACCGTGCTCCCGGCGTGGTTGTCCACCCAGTTCTGGGCACCCAATCCTACGAGCTTGGGGAAACTGCCGCTACCCGTGGCCGACGCCTCGGCTTCCTCAGCATCCTCTTCCATAAACGGCTGCGAAGAAGTTGGGCTTGCAACTTGGCCGGCAGCGAAAATCGCCCAGTTGGCATTTTGCGAATTCCCGGCAAGGCTCCCACTGGCGGTGTGCTGCACGTACAGTGTATTTTGCGGAACGCCGCTTGGCGAGGTTGATACCAACCGTAGATTCAGCAAAATGTTGTCAGCGTTGTTCCCTGGTGGGGCGCCGGAGGTGATCGTGATTCCCGAAGGCGAGGCGAGTGAATCTCCGTTCAAGCCCTCGTACACCATGCTGCTCGGCACACTGGCGGGCAGGGCGCCTACTGCCAGGCTCGGCGGCGCAACCACAATTCCTTTAGACGCTCCCAAGGAATTGACGGCGTCGTCAATCTTGGCCGCGTCCGTCGCGCCTGGAAATTGATCCGCATAGGTGATGCCTTCGATTGTCGTCGGCGAGAGCGCAGGACCGGTACTCGTCACCTTCCCGAAATGGGCGGTGCCGTCGCTTTGCAGGCCCAGCGTCTGCACATAGCCCGCCCCGTTCCAGTTATACCAGCTCGCGGCCCCCGCGCGTTGATCCTCAATTTGAACCCCCGACCTGCCAACCGCCGCGAGGATCTCCGCCGTGCTTCCCGTCCAGGACGGATCCAGCACCACCACACCTCCAACCGCGGGCGCGTCGTTCAGTGCCTCCTGCAATCCCGTCGTGCCCGACCGAATCTGAAAGGGCGCAGTGTGCGCCTTGCTCAGGCTCACGACGATGCTGCAGCCTGCCAACGTCCAACTGCACTCCACGGAAGTAGGCGTCGCGACCTCCTGGCTGCCGCCTTGATCAATCAGCAGCGGCGCATTGGCGGCCAACGGCTGGAACTGCGGTCCCCCTCGGACGACAGGCGGATTGGATGTATCGATCGTCAGCGTGTAGGTCCCTGCCCGCGGCACCGCAGTCAGGCTCGTAAGGCTCCATCGGTTGAATGCAGATGCCCAAATTTGCCCCCATTGGGACCAAGGCTGGGCTTGGGAGAAGGCGCCAAGGCAGAGCACGCCCACGCACAGCGCCCACCGGGAAGCGCGATGCGCAGGAAGGAACTGCAAATGGTCTTGGCGGTGCCTGTCAGAGAACAGTGCTTGACTGTGCATGCTAAAGAATAAGATGATCCATCGGCAGGGCAGCGCATTATCTGTTCGCTTTGCGTTCTATTCTTGCTGACCAGACCCCATGCAATCGCGCCCCTCCCGCACGCTCGGCATCACCGGCACGGCTGGCTTCATCGCCTCCCGCTTGGCGTGGCGCTGCGCCGCTGCTGGGGTGCCGGTGGTTGGGATCGACCGTCTGCGCGGATCCGGAGATTGGCGCAATCTCGCCCGTTTGGCGCTCGTGGACTGCATCGACGCCGATGAATGGTTCGAGTGTTTCGCTGGAGGACGCTGTGTACCGCCGCTCTCGGCCCTCTTCCACCTCGGCGCCTGCAGCTCCACCACTGAAGCGGACGCCGACTTCCTCATGCGCAACAACTTCGCCTACACGCGCGATTTGGCAACGTGGTCTCTGCGCCACGGCGTGCGCTTCATCTACGCCTCCAGCGCTGCCACCTACGGCGATGGAACCCTCGGGTACAGCGACGATCCCGCGCTGCTGCCCCGCCTCCGCCCGCTCAACAAGTACGCCTTCTCCAAGCACGCCATGGACCTCTGGGCCCTCCACAGCGGCGCCTTCCAGGGCCCGGGCGCCATCACCGGCCTCAAGTATTTCAACGTCTACGGCCCCAACGAAGGGCACAAGGGCGACATGCGCAGCATGGTGCTCAAGGCCTTCGAGCAAATCCAAGCCACCGGGCGCGTCCGTTTGTTCAAGTCCTACCGCCCCGGCGTCGCCGACGGCGAGCAGACCCGCGATTTCCTCCACGTGGACGACGCCGTCGCCGCCACCGCCTGGTTTCTCGACCACCCCGAGGCCACCGGCATCTTCAACATCGGCAGCGGCGTGGCCCGCTCCTGGAACGACCTCGCCCGCGCGGTGTTTGCCGCCCTCGGACGCAAGCCGGAGATCGAATACATCGAGATGCCCGAGGCCATCCGCGCCGCCTATCAGTACTCCACCTGCGCCGACATTACCCGCCTTCGCGCCGCCGGGTGCAACCTCCGCTTCCGCAGCCTCGAGGAAGGCGTCCGCGACTACGTGGCGCACCTGTCGGCGTGAACCCCGGTCTCGACGCTGCGATTTTGTGCGGCGGCTTGGGTACCCGGCTGCGTGGCGAGCTGGGCGCGCTGCCGAAGGCCTTGGCCCCCGTGGCCGGACGGCCCTTCCTCGCCCACTTGCTCGCCCAGCTCGCGGAGTGCCGTCTGGATCGCATCGCGCTCTGCGCCGGCGTCGGCGCCGACGCCCTGCGCGAATTCGCAGCCCACTCCGGAAGCCCCGCCCTGGCGATTTCCACCGAGGCCGCGCCGCTCGGCACCGGCGGCGCTCTGCGCCAGGCGCTGCCGCTCCTCCGCAGCCGCTCGGTGCTGGTGCTCAACGGCGACAGCATCGTGCCTGGCCTCGATTTTCACGCCTTCGGGCAGCGCCACCGCCAGCATCCGGAGCATGCGTGTTTCGTCCTCGTCCCTGCCGGCGCCCGCGACGACGCCGGCAACGTCGCGCTCGACCCGTCAGGACGCATCGCCGCCTTCGCTGAAAAGGAGCATCGGGCCGAATCCCAGTACTATAGTGCTGGCGTGTACCTCGTTCCCAGAGCGCTGATTGCCGCCATCCCCGCGGGCTGCCCCTGCTCGCTCGAACGGGAACTGGTTCCGCGCTGGCTGCAGCAGGGAATCTTTGGATTCGTGCATCCAGGCGAGCTGCTCGACATCGGCACGCCCGAACGCCTCCGCCATGCGGATGCGCGCCTGCGGGAGCTTGCGCATGGCCGCTAGAACCGCTATTCCCGCGCCGGTGCTCACTCGCTCCCGCTTGCGGCAGTGGCTCGCCTCCATGCGCGGACGCCGTGTCGCGGTCATCGGCGACGCCATGCTCGACGAATTCCTCTGGGGCGATGCCACCCGCATCTCCCCCGAGGCGCCCGTGCCCGTCGTCCTCCTCGAGCAGCAGACCCGGTCGCTGGGCGGGGCCGCCAACGTTTCCGCCAACATCGCCGCGCTCGGCGGACTTCCGGTCTTGTTCGCGGTCGTCGGCGATGATCTCGCTGGGGAGCACCTGCGCGAGCTTGCCCGCAGCGCCGGCGTGGCCATCGGCTCGCTTCCCGCCCTGCCCGGCCGCCCCACCACGGTCAAGCATCGCGTCTTTGCCCGCAACAAGCACCTCTTGCGCTTTGATCGGGAAGCCACCGCCGCCATCCCGGCCCTGGCCGAGCGCGAAATCCTGGCCTCCTTGCGCCGCCACGATCGCTTCGATGCGGTGGTGGTCTCCGACTATGCCAAAGGCTGCTGCACTCCGGCGCTGGTGCGCGGCGTGGCCCGCTATTGCGCCCAGCGCCGCATTCCTTGGTGCGTCGATCCCAAGCTGGCGAGCCTGCGCTACCGGGGCGCGGATGTCCTGAAGCCCAACTTGGCCGAGCTTGAAGCGCTCTCCGGCCTCCCCGCGCGCAACCTCGACGAGCTGCGCCGTGCTGCGGCTGCCACGCTGCGCCGCCACGGGTGCCGCAACCTTCTCATTACTCGCGGGCAGCACGGCATGGCGCTCTTCAGCGCCAGCGGCCGCGAGCACCTGCTCAACAGCAATGGCCGCCAGGTGTCCGACGTCACCGGCGCGGGTGACACCGTGCTCGCCGCCTTGGGCCTCGGCCTCGCCGCCCGCCTGGCACCGCTGCAAGCCGCCGCAATCGCAAATCTGGCCGCCGGCTTCGTCGTCGGCCTGCCCGGAACCGCCGTCGCGCGCAGCACGGACCTGCTGGGGCTGCTAAAATCGGGCTGATGCAATGGCTGGTCACAGGCGGCGCAGGCTTCATCGGCACCAGCTTCATCCGCCTCGCGCTCGCCAGCCGGCCCAACCTGAGCATCGTCAACCTTGACAATCTCACCTACGCCGGGCATCGGCAGAATTTGTCTGATTTGGAAGGCGGCGGCCGCTATCAGTTCCTGCAGGGCGACATCTGTGACCCGTCGCAGGTGGAATGCGCGGTGGCGCTGGCTGGCGGCCGCCCGGCGGCCATCGTCAACATTGCCGCCGAAAGCCACGTGGATCGCAGCATTGCCTCGGCCAGCGAGTGCGTCCGCACGAACGTGCTCGGCACCCAGGTGCTCCTCGATGCCGCTCGCACCTGCTCCGCCTCTCGATTCCTTCAGGTGAGCACCGACGAGGTCTACGGCAGCCTCGGGCCCACGGGATCCTTCCACGAGCGCTCGCCGCTCGCGCCCAACTCGCCCTATGCGGCCTCCAAGGCGGCCGCCGAGATGCTCGTGCGCGCCGCCGTTCACACGCATGGGGTTCCGGCCATCATCACCCGCGGCTCGAACAACTACGGCCCATTCCAAATGCCCGAGAAGCTGATTCCGCTGGCCATCAGCAACGCCGAAGCGGACCAGCCCATTCCGCTCTACGGCACCGGCGCCAACATCCGCAACTGGATATACGTCGAGGATCACTGCCGCGGCATCATGGCCGCACTCGAGCGCGGCCAGCCCGGCGAGGTGTACAACCTGGGCGGACCCGATGAGATCGAGAACCGCGCCCTGCTGGCTCGAATTCTGAGCCTCCTGGGCAAGCCCGCCAGCTTGATACGCCCCGTGCCCGACCGCCCAGGGCACGACTTCCGTTATTCCTTGGATTCAACCCGGGCCCACGCCGAGTTGGGCTGGACTCCGGAAGTCGCCCTGGCCGAAGGATTGGCACGCACGATCGCCTGGTACCGCGCCCATCCGGCCTGGACGACGCAGGCGCGCGATTCTCATTTCACCACCTACTACCGGGCCCAATACCCCACCCTCCACTCCGAGGCGGTGCCGCGATGAGCGCATCCCCGAAGATCGCCAGCGCGCGCCCCCTTGCCGGCGAGGGCGAAGCACTCGCTGTTCCCCAATGCCCGCGCGGCATTGGAACCGTCGTTCGCACTCCCGGCGACGCCAGCTTGATCGCCGGCGTCGCGATCGAGTCCGGCAAGATCTGGCCCGACGATCGCGGATTCTTCACCGAAATCGCGCGCTTCGGCGACGGATCCTGGGTGGACGGCTTCGGACCGAAGTCCCAAGTCTCCGCCGCGCTCTCCTATCCCGGAACCATCAAAGCCGTTCACTTCCACCGCCGCCAAACCGATCTCTGGGCGCCGCTCTGCGGCCACCTCCAGGTCGCGCTGTTCGATCTCCGCGTCTCCTCGCCCAGCTTTGGACGCGTGAACACGCTCTACATCGGCGAGTGGCAGCCTTGGCGATTGCGCATTCCTCCTGGGGTCGGCCACGGCTATAAGGTGCTCTCCGCCGCTCCCGCGGTCCTGGTCTACGCCGCCGATCGCCATTACGATCCGGGCGACGAAGGCCGCATCCCCTTCGATGATCCCGGGCTGAACTACGACTGGGAAACTCAGCACCGGTAGCCGCGCATGAAGGGCGTCATTCTCGCTGGCGGTTTGGGTTCAAGGCTGTGGCCCCTCACCAAGATCACCAACAAGCACCTGCTGCCGGTATACCACCAGCCGATGATCTTCTACCCGCTGCAGGCCATGGTTGCGGCGGGCATCCGCGAAATCCTGCTGGTCACCGGCGGCGCCGGCGCCGGCGATTTCCTCCGGCTGCTTGAGAATGGCGAGGAATTTGGCTGCGCCCTGCGCTACGCCTATCAGCGCGGCGAAGGCGGCATTGCCGCGGCCCTCGGCTTGGCGAAGGATTTCAGCGCCGGCGACCCGATCGCGGTCCTGCTGGGCGACAACCTCTTCGAGCACGGCATCGCCGCCGAGGCGGATGCCTTCCGCCGCCAGCCGCGCGGCGCGCGCATCGTGCTCAAGGAAGTCTCCGATCCCGAACGCTTCGGCGTGCCCGTGTTCGAGGGCCCGCGCATCGTCCGCATCGAGGAGAAGCCGGCAGCTCCCCGGTCGCGGTTTGCGGTGACGGGCTGCTATTTCTACGACGCCACGGTGTTCGACAAGATCGCCCGCTGCCAGCCTTCAGGGCGCAAGGAGCTGGAAATCACCGATGTCAACAATCTCTATTTGGCCGAAGGCACGCTCGAGCACTCGGTAGTGCAGGGTTGGTGGGGCGACGCCGGCACCTTCGAGTCCCTCCACCGCGTCTCCGGCTGGGTGGCCGCCCGCCACGCGCTCGTGGACGCCGGCTAGCCCGCGTTCGCCTTCAGCTCCGCGTCCAGATCGGGATGCTGCAGGTGGAAGCCGCTCTTCTCCTGGTACGCCCGCGCCAGCACGCACATCTTCTCCTCCCCGCACAGCTTGCCCAGGAAGGTGATGCTGGTCGGGGTGTGGTCGTCGGAGTGGAACCCGTTCGGCAGGATCACCGCCGGATGCCCGGTCAAGTTCGTGATCGCCAACTGGCTGCCGCTGGTCGGGGTGACGACCACGTCGTAGTCGTGGAACATCGCCTCCATCTTCTCCATCAACTGGTACCGGATGCGGTCCGCGTTGAGGTAATCCACCGCCGGGTAGAAGTGCGCCACGCGGAACGTGTTCGGCCACGTTGACGGATTCGGCACCGGCGCCTCCATCAGCTTGTCGCGCCCGCTGCGCGTCAGCGAATCGAAGGCGGCCGCGGCTTCGCAGTTCACCGCCGGCCCGTACCCCGCAAACGGCGGCATGTCGGGCAGCGTGACCGGATTCAGCCTCACGCCCAAGCCGCGCAGCACGTCGAGCACGGCGTTGTCGAATTTCGCCTGCTCCTGGCGATGCAAGAGCTGCGCCGCCCGCTGCTCCGGCGTGATCCCCCGTCCGCCCCGGCCTCCGCCTCCGCCCGCGCCGCCCCCGCGCCCATTGTTCGCGGGCGGGTTGAGCTCGCGATCAAAGGCATCCTTGACATAGCCCACCCGCAGCGAGGAAAGCGGCATCGCCGCATTCCAGTTGAGCGGCACGTCGAGCACGGTGCGGTCGGCCGTCGGGCTGGTGCGATCCGGTCCGTAGATCGCCTGCAGCACCACCATGCAATCCTCAACGCTGCGGCAAATCGGCCCCAGCTTGTCCTGGCTCCAGGAGAGCGTCATGGCCCCGGCCCGGTCCACGCGCCCGAACGTCGGCCGCAAGCCGGTCACGCCGCAAACGGTCGAAGGGCTCGAGATCGACCCTTGCGTCTCCGAGCCGATTGAAAAGCCGACACAGCCCGCCGACGTCGCCGAAGCCGGTCCCGCCGACGAGCCGCTCGATCCCTCGCTCGGCTTCCAGGGATTCCGCGTCCGCCCGCCGAACCACACGTCGTTCTGCGCCAGCGCTCCCAGCGTCAGCTTGGCGATCAGCACCGCACCCGCCGCATCGAGGCGCTTCACCACGGTGGCGTCGTAATCGAGCATCTGGTCTTCATAGGGCTGCGCCCCCCAGGTCGTCTTGTAGCCCTTCACCGCCAGCAGATCCTTTGCCCCCCACGGAATCCCGTGCAGCGGCCCGCGGTAGCGGCCGGCGGCGATGTCGCGATCGGCCTCCTTCGCTTGGTTCAGCGCGCGGTCCTCGGTGTAGGTGATGACGAAATGCAGCATCGGGTCATAGCGCCGCAGCCGCTCCAAATACATCTGGGTCAGCGCCACCGACGACACCCGCTTGGTCCGCACTAATTCGCCCAGTTGCCGCACGCTGTAGAACGCCACCTCTTCCAGGTTCTTGGGCGCGCGCGGCACCGTCACCGCCGCCAAGCGCGTCGGCCGATGCGCGGACTCGAACGCCATGCCCGGCAGCACCGGGTTGAACTGCAGCGCCGGCGTGTCGGAGTTGACCAGCGGGAACTTGCGCAGCTCATCCAGGCTGCGCATTTGCCCGTTGAATGTGCGCACCATCCCGTCCCGCTCGTCCGGCGTGATGGTGAGGCCCGCCACCGCCGCCATCTGATCCACCAGCTCCGGCGTCACCTCGACCGCTTTCATTTCGATCATCTTGCCCCAGAGCAAGCCGGGCAGCAGGGTGGTGGTCAGCCCCAAGGTGGAGCAGGCGGCAAGGAACGAGCGGCGATCGGAGGCAACGGTGGCCATGAAGAGACTCCATCACTGAAAGACTGAATTGCCGGGCAAAGCTCATCATACTCTGCCTGCGCCCCGGCCTGGACCAAAACCACCGGTAAAATAAGGGCTATGCCGTCAGAACGGTACGACATCGTGGTCGTGGGCGGCGGCCACGCCGGCGTCGAGGCCGCCATGGCCGCGGCCCGCATCGGCCTGCGCGCGGCGTTGTGCACGCTCAACCTCGACCTGATCGCCCAAATGTCGTGCAATCCCGCCGTGGGCGGCATTGCCAAGGGGCATTTGGTCCGCGAGGTGGATGCCCTCGGCGGCCTCATGGGCGAAGTCATTGATGCCACCGGCATCCAATTCCGCCTGCTCAATACCAGCCGCGGCCCGGCGGTCTGGTCGCCCCGCGCCCAGGCCGACAAGAAGCAATACCGGCTGCGCATGCGGCAGGTTCTTGCTGCCCAGGCCGGCTTGGCGCTGCGCCCCGGCGAGGCCGCCGATCTGCTCATTGAAACCGCTCCGGGCGGCCATCGCCGCTGCCGCGGCCTCAAGCTGCGCGACGGCAGCGAAATCCTCGCCGATGCCGTCGTCATCACCACCGGCACCTTCCTGAATGGCCTCATCCACGTCGGCGACACCACCTATCCCGCCGGACGCAGCGGGGAGCAGGCGGCGCAGTTGCTGGGCGAATCGCTGAAGCTGCTCGGCTTCGAGTGCGGACGCCTCAAGACCGGTACCCCGCCGCGCCTCCACCGCGATTCGATCGATTGGGCGCAATTCGAGCCGCAGCCCGGCGACCCCGAGCCCACCCCCTTCTCCTTCAAGACCCGGCGCATCGAGCGCGAGCAGGTGCTCTGCTACTCGACCTTCACCACCGCCGCCACCCATGCCGCCGTGCGCGCCAATCTTCACCGCAGCCCGCTGTATTCGGGGCAGATCGCCGGCGTCGGGCCGCGCTACTGCCCCAGCATCGAAGACAAGGTGGTGAAGTTCCCCGATAAATCGCGCCACCAGATCTTCCTCGAGCCCGAGGGCCTTGACACCGACGAGATTTACGTCAACGGCATGTCCAGCTCCATGCCCGCCGACGTGCAAGCCGCTATGATCGCCAGCATCCCGGGCCTCGAACGCGCCCAGATGCTCCGCCCCGGCTATGCCATCGAGTACGACTACGTCCAGCCCACCGAGCTGCGCCCCACCTTGGAGACCAAGAAGATCGCCGGCCTCTTCCTCGCCGGCCAGATCAACGGCACCTCCGGCTACGAAGAGGCCGCCTGCCAGGGCCTCATCGCCGGCATCAACGCCGCCTTGCAGGTCAAGGGCGAACCGCCGCTGGTCCTGAGCCGCACCGAGGCCTACACCGGCATCCTCGTGGACGACCTCATCGCCCGCGGCGCCGACGAGCCTTACCGCATGTTCACCTCGCGCGCCGAGTTCCGCCTGCATCTGCGCATCGATAACGCCGACCTCCGCCTCACCCCCCTCGGCCGCCGGGTCGGCCTGGTGGACGACCAACGCTGGGCGCTCTTCCAAGCCAAGCAGCGGCGCCTCGCCGCCTTCAGCGCGCTGCTGCAGGGCGGCCGGCGGCCGGGCGACGCCGCCGCCGCCTCGGAAATGCTCAAGCGGCCCGAGCTGGGCATCGAGCAGTTCCTGCCTTGGCTCGCCTCCCAAGCCCCCGGGCTCATGGCCGAGCAGCACGCCGCTGATCCGGCCGGCTGGGAATGGAAAACCATCGAGACCGGCATCAAATTCGAAGGCTACTTGGCCCAGCAGCGCCGCCAGATGGATCAGCTCCGCGACGCCGAAGCCAAGCGGATTCCCGAGGCCTTCGAGTACCGCGCCCTCGCCGGCCTGTCGCGCGAAATGCAGGAGAAGCTCACCCGTGTGCGCCCCGAGACCCTGGGCCAAGCCTCCCGCATCCCCGGCGTTACCCCCGCCGCGCTTTCGCTCCTGTTGGTCCACCTCGAACTGCGCCGCCGCCAAGCACGCGGCGCGGCCCTGGCGCCTACGCTGCCAGGTCGGCTCGCGTGATCTTCAGTCCATCCAGGTTGCCGAGCACCGTGAGCGCCATCCGGGCGGGATCGAAAGCCGCCGCCGTGATGCGCTGCACATCCTCCGCCGACACCCCTTCGATCGCCTCCAGCAGCTCGTTCAGGCTGATGAAACGCCCGAAGTAGATCTGCTGCCGCGCCAAGTTCGACATCCGCGCCCCGGTGGATTCCAGCCCCAGCATCAGGCTCCCCTTGAGGTTGTCCTTGGCGCGGCGCAGCTCCTCGTCCGGCACCCGGTTCTCGCGCAGCTCGCGCAGCTCCTTCACGATCGATGCCACCACCTGCCGCACCGTCTTGTTGCTCGTGCCCGCATACACGCTGAACAGTCCGGTGTCGCGGTAGGGGCTCAGGTCGCTGAACACCGAGTACGCCAAGCCCTGCCGTTCGCGGATGTTCTGGAACAGGCGCGACGACATCCCGCCCCCCACCACCGTGTTCAGCACCGACCAGGCGTAGCGGTCGTGGCTGAGCAGCGACTCCGCCGGCAGGCCCATGCAAATCTGCACCTGCTCCAGCTGCTTCTTGTTGCGCATGATGATGCGCGCGTGCGTCGCCGGCGGCGCGTCGCGGTGCCCGTTCGGCACCGGCCGCAACCCCTCGAACCAGCGCTGCGCCAGCTCCGCCAGGTGCGCGTGCTCCACGTTCCCCGCCGCCGCGATCAGCAGATTGTCGGGCGAGAAGCAGGCGCGGTAATAGTCGAACAGCAGCTCTTGCCGCAGCCGCTTCACCGTCTCCGTGGTGCCCAGGATCGGCCGCCCCAGCGGATGATCCTTCCAGAAATTCTGCGTGAAGATCTCGTGGACTAGGTAGTCCGGATTGTCCTCGTCCATCTTGATTTCTTGCAGGATCACCCCCTGTTCCCGCACGATGTCCTCTTCCCGGAACAGCGGGTTCAGCACCAGGTCGGCCAGGACTTCAAACGCCAGCGGCACGTGTTCGTCCAGCACCTTGGCGCTGAAGCACACGTTCTCCTTCGAGGTGAAGGCGTCCAGGTTGCCCCCGATCGAGTCCACCGAGCGCGCAATCTGCTCCGCCGTGCGGTTGCGCGTCCCCTTGAACACCATGTGCTCGATGAAATGGGTGATGCCATTGTGCTCGGCGCTCTCGCGCCGCGAGCCGTTCAGCACCCAGATCCCCATCGTCACCGACCGCACATGGCGCATCGTTTCGCTGACGATCGTGAGTCCGTTGTCGAGCACCGTGCGCTCGATGTGCTGCCGCTCGGGGGCGTTCGCAGCGCGCGCTGCCAATTCGACCGGAAGGGTGGCGGGGCTGGCGACGGGGCGGGAATCCGGGCTCGGCGAATCCGGGAGCGACATCGGCAACCTCCTTCGCTGTGCTGCTTCGGTACTTTCTATTGTGGCACAGCCAAATGGGCCGCCTCGCGCCCTGCCCGATTGCCCCAAACTCGCAGAATTAAAGGACTTACGCCAGCGACCCAGCCCATTTATGGTCTGAATGCATGCTATTCTGACCATATATGAAAACCGTGGGCACGCTCGAAGCCAAGACGCGCTTCTCGGCCCTTTTGCACGCCGTCGAGCGCGGCGAAGAGATCCTCGTCACCCGCCACGGCAAGCCGGTGGCCCGCCTCTCGCCGGCGGATTTCGCTTCTGTGCGTCCCAGCCAGGGCTCACAATTTCTGCTGCGCGCACGCGAGCTGCGCGGTAGCTTGCGCCTGTCACCAGGCGAAACCATTAAAGGCCTGGTCAATGCGGGGCGCAAGCATTGAGCCTGCTGGTCCTGGACGCGTCCGTGGCGCTGGCCCTGCTGTTGCCGCAAGAGCACTCCCAGGATGTGGAACGTGCCTTGCAGCCATTCATGCAGGCGGATGCAGTGCATGTGCCGTATCACTGGACTGCCGAAGTCGTGAACGGGTTGCTTCAGGCTCTCCGCCTGGACAGAATCGAGGAGTCCCAAGCCCGGAAGGCAATTGCCTGGGTCGAGCGGGCGCCCTTTGTTTTCGACCGGAGCCCGGAGGCGACCGACGTTTTCGAGCTCGCCCAAGCTTCCCACATCACCGCTTATGATGCGATCTACTTGGCCTTGACGTTGCGGCACGACGCTGCGCTGGCCTCCCTCGATCCGCCGTTGCGCGCTGCAGCGCGCGGAAGAAACCTCCCCGTGCTGCCATGAGCGCGCTCGGCCTCGAACTCGAAGAATGGCGCGCTGAAGCCCGGCGTTTGCAGCTTCCCGCCTATCGCGGCGAGCAGGTCTTCCGCGCCCTCCAGCACGAGGCCGCGCCCGCCTGGTCCCAAATCCGCCAATTGCCCGAGGGCGACCGTGCCCGGCTGGCCGAGGCCCATCCGTTGCATTGGCCCGGGATCGCGCAGCGGCTTCAATCCAGCGACGGCACCGTGCGCTACCTGCTCCGCCTCGAGGATGGCGCCGAGATCGAGGCCGTCTACCTGCCCGATGAAGAATTTGACGGCGAGGGCCGCCGTCTCCGCCGTCGGACCACGTTCTGCATCTCTTCCCAGGCCGGCTGCGCCGTCAACTGCCAATTCTGCCTGACCGCCACCCTGGGCCTCATGCGCAGCCTCACCGCGGCAGAAATCGTGGCCCAGGCACTGTTGCTGCTTCGCGAGCACGATCTCCGCCCCGGCAAGGGTCTCGACCGCGTCAATTTGGTGTTCATGGGCATGGGCGAACCCTTCTTGAACTACGACAACGTGATCCGTGCCATCCGCGTGCTGACCCAGGCCGAAGGCGCCGCCATCGCCCCGCGCCGCATCACCGTCTCAACCTCGGGCATTGTCGACAAGATCCGCCGGTGGGGCAGCGAGGGGTTTCCGCGTGGCCGTCCCCGCCTTGCCATCTCCCTCAATGCCTCCACCGATGACCAGCGCCAAGCCCTGATGCCCCTGCACCGCCCCCAAGGCGGGCTCGCGGCCCTGCTGCAAGCGGTGCGCGATCTGCCGCTCGCGCCCCGCGAATACGTCACCTTCGAATACGTGCTTCTGGCCGGCGTGAACGACAGCGACGCCGATGCCCGGCGCGTGCACGATCTGCTCGAAGGCCTCCCTTCGAAGCTGAACCTCATCCCCTGGAACCCCGGGCCCGGGCTGGGATACTCCGCCCCCGCGCCCGAACGCGTCCTGGCGTTTCAGCGCATCCTGGTGCAGGCCGGCCTTCCAACCTATGTTCGCCGCCCCCGCGGCCGCGACATCTACGCCGCTTGCGGCCAGTTGGCGAACCGCTCGACCGGGCTGGGGCCGCGCGCTCCCAGCCCGGTCGAGCGTTAAGCCGGTCGCGCGTGGCGCAGCCACCCGGTGCCCCGCGCCCATCAAGGTTGGCGGTTACCTAGGCCGCACGTCGCCGTTCACCACCAGTCCCCGGCTGCCGTCCTCGCGCCGCACTCGCAAGAACCCCAGCTCGTCCAGCCCTTCCGTTCGCGCCTTGCACGGCGCTGCAGTCGAGCCGCCAACCACCACCGCGCCGTCGCGCACCAACGGGCAGCGAGCCTCGAATTCCTCCAGCATCGCGCGGTCGTTGCCTGCGGCCCAGGCGCGATAGCGCCGCTCCAGGTGCTCCAGCGCTGCGGCCAGCACGCCGTCCCGCCCCACGGGTCCGCGGCAATGCAGGTCCAGCGCGGTGGCCACCCCCGCCAGTTTCGGCGGAACGGCGTTCGCGCGCAGATTGATGCCGAACCCCAGCACCGCGGCCTCGCCCGCGCTCTCAAGCAGAATGCCGCAGAACTTGCGTCCGCCCAGCAGCAAGTCGTTCGGCCAGCGCAGCGCCGGCTCGAGGCCCGTGGCCGCCGCAACTCCGTCGGCAATCGCCAGCCCGCTCGCTAGCGTCAGCGTCAGCAGCGCTGCCGCCGGGCGCGCCGGTCGCAGCACGACGCTGGCGTAAATGCCCGCATCGGGCACCGATGCCCACCCATGCCCGTGCCGCCCCCGCCCCTGGGTCTGCGCGCATGCCAAATAGAGCGACCCCTCGGGGGCGCCGGCTGCAGCCCCCTCGAGCGCCGCCGCCTGGGTGGAAGGCAGCGTGCTGAATTCGTGGCGGGGAGTGCCGAATCCCACGGCCGCTCAGGAAACCGCCGCCACGCCGACCGGAATAATGCGCATGGACAGATCCACCGCCGGTGCCGAGTGCGTCAGCGCCCCCACGCTGATGAAGTTCGGCTTCGCCGCCGCGTAGGCGCGGACCGTGGCCAAGCGCACGCCGCCCGAGACTTCAATCTGCGCCCGCCCCGCCACCGTCGCGACCGCCGCGGTCACCTGCTCCGGCGTCATGTTGTCCAGCAGAACCCGCTCCGCCCCTCCCGCCAGCGCGGCATCCAGCTCCGCCGCGCTGCGGACTTCGACCTCGATGCTCTGCCCTGGCCGACGCCGGTCCCGGGCCCGCTGCAACGCTGTGGCCAAGCCCCCCGCCAGCCGAATGTGGTTGTTCTTGATCAAGATCGCGTCCGACAGATCGCTGCGGTGGTTGTGCCCGCCGCCGCAGGTCACCGCGTACTTGTCCAGCACCCGCATCCCGGGTGCCGTTTTCCGCGTGTCCAGTATGCGGACCGGAAGGTCCTTCACCGCCTCCACGAACTGCCGCGTCAGCGTGGCGATGCCCGAAAGTCGCTGCAGCAGATTGAGCGTCACCCGCTCGCACGAAAGCAGCGGCCAGGCCGGCCCCCGCAGCACGGCGATCGTCTGCCCCGGCTGCAGCCTGACGCCGTCGAAGATCTCCGCCCGGCTGGTCACCACCACCGGCGGCAGCGGCTCGCTGCGGCCCGCCTTCAGACGCAAGCTGGTATAGATGTCGAAGACGCGCGGAATCGCCCCGAGACCGGATAGGACGCACGCCTGCTTGGCGATGATCTCCGCCTGTGAAACCTGGCGCGCGTCCACCGTGTATTGGGTGGTGGTATCCCCCAGGACATGATCCTCGATCAAGGCGCGCTCGATCAGCGAGTTGATTCGAGGGGCGTTCCAGTCCATAAACGAGGTGGTTGCCGGGCAGGGACTCGAACCCCGATAGGCAGATCCAGAATCTGCTGTCCTACCATTGAACGACCCGGCAATCGGGCGACAACCGAAATTATAGCAGTGGGCCCGCTCCAGGATGCCTACGCCGCGCGCTTGCCCCAGCGGTAGCGGCGCTTTCCGCAGCGTCGGCAAGAATAGGGCCACAACAGCAACGTCGCCGCCATCCGATCCGGGATGGTCTGCCGCTTCCGCCGATCCAAGTCCGTGCCGCAGCGCCAGCAATGCTTGGTGGAGCGCAGCACATGCCGCCGCCCGCATTGCTGGCACTCATACGCCGCCACGTGGCGAGCCAGCCGCTCCCGCAGCGTGCGCTTGGTGCGCTGAAGCGTGGCGGCGTTGCAGGTCGGGCAAGCAGGCATCGTTTCAACAGGGGGGAATGGCGCAGACAGTTACTTTCTTCCGTCCAGTGTAAACCAACTCTCCAGCAACTTGCGAATTTCTTCCGGCGACTCGGTGTCGAAATGAAACGCCGGTCCGAAGCGCACGCTCGCCGGCCCCGGATGCGGCCGGCGCTGCTTGTCCGCCAGCACCTCATGCAAACCTTCAATGCGGATCGGCACCACTGGCAGCCCCAGCGAAGCCACAAACACGCCGATGCCCGGCCGGAACGAATGCAACCGGCCGTCGGGAGTTCGCGCCCCTTCGGGAAAAATCAGCGGGCAGAATCCCGCGTCCGCCAGCCGCCCGGTGTGCCGCAGCGACGCCGCCACGGCGCCCTGCGGCGTGAGCAGGTACCCGTTGAAAATGAGTTGCGCCCAGCGCAGCCGCCAGCGGTCGCGCCGCCGCCGCCAACCCGTGGCGCGCGGGTCGAATGCGCCCAGGAACGGCTCAATTCCCATCGCCGGTGCCAGCCAGGGACGCCACCTGCGCGGCAGCCCGCGCAGGATCAGCGGCACGTCCAGCAGGCTCTGGTGGTTGGCGATGAACATCACCGGGCGCTGGAGCCCCTCGAGCCGCTCCCGCCCCTCGACCGTGACCCGCGTCACCGCCGTCCGCAGCACCGGCAGCACCAGCCCGCTATAGGCGAGGGAGCGAAAGCGCCGCAAGCTCGGGCGCAGCGGCCAGCCCCGCTCATCCGCCGGGATCGGAACCGGTGCCGCCCGCGTTCCCGCGCCCGCCGCTGCGGCCGCCGGCGTCGGCCCCGGCAACGCGTGCTGCAGCACCAGCGCGTCCACGTCGGTCACGGTCTGCGCCGTGGCCACGCGGCTCTCGTCCGCTCCCGCCGCCGCATGCGCGTCAATCCAGCTCCACAGCTCGACCCGGTCCAGCGAACTCAAGCCCAGGTCCATGTCCAAGCGCGCCTCCGGCTGCATCCGGCTCGCCGCGATCCCCCAGCGCTGCTGCACGAATCGTCTCCAGTCGCGGTTCTCGCCCGGGCTCGCCGGCGCGCCCGCGCTGGCCTCGCCCTGGTTCACCCAGCGCGCGATGGCCGTGCGCTGCAGCTTGTGCGTGGACGAGGTGCGCGGCAGTTGCGCTTGCGGCCACACCGAGCCGCCCCGAATCCGTTGGTGCGCCTCCAGCCGCGCGTTGGCGCCGGCGATCGCCGCGTCGAGCGCCTCCGGCCCCGCGCCCTCGCGCAGCACCAGCACGGCATGCACTTTGCCCGCTCCCCCGCGCTGATCCTCCACCACCGCCGCCTCGGCCACCTCCGGCTGCCGCGCCAGCGCCTGCTCGACATCGTCGGGGTAGACGTTCAGGCCGTCCGGGGTGACGATCACTTCTTTCTTCCGCCCCAGGAACACCAGCATCTTGTCGGCGTCCAGCCGCCCCAGATCGCCGGTGTGCAGCCAGCCCTCCGCAAACGTCTTCTGCGTGGCCTCGGCGTTGCGGAAGTAGCCCGGAGAGACGTTGCCGCCCCGCACCAGAATCTCGCCGTCGGGCGCGATCTTCACCTCCACGCCGTCCAGCGTCTGCCCCACCGAGCCCCGCCGCAGCTTGAAGGGATGCGAAATCGCAATCGCCGGCGCCGTCTCCGTCAGTCCGTAGCCCTGCACCACGGCGTACCCCAGGGCGTGCCAGAATTCCTCGATCTCGCTCGCCAGCGCCGCGCCGCCGACGATGTACGCCCACATCTTCCAGCCCAGCTTGCGGTGCAGCTTCCGCCAGCGCCAGAACCGCCAGAGCACGCCGTGGCCGCGGCTGGCCGCCGGCGCCTCGGCCAGCCCGATGCCCGCCTCCGCCTCCGCCCATTGGCTGAACACCCGCAGCTGCTGCGGCACCGCCACCATCGCCGACGCCCGGTGCCGGCGGATGATCCGCGCCCACTCCGCCGGCGCTCGCGACTCCGGGTAGATCACCGTGCTGTCCACCAGCGGCGGTATCAGCAGACCCATGATCTGGCCGAACAAGTGGCTGAGCGGAATCAAATGCAAGAACCCCAGCGGCAGCAAGAATCGCATCCGTGGCTTGTACTTCGCCACTTCGCGCGCGATCGGGCGCAGGTTCGCCAGCACGTTGCCGTGCGTGATCATCACGCCTTTGGGCTCCGCCGTCGCCCCCGAGGTGAAAACGATCTCCAGCAGCGCCTCCGGACCCGGCGCCTGCGCCGGCGCCGGCGGCACCGCCCCCGGCGCCAGGGCCAGGATCTCCGCGAAGCTCAGCCGCGGAGCCTCGAGTTCCGCCGCTTGCGCGTGGTCGCTGCACACCAGCACGGCTTCCGTGTGCCGCCGCACCCGCGCCGCAAAGTCCGGGCTCGAGGCCGCGTCCAGCGGCACCAGCACCGCTCCCGCCAGCACGCATCCGTGGAATGCGATCGCCCAGGCCGCGCCGTTCGCCCCCCAGATCAGCACCCGATCCCCGGCCTGCACGCCGCGCCGCCCCAGTTCCTGCGCGAAGCCCTCGGCCCGGGCGATCAGGTTCGCGTAGGTATAGCTCTGGCTGCGATATAAATGCTGCTCGACCAGCGCCGTCCGGCGCCCCAGCCCGGCGAGGGCGCGCACATAACCCGGCAAATTGCTGAGCGTGGCGACGTCGTGCGGCATGCGAGAGCGGCGCCGCGGGAACTGAAGCGGAGTCTCGCCTCCAGTCTACCTAAACCCGGCTGGGCTCCGGCATCCGCGCCGCGCCGCAACCCGCATCGGCTGCAATCTCGGTGGGGTACTTGCCGGTGTAGCAGGCCCGGCAGAAGGTGTCGCTGCGGTTCTCCACCGCCTGGTCCAGCCCCGCCAGCGACAAGTACGCCAGCGAGTCCGCCCCGATCGAATTCCGGATCTGCTCGATGCTCTGGTTGGCGGCGATCAGCTCCGCCTTCGACGGCGTATCCACCCCGTAGTAGCAGGGCGACACCGTCGGCGGGCACGAAACCCGCACGTGCACCTCGCGCGCGCCCGCGTCCCGGATCATGTGCACAATCTTGCGGCTGGTCGTCCCCCGCACGATCGAATCGTCCACTAGCACCACCCGCTGCCCTTCGAGCAGGCTCCGCACCGGGTTGAGCTTCAGCTTCACCCCGAAATCCCGGATCTGCTGCGACGGCTCGATGAACGTCCGCCCCACGTAGTGGCTGCGGATCAGCCCGAACCGGAACGGGATGCCCGATTCGGCCGAATACCCCAGCGCCGCGGCCACGCCCGAATCGGGTACCGGCACCACCAAGTCGGCCGGCGCCGGCGCCTCCCGGGCCAGTATCCGGCCCATAGCCTCGCGGCTCTGCTGCACGCTGCGCCCGAACACCAGGCTGTCGGGGCGCGCGAAATAGACGTGCTCGAAAATGCATTGCCGACTGGGGCGCGCGCCTGCGAAGCTGCGGCTTTCGATCACCGGGGCGGTTCCATTGCCGCTGATTCTCGTCCAGGTTCCCGGAGCCACGTCGCGCTCGTAGCGCGCGCCGATCAGGTCAAAGGCGCAGGTCTCGCTGGCGAAGACCACGGTGCCGTTCCCGAGCCGTCCCTGCGCCAGCGGCCGGAAACCCCACGGATCGCGGATGGCATAGAGGCTGTCCGGCGTGAGCAGCAGCAGGGAATAGGCCCCCTCCACCTGCGCCAGCGCTTCGGCCAAGGCCTCGTCGAAGCGCGCCGCCCGCGACTGCGCCAGCAGATGCAGGATGACCTCGGTGTCGCTGGTGGTCTGGAAAATCGAGCCATGCGCCTCGAGGTGGTCGCGGATCGGAGCTGCATTCACCAGGTTGCCGTTGTGCGCAATCGCCAGTTGCCCTTTGTTGCACTCCACGATCAGCGGCTGGGCGTTGTTGATCCCGCTGTCGCCGCAGGTGGAATAGCGCGTGTGCCCGATCGCCACCCGCCCCGGCAGCCGTCGCAGCGCCGCCGGCGTGAAAATATCCGCCACCTGCCCCATCGCCCGCTTGGTATGGATGGCCTGCCCGGGACCGCGCGCGTCGCTGGCCGCAATCCCCGCCGACTCCTGTCCGCGGTGCTGCAGCGCATACAGGCCCAGGTAAGCCAGATTCGCCGCCTCGGCATTGCCCCACACGCCGGCGATCCCGCACTCCTCCCGCAGCTTGTCCCACGGCACGGCGATGCCGCTCATAGGAGCACCGCCTCGGCGGAGAGTGCCTGTTCCAGCGCGCCGCGCCAACTCTGCTCCATGGTGTTGAGCGGAATCGAAATCTCGGCCCCGCTCGTCCCTGCGATCTGCAGGCGGTCGCCGCCGGTCGTGCCCAATTCCGCTGCTGCGACGCCGCGGTCCTGCGCCAGCGCCATCAGCTCCCCCGCATGGGTGCTCGAGCACGCGACCAGCACCCGCCCCGTGCCTTCGTGAAACAGCGTGTTCGAGTCCGCGCCCCCGGGCAGCCGCACGCTGGCCCCGCAGGCGGGCCGTTCGCCGCGTTCGACCGTGTTGGCCATGCAACACTCCGCCAACGCCACCGCCAAGCCTCCGGTCGAGACCTGATGCGCCGACTCCAGCCATCCGCGCTCGTGCGCCGCCAGCAGCAACCCGTGCAGTTTGCGTTCCCGCTCCAGATCGAGGGCTGGCGGCACGCCCCAAACTTGCCCCAGAATCACCGCCGCATACTCCGACGAGCCCAGCTCGTTCATTGGCGCCGCCGCCGCCGAGCCGAGCAGCAGGATCGTCCGGCCGGCGCCGGGAAAGCGCAGCCGCAGCGGCTCCCGGCCTGGGCCCAGGTCCAGCTTCCCGACCACGCCCACCACCGGAGTTGGATCGATGCCTTCGCCCAAGGTCTCATTGTAGAGGCTGACGTTGCCGCCCGTGACCGGCGTGCCCAACGCGCGGCACGCCTCGCCCATGCCGGCGATCGCCTCCGCCAGTTGCCACATGACCTCCGGTTTTTCCGGATTCCCGAAGTTCAGGCAATTCGTCACCGCCATGGGCCGCGCCCCCGCGCACGCCACCTTGCGCGCCGCCTCGGCCACCGCCAAGCGCGCCCCCGCGCGCGGATCAAGTTGGCACCAGCGCCCATTGCCGTCCAGCGCCATCGCCAGCCCGTAGCGGGTCCCCTTGATGCGGATCACCCCCGCGTCGCTCCCCGGCCCGGCCAGCGTGTTGGTCCGCACCATGGTGTCGTACTGCTCCCAAATCCAGGCCTTGGAGCAAATGTTGGGCGAGGCCAGCAGCGCCAGCAGATCGCGGGCCAGGTCGCGGTCGGGCTTCGGCAGCCACTCCGATTGCGCCTCGAGCGGATGCCGCCGCGCCGCCGGTTTCCGCGGCCGGTCATACTTCGGCGCTTCGTCGGTGAGCGCGGAGTTGGGTATCTCCGCCACCACCGCGCCGCGGTGCCGCACCCGCAGCACGCCATCCCCCGTGACCTCGCCGACGGTCACCGCATCGAGGCCCCACTTGGCGAAGACCGAGGCGATTTCTGTCTCCCGGCCGCGCTCAGCCACCAGCAGCATCAGCTCCTGGCTCTCGCTCAGCATCATCTCGTCGGCCGTCATGCGGCTCTCGCGCTGCGGCACCCGGTCCAGGTCCAAGTCAATCCCGGTGCCCGCGCGCGCCCCCATCTCGCAGCTCGAGCTGGTGAGTCCCGCCGCGCCCATGTCCTGGATGCCCACGATCGCCCCGGTGGCCATCGCCTCGAGACAGGCTTCCAGCAGCAGCTTCTCCAGGAAGGGATCGCCCACCTGCACGTTCGGCCGCTTGGCGGCGCTGCCTTCGGAGAACTCCTCGCTCGCCATGGTCGCCCCGTGGATGCCGTCGCGCCCGGTCTTGGCGCCGACATACAGCACCGGATTCCCCACCCCGCTCGCCTTGCCGAAGAACAGTTGATCCTCGCGGGCGATGCCCAGCGCAAACGCATTGACCAAGGGGTTGGCCGAATAGCAGCGCGCGAACATGGTCTCGCCGCCGAGGTTCGCGACGCCGAAGCAGTTGCCGTAGTGGGCAATGCCCGAGACCACGCCGGTCAAGATGGTTTGATTGTGTGCGCTCTCGGCGGAGCCCGCGAGCGGCCCGAAGCGCAGCGCATCCATGATCGCCACCGGCCGCGCCCCCATGGTGAAGACATCGCGCAAAATGCCGCCCACCCCGGTCGCCGCGCCCTGGAACGGCTCGATGAAGCTGGGATGGTTGTGCGATTCGATCTTGAATGCGCACGCCCAGCCGTCGCCGATGCGGATGACCCCAGCATTCTCTCCCGGCCCCTGCAGCACATCCGGCCCCTGGGTGGGCAGCGTCTTCAAATGAATGCGGCTGCTCTTATACGAGCAGTGCTCGCTCCACATCACCGCGAAGATGCCAACTTCGGTCGGATTGGGCTCGCGCCCCAGCAAGCCGCGGATCTTCTCGTACTCGGCCGGGGTCAGGCCGTGGAGGTTCAGGCTGTTGGCGCTTTGCATGTCAGCAACGATTCAAACAGCCGCAGTCCCTGGCGCGAGCCCAAGCCCGCGCCGCTGGCCCGCTCCGGGTGCGGCATCAAGCCCACCACGTTGCGACCTTCATTGCAAATGCCCGCGATTCCTTCCATCGAGCCGTTGGGGTTGGCTTCCGCCGTGGCCTCGCCGGCGGCGTTCACGTAGCGGAAGACAATCTGCTGCCGCTGCCGCATGCGCTCGAGCACCTCGGGAGCAGCGAAATAGTTTCCTTCGCCGTGCGCCACCGGCATCTCGAGCACTTCGCCCGCGCCGCAGGCGCTGGTGAACGGAGTCGAGACCGTCTCGACCCGCAGATGGATTTGCTTGCAGACGAAATGCAGGCCCTCGTTGCGCAGCAGCGCGCCCGGCAGCAAGCCCGCCTCGCACAGGATCTGGAAGCCGTTGCAGATGCCCAGCACCGGATGTCCGCCCAAGGCGAACCGCCGCACCGATTCCATGATCGGCGAAAAACGCGCGATCGCGCCGGTGCGCAGGTAATCGCCGAAGCTGAAGCCTCCGGGCACGATCAGCGCATCGCAGCCGCCCAAGTCGCGCGACTCGCGCCACAACGGCACCGCCGCCTCTCCGCCGGCCTCGAGCGACGACCTCGAAGCCACATCGAGCGCGTCGTGGTCGCAGTTGCTGCCAGGAAACACCACCACGCCGATTTTCATGGAAGTCTCGGGGACAAGCTCAATTTTACTACGGCGGCCAAGGCCTCTTCGGCCGCGCGCCGGCCGCTCCGCAACCCTCCCTGCACGGTGGCGTGGTGGCCGCTGGAATCAGTCGCCTCGCCCGCGAAAAACAGCGTTCCGGCCAGCGGCTCGGCCAAGGCCGCGAACGCCCCCGCTCCGCCCACCGCGGCATAGCTGTAGGCCCCGCACGCATGCGGATCCGTTTGCCAGTCATGGCTGTGCCCCTCGACCAAGTTATTGCGCAGCCGCTCCGGCTCAATGCCCAGACGCTCCGCCAGATCGTTCAACCCCCGTTCCCGCAGCCGTTCCATCGGCCACCCCGCCAGCGCCCAGGCGTGGCGCCCGGCGGCCCAGCCGGTGATCTGCGCCGCGCCGCCGCCCTCGCTCGCCCACCAGGTCGGGAAATGGCCGGATGCTTCGGCGTGGCCGAACAGGAATCCCAGCGCGTCCATGGCGGCACCTTCGCTGTCGCGCAGCTCGCGCCAAATCGGCACCCGCAGCCGCAGCGTAATGCGCAGCGCCCCGCCCGTCACCAGCCCCCCGATGGCGGCGCGCTTGGCTTCGAGCGGCGGATCGAACTGCACCGCCCCGGCTTGCAGCAGCGCCAGTGGCAGCGTGAGGATGGCGCAGCGCGCCTCGACCCGCGCACCCCGAGCTTCGATCACCACCGAGCCCGGCCGCCACGCAATCCGTTCCACCGCCGCGCCCAGCCGAATGCCCGTGGCTCCATCACCCGCCAGCTCTTCCACCATCGTTCCGTATCCGCTGCGCGGGCGCCGCGGCCAGCCGCCGCCATCTTCTTCGGCCTCCTGTTCGCGAATGAGCGATCGCACGCTGATCCGCGCCGCATCGGCGGCCTCATACCCTTCGATGTAGGCGAGCGCGCCGTTTCGGGCTGCCTCGGGCAAGTCGCTGCAGCGCTCCGCCAGGAAGGTTGCGAAGGAAACGTCCGGTGCCGCCCGGGGCCGCTCGTGCATTCGCTCGAAAACGCGGTCGGCCCCGCCGGCGAACTCCCCCGCCCGCCGCAGCCCCCCGCCCACCGTGGTCCAGGCTTCGGTCTGGCGCGGGTCGGCCGCCATGCCCAGCCCTTTCAGCTCCGGCGGCCGGCCGTGGATGAACTCCGCTCCCAACTCGACCGCCAGCGGCCAGCCCGGCGGATGTTCGGTCCATATGCGCCCGCCCAGCCGGTTCCGGGCTTCGAGCAAGACCCCATCTTGCCCCGATTCCCGCAGGCGCTGCCGCGCGGCCAGCCCCGCCGCCCCGCCGCCCACGATCACGATCTCATGCCGAAGCGTGGCTGACATGGCGCGCCACCGCAGGCGGCAGATTCCATGCCACCGTCTGCGCCCGCGAGGGATGCTGCCGCAAAAAATGCTCCACCACCGTCCCCACCCCGCGCAGCCGCTGCCGCTCCTCCGCGTCGCGCACAAACGGATACTTCAGCGTCCGCAGGAACGGATATTCGAAGTACGACAGCGTCCCGCCCGGTTCCAGATGCGACATCAACAGGCTCAAGATCGCCCGCACCAGGGCAATCGGGAAGTTGTTCAACGGCAACCCCGAGACGATGAAGTCGTAGCGCGCGCCGGCGTCCATTTGCATGATGTCGCTCATGTGCAACTGGGCCTGGGCGCGCGCAGCCCGCAACTCCGCCTCCAGGAACGGCTGGAACACCGGGTTGATCTCGTACACGTCAAGCTGGTCGGCGGGCCCCAGCCGTTCCAGGATGGCGTGGGTGAACACGCCGGTTCCCGCCCCTACCTCCAGCACCCGCAGCGGTCGGCGGCCGGCAGCCTTCGCCAACGGTTGGGTGATGGCCCGCGCCAAACCTTGGCTGCTGGGAGCGATGGCGCCGGTGGCTTGGAAATGCTGCCGGAACTCGCGAAAAAAAAGCCGGTATCGCTGCCAATTGGACGAGTTCATGTCGCCTTCGCCCAGTATAACGACCGACCTCGCGGGTTTGGGCCGCCCCGAGGACCCGAAACATGTGCCATTTTCGCTTGTAACCGGTTGATTCTGCAGGGGCGCGGATGTCAAGGTGCCGGTCGTGGGCCGCGCGATCCGCAAGCGGCACCTTGGCGTGCTGGGACCGGTGAGTTTTTGCATGGAAGGTAGGATGCCGGTTCCAGGCACCGGCACCATAACCCTTGTGTTACCGATTGTGTCCGCGCTCTATCGTGCGCGATAGAGCGTGCGCCAACCACGGCTGGGAAGCACCGCTCCGACGATCGCCCCGATCGCAGCAAAGAACCCTGTCGACACCAGCCAACCCTTGGCGCGCGGCGTCGTGTCCCTGCACCCGGCAATGCTGTTGCCCATCGCGCCGCAATAGGCCAGCCCCACACCCGCGCCTGCCCCGGCACCGATCAGGGCGTTCCGACGGCGATGCCCCTGGGTTTGGGCGGCGAGGTCAAGAACCACGGTCCGGGCCAGGGTGCGGTCCGCGGTTCCGATCTGCAACGTGACCTCGTCGAGGTTGAAGCTCTGGAACGCGCCCCGTAGGCTGCTGCCATCGCTGAGGCGCACCCGCACCGCCTGGCCGGATGTCAAGGCCGATAGATTCGACCAATTCGACGTGCTCGATTGCGCCAGCAGGACGCCGCCCATAGTCAACGCGAGCAGCGTTACTCGCGTCAGCCTTGAAGGGAACATGCGGACATCATGGCACAGACTGGCCGCGCCGCGGCATCTATCCCTGGCATGGGTTCGGTGGACCTCATCCGGCTCGAAGCCAGGCCTCACCAGCTGATCGCATCCCACTCCCGCACCGCCATGGTGTGCGATCGCGATGGCCGCATCATCGGCGGCGATCATGGTCTCTTCATCCACGAAACCCGCATGCTTTCACGCTATTGCTGGCGCGTGAACCGCGACCTCTACACCGTCGAGGCCAGCAAGGTGCTGCAGAATTCGATCCTGGTCTACGGCATCGCCCGCCCCAAGCGGCTGAAAAAGGGCTACTCCGGTTCCGTGCGCGGCAAAGGCTCGGCCCGCGACGCCACCGAGGAGACCATCGAGCTCCGCCTCGCCACCGTCTTGACCGACGGCTTCCACCAGGATGTTGACCTCCGCAACTTCACCATCCAAGCGCAACCGCTCGAGGTGTCGCTCGATCTCGACGCTGATTTCGCCGGTCTGGACGAAGTGCTCGACAGCCGCCGTCAGCAGCATGGAAAGCTGGTTCGCTCGCTCCACCCCAAGCCATCGGAGGCCACCCTGTCCTGGGCCTATGCCGCCGAGCACCGCGGCAGGCGCCTGGCTCGGAGCGTCGCGTTGAGCTTCCGCGGTTTGCCGCCTTCGGCCCGCTGGAGCCGCCACGGCCTCAAATTCGCGGCGACGCTTCCGCCCGGCGGGCACCTTCACCTGTGTGTCGAGCTCGAAGCCCAAGTCGAGGAGCAGCAACTGCGCCCCTGTTCCGGCTGCCACGCGCTCGCCGTGCTCCCGCCGCGGCAGGCCGAATTCCTTGAGACTGCGGCCTCCATCCCCTCGTCGCCGCGCGCGCCGATCACGGTCGAGCGCGCCTTCGAGCGCGCCCGCCACGATTTGGCCGCGCTCCGCCTCTCCGATCTCGATCGCGGCGACGCCGCGCATCCGGCCTGGGTTCCGGCCGCCGGCGTGCCCAACTACATCGCCACCTTCGGCCGCGACATTCTCACCGCTGCCTGGCAATCGGCCATCCTCGGCCCTGGCATCATGCGCGGCGCGCTGCGGCTGCTGCGCGAGCTGCAAGGCGACCGCGATGTCGCCTGGCGCGATGAGGAACCCGGCAAGATGCTGCACGAGGCCCACACCGGGCCCCTCTCCGTGCTCGACTACCGCCCCCAGGGCCGTTACTACGGCTCGTTCAACACCTCGCCGTTTTACATCATCGTGCTCTCGGAGTTCTACCATTGGACCGGCGACCGCGACGCCACCCTTGAGCACCTGCCCGCCGCCCGCGCCGCGCTCGCCTGGATGGACCGCTACGGCCATCCCGCCCACAAGCACTTCTTCGCCTTCCGCACCCGCTCCTCGCAAGGCGTGAAGAACCAGGGCTGGAAGGACTCGGGCGACGCGCTCATCTATCCCGACGGCGCGATCGTTCCCGACCCCATCGCCACCTGCGAGATCCAGGGCTACGCTTACGAAGCCAAGCTGCGCATGGCCGAATTGCTTTGGCTGGGCGGCGAGCGTGCGACTGCCGCCAAGGTGCTGTGGCAGGCCCACGAATTGAAGAAACGCTTCAATGACGTCTTTTGGATGAAGGACCTCGACTACTTCGCCATGGCCCTCGACCGCCGCGGCCACCAGGTCCGCTCCGTGGGCTCCGACCCCGGCGACGCGCTCGCCACCGGCATTGTTGCCCCCGAGCGCGTTCCGGCGACGGTGGGCCGTTTGTTCGCCTCCGACCTGTTCTCCGGCTGGGGCATCCGCACGCTCTCGGCCGAGCACGTCGCCTTCAACCCTTACAGCTACCACCGCGGCTCGGTCTGGCCCGCGGAGAACGCCGCCATTGGCGTCGGCCTTCGCCGCTACGGCTTCACCAGCCATCTCGCCGAGCTTTTCCATGCCCAGATGCAGGTGGCCGAACGCTTTCAGTTCGTCCGTCAGCCCGAGGTGATCTGCGGCCATGCCAAAGAGGCCGCCCAGCCGTTTCCGCCGGTGTACCCGAAATCCTGCTCGCCGCAGGCGTGGTCGGCGGGCGCGCCGCTCATCTTCATGCAGATGCTGCTCGGGCTCTACCCCTACGCCCCCGCCCACACCCTCTTCGTGGACCCGCAGTTGCCTGTCTGGCTTCCCGAGCTGCGCCTCCAGGGTGTTCGTGTCGGCGACGCCGTGGCCGACCTCGAATTCCGCCGCGATTCCAGCGGTGCTAGCCAGGTCACCGCCACGCGCGTCCGTGGCACGCTGCACCTCGTGAAGCAGCCTTCGCCTTGGTCGGTCTTCGCCCGCCCCTCCGAACGCCTGGAAGACCTGATCGAATCGTTGGCGCCCGGCCGCGCCGCTTGAGCCTGGTCAATACACGTCGAGATCGTGCGCGGAAACGACGGCGCCGGCGTAATGCGCCCGCACCGCGGCCAGCAGTTGGGCCTCGGTGCCGCCTTCGAACATCTGGTGGTAGAGCACGAGCAACTTGGGGTGCGCGGCAGTGGCCACGTCCCCCAGCGCGGCGGCCGAGGTATGAAAGGCCGCCATGTACTGCGCCCAAGCGGGGTTGTTGCGCACCGGCAAATAGGCCTCGTGAAAAAGCAGGTCGCAGCCGTCGCACGCCTGCGCAATCGTCGCCGCGGCCGCGGGCGAGGTGTCGCCCGAGAACACGATGCGGCGGTGGGCGGTCTGGAAGATGTACCCCAGGGCTTCGTCCCAGGAGCCGTGGCGCACCGCGAAGGCGGTGACGGTGACGTTGGCGTCGTGATAGATTTCGCCGGGCTGCACTTCGTGCACGTCGATGGCGTAGCCGCTGGGGTTGGCGTGCTCCAGGCCCTGGGTGCGCACCTCGATGTCCTTCGCCCACGCCCGCTCGATGTTGGCGGCCATGGCGCGCAGCCCGGCCGGCCCATAGGCCTCGATCGCATCCTTGCGGCCGAGCACCCAGGGGGTGAAGATCAAATCCGGCAGCCCCAGGGTGTGGTCGCTGTGCAGATGGGTCACGAACAGATGGGTCAGGGCCGTCGGCTTGAGCGCCGGCTCGCCGTTCTTGGCGGCCGCCGCCGCCCGCCGCACCACCCCCGGCCCGGCGTCCACCAGGTAGGCGGTGTCGCGCACCACCACCGCCACCGCCGGCCCGGAGCGGTCCGGATCGGCGTTGGGGGTTCCGCTGCCCAGCACCACCACCCGCGTCTGCGCCGCCAGCCCTGAAGCCAGCAGCAGCAGCGCAAAAATTACCAGCCGCGTGGCTCGGACCAGCATGCCCCGGATTGTAGCGCACCAGCAAGAAATGCCCGACCGGTCGGGGCAGCGGAATCGCGTCAAGCTGGGACCGCGGGCGTCCCGCCCGCCCTCGCCAACCGGAACGCGCCCGAGGCCGAGATGCGGGCGCGCCAAGCAGTAGGCAGCGAATGCCCGGAGCGCGTGCGCACATGCGTGAAAAGCCCGAGGCCGAAGCTCGAGCGTAGCTTGCGCGCCTCCGCCGCGCTCCGCCGTATAATGACCATCTAGATGACCAAGAGACTTACGCGGTCGCGGAAGCGACGGCGCGCCTCAGCTCCATCCTGCAGGCGGTCGAGCGCGGCGGAGAGGTCGTGATCACCCGTCGCGGTATCCCGGTGGCATCGGTCAGCGCCGTTGACGGCCCCAAGGCGCCGATTGATTTCGGCCAAGCCGACGCGCTGCGGGCGCAGCAGAAGCCCGCGCTCCGGCCGTCCGCGCAATGGCTGCGCGAGATGCGCGACCAAGCGCGGTATTGATGCTCGGGATCCGGAGCCGCGATGACTTTCCTTCAGGCAGGGCTAGCGGCAATAGCGATTTCGCTGATGCATGCGGGCGGCGCGGCTGCGCCGTCTCCGCCGTGCCATGTCCAGGTCGCGGCCAACCTAGTGCTCAAGCAGGGTGGCCCGCCGCCCTCTGTCGAAATGCCCCCGATCACGCTGGACCCCCGCGACGGGACCATCGTGGCCGTGAAAAACGCTCCGCCCCGGCGCGTCCTGCTGCTGGTGGATGCCAGCGGCAGCATGCGCCAAGGCAACGCTTGGCGGGCTGCGGCGGCGCACGCCCGCGAACTGGTTGAGTCCCTTCCGGCGCCGGTCCAGCTTGGCGTGGCTCGCGTCACGGATGAGGTGAGATTGATCGGCGGCTATCGCGCGCCGCCCAGCGGTTACGCGGCGGCGCTGACCGATCTTTTCGCACAGCTCAATCCCAAGGGTGGCACCGCGCTGTACGACGCCATCGTGGCGGCGCTCGGTCGTGGCGGCGCGCTTCGGGCAGGGGATGCCATTGTCGCCGATTCCGACGGCGGCGATGACGCCAGTCGCGCCAGCAGCGACGCCGCTCGGGATGCGATGCAGCAGGCCGGGGTGAGATTCTTCTTGCTGGTTCCGAACCGGTCCGAACCCCGCAGCAATTTCCGCTCCTCGCGCAGCTTTGCCGAGGCCTCCGGAGGCGCGGTCGAGCCCGACGGTGCCCAACTCGGCCAGTTGCTCGCCAACCAGCTCGAAATCTCGATCGAGATTTC
>Ga0134126_10000170_pt1 | contig 84919 bp, 72 predicted proteins | sample KB31752_FD_96881 | JGI IMG/M metagenome (GOLD analysis project Ga0134126, IMG submission 96881) | Terrestrial soil microbial communities with excess Nitrogen fertilizer from Kellogg Biological Station, Michigan, USA - KB3-175-2 | ecosystem: Environmental > Terrestrial > Soil > Unclassified ...
GGCCATCTGCGGGAGTTGGTCTGCGGGCAACCTGGCGCTGCTGTCGAAACGCATCAGGCGGCTGTTCGCGGTACGGAACATATCGCGCCGCGCACGGAACACAAATTCCGCGCGCAGGAAGCCGCGGAGGGAACGTCCTGGCTCGGCTGCTATTCTTCATTCCCATGCGTCTAACCATATCGCTCGTACCCGCCGTCCTCCTATTCACTGCAACGTTGTTATCCGCTCCGGTCCATGCTGCCGGCAGGGCTTACATCTCAAACGAGGACGGCGAAACTGTGACGGTCCTCGACACCGGCAAAGGTGACGTGATTGCGACCGTACCGGTCGGGAAGCGCCCGCGGGGTCTGAAGCTCAACCGTGATGGATCGGTGCTCTACGTGGCTGTCAGCGGTCTGCCCAAGTGCCCGCCGTCGGTACCGGATGAGGAGTGCGCCAAACTCAAACGCGACCTGAATGCCGACGGCATTGCCACCATCGATACGGCTACGCTGAAGGTGACGGGTCTGTTGAAATCTGGCTCCGATCCCGAGCAGTTCGATCTGAGTCGCGATGGCAAACGGCTGTTCATCTCCAACGAGGACTCGGCTCAGACTTCCGTGCTCGACACCACCACGGGCGCCATTGTGGCGACCATTCCGATCGGACACGAACCCGAGGGAGTGCGTGTTTCACCCAACGGCAAGTGGGTGGTGGTGACCAGCGAAACCGATAGCACCATTTCGATCGTCGACACCGGCTCGCTCAAAGTATTGAAAACGGTCGCCGTTGGTCAACGGCCGCGCGATCTCGCCTTTACCCCCGACAGCGCGGTCGCTTATGTTTCCGGAGAAGGGGATGCATCGCTGTCGCGTGTGCCCATTCCGGATGGGACTCCGGTCAAGCGTGTCTTACAGCTCGACAAACAGGCGCGCCCGATGGGTGTTGTGTTCGATTCGTCGAAACGGCGCATCTACATGAGTACCGGCCGTGGTGGCACCGTCGCTGTGGTGCAGCAGGACGGTGGCGGCGAGAAGTTGCTCAAGGAGATTCCGGTCGGCGCGCGGCCCTGGGGATTGGCGCTCAGCCGCGATGGCCGCCGACTCTACACGGCCAATGGTCCGTCCAACGATGTCACGATCGTTGACACCTCCAGCTTGAGCGTGCTGAAAAAAGTACCGGTGGGCAAAGGTCCGTGGGGGATCGTGCTCAGCCCTTGATCTTGAGTCCGCAGGCGCGATACGCCGCCGCCTCCAGGCTGTGGTAGAGCTTGGCGCGCTCCTTCGCACGCTGCGGATCACGGAACTCACCGCCGCCTTCGCCAGGCAGCGTCGCATAGCGCGCGAACGTGCTCGCCTCGACGAAGTCATCGTACGTCAAATGCTCCGCCATCTGATCGATGGCGCAAGAGCACTTGTACAGATCCGACAAGTTGCCGCCGTTCTTCGCAATGCACTCCTGTACGTACTCGACCCTCGCGCTGGTCGGGTAGTCATTCTTGGGAGCATCCGCGCGCGCTGGCAACACGCACCAACAGAGCGCTGCTGCAGCGAGTGTCGCAGCGCGAATTCCGGATCGATCGGCTAGTGGGACCATAACGTTCCATCCGTGACACACTACAGTTTCAGACTGCGAACGATCCTACGCCGGTGTACCTCATTCCTACAACGTTTGTGGTTGCAGGTCGGTTACGGCGGGTGTATTGATAGCCCCGCTGAGTCACAGCGTGCCAGACGTGCAATGCCCGTCATGTCCGGCCAGGGAGGGGCTGCCCTTTGCGACAACTTGTTGCAACATGGAGAGCGCGGGAAGCGAGCGTATTTCCGAGAATCAAGAAGCTGGAGGAGATATGAGCCACGAGTACCGATCATTCGTAATGAGGGGAGCCGTACTTGCCGCTGCAGCGGTGATATCGACCTCCGCCCTGGCAGATCCCGACCTCGATGCACGGATGGCTGATCCTGCCAACTGGGCCTCCCAGGCCGGCGATAATGCCAACCACCGTCACAGTCAGTTGAAACAGATCACCGATAGTAACGTCGGCAAACTGCAGGTTGCCTGGACGATGTCCACCGGCGTGTTGCGCGGCCACGAGGGGTCGCCGCTGGTCATCGGCGACACCATGTACATACACACGCCGTTTCCAAACAACGTGTATGCAGTCAACTTGAAGGATCAGACCTATCGTTGGAAGTATGAGCCGAAGCAGGATGCCGATGTAGTGCCGGTGATGTGTTGCGATACCGTCAATCGCGGTCTCGCGTACGGCGACGGCAAGATCTTCCTGCAACAGGCGGATACCACCCTGGTGGCGCTCGACGCCAAGACCGGCAAGGTCGTATGGACCGAGAAGAACGGTAATCCGAAGATCGGCGAAACCAACACCAATGCGCCGCATGTCTTCAAGGATAAGGTGCTGACCGGGATCTCCGGCGGCGAGTTCGGCGTCCGCGGCCGCATCATCGCCTATGACATCAAGACGGGCAGGCGCGTATGGACCGGCTGGAGCACGGGCCCCGACAGCGAGATGCTGATTGATCCGGCGAAAACCATGACCTGGACCAACGGAAAAATGGCCCCGGTCGGCAAGGACTCCTCGTTGAAGACCTGGAAGGGCGACCAGTGGAAGCTGGGCGGCGGCACCACCTGGGGTTGGTATGCGTATGATCCGAAGTTGAACCTGGTCTATTACGGCAGCGGCAATCCAGGTACCTGGAATCCGGCGCAACGGCCCGGCGACAACAAGTGGTCCATGACCATCTGGGCGCGCGATCTGGATACCGGCACGGCGAAGTGGGTATTCCAGATGACGCCGCACGATGAGTGGGACTACGACGGCGTCAATGAGATGGTGCTGCTCGATGTCGACCACGGCGGCAAGAAGGTCCCGGGGTTGGTGCACTTCGACCGTAACGGGTTCGGCTACACGCTCAATCGCCAGACCGGCGAGCTGTTGGTGGCCGAGAAGTATGACCCGCAGGTGAACTGGGCGAGCAAGGTCGACATGAAGACGGGTCGCCCGTTGGTCGACAAGAAGTACTCCCCCGGCACCACCGGCCCGGATGTCGACGTGAAGGGCATCTGCCCGGCGGCGCTCGGCTCGAAGGACGAACAGCCCTCGAGCTACGATCCGGCCACCGGCTACGTGCTCGTGCCGACCAACCACGTGTGCATGACCTACGAGCCGTTCCAGGTGGAGTACACCGCGGGCCAGCCCTATGTAGGCGCGACGCTGACCATGTTCCCAACTCCAAACAGCCACGGCGGCATGGGTAACTTCATCGCGTGGGATCCGTCGCAGGGCAAGATCGTCTGGACCAAGCCCGAGCGCTTCTCCGTATGGTAGGGCGCGTTGACGACCGACGGCGGCGTGACCTTCTACGGTACGCTCGAGGGCTATATCAAGGCGGTCGATACCAAGAGCGGCAAGGACCTGTGGAAGTTCAAGATGCCTTCGGGAATCATCGGCAACGTGTTTTCGTACCAATATAACGGTAAGCAGTACGTCGGCGTGTATTCCGGCATCGGTGGTTGGGCGGGTATCGGCATGGCGGCCGGTCTCACCGAGAGCACCGCGGGCCTGGGCGCGGTCGGCGGCTACAAGGATCTGGCACGCTTCACCACCTTGGGTGGCACTCTGTTTGTGTTCGACCTGCCGGAGACTTAAGCAGGTATGGAGCTTGCGGGCGCCCCTCGCGGGAGGCACGGCGTCCGCAAGCAAGTTGCGTACTGAAGGTTGAGCTGCGCCACGCCGCGCAAGCGGCGTGGCGTTCGTGTCTGGAAAGAGAGGAAATGCGGATGAGGCCTGTTTCTGTTGTGTTGGTTTCGGTTGCGACCTTGTTGACCGGGGTGGCGGTCGACGTAGTGCTTGCTCAGGAAGCGGAGCCGCCGCCGCCGGGGTGGGAGCACAAATCGGCCAGCACGCCGCTGTACACCGTCAAGGACGGCAACCGGGTCGATCCCAAGACCCTGATGGGCTGGAAAACCTGGCGTGCCATGGCGTGCGAGCGCTGCCACGGCGCCGAGCAGGAAGGGCTGGTGGGCCCGTCGCTGGTAAACTCACTGAAAACACTGACGAAGGATCAGTTTCATACCACCATCACACAGGGCCGCGTCGAGAAGGGCATGCCGAATTTCGGCGCCGCCAAGATGGTGACCGACAATTGGGAGAATCTGTACGCGTATTTGAAGGGACGCTCGGACGGCAACATCGCGCCGGGTCACCTCTATCCCATCCAGGCGGATCAGAAGTCTGCCAAGAAGTAGGAAGCCATGAAGCGTGTGCCTGCCAGAGCAGTCATTGCGTCGTTGGGCGCGTGGTTGAGTGTAGCGTTGGCGGCCACGGCGAGCGCGCAGCAGACAGCAACTCCGCCGAGTCCCGCGCTGGGCACTACCGCGCAGGGAACTGCCGACACCACAGTGCGCGTCTGCGCCGATCCTCACGGCCTGCCGCAGTCGAACGACCGTGGCGAAGGTTACGAGAACAAGATCGCTGCAGCGCTCGCGCACGACCTCGGCAAGAAGATCTCCTACACCTATTTCCCGCAGCGCATGGGATTCGTGCGTAATACCCTGCGGGCCCGCGACGAGCAGACTCAACAGTTCAAATGCGATGTCATCATCGGTGTGCCGAAGGGTTATGACCTGACGGCTACGACCAAGCCTTACATGCACTCGATTTATGCGTTGGTGTTGCCGGCGCGTGAGGAGTTCAAGGGCATGAAGAGCGCGGATGATCTGCTGAAGCTGCCTGCCGCGAAGCTGCATGCGCTGCGAATCGGGATGTTCGCGCAGACTCCGGCGTCGGACTGGGTGTTGCAGAACGGCCTGATCGATCGGGCGGTGATGTATGCCGCGCAGAGCGGCGATCCGAAAGAGACACCGGATACCATCATCGAGCGGGACCTGGCGAGCGGAAAAATCGATCTGGCTGTCGTATGGGGACCTGTGGCGGGATTCATCGTGAGCCGCCACAGCGGCGACGGCCAGGACTGGTCGACAGTGCCCTTCAAACCGGAGACGCGAATTCGCTTCGATTATGAAATCGCGATGGGGCTGCGACAGGGCGAGAAGGACTGGCAGCACACACTCGATGAGTGGATCGACGGGCACCATGCCGAGATCGATCGCATTCTCGACAGCTATCACATTCCGCTGGTGAGAGAGTCTCCCTCACCTTAAGGGGTGAGGGAGTTGCAGCCGGTCAGAACTTGTAGAGTCCCTGCATCGCGAAACCGGTCTGGTGGTCATTGTACGAGAGCGTGTTGCCGTTGACCCGCGATTGGAAGGTCGGCTCACTGGACCAGTCATAACGGCCTTCGAGGCGCAGCTCGAAGTTTTTCACCGGCGAGTAGCCGAATGTGACGGTGCCTTCCTTCACTTTCTGTGCACCGGTCCCGGTTACGAAGCCTGCCTTGTCATCGAGGATTTCGCCACGCACGGACACGCGCCACTGGCTGTTGAACGCGTAGTTCACATAGGCCGCGATCGTAGTCCAATCGAGGTCCGGCAGGGCTCGCTGCTCCTGCTGCTTGCCCCAGTTGGCGTTGAGCACCACAGCGAGGGAGGACGTGACGTTATAAGTCGCGACCCCGTCGATCAGTGTCCGCAATGCATCCGCGCTCGGATCCTTGCCGATGTAGGCTTGCGCGGCCAGCGAGAAGATCTTGTTGGGTGTGTAGGCTGCCCCGAGCTCGCCGGTCTTCGAGCCGTACGAGGTGGACGTCGTGTTCCAGCCATTGTTCACACCGACGATGACGCTCACCGTATCGCTTGCGGCGTAGGTTGCCCGGATCCCCGTATGTGTCAGCGGCTCTGAAAAGAATAACAGCGAGCGGGAGAAGTTCGTGTTCTTGGTGGGATCGATCACCTCGGCGCCGGCCAGCGTCACGAACTTGCCGGCGATGACCGTAATCGGCCCGGTCGCGTATTGCAGGTACGCCTGCGTTACGTTGAAGGTGCTGTTGGTGCCGTTTTCTGAAGTATTCAGGACTCGGGCGTCTTCGCCCGCGGTCAGATCCACCAATGCGCCGAATCCTTCCTTCGGTTGATACGCGACGGTGATGGCGGCCTGGTCGAGCTGGAACGTGTCGTGCTCGATATCGAATTCGTGGTACGTGCTGTCGCCAGTGGAATGGTAGAAGGACGCGGAGACATAACCCGAGACAGTCAGGCCTACTGAATCCAGCAGTTGGGATAACTTGTTGCCTGCCGCGACGGGTGGAGCTGCGTCCGCGGCGGTGCTATCCGCCGCCAGCAAATATCCTGGCGCAATGCCGCTGACGGCCAGCGCAGAGCAGGCGATGTAGATTTTCCGCAACATTATTCCTCTCATTCGGACCCCCCCGGTTAAGGCTTTGGTATTTCAGTGCCCGGGTGCCAAGAGCATCATGTGTGCCAGGTTAATTTTTCGTTAAGAATCCGCATCCTGTGGGCGTTGTGAAGAGATAATGCCGTACGGTCGCCCCAAACGGGGGCACTTTTCTGACGGATCGGACCACAGTAGTGCGTGCTATCGGCGCCCGGACGTTGCGCTTTAGCGTTTCCGAGTTCGGAAAGCCGGGCCTCGCCTGAGGAGTACATCCGTACAGACAGCCGCCCGTGAAATCGTGTAAGAGATCGTCTGACACAGTTTTCGGACACGATCGCAGGGGGCGCGCTGCGACAATCGGGGCGGGTTTGTATCTGCTCTTGAGTCTGTCTGTCGCCAAATACCGACAGATCGTTAGTCGTGCCCGGGATAAGGCGAGCGATGTTTTGCGCATGAGGACCGATTTGGAGAGACGATTGCAGTTGTTGCGTGTGGTGCTGCTTTGGGCTGTGAGCTGCGGGCCCTTCACTGCAGTAGCCCAAACTCCGCCCCAGACTCCCGGCGAGGCGCCTCCGACCGAGCAGACCCAGCCTGCCGCTACTTCGCCCGGAACTGGGCAGGCGCCGCCGGCAACCACCCCGCCCGCCGCCCCGGAGGGTCAGACCCCGCCGTTGCAGGGCCAGCCGCCGTCCCAGGCACAGCCGCCACAGGCTGAACCGTCGCAGACTCGGCCGCAGCAGAGGCAACCACAGCAGGGGCGACCGCAGCAGGAGCAACCGCAGCAGGCCCAGCCGCAGCAAGGTCAAGCGCAGCCCGGCCAGACGGAGGGGCAGCCTCAGACTCCGCCTCCGCAGAAGGAGCCAAATGCGGGTGCGAAAGCTGGGGGCGCGTCCAAGGGCGAGGGCGCGCCCAAGGGTGAGGGCGCGCCCAAGGGTGAGGGCGCGCCCAAGGGTGAGGGCGCGCCCAAGGGTGAGGGCAACAGGGGAAGTAGCTCGAAGGCTGGAGGGGCGACCTCAGAGGCGAGCAAGTCGGAGGGTGCGAAGTCGGAGGGTGGTAAGCCCGAAGCCTCCAAATCCGAGGGTTCCAAGTCAGAAGCGTCCAAGGCGGAGGGAAGCAGGTCCCAGGCCACCCGCTCCGAGGGCGCTCGGACAGAGGGTACCAAGGCCGAAGGCGGCAAGGCCGAAGGCGGCAAGGCAGAAAGCAGTAAGGCGGAGGGCGCCAAGGCGGAAGGCGCTAAGTCCGAGGGCGCGAAGTCGGAAGGCGGCAAGGCCGAGGGCGCCAGGGCGGCGCAAGGCAGGAGCGGCCAGTCGGAGGCTGGGCAGGGCGCTGGGGCGCCGGCCAAACGTTCACGGGCCGCGGGTGAGGCCAACAACCAACAGTCCAGCGCGCACCCGGGCGAGAAGTCCGCTGCTGGGGGCCAATCTGGCACAAACGCGGCGAGCGCGGCGGGTGCGGCGGCAGGTGGCACGGCAGGGGCTGCGGGGGCTGGCGCGGCGCGTTCGGGTCAGGCGCGCCCTGCGGCACCACGGCAGCCGGCGCAGCCGTTCTCATTCGCTGTCGTGGAACGACTCGCGCAGGACCGTTCCACCAAACCTTATCGCAATCGCTCGACCAAGTTGCCCGATGCTGTCGCCAAGCTCACGTATGAGCAATATCGCGACATCCGCTTTCAGCGGACCAGCTCGCTCTGGTACGAGCGCGCTCTGTTCGAGGTTCAGTTCTTCCACCGCGGTTTCAATTTCGATCGCCGCGTCAACATCTCCGAAGTCAGTGGCGGTGTGGCGCGACCGGTGCTCTACAACCCGGCGATGTTCGATTTCGGGCCGCGCGTGCCCAAGGTCGAGTTTCCGCCTGACCTGGGCTTTGCGGGTTTTCGCATCCACTATCCGCTCAACACTCCCGCGTACAAGGATGAGCTCCTCGTCTTTCTCGGCGCGTCCTACTTCCGTGTGTTGGGCCGTAACCAGGTGTATGGCCTGTCCGCGCGCGGCCTCGCGATCGACACCGGCGCGACCTCGGGCGAGGAGTTTCCATACTTCACCGACTTCTGGCTGGTGAAGCCGGAACCGACCGCGCGTACCATGACGGTGTACGCGTTGCTCGACAGCCCCGGAATCACCGGTGCCTATCAGTTCGAGGTCCGGCCCGGGAATACGACCCAGGTTCAGGTCACCGCCGAGCTGTATCCGCGCCGTCAGATCGCCAAGCTTGGTATCGCGCCCCTCACCTCAATGTTTCTGTACGGTGAAAACTCAGGCAACCGGCGCTTCGATGACTATCGTCCGGAAGTCCACGACAGTGACGGTCTGATGACCGAGCGTGGTACTGGGGAATGGATGTGGCGCCCGCTGGTCAATCCCAAAGAGTTGCGGGTGAATCGCTTCATGGACGAGCACCCGCACAGCTTTGCCCTGGTGCAGCGTGACCGCGATTTCAATCACTACCAGGACGAAGAGGCACGCTATGAGCGACGGCCCAGTTACCGTGTCGAGCCTCTCGGGGATTGGGGCAAGGGCGGTGTCGAGGTGGTGGAGATTCCCTCGGACGAGGAGATCCACGACAATATCGTGAGCTACTGGGTGCCGGATGCGCCCGTGCAGCCGGGCAAGCCGATGACGTTCTCGTATCTGCTGTCCGCCTACACTGAAACGACGCAGTGGCCGCCGGGAGGTAAGGTTATTGCTACGCACTTTTCCCGGGTCGTGAACGGGACGAGCGTCGTCCCGGGTGTGCGGCGTGTGATTGTTGATTTTGCCGGCGGCGACCTGGATAGCTTGGCTGGTGCGCAACCGGTGCAGGCGCAGGCGAGCGCCACCGGAGGGGAGATCGATGACGTCACTGTCGAGCGTCTCGCGGCGAACGGCGTCTGGCGTGTGTCGATGCGTATGAAGGCGAGCGACAAACCTGTCGACCTGCGTTGCTACCTGACTTTGTATGGGGAAGCGTTGACCGAGACTTGGACTTATCTTTGGGCTCCGGGAACCTAGCCATGGCAAGTGATCGACTGCGATGGCCTGCGCTCTGGCGTCGGGTCGTGTTCTTCGGGCTGACGTTTCTCACGTCGCTGTCGGCGAGCGCGCTCATGTGGGACATTCTCCGCACGAACGGCTTCACGGCGTGGGAGAAGGCGAGCCTGCTGGTGTTCTTCGTGCTGTTCACTTGGATTACCGGCGCTTTCTGGACCGCGGTGGCCGGCTTCATCGTGCAACTCATCGGGCGCGATTCCGCGGTGATCCATTCCTCGGAAGCGCGGGGCCGGCACCTCAAAGGCCGCACCGCCGTCATCATGCCGATTTACAACGAAGACACTACTCGAGTGTTTGCCGGCCTCGATGTTGTCTGGTCTTCCTTACAGCAGCAGGACGAACAGGCGGCCTTCGATCTGTTCGTGCTTTCCGACACCCGCAAGCCCGAAATCGGCGCGGCTGAGGAGCTCGCCTGGGCGCGGCTCGTCGAACGACACGATGCGCGTGGGCGCATCTTTTACCGTCGCCGTAAAGAAAACCTGCAGCGCAAGGCTGGGAACATCGCCGACTTCGTGCGTTCGTGGGGCGGCAAATACGACTATGCGGTCGTGCTCGATGCCGACAGCATCATGTCCGGCCACGCTCTGGTGACGCTTGCGCAAATGATGGATGCCCACCCAGAGGCGGGCATCATCCAGGCGCTGCCGACGCCGGCGGGTCGCGAGACCCTGTTCGCGCGGTTGATTCAGTTCGCGGCGCGACTCAACAGCAACATGCTGGCCAGCGGCCTGGCGTTCTGGCAGCTCGGTGAAGGTAACTATTGGGGGCACAACGCCATTCTGCGGTTGCGCGAGTTCGCCGCGTACTGCGACCTGCCGCGCCTGCCAGGCAAACCGCCGCTGGGCGGAGATATTCTCAGCCATGATTTCGTCGAAGCCGCATTCATGCGGCGCGCGGGATTCAAGGTCTGGCTGCTCACCGACCTCGAAGGAAGTTTCGAGGAGGTGCCGTCCAACGCCGTCGACTTCGCGGCGCGTGACCGGCGCTGGGCACAGGGCAATCTGCAACACCTGGGGCTGTTGCCCATGCGGGGACTGCACTGGCTGAGCCGCCTTCACCTGATTACGGGCGTGCTGTCCTATGCGACCTCACCGCTGTGGCTCGCGGCTCTGCTGCTGAGCTCCATCGTGGTCTGCCTGGACGCCATCAACGGTTATCAATACTTCGAGCCCGGTTCCTACTCGCTGTTTCCAACCTGGCCGCAGTATCGCGATAGCGAAATCGTGATATTGCTTGCGGGCACCATCACCCTGTTGTTCATGCCGAAGATCCTGGGCACCACCCTCGCGCTGGTGAATCGCAGGCTGCGCCACCTGTTCGGCGGTGCGCGCCGGTTGTTGAGCAGTCTTCTGGTCGAGCAGCTGTTCAGCACGCTGCTGGCGCCCTCCATGATGTTGTTTCACACCTCCTTCGTCATCACCACGCTGGCCGGCCACCCGGTGGCCTGGAATGCGCAGGATCGTGGCGACCGCGGTATCACGTTCCGCGAAGCTTTCTCGCGCCACAAGTGGCACGTGCTCATCGGCCTGGTGTGGGGCGGTGTCATTGTGGCGATCGCCCCGCGCTACATCTGGTGGATGTCGCCAATCCTCATCGGTTTGCTGATGTCGATCCCTTTGACCATGCTGACCAGTCTTACCAGCGCCGGACTGTGGGCGCGCAGGCATGGGTTGCTGTTGACTCCTGAGGAGATCGAGCCCCCACAGGAGCTGGCTGCGCTCGAGCACCTCATGGCGACCGGGGGAATCATGGCAGCGCCTCCGGGTGGTCCGGGCGACAACATTAGTTCGCTCAGTGACAAAACCAACGCCATCCGGGTGGTGCAACCGGAGGACAGCGTGCCGGAGCGTGAGCCTTTGTCGATGGAGGCAGCGGTGCCGCGGTACTTGCGTCCCCGCGACGCGTTGGCGATCTTCCATCGAGTCGAGCCATCGCGTAAGGCTGACGCGGCTTAAGATACCCCGGTGTTTCTCATTCGTGATGCGCGGCCTCTTTGCTGAGCGGTCGCCTCGCCCTGGCTGATCGCACAGGTGGACGCGATCCCGACGTGGAATGCGGGTGATGAGTTCGAAGCGGCGCGGAACAAGGCGATGGCGGCGTTGAGCGAGGCAGCGACGCGATAAGGTCCCGGACGACTACCGCGCCTTCGGCGGTAATGTTGTAACTGCGCTTGCAACAGCTCGCGTGGCTGCGGTGACAATGGCGCTTGTTGAGGCGCTCGCGGTCGCTGCTGCAGTTGGAATGGCGGGGGTACTGGGTGGGGTGGTAGTGCCGGAGATAGCAGCTGTGCTGGGGCTAGCAGCTGTGCCGGGGCTGGCAGGCGTGCCTGGCGTGGCAATGCCCGCCGGTGCTGCACTGGCAACCGGCGTAGCTTCGGTGCCAAGGGTGGTCGCAGGGCTGACGTTGGCCACGTCGGTCTTCAAAGCCTCCTCTTCCGCCTGTTTCGTCATGATGACGATACTGATGCGCCGGTTGATCGGGCTCTGCGGATTCGCACGATCAAACAGTACCGACGAGGCGAGTCCCACGACGCGCGCGATCTTCTCATCCGGGAGGCCACTGGTCACGAGTGCGCGGCGCGCGGCGTTAGCTCGATCGGCCGAAAGCTCCCAGTTGGAGTACCCCTGCCCGGGATAGGGACGAGCGTCGGTATGCCCGGTGATACTGATGCGGTTGGGTACCGAGCTCAGGTAGGGTGCGAGCTCGTGCAATATCGACTGTGTGTAGTCACGTAGCCGTGCACTGCCGACATCGAACATCGGGCGGTTCTGCGCGTCCACGATCTGGATGCGGATGCCTTCCGGTGTAATGTCGAGCAGGAGTTGGTCCTTGAACGGCTCGAGCGCCTGGCTCTTGCTCACCGCTTCTTTCAACTCCTCCATGAGTGTCTCGAGTTTCTTGTGCTCGGCTTCGAGCGTTTGCGCGCGCGCCTGGGCGTCGGTTTGCGCCTGGTGCTTGTATTGCTCGTCCGGTGACTGGATGGGCGCGGGCGCCGCGGTCGCTCCGATGTTGGGCACTTTTGCGAGGCCGGAGCGCGGCGAGTCCAAGCCGCCGTGCATATTGATCGGGCTGGTGCTGGCCCCACCGGGTCCCATCTGGCCGGGAGCGGCTTTCACGCTCTTGCCGCTCTCCATGCTGGGATTCTTGAAGTAATCGAAGATCGCCGCGCGCTGTTCTTTCGAGACGGCCGTGACCAGCCACATCACCAGAAAGAACGCCATCATGGCGGTTACGAAATCGGCGTACGCAACCTTCCAGGCGCCCCCATGATGACCCTCGACGCCCTTCTTTTTGCGTTTGACGATGATGATGGGGCGAGCGTTTTTACCCGGCGCGGCCATGGTGTCGTTGTCAGCTCACGTCGCGTCAGGTCAGGCAGCCACACGCGGCTTCTGCTTCAGCTGCGCCTCGAGATCACTGAACGAGGGACGCAGATCGCTCATCAGAAGCTTGCGCGCGAACTCGATCGCCACTGCCGGCACATAGCCGCGCACGCTCGCGACGAGCGCCATTTTGACAACCTCGAAAGCCCGGCCTTCTTCGTTGGCCGCGTGACTCATGGCGGCGGCGATCGGACCGATGAAGCCGTAGCTGACCAGAATACCGAGGAACGTGCCGACCAGAGCCGCGCCGACTTTGTGACCGATGGTCGCGGTATCGGCGCCATCGAGGGCTGACATGGTGTTCACGATGCCCAGCACCGCGGCAACGATACCGAAGCCGGGCAGAGCGTCAGCGACCTTCTGTACCGCATGCGAGGGTTCGTGCGCGGCCTGGTGATGGGTTTCCAACTCCATCTCCAGAAGGCTCTCCAGCTCGTGGGGGTCGAGGCTGCCGCCAACCATCAGGCGCAGGCAGTCGTTGATGAATTCCATCAGGTGATGATCCGCGCGGATCTGCGGATAGTTTTTGAAGATCGCGCCGCCGTCTTTGGCGTCCAGGTCTGCTTCGATGGCCATGAGGCCGTCTTTGCGGATCTTCATCAAAACGTCGTACAGGAGCTTCAGCAGCGCCACGTAGTCCTCGCGTTTGTAGCGAGGTCCCTTGACGACGTCGAGAGCTCCTTTGAACGAGGCTTTGACGATCTTGGTGGGGTTGCTGGTGAAGAAGGCGCCGAGCGCCGAGCCCACAATGATGAGGATCTCCGTGGGGTGCCAAAGAGCAAGAATATGGCCGCCCTCGAGGACAAAACCCCCGATGACGCACACAAGAACGACGACAGAGCCGATTATTTGAATCACTGGAAAGGCGCTTGCTATGTCACTTACGGTGCGCACGATCCGTCGTGCGGTCGTACCTTTATCGGCTCATGTGCAGCGCACCTTTAGTCACGCCTGTGCATCAACGAGGGTGTTGCAGGCCGCAAAAGTGTGACGTGGTCGAGCGTCGCACCTCTAGTGGGCGGCGAAGGCGGGAGTTGCACCAAACTCGGTCCTCAATAGCGGGTGTATTTTGGATTGGAAGGCGTTAATCGCTATTTTCCGCTTTGGCATGTCCGTTGCTTGCATTCCGGTATGGAGGATCTATGACCGACTCCCGTCCGGTAACCCGAAACGCTGTGATCGATGCGGCGGCTCGAGTAATGGCACGTCGTAGCGACCACCGCATGCGTTGGGCTGCGATTGCGTATGAGGCGCGTAACGAGCAAGCGGTTCTCGCAGCGGAGTGGTTTGAAGATCTCCCCGCTTTGATCGGCGAGTGTTATGCGCGCACCGCGCAGGCCTTTGCGGAGGCTCTGTTGCGAGCTGAGACGGCGCCGGGCACAGCGCTCGACAAAGTTGCAGCCTTCCTGGTCGCGGCGCTCGAGTTGCGACGCGAGCGCGGCTCGCTGCTGTCATTCAGGCGCGGCCGCGATCTTCCCGAGGCGCTGCAGCGACGTCTCCACGAGTGGGATCAGATGGTCCGCGCGCGCCTGAAGCGTTTGTTGACAGGTGGGAGGCGCGACGGCTCGCTGGCGCTGCGCAATCCCGATAGCGCGTGCGAGCTGATTCTGGCGAGTCTGCAAGTGCCGGATGTCGCTGTTGAGGGCCCCGAGCGGAGGATGTGGGACAGTGAGCTGATCGAGCTGTTGCTTGCCGCCCTGGCGGAGCCGCATCCGCCGGAGGGGCACAGTAGCTATGGCAAGCGCGCGTTCTGCCGCAACTGCGGCTCGGTGATGCCGGTCGTCGAGCCGGATGCCGCCATAGCGTTCACGGGCGCGCTTACCGAGTGACCGGTTAAACTAAGGTCTCCTGCGCACCCTACGCGCGGCGTGGAGACCTTTGCGATGCTCGAGCGCCTCGATCGCCTGCCCCCGGACCCGATCCTTGGCCTGATGGCCGCTTTTCGGGCCGATACCGACCCCCATAAAGTGGACCTCGGCGTAGGGGTCTATCGTGACGACCTGGGGGATACGCCCATTCTGAAGGCCGTCCGGCAGGCAGAGCAGGCTGTCCTTGCTCGCCAGAACACCAAGTCCTACGTCGCTGCGGCAGGCAATCCCGGCTTCAATCAGGCCATGGAGCGGCTGGTGTTCGGCGCTGATCACCCGGCTTTGACCGATGGTCGGGTGCGCACCATCCAGGCGCCCGGCGGTTGTGGTGCGCTACGGCTCGGAGCTGAGCTCATCCGCGCTGCTTCACCGGATTCGGTCGTGCACGTGAGCACGCCGACCTGGGCAAACCATATCCCGCTGCTGTCCGGATCCGGACTGAAGCTCGAGCGCTATCCCTACTTCGACCCGGCCACGGGCGGGGTGAATTTCAGCGCCATGATGGGGACACTCGAGAAGCTGCCGGCGCGCTCTGTCGTGCTGCTGCATGCGTCCTGCCATAACCCGACGGGCGCCGATCTCAGCGAGGCACAGTGGCGCGAGCTGCTGCCGCTCTTCAAGAGCCGTAATCTGCTGCCCTACATCGACATGGCTTATCAGGGCCTGGGAATCGGGGCGGTGGAGGACGCGTTCGGCATCCGCTTGTTCTGTTCGGAATTGCCGGAAGTTACGGTGGCGGTGTCGTGCTCGAAGAATTTCGGACTCTATCGCGAGCGCACCGGCTCTCTACATGTGGTCACGCAGACCAAGGCGGCGGCCGATGCGGTGTTGAGCCAACTCGTGCGCATCGCGCGCAGCATCTACTCCATGCCACCGGATCACGGCGCGGCTATCGTGCACGAAATCCTCGACAACAAGGGATTGCGCGAGCTGTGGGGCGATGAGGTTGCCGCCATGCGCAAGCGCATCCAGGGCCTGCGCCGGGATGCGGTCCAGCAACTGAAGAAGTTTCATCCGCAGCGCGATTTCGGCTTCATCGAAACTCAGCGCGGCATGTTTTCCTACTTGGGAATCACGGTGGAGCAGGTGCGCGAGCTGCAGAGTCGCCATCACGTGTACATGACGGATGACAGCCGTATCAACATCGCGGGCTTGCGGCGCGAGAACATAGAGTACTTCGCGCAAGCCGTTGCCAAGGTGCTGGCTCCGAGATGAGCCGAGCCGGCGTCGTCGCGCTGGTCGCGACACTTCTGGGGGCCGCCGGTTCGATCGCTATTGCCGTAGAAATTCCGCCTGCGGAAGGTGCTGGCGTCAGCCCTTCCGGCACGGATACGGGCGACAACACAGCCAATAATGGGGTTAACGGGCCGGCCGCCATGACGGCCGGCGCCGTGCCACCGCCGCAGGACACGCCCTACGCGGGCGTCATCTCGTTGCGAGTGGACGCCACGGGCATCGGGCGGCATATCTTCAACGTCCACGAGAGCATTCCGGTGAAGCCGGGGGCGCTCACGCTGTTGTATCCGCAGTGGCTGCCAGGTAATCACGCGCCGCGGGGCCCGATCGACGGGCTCGCGGGGCTCATGATGAGTGTCGGGGGGCAGCGCGTTGAATGGATGCGCGACCCTGTCAACATCTACGCCTTCCACGTACAGGTCCCGGAGGGTGCGAGCCGCCTCGATGTCGAGTTCCAGTATGCCGCGCCACTGGCCGCCGGTGAGGGGCGGACCATTATGGTGACACCGGATATGCTCGGCCTCGAGTGGAATACGGTCGTGTTGTATCCGGCGGGCTACTATGCCGGGCGGATCGCCGTGGCGCCCGAGCTCACCTTGCCGGATGGCTGGCAGTTCGGTTGCGCGCTCGATATCGACACTCGCCGCGCCAGCGTGATCTCGTTCAAGCACGTGTCGCTCGAGATGTTAGTCGACTCTCCCGTGTTCGCAGGGCGCTATTTTCGCACCATTGCGCTCGATCCCGCCGTACGCCTGGATATCGTGGCCGACACGCCGGCGAGCTATGACAACATCCGGCCGGAGCAGATCGCGGCGCATCGCAAGCTCGTGCAGGAGACCTACGCTCTTTTCGGCAGCAAACACTTCGACCACTACGACATGCTGCTCGCCCTGAGCGATCAGTTCGGTGACATCGGTCTGGAGCATCATCGCTCGAGCGAGAACCGGCGCCTGCCGGGCTATTTCGTCGACTGGGACCGCGAGGCGGTGACCCGGTCGCTGCTGCCTCACGAATTCACGCACTCCTGGAACGGTAAGTTCCGCCGGCCCGCCGGACTTGCGACCGCGAATTTCAACACGCCCATGCGCAACGAGTTGCTCTGGGTGTACGAGGGCCTCACCCAATACCTGGAGGGTGTGTTGGCAGCGCGCTCCGGATTGTGGAGCGCCGAGCTCACGCGACAGGATTTGGCCTACACGGCCGCCAACATGGACCACAATCGCCCGGGCCGGGCGTGGCGTGACCTGGAAGATACGACCTACCAACCGATCGTGACCGCGCGGCGGGCGCTTTCCTGGCTGTCGTGGGAGCGCACGGAGGACTACTACCAGGAAGGGGCGCTGATCTGGCTCGATGTCGACACCAAGATCCGTGAGTTGAGTCACGACAGGCGTTCGCTCGATGATTTCGCGCGCAGCTTCTTCGGCGGGCCGGACGGCACTCTGGGTCTGTCGACCTACACGCTGGCGGATCTCGTGCGGGCGTTGAATGGGATCGCCGCCTTCGACTGGGAGAGGTTTCTGACGCAGAAGGTGCATTCGCACGAGCCGGGCGCGCCGCTCGAGGGGTTGCGGCGCGCGGGTTGGAAGCTCGTATATACGGATGTGGAGACTGAATATCTGCGGGGCATCGAGGATCAGCACAAGGCGGCCGATTTCATGTTCTCGCTGGGGTTCAATGTTTCCAGTCATGAGTATGGGCAGCTCACGGAAGTGCTTTGGGGCGGTCCTGGTTACACGGCCGGCCTCACGGCGGGAACGTTCTTGATTGCGGTGAACGGGCGTGAGTACCGCCCGGAGCGGCTGCGCGAGGCGGTCGCGATGGCGCGCAATACGCACACTCCGATAGAGTTGATCGTGCGGAACCTGGATCGCTATCGAACGGTGCAAATCCCGTATTTCGAGGGTTTGAAGTATCCTCAGCTCGAGCGCATCGAAAAGAGCGAAGACAGGCTGTCAATGATCATGAAGCCGCGGACGTAAGAGAGGCTCAATCGCGCACAGCCAGAGCTCTCTCGAGGAGTTGGGCCATGTCGCGTCGTGATTTTCTCCTTCGAAGTAGCGTAGCCCTGGCCGGTGCCACGCTAGGGCCGTGGAGTGAGGCGCGAAGCGCCACGCCGGAAGCGGGACCGAACGAGGCGGCGGCTGCAGCCGGAACCCTTTGGCTCGGTGGCGATGTGCAGGTGAACCGCCTTGGGTTCGGGGCGATGCGCCTCACCGGGGACGGAATCTGGGGTGAGCCGCGCGACGAGAACGAAGCCCGTGCGGTCTTGCGGCGCGCCGTCGAGTTGGGCGTCAACTTCATTGATACAGCCGACGCCTATGGGCCGTATATCAGCGAGCGTCTCATCCGCGAGGCCCTATGTCCCAATCCTCGAGGGCCCTATCCTCGCGGGCTCATCATCGCCACCAAGGGTGGCATCGTGCGCCCGCGTCGCGAAGAGTGGCTTGCCGATGGTCGGCCGCAGCACCTGCGTGCGGCTTGCGAGTCGAGCCTCACGCGTTTGAAGTTGGAACGCATCGATCTTTATCAGCTGCACCGCCCGGACCCGAACGTGCCGTACGAGGACTCGATCGGCGAGCTCGCGAAGTTGCAGAAGGAAGGCAAGATCCGCCATATCGGTGTGTCGAACGTCGATGCGCAACAGCTCGCCACAGCGCGCGCCCTCGTGAAAGTGGTGTCCGTGCAGAATCGCTACAACGTCGCCGACCGCTTGGCGGACGATGTGTTGGCTGTTTGCCAGCAAGAACAGATTGCCTTTATTCCCTGGGCGCCGCTGGCCCAGGGTGCGCAGGCGAGCGCGGCGCCCGACAAGCGCGTAGCGGCGTTGGAGGCGATTGCGAAAGAGCGCCACATCGATCAGAACCAGGCAAGTCTGGCGTGGTTACTGGCGCGCTCGCCGGTCATGCTGCCGATTCCGGGGACCTCGCGGGTCGATCACCTCGAGGACAATGTCGGTGCGGCGAAAATCAAGCTCACCGCTGAAGAGATGGCGCGGGTAGGGTGATTACTCGGGCACCACCAGCTTCTGCGTCGACTTCACCTCCTCCATGACGAAGTAGGTGTGCGTCTGTTGTACGCCGCGCACCGAGGCCAGGCGGTCGCCAAGAAACCGGCGGTAGCTCTCCATGTCGGTAACGCGGATCTTCAACAGGTAATCAAAGCCGCCGGCCACCATATGGCACTCCATCACCTCATCGTGCGCGAGCGCCACCTGCTTGAAGCGGTCGAAGGCGTCCGGGGTGGTGCGGTCCAAGGACACTTCCACATAGGCTAAAAGGCCCAGCCCGAGCTTCCCGGGATTGAGTCGGGCGAAATAGCCCTCGATAAAGCCTTCGGCCTCCAGGCGCCGGACGCGTTCCAGCGTCGGCGTGACAGTCAAATTCACTTCCCTTGCAAGCTGCGACACCGCGGTGCGCCCGTCCTGTTGAAGCCTTGCCAAAAGCCTGCGATCGATGCGGTCGAGCTCCCGATCGCTCGACGGCAAGGCTCCAGCAGTCATGTTTTTCCGGCCCATGGTAGTTAAATCGTCTTTATAAGCGCCAAAAACACGAAACTATTCTCTGTATCCGAGACTACCATAAGCATAATTTACTATGCTCCGGATTCCGGGGACAGGACTTTCAAATCGTGGCAAGTGGTGTGACCGAGCGGTTAGCGAGGGAATCCCCGGCGGGGAGTGCGGCAAGACGCAATGAGCCGCCAACGACTGAGCGCGACCGAGCGGTCAGCGAGGGAACCCCGAGCGGGGGGTCAGCGAAGGAATCCCCAGCGGGGACGGCCGAGCGGCTGCGAACGTTGCGCGAGGCGCTTCGCGCCGCCACGTTGCGCGCCGAGCCGGGTGCGGTCGATGAAATGATCGATTCGCTGGCCAGCGTCGAGCAGCGGCTCGAGGGGGCCAAGGCACGTGCCACACGTTGGGTTGAGGTTGCGCGGGCCGACAAGAGGGCGCGACCGCTGGTTGATTCGGTGCTCGAGCAATTTCCGCTCGACAGCGCGCCAGGCAAGGCGTTGATGAGCCTTGCCGAGGCGCTGCTGCGCACACCCGATCCGAAGCGGGCCGACCAGCTCATCGCCGAAAGGCTTGCCGCTGTGCGCGCCTCCGGAGCAACCGGTAGCGACGATCTGTTGTTGCGTACGGGGTTCGCGCTCCTGGGCTCAGCGAGCCGGCTGCTGCCGGATGTGGCCGAGGAGCTTTCCGGGCGCTTTTCCTTCGCATCCGTAACGAAGCCGTTCGTCGCCCCAGTGGTCCGCAAGGCGTTGCGCGGCGCCATGCAGATGTTGGGGGAGGCGTTTATCGTCGGCGAGACTATTGAGTTGGCGTTGGCGCGTGGCCGCTCGAATCCCAACCTGTCGTTGTGCTCCTTCGACGTGCTCGGGGAAGGCGCGCGCACAGACCTCGACGCGCAGCGTTATACCGATTCTTATGCCGCTGCGATCGATGCCCTGCGGGCGCAACCCGCCGGCACGGTTTACAGCCGGTCCAGTATCTCAGTGAAACTGTCGGCGCTGGAGCCGCGCTATTCGCTGTTGCAAAGCGCACGCGTCGCAGAGCGCCTCGTGCCTCGTATGGTGGAGCTCGCGCGCCGTGCCGCTCGCGCCGGAATTGGTTTCACCATCGACGCCGAAGAAGCGGATCGACTCGATCTGTCGTTAGACATCGTGGAGGCTCTGGCCCGCGACGTCGAAACTCAGTCCTGGCCCGGCCTCGGTCTTGCCGTGCAGGCTTACGGCCGTCGCGCACCCCTGGTGATTGACTGGATTGCCGAGCTGGCTCGGGAAACCGGACGCCGGATGACAGTGCGTCTCGTCAAGGGCGCCTATTGGGACAGCGAGATCAAGCGCGCGCAGGAGCGCGGCTTGCCGAGCTTCCCGGTCTACACCTCCAAGGCCGCGACCGATGCCAGCTATCTGATCTGCGCACAGCGATTGCTGGCGGCGAACGATGTCATTCATCCGCAGTTTGCTACTCACAACGCGTACACCATCGCCGCCGTCCTCGATTTCGCGCCAGTCGGGGCGACATACGAGTTCCAACGACTGCACGGCATGGGGGAATTGCTCTATGAGGCGGTGCGGGCTGATGCCCGGAATCTTCCGCCGGTGCGCGTATACGCGCCGGTTGGCACGCACGAGGACCTGCTTCCGTACCTCGTACGCCGCTTACTGGAAAACGGCGCCAACACTTCCTTTGTGCATCAATTCCTCAACCCCCAGATTCCCGTGGAGCAGGTCGTGCGTGATCCCATTTCGTCCTTGAGCGCGTCTTCCGACCCGAAGGGGCCCGGCAGTCGCATCCGCGAACCGCTGGCGCTCTACGGTGCCGAGCGACCTAACTCGGAGGGTGCCGATTGGGGCGATCCGGTGGAAATCGCGACGCTCGAGAAGGAGCTCCGAACCAACACAGCGGCTGGCGCCGTGGGCGGTCCGATCATCGCCGGCAAAGGAGGCGCGGCCGCCAATGTGCCGGTGGTGTCGCCGCAGAATCGGCAGGAAGTCGTCGGCAAGTCACGCGATGCCAGCGATGCTGAGATTACGGAAGCAATGAATATCGCCTCGCGCGCTCAACCGGCGTGGGATGCGACATCCGCGGATAAGCGCGCCGCGTGCCTGGAGCGCGCGGCTCAGATGTTGGAAGAGCAGCGTGGTTTGTTCTTGCGTCTGCTGGTGAAGGAGGCTGGTAAGACACTCCCGGACGCCGTCGCAGAGTTGCGCGAAGCGATCGATTTCTGCCGTTACTACGCCGCGCGCGGCCGCGAGCTCTTTGCGCAGCCGCAGGAGCTGCGGGGGCCGACGGGAGAGCGCAATCTGCTCGCGCTGCAGGGACGGGGCGTGTTTGTCTGCATCAGTCCCTGGAACTTTCCGCTGGCGATTTTCACCGGTCAGGTGGTTGCAGCGCTGATGGCGGGCAATGCGGTGATCGCCAAGCCGGCCCCCGCGACGCCGCTCGTCGCAAATGCCATGACCCGCTTGCTGCACCAGGCGGGGGTTCCTGCCGACGTGTTGCACCTTACACCGGCCGACGGGCCGGCCTTCGGTAAGGTTGCGCTGAGTCATCCTGCTCTTGCCGGCGTGGCCTTCACCGGCTCAACCGCTACGGCGGCCACCATCAACCGCGCACTTGCCAATCGCGATGGAGCCATCGTGCCGCTCATCGCCGAAACCGGCGGAGTGAATGCGATGGTGGTCGATGCGACCGCACTGGCGGAGCAAGTGGTCGACGATGCCATTACCTCGGCCTTCACCAGTGCTGGCCAACGCTGCTCAGCGTTACGCGTGCTGTATGTGCAGGAGGAAATCGCCGAGCGCGTCGTCAACATGCTCATCGGCGCCATGAAGTGCCTGACCATCGGTGATCCGGCGCAGCTGGCGTCGGATTTGGGTCCGGTCATTTCCGAGCAGGCGCGGGAGCGTTTGCAAAAATACGTGACCCGCATGCGCGGCGAGGCCAATTTGTTGTATGCCTGCGAGCTCGGCCCGCAGCATGAGCAGGGTTACTTTTTTGCGCCCCATTTGTTCCAGCTGCGCTCGCTCGACCAGGTGAAAACTGAGGAGTTCGGACCGGTGCTTCACGTGGCAAGCTACCGTGCCGACCAACTCCCGCAGGTCATCGATGCGATCCGGCGCACCGGTTTCGGCCTCACACTCGGAGTGCATAGCCGTCTCGAGAGTGTCTCGGAGTACGTCTACCGCTCGCTGCCTGTCGGCAACACGTACGTCAATCGGAACATGATCGGCGCGGTCGTGGGTGTGCAGCCCTTTGGCGGGCAGGGGCTTTCAGGGACCGGCCCAAAGGCGGGTGGCCCGCATTATCTGCTGCGATTCGCGACCGAGCGCACTCTCACCATCAACACCGTGGCGATCGGCGGAAACGTCGAGTTGCTCTCATGAGGTGATGCCGCGAAGACGGGCTGTCAGGGCGCTGAATGAGTCCTGCGGAGCGGAGCAAACACTCCCTTTGCAGACATACGCGACCGGGGCATCCCGTGCGGGCTTGTCCGCCAATGCCGGCGGCAAGTTGCGCGCATTCGCCGCAACTGCAAGCACCATCCTGCGAGGCGCGTAGAGCTTTGTCAGCTCGCGCCTCCAGGAGTCGATGGTTGCGCTGTCGCCGCGCAGAATCACCGTTTCCGGCGGATTCAATAACTCTTCCAGCGCGATGAGCAGGCTCGTGTGGCTCTGGGGATATTTCTCCATCACGGGCCACGCGGCGCGCAGAGTTTTTTCGGCCGCTGCCAGATAACGGGTGTCGCCCAGCAAGTGCCCCATACGTTGCAGCACGTATGCCGCGATGCCGTTTCCAGCCGGGGTGGCGTCGTCGCCGAATGATTTCGAGCGATGGAAGAGGCTCTCGTGATCGTCCGAGGTAAAGAAGAAGCCGCCGTCGGGGTCCGAAAAATGCTCGAGCACCACATCCAGCAGCTCACGCGCAAAAGCCAGCTCATCGCTTCGGAACCGCACCTGCTGTAATTCGAGCACCGCATCGGCGAGATAAACGTAGTCGTCGAGATAGGCGTTCAGATGTGCGCGGCCATCCTTGTAGGTTGCCAACAATCGGCCGTCGCGCCAGAGGGTTGCGCGAATGAAGTCGAGCGCCTTCGTGGCCGATGCGGCCAGGTCGGGACGATCCAGGGCCCGGGCGGCAATGGCCATGCCGCGGATCATCAGGGCGTTCCACGAGGTGAGGATCTTGTCGTCACGGCCGGGCCAGACGCGGGCGCTGCGGATCTCGAGTAGCTTGCGACGCGCGGATTCGAGCAGGGCACGGACTTCCTCGAGTGTGCGCCCGAGGCTCCCGGCAAGGTCCTCCTCGGATTGAAACACGTGCAGATGCCAATGCTTCTTTTCGAAGTTAGGTGTGCGATCTAACCCGAAGCGGGCTGAGAAGGCCGCGTATTCCGCCTCCGTCAGTGCTTGTCGTACAGCGTCCTTGTCCCAGACATAAAATCTTCCTTCGTGCCCTTCGGAGTCGGCGTCGTAGCTCGAGTAATAACCGCCTGCGGAAGCCTGCATTTCGCGGATGGTCCAATCCGCCGTCATTGCAGCAACGTGTGCGTAGAAAGTATCACCCGTTGCCACCGCGGCATCGGCGTAGACTGCCAACAGCTCGCCATTGTCATACAGCATCTTCTCGAAATGCGGGATCATCCAGGAGTCGTCGACCGAGTAGCGTGCGAAGCCGCCACCTAACTGGTCGTTGATTCCACCGTCACCCATGCGCCGTAGTGTCAGGGTGGCCATGTACAGTGCGTGCAGGTCCGGCTCGAGTGTGTGCGCGCTCGCGTGCCAGTCGCGTAACAGCCTTTCCAGCGTCTTCGGGTGCGGAAACTTCGGTGCGCCACCGAAGCCGCCGTTATGGGAGTCGAACGTTTTCGCCAGCATTGCCCGTGCAGTCTGCAGGGGTTTGTCGGTCAGAGGCAGTTCGGCCGAGCCCGGTGGCGGGTTCAAGTCCGCGAACGCCGACATGAGTGCGGCGTTCTGATGGCGCAATTCGGTTTCGCGTTCGCGGTAGAAATCCGACACGCGCTGCAGCAGATCGCGGAACGACGGCAGGCCGAAACGGGCCTCGCGCGGGAAATAGGTACCGCCGAAGAATGGTTGCTGATCGTCGTGTGTCAGAAACATGGTGAGCGGCCAGCCGCCCGAACGCTGCGTCAACATCTGCTGCGCGATCTGGTAGATGCGATCGATGTCCGGGCGCTCTTCGCGGTCGACCTTGATGTTGACGAACAGCTCGTTCATGACTTTCGCGGTGTCCGGATCCTCGAAGGACTCGTGGGCCATGACGTGGCACCAGTGACAGGCCGAGTAGCCGACCGACAGTAAAATCGGTTTGTGTTCCGCGCGTGCCCTTTCCAGGGCAGCGCTGCCCCAGGGATACCAGTCGACGGGGTTGTGCGCGTGCTGGCGCAGGTATGGGCTCGTTTCGTGCGTCAGTCGGTTGGCGGGAGCGGATGCGCTGGCGGGGTCCATAAGGCACTCGGGCTGGTTTCGAGTAAGATGCGGCCCCACTATAGTCCCACAGTTTGGTCCCATGGTTTCTGTGTCACCCGCGTTGCGGTTGAGTGCGTAGGACACGAGCGCAATGTCATCCGATGTCTCCATTTTAAAGCTCAAGCGCGGCGAGGATCGCCGCATTCGCTCCGGTCATTTGTGGATTTTCAGCAATGAGATCGACAACGCGGCGACTCCGCTGGCCGGGTTCTCCGCGGGCGCGCGCGCGCGCGTGCTTTCCGATCGCGATCAGTTTCTCGGCCACGCTTATGTCAATCCGCATGCGTTGATCTGCGCGCGTATCGTGGGGCGTGATGCCGCGCGACCCTTGGATCGCGCGCTCATTGAACATCGCCTCAAGGTGGCGCTCGCGTTGCGCGAGCGGCTGAGCCAGCAGCCTTACTACCGGTTGGTATTCGGCGAGTCGGATCAGCTGCCCGGTCTGGTACTCGACCGCTACGGCGATGTCGTGGTGGGCCAGATCGCGACCGCCGGTATGGAAGCGCTCAAGGCCGACGTCGAGGCCGCCGTGCGTGAGGTGCTGCATCCAGCTGGCCTGTTCTGGAAGAACGACTCCGGTGCGCGTGATCTGGAACACCTGACCGCTTCGACCGAAGTTGCTTTCGGTACGGTTCCGGACGAGATCGAGATCGTCGAGGCGGGGCTTCGTTTCCGCGCTCCGCTGGTGGACGGGCAGAAAACAGGTTGGTTCTACGACCAGACGGCAAATCGGCAACGGCTCCTGCGATACCTCGGCCTGGGCGCCCGCGTACTGGACGTTTGCAGTTACGTCGGTGCATGGGCCGTTACCGCGCTCCGCAATGGTGCATCCAGTGCGCGTTGCGTCGACTCTTCACAGTTATCGCTGGATTTCGCGCAGCGAAACGCAGCCGAGAATGCTGTTGCGCTGGAGACTGTCCGTGAGGACGCGTTCGACGCCTTGAAGGCCCTGCATGCGCAAGGGGCACGCTTTGACGTCGTGATCCTCGATCCCCCGGCCTTCATCAAGCGCAAGAAGGATATCCCGCAGGGACAAGCCGCTTATCGCAAGCTCAATCAGCTGGCGCTCGAGCTCATTGACGGGGATGGCCTGCTGGTGTCCTGCTCGTGCTCGTATCACCTGGCCGCGGATGAGCTGGTGAGCGCCATTCAGTTGGCCGCGCGCCATTGCGGCCGGTTCGTGCAGATTCTCGAGACCGGTGGCCAGTCGCCCGACCATCCGGTTCATCCGGCGATTCCCGAGACCCGATATCTCAAGGCGTTCTTCTGCCGCGTGACGCGCGAGGTTTAGATAAACTCTCCGCTATGCTGCAGTACCCCGGCTTCAATCCGATAGCCATCGAGGTCGGCCCGATCAAGGTCCATTGGTACGGGATCATGTACCTCATCGGTTTTGCCGGTGCCTGGTGGCTGGCGCGCCTGCGTGCCAGCAAGCCCGGTTCGACCTGGCGGGCCAGCGATGTCGATGATCTGATCTTCTACGACATGCTTGGGGTCATCCTGGGCGGTCGCATCGGTTACGTGCTGTTTTACGGGCTGGGGTTCTGGGCCAAGGATCTGTGGTACCCCTTCAAGATCTGGGAGGGCGGTATGTCCTTCCACGGCGGTCTCCTCGGGGTGATCGTCGCCATGACCCTCTACGGCTTACGGCATCAGCGCAATGTGGCGGACGTGTACGACTTCACCGCGCCGCTGCCGGCGTTCGGCCTGTTTTTCGGACGCATCGGCAACTTCATCAACAGCGAGCTATGGGGAAAGCCGACCACGGTGCCGTGGGGCTTCAACGTCAATGGGGTCGTGCGCCACCCGTCACAGCTTTACGAGGCGTGTCTGGAAGGCATTCTGTTGTTCACGGTCCTGTGGTGGTTTTCATCGAAGCCGCGCCCGCGCCTGGCAATCTCCGGCCTGTTCCTGGTCATCTACGGCCTGTCGCGCTTTGTGCTCGAATTCGTGCGGTTGCCGGACGACCATATCGGGTATCTCTGGGGTGGCTGGCTGACCATGGGTCAGGTGCTGTCTTTTCCCATGATCATTACCGGGCTGATCTTCCTGCTCTACGCCTACCGCTCGCGCACCCCCTCGGGTAACTTCGCCGTCGCGCAATGAAACAATACCTGGATCTGCTGCGCCAGATTCGGCAGCACGGCGCGCGCAAAGAGGACCGCACTGGTACGGGCACGTTGTCGCTGTTCGGACCGCAGTTGCGTTTCGATCTCCAGGAAGGCTTCCCGCTGGTCACCACCAAAAAGGTCCACCTGCGCTCGGTTGTTTGCGAGCTGCTGTGGTTCCTGCGCGGCGATACCAACGTCTCATGGCTGCGGGAGCATGGCGTCACCATCTGGGATGAATGGGCGGACGAGCGTGGCGAGCTCGGGCCGGTCTATGGCAAGCAGTGGCGGGCCTGGCTCGCTCCCGACGGCCGCACCATCGACCAGATCACGCAGGCGGTGGAACAACTGCGGCGCAATCCCGATTCGCGGCGGATTCTGGTGAGCGCGTGGAATGTGGGCGAGTTGGATCGCATGAAGCTCATGCCCTGCCATGCCCTTTTCCAGTTCTACGTCGCTGCCGGCCGCCTCTCCTGTCAGCTCTACCAGCGCAGCGCCGATGTCTTTCTCGGCGTGCCATTCAACATCGCCAGCTACGCGTTACTCACCCACATGATCGCGCAGCAGTGCGATCTCGAGCCGGGCGAGTTCATCTGGACCGGTGGCGATACCCACCTGTACCTGAATCATCTGGAGCAGGCGGATCTGCAGCTCACTCGCGCCCCTTTGCCGTTGCCGCGGCTCGCCATCCGGCGCCGGCCGGCGACGATTTTCGACTATGAGTACGAGGATTTTGAATTCGTGAACTACCAATATCATGCGGCGATCAAGGCGCCGGTGGCGGTTTAACGCATGGCAGACGTCAGTGCAGCGGCGGTTTCGCCGCCGATTCAGGTGCGCAATTCCAGCGTACACGGCCGCGGCGTGTTCGCGACGCGCCGCATCGCCAAGGGCGAGCGCATCATCGAGTATCTCGGTGATCGTGTTTCCCATGACGAGGCGGACCGCCGTTACGAGTCGAAGGAGGAGAACGACAGCCACACTTTCCTCTTCATTGTTGATTCCAAGACGGTGATCGACGCCGGCATCGACGGCAACGATGCGCGCTTTTTCAACCATTCCTGCAACCCGAATTGCGAGTCGGTGGTGGAGAAGCGGCGGGTGTACATCGAGGCGATTCGCGCCATCGAGCCCGGCGAGGAAATGACCTACGACTACCAGATCTACAAGGAAGAGGGTGATCCGGAGAACATCGACGAGGTGTTCGCATGTCGCTGCGGGTTCGCCAACTGCCGCGGCACCATGTTGTGGCCGCCGGAGCCGAAAAAGCCGAAGAAAAAGCCAAAGAAGGCGAACAAGAAAGAGGCGGCGGCCGGCAAGAGCTCGGCGGGCCGCAAGTCAGGCGGCAGGTCAGGGCGCAAGTCAGGCAAGTCGGCGGCAGGTCGCAGCCCGGCGAGGAAATCCGCGAAATCCGACAAAGCAGCCAAATCGACCCAATCGACTAAATCCAGCGCCAAGGTAGCCAAAAAGAAAAAGCGGCGCCGCTGACAGGGCGCGCCGCCGATCCAACCATGAGCAGCAACTCGCATCGCTGGAGCGTCGCGACGGTCGTCAGCGCAACCGGGATCGTCTATGGCGATATCGGTACCAGTCCGCTGTATGCGCTGGAGCAGTCGCTGGCCAACGCCGGCCCGTTCGACAGCGAAGCGGTGATGGGGGTGTGCTCGCTCATTTTCTGGGCACTCGCCATCTCGGTCACGTTGAAGTACGTGACCATCATCATGCGCGCCGATAACGATGGCGAAGGCGGGATTCTGGCGCTGTTCGCTCTGGCCAGGCGCAAGTTGGTCGGCGGTGGTCCGTGGGTTACGACGGTCGTCGCGTTGGCGCTCGCCGGTACCGCGTTCTTCTTCTGTGACGCCCTGATCACCCCGGCGGTCTCGGTGTTGAGCGCGGTGGAGGGCCTGGAGCTGGTCAATCCCGGCTTTGCGCAATACGTGATTCCGGTGACCATCGCCGTGTTGTTCGTGCTCTTTTTCTTCCAGAGCCGCGGCACGGCGAGCGTGGCCAGCCTGTTCGGTCCGGTCATGATCGTCTGGTTCCTGGTCCTGGCGATCACCGGCGCTCTTGCGATCGGGCGCGCGCCGCAGATATTGCTTGCGTGCAACCCCGTGTATGGAGTGAGCCTGCTGACACACCGGCCCGGGTTTGCGCTCGCCATCATCGGCGCGGTGTTCTTGTCGATGACTGGCGGCGAAGCGTTGTACGCGGATATGGGGCACTTCGGCCGCAATCCAGTGCGCATCGCCTGGTTCACCGTCGTGTGGCCTTCGCTGATCATCAACTACTTCGGCCAGGGAGCTTTGCTGTTGGAGACGGGGCATCCAATCACTCATCCACTTTACGTGCTGGTGCCGCCGTCGATGTTGCCCTGGATGGTGGCTCTGGCGACGGCGGCAACGGTCATTGCCTCGCAGGCCGTGATTTCCGGCGCATTCTCCATGGCGCGCCAGGCTGTCCAGCTCGATCTGTTGCCGCGTATCCGCGTGTTGCAGACTTCAGCGCAGGAACAGGGGCAGATCTACGTTCCCATCGTCAACTGGACCGTGTTTCTTGCTGTCGTGTTGTTCGTGGTGGGCTTCGGCTCTTCCGATGCCCTCTCCGGCGCCTATGGGGCCGCGGTCGTGGGCACGATGGTCGTGACCTCGATCCTCGGCTCTTTCGTCGCCGCGACCCAGTGGGGCTGGCCCAAGGCGCTGGTGGCCGCTGTATTTGGCCTGATATTTCTGGTCGATCTGGTGTTCGTGTTCGGCAACATGACCAAGGTCCCCTCCGGGGGTTGGATTCCGCTGACCTTGAGCGCAGTGCTGTTCATGGTGTTTGTCACCTGGCGCAGCGGGCGGCTCGAGCTGCGCGAGGCGCTTGCCAAGATGGCTGTGCCGCGCAGTGAGCTAGCCAAGATGATCCAGGGGGCTTACCGGGTTCCCGGCACCGGCGTGTTCCTCGCCAGCGACCCGAATCTCGTGCCCTCGGCGCTGATCCGGAACATCGAGCACAACGGTGTGGCGCACGAGCGGGTCATCATTCTGCAGATCGAGATCGCGCACACGCCAAGGCTGGATCCGGTGCGACGGGTGGGCATCGAGGAAATCCTCCCCGGGGTGTATTCGATCACCGCGCGTTTTGGGTTCATGGAAACGCCCGATGTGAGCGAGGCACTGAAATCGTGCCGGACTCGCGGCTTGCGCGTCTTCACCGAGGACAGCTCGTTCTTCGTCGGGCGGCATATAGTCCGCGCCCGCCCCCGGCCGGGGCTGAGAGGATTGCAGCGACGTCTCTTTGCCCGCATGCAGCAGCACAGCACTCAGGCTGCCGAGTTCTTCCGGATGCCGTTCCGCGGGGTGGTTGTGCTCAATACGGCGGTGGAGATCTGACGTTCGCCGCGGTGTAATGGAAATGTCGTACGCTTGAGCGGCGGGCGAGCAGCAGGGAGAACCGGATGAGGCCCATTTTAGCAGCCATGACGGCTGTACTGGCGGCGACAGCGATGGTCGCGCTTGCCACCCGTGCGCGCGCCGCCAGCACCTTGATCGGCCTCGCGCCCGTGACGACTCCCTCCATGGCCGACAAGAACAGCACTGCGGCTCTGAAGCAGCTGCTGCTGGACACCAAGTCTGGCGTGGGGGCTAAGCTCGGTCCTCATTTGTTCCTTTTGCAGAAGGCTTACGGCGCCCAGCCCCTGTGGCATGACGGGGGTTTGCGCGCAAAGCTGCCGCCACTGCGAATGCAGGACGGCTACGTCCGGATCAGCGCCTACGCAGACGATATCGCAGCGTTGAAAGTCCAGCTCGTCGGCCAGGGCATGCTGGATGCGAAATCGTATGAGCGAGCCGTAACCGGCCGTGTTCCGATTGCCGCGTTGAGCGATATCGCCGCGATCCCAGGGTTGAAATTCATCAAGCCCGTGTTGGCTACGACCCGCGTGGGATTGACGACCACGCAAGGCGATCATTCGATGCGTAGCGATCGCGCTCGCGCGCTATTCGGAGTCGACGGGACGGGGGTTCGCGTGGGCGTTCTCTCTGATAGTTTCGACTGCGCGCCCGGCGCGTTCGCAAGCGGACAGAACTTCACGCGCGCCGGCCAAGATGCCGTGAACGGCGATCTCCCGTTAGGTGTGCGCGTGCTGGCGGACCTGCATACCGTACCTGACAGTGAGTGCACCGACGAAGGTCGCGCGATGATGCAGATCGTGCACGACATCGCTCCCGGGGCCTCGTTTTCATTCAACACGGCGCTGTGGAGTGAGGAAGATTTCGCCGCCGGCATTGTTGCTCTGGCGAACGATGGCGCCAAGGTGATGGTCGACGACGTCGAGTATTTCGACGAGCCGATGTTCGAGGACGGTGTCGTTGCCGCCGCCGTGGATCAGGTGGTAGCGCGGGGTGTCGCGTACTTTTCCGCAGCAGGCAACGAAGGACGGCAATCGTATCAGTCGGCATTCCATTCCTCGGGACGCAGGGGACTGGCCGGTGTGCGTCACGACTTTGATTCCGGTTCGGGGGGCAGTGACCTGCAGCACCTGGTAGCGCCACCTGGCACGATCTCCATGTTGTCATTGCAATGGGACCAGCCGTCGTTCTCGGCTAATGGCACGCGCGGTTCGCAAAGCGATGTGGATGCCATTTTCTACAACATGGACGGGACTCCGGTGGCCCCTTGCACCGATAGTCCTGCGCAGCTGGTATGTCAGGAGCCGGGGATCGCCAATAACATCGGCGGCGATGCGGTAGAGCTGCCTGTGATTGTCAATTTGTCCGGTCAGGAGCTGCAGGTGCAGCTGGGCATCGAGCTGGTCTCCGGGCCGCCGCCTGGCTTGCTCAAATATGTCTGGTATGACCTGGGCGCGGCGGGCCTCGTGGTCGACTCCTTCGACACGGCCGACGGCACCATCGTCGGTCACGCCAACGCGGCGGGCGCCGAAGCGGTTGGGGCCGCGGCGTGGTATCAGACGCAGGCGTGGGGTAGTCCGTTGCGGCCCCAATGCGTGCCCGCTTGTCTCGATAGTTTTTCGTCGGCCGGCGGGACGCCGATTTTGTTCGATCGCGCCGGACGTCGGCTCGATGCGCCCCAGGTCCGGGCCAAGCCGGGTGTGATTGGGCCGGATGCAGGCAATACCAGCTTCTTTTATTTCAAGCTGGGGTTCAATGTGCCGGGCAGCTCCGAGGATGATCTGTTTCCGAACTTTTCCGGGACGTCCGCCGCCGCGCCTCACGTCGCGGGCGTCGCGGCTCTGTTGCTCGACAAGCGCGCTCGCGATCTCGCCGCGCATCGCCAGGTCCCTGCGCCGCATAACCTCACGCCAGAGGCGCTATATAACGTATTGCACCGGACCGCGAGCGATATGCGGCTCCGTAACCTGGGCGGCGATCTCGGGCCTCAGCCAGTCAGCACGAACGGCGGTTTTGATTATGACACCGGCTACGGCCTGGTGGACGCCGTCGGGGCACTGCAGAGCATTGCCGCCGAGTGAGGCCCTAGAGTCCCTATAATAGGGGGATGAGCTACCCTCTCGTCTCCATGATTGTTGCGATGGCACAAAACGGTGTCATAGGGCGCGACAACACCTTGCCGTGGCGTCTTCCTGAAGACCTGCGGCGTTTCAAGGCCATCACCATCGGCAAATCCATTCTCATGGGCCGCAAGACGTTCGAGTCGATCGGCAAGCCGTTGCCCGGCCGTCTGAACTTCGTGCTCACGCGTAATCGCGACTGGCGCGCCGATGGTGTGATTGTCGTGAACTCGGTGGATGAAGCGCTCCGCCAGGTGCGCGAGAACGATGAGGTCATCGCGATTGGTGGCGCGGAGATCTATCGCTTGTTCATGCCGTTTGCGCGGCGCATCTATCTGACGCAGGTACATGCCGAGGTGCCGGGGGATACGATTTTTCCGGACTTCGATCCGACACAGTGGGTCGATGCCGAATATAGCGAGTATCCGGCGGATGAGAAGAATGCGTACGACGTGACGTTCGTGACGTTGGAGCGGAAGAATGCTCCATTGTCGCCGAGGTCTAACTAGTAGCGCCGCACCTGAGATTTGCTCAGCTCAGGCGGTCCTCGATCAAGCGCTCCGCAAGCGCCGCGTTGACATTGCCGGTGGCGTCTCGCTGCGAGTCCAGCTCCAACAGAATGCTTTCCTGGATGGCCCCTCTGCGCAACGCTTCGGCGTAGGGGATTTCCGGGTGGAACATCACCATTGAATAGCGCGGGATGAAGCGGTCGGGGAAGCGACGCTCGAGGTCCATTGCGATGGCTTTTCTGCGTAGGAAACCTGCATCGCGTACTGTGTCGCGCATCTCGGTGTAGTTCTCCAGGGCCATCTCCGCGATGGCGGCGGTGTTGGGGCGGCGAGATCTGGAGAAGTCGGCGAACAGCGGCTCCCAGTCGATGGGGGCGCGCTGGTCCATCAGCGTGTCCAACACGGTGCAGTCTTCGAACGCGGCGTTCATGCCTTGGCCGTGGAATGGCACGATGGCGTGGGCGGCGTCGCCTAACAAAAGCACGCTGCGGCCGATGTGCCAGGGGGTCAGGTGGACAGTGCCTAGTTGACCCTGTGGGTGCGACTGAAAGTCCCGTACCAGGTCCGGCATGAGCGGGACGACGTCAGGAAACTCCCGCCGGAAGAGCTCTGCGACGTCAGTGAGGGACGCGAAGCTGTTTGCTCCGGTGCGGGCGAGGAATAGTGTTGCGGTAAAGCTGCCATCTGTGTTCGGCAACGCGATGAGCATGAAGCCGCCGCGTGGCCAGATGTGGAGCGAGTTGCCGTCCAGGGTGTGCCGGCCGGCCTTGGCGGGGATGGTGAGCTCTTTGTAGTCGTGATCGAGCCAGTCTTCGCCAACGCTGAGCTGTTTTGCATTGGCAAGGCTCGTGCGGATCGCGGAACCGGCACCGTCGCTGGCTATGGTGGGCGTTAGTGGCGCTGCGTATTCGGCGCTGCTCGTGTTGTTGCGAAAGCGCAGAGTGTTGCGCTCAATCGATGCGCCGAGACAGGTCTGGTCGAATCGCATCGTGACTGTGTCATAACGCGCGGCTTCCTCGATGAGCACGCGGTTGAGGGCGGCACGACTGACGGAGTAGATGACTTCGTGCTCGCGCTGGCCGTAAGGCTGAAGTGACACTGCGCCGGATAGGTCGTGGACCATTCGGCCGCGCATCGGGATGAGGAGAGGGCGGATGCGGTCCACGACGCCTGCGCGCTCCAGGGCGCGGATCCCGCGTGCGGCGAGGGCGAGATTAATCGAGCGGCCGCCTTCCGCAGTGGAGTGTCGCGGGTCGGGGCGACGGTCATAGAGGGTGATTCGGAAGTCGCGGCGCGCGAGGAATACGGCGAGGAGTGCGCCGGCCAGGCCGGCGCCGACAATGTTGATGGTGCGCGGGCCCATGACGCCGGATGTGTTTGATTGACCGGCGTTCAACGGATCTCCTGCAACACTTCGCGCAGGTGCTCGCTGAAACGGAAGACCTCTTCGAACGTGTTGTACAGCGGCACCGGAGCTACTCGGATGACGTCGGGGGCGCGCCAGTCGCATACGACTCCCCGCTCACCAAGACGCTCGAATACACGACGGCCTCGTCCAGGTGTGCCGGTGATGCGAATGGATATCTGACACCCGCGTGTCTCGACGGCTCGGGGTGTGATGAATTGCGCGTTGGGCCGCAGCCGGTCGATCAGAAATTCCAGAAAGCCGGTCAACTCCAGCGACTTCGCGCGCAGCCGCTCAATGCGGGCTTCCTGGAAGATCGCGAGCGATGCAATGAGTGGTGCGGCGGCGAGAATCGGCGGGTTGCTGATCTGCCAGGCTGCAATGCCCGGCGCCGGACGAAACAGCGGCTCCATGCGAAAGCGAGTCGGCTCCTCGTGTCCCCACCATCCCATCAGATGCGGCTGGCTAAAGACGTGGCGGTCATGTACGAAGCAACCGCCAATCGCTCCAGGGCCCGCGTTCAGGTACTTGTAACTGCACCAGATCGCGAAATCGGCGTCGTAGTCATGCAGCGCAAGTGGCATGTTGCCGATCGAGTGTGCGAGATCGAAGCCGACGATGCAGTCCGCCTTGCGGGCGGCGCGCACTATCCGGGGGAGGTCGAACGCCTGTCCGGTACGGAACTGCACGCCAGGCCAGAGCACTAGCGCGACTTCTGCGCCATGCTGGGCGAGATGATACTCGATGGCGTCTTCTGGAATGGAGTCGCTGCCCGGGGGCGGTGCCAGTTCGATCAGATGTTGGCCGGGGTCGAGGCCATGCCAGGTCAGTTGCGAAGTCACGGCGTGCCGGTCGGAGGAGAAGGCGCCGGTTTCAATGAGGATTTTGGTTCGTTGCCCTTGGGGGCGGAAGAAGCTCGCCAACATGAGGTGTAGGTTCACCGTCAGCGAGTTCATGGCAACCACTTCGGTCGGTCTTGCGCCAGTCAGATGCGAGAGGCCGGCGGTCAGGTTCTCATGGTACGGAATCCATGGTCGTCGCGCGTGCTCATGCCCTAGGACCGACAGACGTGCCCAGTCGTCGAGTTCTTCCGTAACAAACTTGCGAGCCTCCAGAGGCATCAAGCCTAAGGAGTGTCCGCACAGGAAAAGAGCTGGCTGCCCTCGGTCGTCGCGCGGCAGAGCGAACCGCTGCCGGTAGCCGCCCATGGGATCCGCCGCGTCGCGACGGAGCGCGTGTTGGAGAGTCGCTTCGTAGGTCATGTCAGGCTCAGCCTCAGCTGGCCAACAGCGGGTAGAGCAGCGGCCGGCTTGGCACGGCGTCGCCCCCGAGCGCAGGAACTTGCAGCTCGAGCAGATACTGGCCGTCGGCAACACTGTCGGGAATGTATGCGAGCTCGGTGATGGTCGAGCGCGCCCGTCTCGCCTGCGATAGCGTCACCGACCCGCGCGGCAGGCCGAAAAAGATACGATGGGCAGTGAGGCGACCCTCGTCATGCGAGCGGTCGATCGACGGCAGGTCCACGACCAGATGCTCGATGCCTCGCTCCACGAGCCACTCGGCAGCCTCGCGCGACAGATACGGTGGTGCTTGGTCGCCGTAGTCCTGATGGCGCTTTTCGGGACTGTTGGGTAGCGTACGGATCGCCAGGGCGCGGGGCTCGAACTGCAGTGCCACTGCGTTCTTACGCCAGCGGTCTTCCAATGCGCGCCGGGAAATCAGCCGGTCACCCGGTTGCGGGGCCGGCTCCGTACTTTCGCTCGCGGCGCTCGCATCCATGGGCTCGATGCTCAGGAGAAGTGCGGGAATCAGTCCCAAGGGAGCCACTTTATGAGCATCAGCGCGCTCGCGGGTCAGATGTCCGACGCACTCCGTATGCGTGCCATTGCAGTGCGGATTCAGGGTTAGTATGTGGCAGTTACAACTCGCGCCGTGTTCCACTGATCCGGAAAACCCGGCGACGGAATACGGTTGCGAGGTCGCCGCCGGAGCACCGAAATGGCGCGGCTGCCGATCCGAGAAGTCGAGCTCGATGGCCAGGCTTGTCGGGTTTGAAAGGTCGCAATCGATTTCGCGCTGGCCGGCCGTGATCCGCGCTTTCAACTCTTGCGCTCCATCACCGTCCCGCAGTGTTTACAGGTGCGGTGCTCGATACTGGAGAAAAAGCGCTCGAAGATGGGAGGGAACTGGGTCTCGATATCCTCGAGCTCGAAAAACTCTTCGTACAGGAGATGGCCGCAGTTTTCGCAATACCATTGAAAGCCGTCGAGCTCCCCCGGCCGGCGCTGCCGCTCGATGACGAGCCCGATGGTGTTCGGGAAGCGCTGGGGTGAGTGCGGGACGTTTGCAGGCAGGAGCAGCAGCTCGCCGGCACGGATCGGCACCTCCACCGTTTTCCCGTCCTGCCTGGTTTTCAGGACCATGTCGCCTTCGAGCTGGTAGAAGAATTCCTGCCCCGGGTCGACGTGGTAGTCCTTGCGGGAGTTCGGTCCGCCGACCACCATGATCACAAAATCGCCGTCGCGAAAGACCCGTTTGTTGCCTACAGGGGGCTCGAGCAGGTGCCGATTTTCGTCAATCCAGCGCTTGAAATTCAGAGCTTGCAACGGTTCCATACGGTGTGTCCCGGACGCCATTCGCGTATGTTACGCGCTGCGTAAGAGCGTCGTAGGCGACTTTGGAGTACGGTAATGGCGGATCGCGGAATGATGTCGGCCGGCGTCCTGGCGGTGGCGGTGTCGCTCGCCGGCTGCAGTCACCTACCCAGCATGCACTGGCCCTGGCACCACAAGCCCGCTCCGCCTCCGCCACTGGTGCACGAGCTTGACGAGGCGAGTGATGGCGGTGCGGCTGCTTCGTTCCCACAGTATTGGATGCGAAACACCCTGGTCGTGGACCTGCAAGGGGTGAGTGGTTCGGGGAGTGTCTCGCTGAAGCCGCGCGAGCACACTGCGTGGCCGGTGCGCATAGCCCTAAAGGTTACACCCGGCTCGGTCGGAGAGCTGGAAGTCAGGGCCGCACAGCGCATCGTGTTGCCGGTGACGCCGGCGGGCACAAAGCCGATCGTGTTGGAGCTTGCGCCCGGGATTTATGTGCCGAAGACGCCGCAGATCACCGTATCCTGGGGGCCTATTGGTTGATTGGCTGGAAGTCGCCGGCGGCGCTTCCAGCGAGCGCGCCCCGACGCGGTGTTCCGGCCCGCGAGCAAAAGGCGCGGCTTTTGCTCGCTAAGTCGAGGCCTGTCGACGAACGTCACTCCGAGTCCGGGCTCTGGTAGCCGGCGCACGAGATTCCAACAGGAGGACGCTCCGAGTCGAGATCGAGCGCGGTGAGCTCGCCGCCCCAGACGCAACCGGAGTCGAGACCCACGACGTCCTTGCGTACGATCAATCCGAGCGCGGACCAGTGACCGAACACGATGCGCGTGCCGGCACTCTGGCGCCTCTCAATCTCGAACCACGGTTGCAGTTGGGAGTGTTTTCCCGGCGGCTTGCCTTTCATCTTCAGATCGACCTCGCCATCGGGCGTGCAAAGCCGTAGTCGAGTCAACACGTTGATGGCGAAACGCAGCCGGTCGGTACCATCTAACTTCGCGCTCCAACGTCGCGGCTCATCGCCATACATGTTGTCGAACAGCATGCGTGGGTCAGTGTACAACGCTGTTTCAACTTCACGCGCCAGCGAGAGCGCCATGTCGACGGTCCATTGCGGAACCAGTCCGGCGTGGACCAGCAGGTCGCCATGTTCATAGTGGGCGAGCGGTCGCGTAATGAGCCAACCCAGCAGGTCATCGCAGTCGGGCGCTGCGAAAATCTCATCGAGGGTGTCGGCTGACTTGCGTTTGCGGTGCGCGCCACAAGCGACCGCGAGGAGGTGCAGGTCGTGATTGCCCAGAACCGTAATGGCGTTGTCGCCTAGCGCACGCACGAAGCGCAGCACTTCCAGCGACCGCGGCCCGCGGTTGACCAGGTCGCCGACGAACCAGAGGCGGTCGCGATCGGCCGAGAATTTCAGCTGCGCGAGTAAGTCGCGCAGCTCGGTATAACAGCCTTGGACGTCGCCGATGGCATAACGGCTCACTGCACGATTCCGGGCATCGCCAGACGGAAGGGTGGAATGGGCGCATCGAAGCGCTGGCCGTCGTCGTCGATCATCTGGTAGCTGCCTTGCATTGCGCCCACGGGAGTTTCCAATACTGCTCCGCTCGAATAGCGGAAGCCTTGCCCCGGCTTCAGGTGCGGCTGCTCGCCGATCACACCATCACCGCGCACCTCCTGAACCTTGCCATCTGCGTCCGTGATGATCCAGTGCCGCGTCAAAAGCTTCGCCGGAACCTCACCTTCGTTGCGGATGGTGATGGTGTACGAGAACACGTAGCGGCGCTCGCTCGGGTCGGACTGTTCGTCGACGTAGCTCGTCTCGACGTCCACCCTGATCTTGTTTACTTCAGAGGTATTATTCATGCGGGAAGCCCATTCAATGGCGTCCTACCCTCACCGCTAAGACATCGCAAGGCGCCGCGTGCAGGACCGCATCTTCCGTGAAATTGACGAGAATCGACAGTCCGTGGCGCTCACGGCTACCGAGTACGATGAGGTCCACGTTACGTTCCTTCGCGACTCGCACTATTTCCGACTTTACATTGCCAGCTTCGACACGGGCCGCAGTGATCGGCACGCCAAGATCACCGGCCAGTGTTGCGAGCCGCTGCCGGGCCCTCTCGAGTAACTCGTCCTCGATTTGCACCGACGGCATCAATGTCTCGCCCATAGGTTCCACGGGTACGAACTCCACCACGTGCAGCAACTCCATTTCGGCGCCGACGGCGTTAGCCAACGTCTGCGCGCGGCGTCCAATCACGACGCTGTCTTCGCTCAAATCCACTACGACCAGGAGGCGACGATAGATAGGCATTCCCCGATCCTTGTAGTACGCAAACCCTTGCTATAAAGACTACGCGTTGGGCGCGCGGGTGTCACTGTCAAGTGTTTTGGCCAGATCGTTGAAAGCCCGCGGGGCTAATGTTTCAGGCCGCGCTCCCGGATCCAGGCCAGTACGTTCGATTTGCTCCAGGCTCACGAGGCCTCGTAGGGCGTTGCGCAGCGTTTTACGGCGATGAGAAAAAGCCGCCGCGACGATTTCCGCAAAACGCGGGCTCACATCGAAGGCGGGCTCAGACCGCACTGCGAGCCGCGCCACCGCGGACCAGACGCGCGGAGGTGGCTGGAACGCGCCGGGGCCGACGTCGAACAGGTGCTCAACGTCCACCCAGGGTGCCAGCATCACGGTGAGTCGTCCGTAATCGGGATCGTCCGGCTGGGCCGCCATGCGAGCGATGACTTCCTTCTGCAGCATGATGTGGAGGTCCTCGATGGCCCTCCAATGCTTCAGCAGGCGGAAGAGGAGCGGGGTCGAGATGTTGTAGGGGAGGTTGCCCACCACACGCAGCCGCCCACCCCGATCCTGGGCAAGCCGGCTGAAGTCGAATTCGAGCGCATCGACTTCGTGCAGGACGAAGCGCGGATTCTCGGCCAGCTCGCCCCGCAGCAATGTCACGAGGTCGCGATCAATCTCGATTGCATCGAGCTTGCCCTGTGTCGCCTCCAGCAGCAGGCGCGTGAGAGCGCCGCGCCCGGGGCCGATCTCCACCAGGTGCTGATCGGGGCGCGGGCCGATTTCAGCCACGATGTTAGCCAGCACCGTCGGGTCGTGGAGGAAGTGCTGGCCAAAGCGCTTGCGGCGCACCGGAAACCGACTCACGCGGCGGCCAGCTCGATGGCAAGCTCGATGGCCGAGATCAGGCTGCGTGGGTCGGCGCGGCCGGTGCCGGCGAGGTCGAGCGCCGTGCCGTGGTCCACCGAGGTGCGCAGAATCGGCAGTCCCAAGGTGATGTTGACCGCGGTATCGAAACCAGCATGTTTGATCACCGGCAGCCCCTGGTCGTGATACATGGCCAGCACCGCATCGAAGTTAGCCAGGATGCGCGGGACGAAGGCCGTGTCGGCCGGCAGTGGTCCGCTCACCCGAATACCGCTCCGGGCCAGCTGTTCGATCGCTGGGCCGATCACCCGGATTTCCTCATCGCCGAGGTGTCCACTTTCGCCGGCATGCGGGTTGAGGCCGCAAACAGCGATGCGCGGCTCGGGAATGCCCCACCACCGGATGAGGTCGTGATGGATGATGGTGATGACCTCGGTCAATGATTCGATGGTGATTGCCGCACTAACTTCCCGCAACGGCAGATGTGTCGTTGCGAGGGCAACGCGCATCGCTCTCGAGGCCAACATCATTACGGGTAAGGGTGCGCGCGTGCGCTGTGCCAGGTATTCAGTGTGGCCCATGAAGGCAACGCCGGAGTCCTTGATCACACTCTTGTGAACCGGCGCGGTCACCATCGCCGCGAATTCGCCCGACATGGCGCCGTCGGTGGCGCGATTCAGGAGCTCGAGCACATAGCGGGCGTTGGCGGTATCGAGCCGCCCAGGCTTGCTCGGCGCCGCCAGTGGATGGTGTTCAACCGTTAGCGAGCCTGGCTCGTGCGCGCTCGCGGTCCCGTCGTAGTCGCGCAGCTCGATATCCCAACCCAGCTGCGCGGCGCGCTCGGCGAGCAGATCACGATCGGCGAGGCAGACCAGAGCGCACGGAAGCACACGGCGCGCGCTTGCGAGGCAGATCTCCGGGCCTACACCAGCCGGCTCGCCGGACGTTAGAGCGATGCGTGGAAGGGGTGCACTCAGGACTTGTATTCCACGTAAGCCTCGTCGCGCAGGCGACGCAGCCACAACTCGGTTTCCTCGTCGGCCTTGCTGGCGCGGATGGCCTCGATGGCCTGCCGCCGCTTGAGCTCGTCGGTATTGTCGACCTGGCGCCGTCCGAGGATTTGCGCGATGTGCCAGCCATACTGGGTGTGGAAGGGCTGGCTGATCTCGCCGTCCTTCAGGTTCGCAATCGCCGCCTCGAATTCGGGTACGAAGGTCCCTGGGCCGGTCCAGCCCAGATCGCCTCCCTGGGAGCCGGATCCAGGGTCCTCGGAAGTGGTCTGCGCAAGTCCGGCGAAGTCCTCGCCCTTGAGGATGCGCGCGCGCAGATCGCTCAGTTTCTCCTTCACGGTCGCATCGTCGGCGAGCGCCGTGGTCTTCATGAGGATGTGGCGCACGTGGACCTGATTCTCCATGGCCTTATGGTTGGCGCCACGGACATCGTTCAGGCGGATGATGTGGAAACCTGTCGGAGTGCGCAGGGGCTCGCTCACTTCGCCCGGCTTTAGCTTGGCAATGGTGTCCGCCAGAAAGGTCGGCAGCTCGCCGCCTTTGCGCCAGCCGAGCGCGCCGCCTTCCAGGGCCGTCTGGCTCTTGGAGTAGGCCAGGGCCAGCTTGGCAAAATCTTCGCCTCCCTTGGCGCGGTTGGCAACGTCCGTCGCCTGCTTCGAGGCGGCTTCCAGCTGCGCCGGGGTGGCTTCCTCGGGGACGGCGATCAGAATGTGGGAGACGTTGTATTCCTCATCGGCGGCTGGCGCCTTCGCTTCCTTTTCCAGATACTGGTCAATTTCGCGGGGCGTGATGCTGATCCGCTGGAGGACGTCGCGCTGGCGGAGCAAGCCCAGTGTGAGCTCCTTACGCATGTCCTCGCGGTAGGCGGCGTAATCGATGCCCTGCTGGGACAGAGCCTCGGGCAGCTGGGACAGGGGGATGCCGTTGCGCTGGGCCACGTCCGTCAGTGCGGTGTTCAGGGTTTCGTCCGGCACCTTCAGGCCGGCCTTGTTGGCGCGTTGTGCCTCGATCTCCTGCAGGACGAGCCGCTCCAGCACCTGCTGGCGCAGCACGTTCTGCGGCGGCAGCTCGAGTTTCTGCTGCTTCAGGCGCTCGCTTACCAGGCCAATCTGGTCTTCCAGCTCACTGTTGAGCACCACTCCGTCGTTCACCACGGCAGCGACGCGGTCCAGCAGCACACCCTTGGTGGCCAGCTCGCGGGTCTGGGCGTCCGCCTGGGCTTGGAACAACAGGGCAGCGACACATCCGCAGGCAATGGCAGCGGTGAAACGGGACAAAATCCGGCGCATGAGCTTACTTTCCTACGTCAAATCGAGCTCTAGGGGCTCTTGAATAGTTTTTGCGAGTTCACTTCCGCGGGCGTGTAACCCCGGATTTCGTCGATCAGGAAGGCATCCGACGCTGATCCGACACTTGCAAGACCGGTGAGTTCCAGTTGCAGCCAAGCTGCGGTGTCCTGGAGCCCTGTGGCGGCGGTCTGCTGGAGCCCCGCGGTGCCCTCGGGCGCCAGCGGGCGCCTGCTGATATACCGACGCGCTCCGAAACGGACCCGCCAGCAGCACGAACCGTACTGGAAGCCGGCGAAACTCTCCAGAGGTTGCTTGTCCTGGAGGGAGTAGACCTCCCGGGCAAAGACGTTCCAGTGGCCAGCGATCGGCCAGGTTGCGGAGACCTCGACCTGCTCGAAACCGCAGATGCCCGCCTGGGAGTATTGAGCGAAGACATTGGCTGGCGTGCCGGCGGTGGCATCCAGGATGTTGCATTGGCTCGCCGGGTGAATGGTGCCGCGCTCGAAGCGATAGGCAATATTGATCACCTTGTCGACATCCGGCTTGTACTGGATGTTGACATCGGCGCGCTCGAACTGGGCCGCCTGCGGATTCCACTGCAGTCCGAGCGTGGAGTTCCAGTCCTGGAAGGCGTTGAGCGCGAGTTGGGTGACGAAGTCGGAGCGTGCGCCGCTTTGCGGCATCTCGTCAGGCAATACGACCTTGGGCGTCTCAAAGTAGTAAACCTGCCCGACCGTGACCGCAATGAATTGCCGGCCGTCACGGCCGTCGAGCAGACGGCTGGTGAGGCCCATGGCGAGCTGGTTGGCATCACTCACGCGGTCCGCCCCAACGTAGCGGTTGGTGCGGAACAGCTCGATGGGGACCAGGTCCGGCAGAGCCGTATCGAACACCGGTAGTTGGTTTTGATTCCGATACGGGACGTACAGATACAACATGCGCGGCTCGAGTGTCAGCCGGCGCCTGGCGGCCGCGCCCAGATCGCGCTCGAGTTGCAATCCCAGGTCGACACTGGCGATTGGCAAAGTGCGCGACGGCGAGGACTGTTCTCCCGGGAGTGTGTTTTCCAGCTCGTACTGCGTGCCGCGAAAGGCCAGCGCGGGGCGGAAGAAATAACCGGGATCGCTCAGGTTGAGCGACACGGTCGGCATGACATCCATGCGCCAGCCGGTTACGCACGGCGAGACGTATACACCACCTGATGGATTGATGACCGTGGTCGATGAGCAGTTGGCGATATTGCTGATGTCGCGGTCGAAATTCACGATCTCGGAGTCGAAGCCATAGCGCAACAGACTGCCCGGCCCCCACCCGAAGTCCGCGCTCGCCGTCAGGCTCGGAACGCGCTCGTATGGACGGTTGACCAGGACGAGCGTGTTGTCGATGGTCTGGTACTGCTGTGCTTCGCCGTCGATGCGCCAGTGATCGTCACGATACGAAAGCGTCGCGCGGCGCTCGACGAAGGCGGTGCTGGTGCCTTCCGGGCCTTGTGAGAAGTCCTGGAAGTACTGCGGGTCGCTCACGTTCGCGGCATCGACACCCAGGCGCAGATACTGGCTCAGGTCGGTGGTGTTGCGCAGCCTGACCGCGCCGCGGCTGCCACCAAACACGCTGTCATCGGGCAGGTAGTGCCACGACAGCTCCCCCTGAGTGCCGGGCTCGAGATAGCGGAAGTCGCCGCCCAGATCGATGCCGCGCTTGGTGTAAAAGATGGGCTCGGCCGTGAGGTCCATGTTCGGTGCGATGTTCCAGTAATACGGCACCGAGAGCACGAACCCACCCCTGGACGAGAATCCAGGTGTTGGGTAGAGAAAGCCGCTCTTGCGCTGATCGCCCAACGGAAAGGAGACGTAGGGCAAATAGAGAATCGGCACGCCCATGAAGTCGATTTTGGCATTGCGCGCCGTACCTTCTTTGGCGCGGGTATCGAGCGTGATGTTGTCCGCATCGAGCTGCCACGACTTGTCGTTCGCGGGGCAGGTCGTGTAGGTCACCTCTTTCAGATTGAGGATGCCCTCGGGCGTGAGGTTCATGGTTTGCGCAGAGCCGCGCGCCGAGCGCTGCAGCAGCTGGAACTGCGCGTCCTTGAAATCCGCGCCACCGGTGGTGGAGTAGTCGCCACCGGAGCCGAGCACGTGAACGATGGGGTCGGTGTAGTCGACACCGCCCTGGCCTTTCACGTTCTTCTTGTTCTGAATCTCAACCCGGTCCGCCTTGATCTCGCGATCGCCCTGGCGGATTACGACGTGGCCCGTAAAGATTGCCGTGTCATGGGGGACGTCATAGTCGGTGCGCTCAGCTTCTACGCTCACCGCGCCGCCAGTCGTTACACCTTTTTCCCCCTGCGGCTTTTGTGACGCTGCCGGCTGCTGCGGAAGCAGTGAGGGCACGGTCTGTGACGGACAGCTCGGATCCGCATGGGCGATCGGTGTGAGAGCGCCAAGCGACAATGCGATAAGTGAGAGGGGGTTCGGGCGTAGCATGAGGGGCGGCATTATAATGGCGCGCCTTCGTTCCGAGGGTGCTAAAAGACTCGACACTGCATGCCCGAGACCGACGCGCGACTGGCGCTTATACACGAATGGTTGTCGCGCCAGCTGGGATTGCGGCCGCAGCGGATCGAGCCTGCCTCCGCCGACGCAAGCTTCAGGCGCTATTTTCGCGCCTTTAACAATGGCACCACACTGGTGGTCATGGACGCGCCGCCCGGCAAGGAAGATGTTCGCCCCTATCTGAAGGTGACGCGGCTGCTGGAGTCCCTGGGGGCGCACGTTCCTCACGTGCACGAGGCTGATGTCGACCGCGGGCTGCTGCTTCTCGAGGACCTCGGGGGGACGCATTACCTTTCCCGGCTCAACGCCGGTGACGATCCAGATCAGTTGTACGGTGATGCCCTCCGCGTGCTCGCCGATATCCAGGTACGTGGGCAAGAGGTAGCGGCCGAGCTCGCTCCCTACGATCGCGAGCCGCTCGCACGCGAGCTGGCGCTGATGCCGGAGTGGTTTCTCGGGAGACATCTCGCGCTCACTCTGTCATCGGCGCAGCAGCAGATGATCTCCAATACGTTTGAGCTTCTCGTCGCCGAGGCGCTGGCGCAGCCGGCGGTGTTTGTCCATCGCGATTTCCATTCGCGCAACCTCATGGTGGTGGATGATCGCAATCCCGGCATTCTGGATTTCCAGGACGCGTTGCGCGGGCCGGTTGGTTACGACCTCGTGTCCTTGCTGAAGGACTGTTACATCTCCTGGCCGCGCGGGCGGGTCGTGAGTTGGGTTGTCGAGTACCGCGCGCTGCTGCGCTCACTGGGTGATGTCGGTGTACGTTTGAGCGGCGCGAATGACACCGAGTTTCTTCGCTGGTTCGATCTCATCGGGGTGCAGCGGCACATCAAGGTGTTGGGGATTTTCGCGCGGCTCTGGTATCGGGATGGCAAGGCCGGGTATTTGAATGATCTGCCGCTGACGTTGGAGTACGTCAGGGATACCTGCTCGCGATATTCCGAGTTGGCCGCGATGAGGGAGTTTTTGGAGGAGTACGTTGTGCCGGAGCTGCCACGCGCGAACGCGCGAGTGGCGAACGGTGGCAGGGCGACATCGTGAAAGCGATGGTTCTGGCGGCTGGGCGCGGAGAGAGGATGCGACCCATTACGGACACGCTCCCGAAGCCCTTGGTGGCCGTCGCCGGAAAGCCGCTGATTGGCTATCACCTCGAGCGTCTTGCGCGGGCGGGATTTTCGGAGGTAGTGATCAACCTCTCCTGGCTCGGGGATCGTATCCGCGCTGCCCTGAGCGATGGGCGTGACTACGGGCTTTCCATTTCCTACAGCGAGGAAGGTCCGGAGCCGCTCGAGACCGGAGGCGGTATTTTCAGGGCGCTGCCGCTGTTGGGGCCGGGACCCTTTCTGGTCGTCAATGGCGATACGTGGAGTGACATCGACTACGGACACCTCGGGTTGGAGGACGGTGCGAACGGCCGTATCGTTCTCGTGCCGAATCCGACGCATCACACCCGCGGTGATTTTGGCGTCGAAGATGGCTTCGTGGTTGATCGTGACGTTGATCGGTTTACGTACTCCGGGGTGGGTGTGTATCGCCCGGAGTTCTTCGCCGGCTGCTCGCCTGGCAAGTTTCCTATGCTGCCGCTTCTAAAGCGTGCGATCTCCTCACGGCTTCTCCGCGGTGAGGTTCACCGTGGCGAATGGTGTGATGTTGGTACGCCGCAGCGCCTCGCTACTCTCGACGCCGAAGTTCGCACGCGGCTCAAACAGAGCTAGCGACAACAAACATCGAGATTTTAGGTCTCTTCCCGAGATTCTTCGGGTATGTTGATTTGAAGGGACTTGTTAGTGCGGTGCACTTCGCTTATGGTGCCATCGTTATGGGCGGGACGTGGGTCTTGGCCTTGAGTCTGGGTTCGCTCCACACAGTGCCGACGTCGTGGCCATGAGGTCGGACGTTTCCGTACTCAAGGCTGATGTGGAAAACCTCAAAGTTAGTATGGCCGAGGTGCGGGCGGAGGCTGCGGAATTTCGCGCGGAGGTCAAGCACGATTTATCCCAGCTGCACGCCGGCGTTAAGCGCGACTTTTCGCAACTGCGGGCGACAGCGCAGCGGGATTTCCGGGTGCTGTTTGGAGCGCTCATTTCCGTCGCCATTGGGCTTTCTGGACTCGTGGCAAAGGCGATGGGCTGGGTTCATTGAGAAACGGTGCGCTGGCCTTACAATGCAGGCATGTCGAACCTCAAAGATATCCCCGTCGTCCAGGAAGTGACGCGGGCGCGCAGCGGCGAAAAATACGTTACGCCACAAGGGTTTACGGCGATCCGGGATGGTATCAAGGCGCAGGGTGGAAGCGTCGTCGAGGCTCCGCTTTCTGCGAGGAAGCCCTCCTGGCTGCGGGCCAAGGCACCCACCGGTGCGGGCTTCCAGGGCGTCAAGGCTATTGTTAAGGAACATCGGCTGGCGACCGTGTGCGAGGAAGCCAAGTGTCCGAACATCGGCGAATGCTGGAACGTGGGTACGGCGACCATCATGCTCATGGGTGCCGTTTGCACGCGAGCGTGCCGGTTCTGCTCGGTCGATACCGGCAATCCGCGCGGGTGGCTGGATCCGGATGAGGCGGAGAACGCCGCTCATACCGTTGAGCTGATGAAGCTCAAGTATGTTGTCCTTACGTCGGTCAATCGTGACGACCTGCCGGATGGTGGCGCTTCGCACTACGCGGCGTGCATTCGTGCCATCAAGCGTCGCAATCCAAACACGGCGGTTGAGGCACTGACTCCCGACTTCCAGGGAGTGCTGAAGGATGTGGAGGTTGTCGTCGATTCGGGCCTCGAAGTATTCGCGCAGAACGTCGAGACGGTGCGGCGCCTGACGCATCCGGTGCGCGATCCTCGCGCTGGGTACGAGCAGACCTTGCGAGTGTTGGAACACGCCAAGCGTCATAGGCCGGGCGTTCTGACCAAGAGCAGTCTGATGCTCGGACTGGGAGAGTCGGAGCAGGAGGTTGACGAAGCGCTCGATGACCTGCGAGCGGCTGACGTCGACATCGTGACCTTGGGGCAGTACTTGCGCCCGACGCTCAATCATCTGGCTGTCGAACGCTTCGTTACGCCGGCGGAGTTTGATGCCTTTCGCGAGCGAGCGCTGGTGAAAGGGTTTCTGGAGTGCGTATCCGGACCGCTGGTTCGCTCGAGTTATCGGGCGGAACAGGCTCTCAACAGGAACAACGCGGGCCTGGATAATCGCAGTCTCGCCAAATGAGCGACGCTGGAGCCGATGTCGTGTCCTCGCCGGCAGTCGCACGCAGGAAGCGCGTTGCAGCCGAAGTTCCACGGCCGGTAATCCGCCATCTTGGGTTAGTCGACCACGAGCCCACGTGGCGCGCGATGCAACGCTTCACGGACGAGCGCGACGCGACGACGCCGGACGAAGTTTGGTTCCTCGAGCATCCGCCGATATTCACTCTCGGCATGAACGCAAGTCTGGTTCACGTTTTGGCACCGGGCGACATTCCCGTGGTGCAGACCGACCGCGGCGGGCAGGTGACTTACCATGGGCCCGGACAACTTGTGGTGTATCCGCTGATCGACTTGCGTCGATCGGGACTTGGAATTCGTGACCTGGTGACCGCCCTCGAGCGCAGTGTCATTGATCTCGCTGCCGAGCACGGTGTGACGGCCGAGAGCCGTCGAAGTGCGCCGGGCGTCTATGTGGACGGCCGGAAGCTGGCGAGCGTGGGTATTCGCGTCCGCCGTGGGGCTAGTTATCACGGCCTCGCTCTGAACATAAGCCTCGATCTCGAGCCCTTCTCCCGCATCAATGCCTGCGGCTATGAGGGCCTCCAGATGACACGTTTCGCAGACCTAGGGGGCCCCGACTCTGTCGGCGCAGCCGCCCAGGCGCTCGAACCCCACCTGCTGCGCGCCCTGGGTTTCTGACCCGGTTATATACGTATAACCTCGTATAACCACTCCATAACCGGCCGCCCGCTACAATCCGGTCATTCCTCACCGGAGTGTTTTAATGCAATCGAGTATGCTCCCGCGCCTGGGGCGGTTGGTAATAACCGCCCTTTTCACGGCTGTACTGTTTGGCTCGTCGCTGGCGAGTGCCGCCGAGGTCACGCTGCTGAACGTCTCCTACGATCCGACGCGCGAGTTGTACGTGGATTACAACGCGGCGTTCGCTAAGTATTGGAAGGCGAAAACCGGTCAGGACGTCAAAATCAATCAATCGCACGGGGGTTCGGGCAAGCAGGCCCGCTCCGTAATCGATGGTCTTAGAGCCGATGTCGTCACTCTCGCTCTGGCTGCGGACATCGACGCGGTGGCGACGCAGGGCAAGCTGCTGCCGATCAACTGGCAGAGTCGCTATGCTGACAACAGCTCACCTTACACCTCCACCATCGTTTTCCTGGTGCGCAAGGGCAACCCGAAGGGAATCCGGGACTGGAGCGATCTGATCAAGCCCGGGGTGGCCGTGATTACACCCAACCCGAAGACCTCGGGTGGGGCGCGTTGGAACTACCTTGCTGCCTGGGCGTGGGCGCTGAAGCAACCTGGTGGCAGCTCCGCGACGGCAAAGGAGTTCGTACGCAAGCTATATAAGAACGTGCCTGTGTTGGATACCGGTGCGCGCGGGTCGACAACGACGTTTGTACAACGTGGTCTTGGTGACGTGCTGGTCGCGTGGGAGAACGAGGCTTTGCTCGCGATCAAGGAGTTGGGTGGCGACAAGCTGCAAATCGTAGTGCCAACCGTGAGTATCCTTGCCGAGCCACCTGTGGCGGTAGTCGACAAGGTGGTACTGCGGCGGGGAACGCGCGAGGTTGCGGCAGCTTATCTGCAGTATCTGTATAGCAAGGAAGGTCAGGAGATTGTGGCGCGCAACTATTATCGGCCGCGCGATCCCGAAATCGCTGCGAAGTACGCCGAGCGCTACCCGAAGTTGAATCTGGTGACCATTGCGGAATTTGGCGGTTGGGGTAAGGCCCAACAGGAGCATTTCAGGGAAGGCGGGGTGTTCGACCAGATTTACGCACCGTGAATTTCCGCGGAAACGGCAACTGTTAAATTGCTGTTTGAACGCATTTAACAGTTGGCGCTTCCGCGGAAACGTGGTCAACCCTGCTCGGCGCCGACGTGGTGAGGTGGTGCGCCAGCCGCTCGGCGTGGATGCGTAGCTCCTGCGCGGCGGTGGATTCCCAATGATCGGCGCGGAGCATCGGACCTATGTAGTAGAGGTTCTCAACGACGTGGTTGCGTGAGTCGATCAAGGCACCGTAGGGCCCCGTACGCAACCCGAGGCCGAGCGCATCAGCACTCGCCAGGCCCTGTTCTAGCAGTGAGCCCATGAGGCGGTCGCGTGAGCGGCGCGGGTTGTAGTCCGCGCCAGTACAGTTGACCACGCGATCGACGAGCAGCGTCTGGGTGGCACTGCTACCGCGAGCGCGCCAGCTGACCTGGATCTTCTCTCCCGCCAGCTCGAATTTGACGATACGACCGGCGTGGACATGGAGTTTGCTCGCGCGTTGCAGCTCCTCGAGCCTCGTCAAGGTCTCTTGCGGGAGTCGATGGCGGTGGACGTCCCAGTAGGGCCGAGCATGTCGCAGGAAGCGCTTGCGCTCGCGGTGGGTCAGACACTGCCAAATGGCCGGCGCCAGATTCCGAACGCAAGTGATCGCCTCTCGCCAGTCGCCTCCACGATGTTGGACCTCGTCGGTCAGCTCGCGAACGGCGCGTAACAACCGTCTTGCCGACACCGAAGCGGCGCGTAGCAGCGCGCTGCCCCCTTCATCACAACCTGCGTGCCGAAATGCCGTTTGTGAGGGCGGAACCAACCCGCGGCGGGAGATCGCGTGGAAGGTCACTCTGTCCCGCGTTCCGGCACTCCCCGCCACCACCTTGTCCGCCATCGTGAGTCCGGTGCCGATGATGAGTGCGGTTTCTCCTGGCTGAAAGTTCGCTGGCGAGCTCCACGGATCGGCGACGTAGCGCGATGACTCGCGCAAAGACTCGGTTCCGGGAAAGGGTTCTGGCGGAGGATTGCCCAGGGCAAGCACTACATCGTCCGCGATGAAGCTGCTGCCATCATCCAACTCGACACGAAATGCAGAGGCTCCGTTGCAGCGTTCCAGCGCACAAACATCCCCCTGGACCTCATGGAGGTGCACGTGAGACGGCGAGGCGAGCTCCGTGTTGCGGAGCGTGGATTCCAGGTACTCGCCATACAGGGAGCGCGGCAGGAAATCGTCCGCGGTGGCACGGGGCAGATGTCGCTGTGCGAATTTCAAGAACTCCAACGGATCGCTGGAGCTCAGCGACATCCGCCCAGCGGGCACATTCAACAAGTACGGATAGGAGCGTTCGGCGTATGCCGCGCCGCGGCCTATCCGCGGAGCGCGCTCCACGAGGACGATGCGCACTGGCTTCCAGTAAGACAGGCGCAGCAGAGTGATGGCTACGGCGGTGCCGCTGAAGCCAGCGCCCACAATTACAATGGTTCGCGGTAGACGGGTCACTGTCGAGGTTTCCATGAATGCCATGGAAACCAGACTAGCGAAAGCTCGATATCAAGCCAGTAGCGGTACGGTAAAAAATGGGGAATGTTTTGTTACCGCCCCACAATGGCGAGCTTCAGTCGACGACGAGTTTGTAACCCGCTCCCGCGGCCGTTTGCAACAGCTGAGGCGTGGCCGGGTCGATCTCGATTTTCTGCCGCAGCCGGTGCACCAGCTGCTTCAAAAGCTGGCGATCGCCCGAATTGCGATGCCCCCAGACCTGGATCAGCAGGCGGTCGGAGCTCACCGTGTGCCCCGCATTCGCCAGCAACATCTGCAGGAGGCGCAGCTCGAGCTTCGTCAGGCGCACTGGCTCCGCTTGTGCGATCTGAACGGTGTGCTCTTCTATGTCGAGCGTAACTCGGCCCGCCGCAAGAGGGGTAGCGTTCTCCATCCCGGCGCGCCGTAGTAGCGCCTTGATCCGGGCTAGCAGCGTCCGTGGGCTGAAAGGCTTGGTCAGAAAGTCATCGGCGCCCAACTCCAGCGCCCGCACCAGGTCTTCCTCCTCACCGCGCACCGTCAGCATGATAACCGGCACGCGCGAGCGTTTGCGGATGTTCTCACACACCTGAAAGCCACTCATTCCGGGCATGTTGATATCGAGCACGACCAGGTCCGGCGATTCGGCCTCGAAAGTCTGCAGCGCACTCGGACCATCGCCCGCCTTCATGACGAGGTAACCCGCCTGGGTGAGCGTGAATCCGATGAGCTCGCGTAGATCGCGATCGTCATCCGCGATCAGCATTTTCATGCTGTCACCTCAATTGGTAATCTGATGGCAAACCTCGTACGTCCTTGCGCGGTGCGCACCAAGGCGATGGTGCCGGCATGACGGTCGATGATCGATTTCACTATCCAGAGACCGAGACCCAGGCCGCCCGGCTCCGGCTCTTCTCCCGAGCCACGCTGAAAGCGAGCAAAGATGGCGTCACTTTCGCCGTCTGCTGGGCCGGGCCCCTCATCCTCCACCCAGGTTAGCACGTGTTCACTCTCCACTTCGGCACCGATGTGAACCGTGCTGCCTTCGGGCGCGAACTTGTTCGCATTCGCGAGGAGGTTGACGAAGACCTGAGTGAGGCGCGGCTTGTCGCCTTCGACGTAGGGGAGGTTTTCTGGCAGTGACACCTCGAGCGTCTGCCGTCGCAGCGTAAGCAAGGACCCGACCAATGCCTGTGCGTCTTCGACGACCTCCGCCATGGCGACGCTCTGATGCCGGATGTTGAGTTGCCCGGATTCGATCCGTACGCTTTCCAGAAGATTGTCAATCAGACGCGTCAAGCGCAGCGCGCCACGTTCGAGCGACATCACCAGCTCTTTCTGTTGCGCAGGCTCCAATGTCTCCATGCCTTCCAGCAGCAGCTCGATCGATGCCAACTGCGCTGCCAGAGGCGTGCGGAACTCGTGTGAAATGTTGGCGAGGACCGAATCGCGGGCACGCCGAACGGCTTCCAGCTCCGTCTCGTCACGGACGACCTGCACCTGCAGGCCATCCACAATCCCGGAGCTGGTAATCACCGTGGTTCGTGCGTCTGATGGGCCTACTTGCAGATGCTCGATCGCTTTTGCGCTGATGTCGGTGCGCGCCTGCAAGATCGGGCAGCGATAGTCACACGGCCGGCGGCCGTCCTCGTTGCGCGGTTTCAGAATGTCGCCGCAGAATCGACCAACCGCCTGCTCCGGCGTCACTCCCAACAGGCGTGCCGCCTGCGGATTGAGGTAGCGTATGACCCGGTCCTTATCGACGGCGTAGACACCCTCAACAATCCCACCGAGCACGGCCTGCGCTTCAGCCTCTCTGCGACGCAGGGTGCCTGTCAGGTCGACGAGGTTGCGTCGCATATCTTCCATCGTTCGTGCGAGCGCACCCACCTCAGCGGCGCCACCAACAGGAATGGACGCCGAGAAGTCTCCTTGGCCAAGACGCACGGACGCCTCGGTAAGCGCTTTGACCGGACCGGCGATCAACTCACTGAGAATGACGCCGGCAAATACAGCCAATACCGCCAGGATCAGGGCTGTCACCAGCAACTTGTGGGTGAGGTGCTTCGATGAGGTGTCGATCGCCGTCGTAGGCAGCAGCGACTCGATGAGCGCGATGGCTTCACCGGTGGAGGCGAAGACGGGCACGGCGGAGGCGTATACACCTTGTACGTTAATTCGTTGAACGGCCGAGCGGCCATCCGCGAGCGCCGCGGAATACAACGGGGTGAAGGCATTGACAGGATCATTCGTGAATGAACGATAGTCGATGAGCTTCACATCGAGACCAACCTGCTGGCTCAGCGCGCGAGCTAATTTTTCATTCAACAGGCGCACGACGAAGACCCTGGTGCCCTCGGTATCACCGAGGGACGCGTAGGCGCCGAGAACCGGTACGCGCACATTCGATGGGAGTGCCATGAAGGTCGCTCCCTGCTCCGTGCTGTCTGTAACGATGCTCTGCCAGTCCAGCGGCGGGCCGGTCTGCGAGGTCAACTGAGTGCCGGAGAAGATTGCGCAGGCGTCCATACCGGAAGTCTCGCAAGCACGTCGCAAAGTTGGTGGGATCGCGTCGGTGCGGCCTTGGGCCAGCAGGCGTTGCAAGGTCGGCTGGTCCGCTAGAACACGAGCAGCGGTACCGGCATCCTCGACCATACGGCGCAGATCCTCGCGCGCCATGGCGCTGCCGAGTTGCACCCGGGCTTTGCCTTGGTCATCGGCCAGATCGTGCAGCATCCCGATGGCGGAGTATGAAATGCCTCCGCCCACGACCAGCACTATGGTCACGTGGATGGCGACAAGCCACCAGCCGAGGCTCGTCTTGCCCGGGTCAGGCCACAACGTGCTCCACAGCTTTTGGATGCGCTCGAGCATTCGCTTTACCGACGCCTATACCCCGTGCGCTCCACCAGAGTCTTCACGACCAGCGTCAGGACCGCCAGCAGTGTGAGGACGGAGGCTACCGCGAATGCGCCGACGAAGTTGTACTCGTTGTAGAGGATCTCGATGTGCAGGGGCATGGTAGTCGTGAGGCCCCGGATGTGTCCGGATACAACCGATACGGCGCCGAACTCGCCCATGGCGCGCGCGTTACAGAGAATCACGCCATAGAAGAGGCCCCAACGGACTTTTGGCAAGGTTACGCTGAAGAAGGTCAGCCAGCCGCCGGCGCCAAGCGTAATGGCCGCTTCCTCCTCGTCGTTGCCGAGCTGCTGCATGAGAGGGATGAGCTCGCGCGCGACATATGGGAAGGTCACGAACATGGTGGCGAGGATGATGCCGGGCAAAGCAAAAATGATGCTGACGTCGTGGTCCTGCAGCCACGGGCCAAACCAACCGTGCAGGCCGAACAGCAAGACAAAGATCAGACCGGAGATGACCGGCGAAATGGCGAGCGGCAGGTCGATCAGAGTGATGAGGAAGCTCTTGCCTCGAAATTCGAACTTGGCGATGGCGTACGAGGCGGCAAGACCGAACACGGTGTTGGCCGGAACGACCACCAGCGCGGTGATCAGGGTAAGCCGCAACGCCGCGGCCGTATCAGGATCGGAGAAGCTCGCAAAATAGGCATGCAAGCCTTTTTCGAGCGCCATGGTGAAGATCGTGGCGAGCGGCGCCAATAGCAACGCTGCGAGGAACAGGAGCGAGATGCTGATGAAAGCCCAGCGCGCCAGTGAGCTCTGGATCGAGGCGCGACCGGGGCGTGTCGCGATGTCTTCCAATGCAGCGATTTGGGGTATAGCGGCCATCAGCGTGCCGCCTGCACGTGCCGCCGCCGGCCCCAGGTCTGTAGCAGGTTGATGGTGAGAAGCATGACGAAGGAGATCACCAGCATGACGAAGCCGAGTGCGGCGGCGCCCTGGTAGTCGAATTCCTCGAGGTGGATCACAATGAGTAGCGGAGTGATCTCCGTCTTCATCGGGAGGTTGCCGGCGATGAAGATCACCGAGCCGTATTCGCCGACGGCGCGCGCAAACGCGAGCGTGAAGCCTGTTAGTAGGGCGGGCAAGACAGTCGGGAGGATGATGCGCCGGAAGACGTAGAACCGTCCCGCACCGAGAGTCTCGGCGGCATCCTCGAGGTCACGTTGCACTTCCAGCAAGGCAGGTTGGACGGAGCGCACCACGAACGGCATTCCGATCAGGGTCAGCGCGACCGTTACACCAATCCAGGTGTAGGCCACTTTGATGCCGAGCGGCTCGAGGTACTGACCGATCCACCCGTTCTGCGCGAAGACCGTCGTGAGCGCGATACCGGAGACGGCGGTCGGTAACGCGAACGGCATGTCAATAAGCGCATCGATCAGCTTACGCCCAGGGAAGTCATAACGAACCAGTGTCCAGGCAATGATGAAGCCGAACACCAGGTTGATGGTGGCGGCCAGGAAGCTCGCGCCGAACGACAACCGATATGACCCGAGTGCGCGAGCACTCAGCACGACGTGGATGAAGTCGTGCCACTGCATCGACGCCGCCATGAGGACCAGCGCGCACAGTGGCAGTAGCACGAGAGCGCTCAGGAAAAACGTGGTAAACCCGAAGGTCAGCCCGAATCCTGGCAGCACGTTGGGCTGGCGGAGGGCCATTTAACGCTCGTCCTCGCGGCGGACGATCAGGACCGGCCAGCGCGCGGATTCCAACAGCGTGCCAAAGTGCTCGACGAGCCGCCCAACCTGGCATACGCCGAGAATCAGCATCTGCCCTGGTGCCTCCCCGAGCTGCCGCGTGAGCTCGTGCGCCACGTCGCCAAACCGCAGTTCCGTCCGCATCTCCAGTCCATGTACTGCCTGCGCCTCAGATCGCGCATCCAACAGTGCGCGCACCCCGTGTGGCCGCTGTGCCGTGGGTGTCATGTCAGGCATGATCCCTATGTAAACCGCTTCCGCCGACACATGTCGCAGTACACTTGCTGAAACGGCGAGCGTCGCGCTACGGACCGCTTCGTCAGCCCAGTGAATCAGTACCCGTTGCGGAGGTGTTGCATTCCCAGGAAGAATGAGCACTTCGTCCGCTCCGCGCTTCAAGAGCCACTCGGCTTGATGGGCAACATCAGGTTGCGAGGCGATGACCGTCGTGCCCGGAAACGCGGGGCCGTCTCCGCATTCGGCGCCCGGAACCCCTAACATGGGTTCCACGCGCATGGAAATTCGCGTCTTCATGCGCGTCGCGAGCTCCGCGAGCAGCGGTTGCTGCGTCAGGGCAACGGCGAGCGCCTCGTTTGCGGCGCAAACAGTGAAGCTGGAGAGAGGTGTCGGTAGTACGTGCACTCGGCGCACGCCGATCGCAACAGTCTGTCCCTTTATTACCTCGAAGGCGCGCTGTTCGTGTTGGGTACGCGTGACTTCGAGATAGGGAGTGCCGTCACCGTTGGAGTACGCGAGCGAGAGGCCCTCGGCCCCGCCGTTGAGTCGAATGCGCATGCGCTCCAGCGCGCCTGTGAAGACGATTTCGTCGACGGCGCCTTTGCATAGGTAGCCCGACGAGAGGGATTCGCGCTTCGGAGCGACTTCGATTTCTTCCGGCCGTACCACGGCTACGACTTCGTGTTCGCGCGTACCGTGCACGGGAGCGGCGGCAACGAGTGCGCTGACGGGCCGTTCGCCAAACCGAACACCGTCCTTTGTTTGCTGCGCCAGAATCAGGTTCGCTGCGCCGAGGAATGTGGCTACGAAACGTGTCGCTGGACGCGTGTAGAGCTCATGGGGCCGGCCGATCTCGAGAAGGCGCCCGAGATTCATTACGCCGATGCGGTCGGCGAGTGCGAATGCCTCTTCCTGGTCGTGTGTGACCAGCACGGTAGTAATGCCGAGCTCACGCTGCACTTCGCGGATGGTGCGCCGCAGTTCTTCGCGGATCTTCGCGTCCAGAGCGCCGAACGGCTCATCCAACAGAAGAACTTCCGGCTTGTGTGCGAGTGCGCGTGCTACCGCGACCCGTTGTTGCTGGCCCCCGGAAAGTTGCGCGGGCAGGCGCTGGTCCATTCCCTCGAGGGCGACCAGACGCAGCAGTTCCTGCCGGCGTTTCTGTCGGTCACCTGCCTTGACGCGGCGGACCCGCAAGGCGAATTCGATGTTTTCCGCCACTGTCATGTGGCGGAACAGGGCGTAGTTCTGAAAGACGAGACCAACACCGCGGCCGCGTGCGGCAACGTGGGTAACATCGCGCCCGTGCAGGGCGATCCGACCGTGATCCACCCCGGAAAGACCGGCAATCGCGCGCAACAGGGTGCTCTTGCCGCTGCCGCTGGGCCCGAGAAGAACGAAGAATTCGCCGTCGCCAATGTCGAGGGAGACGTCGTTGACGACCGGTACGCCCTGATAGCGCTTGGTCACCTGATCTAAACTAATTGACATGTTCTCGGACTTAGCGGCGCTTGCAAAACGAGCAATGCTACCGGCCCAGGGGGCTTAGGTCAGTCACAAAGGGGTTATAAGGAAATAAGCAGGTATTAGCGCGGGGGGGAGGGGGGCGTCGCGAGCAACCCGCGCGGGGGCGGCTCGTGTCGCGCGCGTCGCGCGCTCACGAGCGGCAGCAGTGGCTGCCGGGCCCTCAGATTATCATCAAAACGCCTTCACAAGCCTTCAAATCGGTTGCCAGGGCCACGACTTGCTCGCGGCTTTCCGCCCGGATGGTGTAGGAAATCGACAAATAGGTGCCGTTTTCGCTCAGGCGCTCCGACACCTGGTCAGGGTCGAGGCCGGGCACGTGGCGAAGCATGATGGCGTGAACTCGGGCCCGAAACTCGTCCGAGGGGCGACCGACCACTTTGATGGGGTAGTCGGTCGGGAACTGCAGCAGAGGGGTGGTTTCGTCTACCACGGCGTGCCGGACAGTTCGCGTTTATACCGTTGGAGCTCCTCGTGCACACGGTGCCACACCGGGCCGGGTTTCCCCGATCCGACAGGTCGTCCGTCGAGGGTTGTGACGGGTTGGACCTCACGGGTGGAGGCGGATATCCATACCTCGTCGGCACCGCGCAACTCGGCCTCGCTCACCCGTGCGGAGCGAAACACGATTCCAAGGCGCGACGCCATCTCCTCCATCACGCCACGTGTGGTGCCCGGCAGGATTCTGGGTGAGCGGGGCGGGGTGCGGATTTCTCCGCCAATGACCACGTGCACAGCGGAGGATGAAGCCTCCATGAGGTCGCCATCGCGCAGCAGAATCGATTCCGTTGCGCTTGCGTCTATCGATTGTTGTCGGAGCAGGACATTGGCGAGCAGTGAGATCGACTTGATGTCGCAGCGAGCCCAGCGGGAGTCAGTCGTGGTGATGCACGCCACGCCCTTCTCGAAAACGCCTGGAGGCGCGACAGGCAGCGGCGCACAGAATGCAAACACAGTGCGTGGGATGTCCGGCAGCGGTGCGTGGTTCCGGCCGCGCTCGGCGCCGCGGGTCACCTGCCAATAAACATACTGGTTGCCGCCGCCATTCACCTCCACCAACTTTCCGAGAATCTCGCGCCACTCTTCGTGAGAGTGCGGATCCGCCATCCGGATCTCGGCAAGACTGCGTGTGAGTCGTTCACGGTGGGCGGCGAAACGAAACGGCCGGCCATCGTAGACGGGCATCAGCTCGTAGGCGCCGTCCGCATACAGGAAGCCGCGGTCGAACGGCGAGATGCGCGCCTCATCCAGCGGCAGCTGCTTCCCGTTGACATAACAGATCGGAAGGGGTTCGGCCATGGAGAGAAATCCGGTCTTAATGGAACCAGAGCTTCACGTCGTCAATTCCGCGCGAGAACAATCCTCCTTCCGGCACGGCCTTGAGGGGTACCAGCGGGGCACGCGCGACAACTTGTCCGTTCGAGTCCGTCACGGTGAGCTCGCCGACAGATTGATTGATAGCCAGCGGTGCGATCAGCGGCTCTTTGGTGAGCTTCGCGGCCGTGGTCAGGCTCGCCGCCTGCCCGCGTCCGACAGTGATCACGATGTCATTCGCGAGACCGACCTGTACGAAGTTGTCGGTGCCTTTATAGACACGCGGACTCAACACAGCCTGGCGAGCTTGTTTGATACGTGTCGTTTCGTAGAAGGTGTAACCGTAGTTCAGCAGGGCTGAGCTGGCGTCCTCACGTGCTTTGACACTCGGAGATCCCATGACGACGGAAATGAGTCGCATGTTGTCGCGCTTGGCTGAGGTGACCAGGCAAAAGCCGGCGGCATCGGTGTGTCCGGTCTTGAGGCCATCGACCGTTGGGTCACGCGTGAGCAAGCCGTTACGATTCTGCTGCTTGATGTTGTTCCAAAGGAACTCGTGCATGCTGAACAGCGGGTAGTACTCCGGAAAGTCCCGGATCAACGCTTTCGCCAGAGTCGTCATGTCGCGGGCCGTGACATAGTGATTCGGCGAGGGCAAACCGTCGCTGTTTTCGAAGTGGCTGTTCTTCATGCCGAGCCGTTTGGCGTACTCGTTCATGATCTGCGCGAACGCCGGCTCGGTGCCGCCGACTTTCTCGGCGAGCGCCGTGGTGGCATCGTTTCCTGACTGGATGATCATGCCCTTGATCAGGATGTCGACGGGGATCTGGGTTCCCACCTGCACAAAGGTGCGCGAGCCTTCAGCGCGCCACGCGTGCTCGCTGATGGTCACCATGTCGGTCAACTTAAGGCGTCCTTCCTTTAATGCGGTGAACACGACATACGCCGTCATGAGTTTCGTGAGGCTCGCCGGTTCCTCGCGATCGTCGGCGTGTTCCTCTGCCAGCACACGGCCGCTTTGGTAGTCCGTGAGAAGATAAGCGCGCGCGTTGACGTCGGGCGCCTTTGGGATCGGCGCCGCAGCGGCGTTCGCGCGGTCGAATGTGGCGAGCAAGAGGACGCAGGACAGACTCAGCATAGCTGTGGACGAGCGAAACATCCCTAGAGATCCCCCGGTAGGCGGTATAGATTCATTGGAAGGCGGCGATTCTAACGTAAATCCAGAGCGCGGCGCCCGACGAGAGTCGCAATCACCGCCACCAACTCGGCTGGATCGACCGGTTTACTGATGTGCATCTGATAGCCGGCGAGGAGGGTTCGCTCTCGATCCTCGTCTCGTGCGAGGGCAGTGAGCGCGACCGCCGGGAGACTACCGGCGTGACCGGGCATTGCTCGCATGCGCGCGATGAGCTCGTAGCCGTCATGTCCGGGCATCCCGATGTCGCTGACGACAACGCTCAGCTTACCTTCGTCCCGGCCCACGGCTTTGAGAGCCTCGGCTGCTGAGCCTACGGCTACGACTTCAGCACCACGCTCCTCCAGCACCCTGCGCGCGAGCGTCCTGGCGTCCGCTTCATCGTCGACGATCAGCACGCGCAACCCTGCGAGGAGGGGCGCCGTCTCGGTCGCGGATTCGTGTTTGGCATGTTCGAGAGCGGGCTCAGCGCTGAGGTGCCCGTGGGCGAGCGGCAGGCAGACTATGAAGGTGGCACCCCGGCCTTCGCCAGGACTCAGTGCCTCCACCGTGCCCATGTGCATCTCGACCACGCTCTTGACGATGGAAAGGCCGAGCCCCAGGCCGCCATGGCGGCGTGTAGTAGAGGCATCCGCCTGCCGGAAGCGATCGAACACGAAAGGCAGAAACTTCGGGTCGATCCCCTGGCCGGTATCGCTGACGCTGATCTCGATGTTGTGTTGACCTGCACGCTCGATCTGGCGCGCCAGAATCGTCACCATGCCGTTGGGTGGCGTGAACTTGATCGAGTTGGTCAACAAGTTCCAGAGCACCTGCTGCAACCGGCCCGGATCGCCGTTGACGTGTCCTGTCGGACCGATCGCGGCGTGCAGGCGCACGTTCTTCGCATCGGCCGTGGGTTGTACTGCCGCCACCGCGGCCTCGATCAGCACGGACAAGTCCGTTCTTTGCAGCTCCATGGCCAGCTTGCCGGACAAAATGCGGCTCATGTCGAGCAGGTCCTCCACCATGCGGGCCTGGAGTTTGGCATTGCGCTCAATGACTTCGACGCCCTGTCTTATCGTTTCCTGGCGACGGTCGCGGTGCAGGATGCTGGCCCACCCGACAATGGCGTTCAGCGGCGTGCGCAGCTCGTGACTCATGGTCGCCACGAATTCGTCTTTCAAACGCGTAGCGCGCTCGGCTTCCGAGCGTGCGGCCCGCTCGCTCGTCAATAGAGCCTCGCGCCGCTCTTCGGCGCGTTTGCGCTCGGCCACTTCCCTCTCGAGCATGCGCCGTCGCTCGTCGAAGCGACGGCTGATGAGGGTCGCCGCACCGACAAACAGCAAGCTCAAGAGCACTGTTGCGATGAGAACTCCCTCCGCCGCGACACGAGCGCGATATTCACGCCGCCGATGCATGGCGAGCAGCTGGCGTTGGTCCGCCTCGAGAGCCTGAGTGTCCCGCCGGAAGTCATCCATGATCTGTCGGCCCGCCCCGGTGCTGAATGCGAGCAGGGCACCATGTTGCTCACCCCGCTGGATGGCGTGGATGGCATTTTGCATCTCGTCGAGCTTGGCGCCGGCGAGCTGCGCGAGGTGGCCGATTGCGTCACCGCCGGTCGGTTCCGCACCGGTCAGACGGCGCAGCTCGCTCAACGTCATGCGGATCTGCGCGATCGCCGCGTCGTAGTGGATCAGATAAGACGCGTCCTGCGTCAGAAGATAGCCGCGCTGGTTGGTCTCAGTATCGCCGAGCGCGGTGTTGAGATCGTGCAGGGTCTGGAGAACGTCGTAGGTGCGCTGCACCCGGGCGCTCGAGTTCGCCAGCACACTCATCTCCGTGTAGCTCACGAAGCCGATGGCCAGCATCGCCAGCAACACGCAGCTGAATGCCAGGACCCATAGAGGGCGCCGCGCCAGTAGCTTTTGGGTGGCGCCCACGGGGGTGTGGCGTGGCTGCATTGGCGAACAACCTCAGTCCAGCGCCAGTCGTGCCCCGGGAAACCCGAGGGTAGCAAGCTTTGCGGAAATCTGATCGAATTGCGCCACGTCGCTCAAAGGACCGATGCGGACTCTATATAACAGCGACTTGTCATTGGCCGGTGGGGCGATGAAGGCCGTCGCCAGGCCGCCGGCGCGCAAGCGCGTGATCGCGCGTTCGGCGTTGTGCTGATCCGCGAACGCTCCTGCTTGCACATAGAGCGCTGGCGGTGGCGTTTCGGAGCTACGGGTCAGGTTGTCTGGTCGCCCCGGCTGGAGTGCCTGAACTTCCACGAAGGTGGTGCCGTCGCGCAGCATGTCCAACTTCGCCGCCGCGGTGTATGAGAGGTCGATCAGGCGGTTCGAGACAAACGGTCCGCGGTCGTTGATACGAACCGTGATACTACGGCCGTTCCGCAAATTCGTGACGCGAGCGTACGTTGGCAACGGTAGCGTTTTATGGGCGGCCGTCATCGCGTACATGTCGTAGCGCTCGCCGCTCGAAGTGTTGACACCGTGGAATGTCGGGCCATACCACGATGCAACCCCCCGCTCCACATAACCGTCGGCCGACCCAAGGACAAAGTAGCGTTTCCCCATGACGTCATAGAACGGTGGGTTACCGTGGGCGCTACGCGGTTCAACGCGGGGAACAGCATCAGGAATGGAGGTGATGTTGGAGGGGGGCGGCGGGGGCGGTGCGACAGGGGCGCTCGGCTTCTGCGCCACCGGACGGCCCAGCGTGGAGCATCCCGCCAACACGCATATGATGATGGCAATGAATCCCGCACGGCACAATTCATAGCGGGCTTTCAAGGCTGCGCCTCGTGGACGCGTTGTGCTATCGCTTGTGCGAGGTCGTACACCGACATCGCGTAGCGCGCGCTGCCGTTATATCGGGTGATCACGTAAAAGTTTTTGAACCCGACACGGTAGGCAGGGCCGTCGTGCTGCTCTGCGGAAATCAGTACCGCAGGGGTTTCCCCGGGCAGGGGCAAGTCGATGTTGACGCCGTGGGCGTTGAGGCTGTCGACCGTTTCGTTCAGGTCCACCTTGCCCGGGTTGATCTGGAATGTCGGATCAGGCTCGAGGTGGGCTTCCGCCAGCACCGGGCCGTCGGGCTGCCACCCATGCTCTTGCAGATAATGGGCCACGCTCGCAATGATGTCGTCCCAATCGCCCCACAGATCGCGTTTGTTGTCGGTATTGGCGTCGACGGCGTAACGACGATAGGTCGAGGGCATGAACTGCGGTGCTCCCATTGCTCCTGCATAGGACCCGGTCGTGGTCAGTGGGTTCAGTTTGTCCTCGCCTGCCAGAAGGAGAAATTGCTCGAGCTCACTGCGGAAGTAGTCAGCGCGCGCAGGATAGTCGAACGCGAGCGTGGCAAGAGCATCGAGCACCCGAAATTTGCCCGTGGAGCGGCCATAACGGGTCTCGACCCCAATAATGGCGACCAGGTATTCAGCCGGCACCGAGCGCTCAGCGGCAACCCGCTCGAGGGTGGCGCGGTGGTCCTTCCAGAACTCCACGCCCAGCTCAATGCGCTCCGGCGTGAGGAATTGATCGTGGTATTGCCACCAGGGTGTGACTTTCTCCGCCGGCCGGGTCATGAGCTCGACGATCTTTGGCTGGGGCTCGGCCTTAGCCAACAAGGCGAGCACCGCCTTGCGTTTCAGGGCATCTCGCTCCACCACCTCGTCCACGAAGCTGACGATTTCCGGTCGCTTCAGGTCGAAGCTCGGGTGAGCATGATGCGGGCGCCGCGAGGCGTGCGCGCTTTGCGCTGCAGCAGGCGCGAGAACAGCAGCGAGCAGAAGAGCGAGAAGTCGGTTCAAATGTGGAGCTTACGAGCTGATGAGCTTCCGATGGGAATAGAGCGCCATCAGAATACCGAAGCCGGCCAACAGGGTCACGACCGAGGTTCCGCCGTAGCTTACCAACGGTAGCGGAACTCCGACCACAGGCAGCAGCCCGGTCACCATGCCCGCATTGATGAAGACGTAGACGAAGAAGGTGAGCGCGAGGCTGCCGGCCAGGAGGCGCGCGAAGGTGTCCTGAGTCTGCATGGCCAGATAGATGGCGCGCGCGGTGACGAACATGTACAGCACCAGGAGTAGCGACACTCCCAACATGCCGAACTCCTCACCGATCACTGCGAAAATGAAATCGGTGGAGCGCTCGGGAAGAAAGTCCAGCTGGGCCTGGCTGCCGTTCATCCAGCCTTTGCCGAAAATGCCGCCCGAGCCGATCGCGATCTGCGATTGGATAATGTGATAGCCGGCGCCCAACGGATCGGTCTGGGGGTCGATGAAGGTGAGCACGCGCTTGCGCTGATAGTCGTGCATGAAATCCCAGCCCACCCAGGCGCCGATTGCCGCCAGGGCCAGCAGGGCTCCCATGACGCGCATTTGCAGGCCGCCCATGACGACCACCAGCGCACCGGCGACTCCGATGAGTGCGGCGGTGCCGAGATCTGGCTCGACGGCAACCAGACCCACAGGCAGCAGAATGAGGCCCGCTAACAGCGCCAACGAGGCGGCGCTCGGTGGTAACGGCCGCTCGTGCAGGTACCAGGCGCACATCATCGGCACCGCGAGCTTCATGAGCTCGGAGGGTTGAAAGCGGATGAAGCCAAGGCTCAACCAACGTTGCGCACCCAAGCCGATGTGTCCGAACGCGGCCACGACAATCAGCAGGAAGACGCCGATGACGTACAACCACGGCGTGGTGCGTCGCAGGAAGTTGGGATTGACGCGCGCGAGCACCAGCATCGCCACCGCACCGAGCAGGATGCGCATGACGGTGCGGATGATCGTCGGGACGCTCTGCCCCGAGGCGCTGTAAAGGACGACCAGCCCGTAGAGAGAAATCAGTGTCAGGCCGGTGACGAGCGGACCGTCGATTTTCAGGGCCGAGAGGATGCGTGCGGCGCCGGTCAGTGTGCGCCGGGCACGTGACTCCGAGTTGATTTCTTCGTAGATCATGACTGTTTGTGCGCTTGCCCGGGCGGCGGCGGGGCCTCCGCCTGCTTCTGTTCGGCCGTTGGTGCGGGCGGATGCGCCGGCTCCGCGGGTTTCTCCGGAATGCCGTCCGGGAATAACGAAGGTTTGAGCTTGCCATCAGGCCCGAGGAGGAAGGCGTCGATGACCTTGCGTGCGATGGGCGATGAGGTCGTGGCACCGAAGCCGGCATTCTCCGCCAGCACTGCCACGGCGATCCGAGGTGCCTCCGCCGGAGCAAAGGCGATGAACCAGGCGTGGTCCTTCAGCCGCTCGTCGGTCTTTTTCGCCGTGAGACTCTGATTGCGTCCGACGGTGACGACTTCCGCCGTACCGGTTTTACCGGCCATGGTGTACGCCGTGTTTTTGACGAACGCTCCGGCAGTACCTCCCGGCAGGGTGGCCCCGATCATTCCTTGGATCACCACTTTCCAATCCGCGTCCGTCACGCCTTGGACGGGAGGATTCTCGACGGGCGGAAGCTGGTGGACGTCGCCGTTGGCATCGCGCAGGGCATGGACGAGGCGCGGCCGGAAACTCCGGCCCCGGTCAGCGATCACCGAGGCGACGTGGGCGAGTTGCAGTGGCGTGACCAGCAGATATCCCTGGCCGATACCGACGTTGACTGTTTCGCCTGGATACCACGCTTGTTTGTAGACCCGTCGCTTCCATTCCGCCGACGGCAGGATGCCCGGCTTTTCGCCGCTGATATCGATGCCGGTCAGAGCGCCGTAGCCGAACTGCGCCATGAAGGGCGAAATCTTGTCGATGCCCAGCGTCGCGGCCAGCCGGTAGAAGTAAACGTCGCACGACTTGGAGATCGCGTGCACCAGGTCGAGATTGCCGTGCCGGCCGAACTTACCTTCGCGGAAAGCCAGGCGGCTGCCAGGCAGATAGTAGACCCCGGCGCAGAATTCCTCTTTCTGCGGGTCGAGCATGTGGTTGGCCAGGCCGGCCAGGGAAATGACCGGTTTGATCGTCGAGCCGGAGGGGTAAGTGCCGCGCAGCGCCCGGTTGAACAACGGTTTGTCGATGTCCGTATTGAGCGCTGCGAATTCGGTGCGAGTGATGCCGCGCGCGAACATTGCCGGGTCGAAGTCAGGCTTGCTGACCAGAGCCAACACGTCGCCGTTGGTTGGATCTATCGCTACGACGGCGCCACGATGATCGCCAAAGGCTTCTTCGGCGACTTTCTGGGTCGGCAGATCGAGCGACAGCATCACGTCCTCGCCGGCGGATGGCGCGGTCGCGCGCAGAATAGGTGCGTACGCGCCTTGGCGTTGCACGGAGCGTCCCTGTGCATTGACCAGGATCTCGCGATAGCCGTTCTTGCCATGCAGGGGCTTCTCGAAGGAGGCCTCGACCCCTAACTTGCCGATCAGGGCTGTGCCGGCATAGGCGGCGCGGTCGATGTGCTCCAGATCCTGCTCGCTGATAGCACCGACATAGCCGAGCGCATGTACGCCGAGCTCACCGTAGGGGTAGTGACGTGTTTGGCGCGTAGCCAGGTCAACACCGGGAAACTCGAAGCGATGGACGGCAAAACGTCCGATCTCCTCATCCGAGAGGCGCAGTCGTAGCGGGACGGTGTCAAAGCTGCGTCGCGACAGGATCATGTGCCTGGTCTCGTCGAGCTCGTTCTTGTCGATGAGCCCGAGATCGGCCAGGCGTTTCAAGGTGTCATCGAGATTCGGGACCTGCTCGCGGGTGAGCTCCAGCTGATATGCCGGCTCGTTGTTCACCAGCACCGTGCCGTTGCGATCCAATATCAGGCCGCGACTGGCCGGAATCGGCTCGGTGCGTACGCGATTACCTTGTGAAAGATCCGCGTAATAGTCGTGGCGCACTACTTGGAGGAGGTACAGACGACCGAGCAGCAGAGCTGTCAGCAGTACCATCAGCACGCCGGCAATCAGCGAGCGCTGATCGAAGAGGCGTTGCTCGCCCCAGTGGTCTTTGATGCGGCCTGCCGGCACGGCTTAAATCCTGCCGCTCGCCTGGCTGCTGGAGCCAGGTCGAGCGCTCACGAGCGCCTTCCTTGAGCGAGAATAATACTGGCCGGTGCCCAGATGATTGCGCCAGTCAGCGCGTGGATCCAGCGCAGCGGGCTGGTCAGCGGGTGCCCGGTCCAACCATCGATCAGAAAGACCAGCCCTTCGTAGGCTGCGAGTACCGCCAACACAATGAGTGACTGCTGGAACAGCGGTTTGGAGCGAATTCTCTGGTGCTCGCGGGCAGTCACGTAGGTCACGGCGGCCAGCGCCAGGGCGTGCTGCCCCAGAACCGGACCCTGAAAGACATCCAGGAGCAGCCCCGAGAACCAACCCAGGCCAATTCCGCCCGCCCACGGTGCCGCAACCGACCAGTAGAGCACCGTGAGAACCAGGAACGAAGGACGCGCCAGATCCAGGTAAGGAGGAAGGGGCAGCACCGTCAGCACGAGGGCGACGATCGCGCTGAATAGGATCCGGCCACGCGGCATGTCCGAGCTCATTGATTCCTCGGGGTTGCGTCGGACGGCTGTCCTGCCGGCGGTTTCTTGGGCGTAGCAGGCGGCGCTTCACCGGCAGCAGAATCCTTGGAGTTTCGAGGTGCGCCCGCGGCGGGAACCCGGGCGGGTGCGTTCCCACCGTTCGACGGAGCGGGGGCAGTTGGGTTCACTGTGCCGGAAGGGGAGGTTGGTTTCCGTGCGCTAGCCGACGCATTGGAGCTCTGAGCTGCCGGTGATGTTGGTGCGGAATCAGCGGGCGCCGATGGCGCCGGTTTCGGCCGCGGTGGCGGTGCCGGTTGAGGTTGCAAGTTTTTGTTGCCGATCGGGAGGTCACCGGTCGTGGTGAGAGCCGGCGCCGCAGGATGGTCCTCTCGAAACCAGACGAGGAGGACCTCGCCATCGGTGTCGACGTTCGCGAATGGTATTGCCCTCACCTGCGCGAGCGGCTGCACCGCATCACGGTGGACTTCCGTGACTCGAGCTACCGGGTACCCGGTGGGGAATACCCCTCCAAGTCCGGAAGTGACCAGCACGTCGCCAGGTTTAACGTCCGCATTTCCCGGCAGGTAGGGCAGTGCCAGAGAGGTGCTATCTCCCGCGCCGACCGCGATGGTCCGCAGACCCGTGCGCTCGACCTGCACTGGAATCGCATGCTCGGGATCGGTAATGAGGATGACCTCGGCACTCCAGGGGCCCACATGGGTGGTCTGGCCAATGACGCCCTTGTCGTCCAGCACCACTTGAGCTTTGAAGACCCCGTTCGTGCTGCCCCGGTTGATCAGGATGCGTTGACGCAGGCTGTCGAGGTGGATATTCACGATCTCCGCAGCCAGCCATTTTTCGGCGACCGGAGGTAACGCTTCCCTGAGGCCTCGTAGCTCGCCGTTCTCGCGGGCGAGAGCCTCATATCGCATGGTGCGCAGCTCGAGCTCATGCTGCTGCTTGCGAAGGCGCGCGTTCTCAGCTCGCAGGGCGTCCCGGGTCTCGGTCACTTGCTGGAGCCAGGTCCAGGCGCTGGAGGGAGAGCTCACCGCAACCTGGACCGGATAGGCGGCAGCCTGAATAACGAAGCGGGCGCGCTCCATCCAGCCGTGACGCTGGTCGAGGAACATGACCACCAACGAAAGAATCGCGTACAGCGTGAAGCGGAAACCCAGCGAGGGTCCGCGAGCTTGCGACCTATGCCCCCCCGTACCGAAGGCCACTCAATTGCTTCCGGTGCGCTGGTTATTCCAAGCCAAAGTGGCCGGGGCCCAGCTCATCCATCAGCTCGAGGATACGACCGCCGCCTCGTGCCACGCAGGTAAGGGGGTCATCCGCCACCACGACGGGAAGGCCGGTCTCCTCGGTGAGGAGCTTGTCGATGTCGCGCAGAAGCGCGCCACCGCCGGTGAGGACGATGCCGCGTTCGGCGACGTCCGCTCCGAGCTCCGGAGGCGTCTGTTCAAGCGCCTGCTTGACGGCGCTGACAATGCTCTGCAGGGGTTCCTGCAGGGCTTCGAGAATCTCATTGCTGTTGAGAGTGAAGCTGCGCGGCACGCCTTCGGAAAGGTTGCGTCCCTTTACCGAAAGCTCACGCACCTGCTGGCCGGGGTAGGCCGAGCCGATCTCGATCTTGATCCGTTCTGCGGTGGCCTCACCGATGAGAATGCCGTAGTTGCGGCGCACGTAGTTCATGATGGCTTCGTCGAAGCGGTCGCCGCCGATGCGGGCGGAGTTCGCATAAACGATGCCGTTCAGCGACAGGACCGCGACTTCCGAGGTACCACCGCCGATGTCGAGTACCATGGAGCCGCGGGCTTCGTGCACCGGAAGTCCGGCACCGACCGCGGCAGCCATCGGTTCGCTTACGATCGCCACATTTCGCGCGCCGGCGCCTTCGGCCGACTCGCGGATCGCACGGCGCTCGACCTGAGTCGAGCCGAACGGCACGCAGACGAGCACGCGCGGGGACGGCTTCAACATGCGGTTGCCGTGCACTTTGTTGATGAAGTGCTGAAGCATTTTCTCGGTATACGTGAAGTCGGCGATCACGCCGTCCTTCATCGGTCGCACCGCGGTGATGTGGCCGGGTGTGCGGCCGAGCATGCTTTTGGCCTCGGAGCCGACAGCGACAATGATTTTGCCGCCCCGGCCGGGCTCATCCTGCACCGCGACGACGGACGGCTCGTTGAGCACGATGCCCTTGTCGCGGACATAGATGAGTGTGTTGGCCGTGCCGAGGTCAATCGACAGATCACTGGAAAAATAGCCGCGCAGGCGTTTGAACATGAAGCGACCGGAAAGTGCGGCGGGGGACCCCCGAAAGTGGCGCGTAATCTAGCAACCGAGGGGACATTCAGCAAGGCAACATGTATGATTTTGCGTTGTTTTTCTCATTGTGCCCAACGAGCACAACCTCTCAGACACTGAACAGACACTGAAATCAGATGGCCCTCACACGCGAGCAGATAGAAAACATCGCCCACCTGGCGCGCCTGCAGCTGCAGGCTGCCGAGGTTCCCGTGTATCAGACGACCCTCTCGGCGATTCTCGACTTTGTCGGCGAGCTTGACCGTGCCGACACGGCAAGCGTCACGCCGATGGCTCATCCATTGCCGGGTTTGTCGCAACGTTTGCGGCCAGATGCGATCACCGAGACCGACCACCACGAGCTGTATCAGGAGAATGCGCCGCAGGTTGCGGCGTCCCTCTATGTCGTACCGAAGGTAATAGAGTGATGGATGTCACAGTTCACAGGAGGACGCTCGCGCAGCTGGTGGCCGGACTGCGTGCGAAGGAGTTCTCGAGCGTCGAGCTCACGCGGTTATTTCTCGAGCGAATCGAGGCGAGTCAGCCGAAGCTGAACGCCTTCATCACTATTACGCGGGAACAAGCGCTGTCGGCGGCGGAAGCGGCCGACCGAGACCTTGCTGCTGCGCGCGGCGGTGCACTCACAGGAGTGCCGATCGCTCATAAGGACCTCTTCTGTACGCAGGGTGTGAGGACCTCGTGCGGCTCTCGAATGCTGGACAACTTCGTGTCGCCCTACGACGCCACGGTGGTCGCGAAGCTCAAGGCTGCTGGAGCGGTCATGCTGGGCAAGGCGAACATGGACGAGTTCGCCATGGGGTCATCGAACGAGACGAGTTACTACGGTCCGGTGCGTAACCCTTGGAATACCGACCTGGTACCGGGCGGCTCCTCCGGCGGCTCGGCTGCCGCGGTTGCAGCGCGTCTGACTCCGCTGGCGACCGCGACTGATACCGGCGGCTCGATCCGTCAGCCGGCCGCTCTGTGTGGAGTCACAGGCCTGAAGCCTACTTACGGGCGGGTTTCACGCTACGGCATGGTCGCCTTTGCCTCCAGTCTCGATCAGGGAGGCACCGTCACCGCGACTGCGGAGGATGCGGCCCTGGTGATGCGTGAGATGGCCGGCTTCGATCCAAACGACTCCACCAGTGTGGATCGTCCGGTGCCTGACTATGTGGCCAGTCTCGGGACTCCTCTGGCGGGACTCAAGATTGGACTGTTGAAGGAGTTTTTCGACAAAGGACTCGATCCAGAGAACGAGCGCCGTATTCGCGAGGCGTTGGCGGTCTACGAAAAGCTCGGGGCGCAGTTGCGCGAGGTCAGTCTGCCGAACCTGCCGCTGTCGGTGCCGGCTTACTACGTCGTCGCGCCCGCTGAGTGCTCCTCCAACCTCGCGCGCTTCGATGGCGTACGTTTCGGACACCGATGTGAAAATCCACGCGACCTGATGGACCTGTACAAGCGCTCGCGGGGCGAGGGCTTCGGTGCCGAAGTGAAGCGTCGGATCATGACCGGCACCTATGTTCTGTCGGCCGGTTATTACGATGCGTACTACCTCAAGGCGCAGAAGGTGCGTCAACTCATCACCGCGGATTTCACGCGCGCCTTCAATGAGGTCGACGTGTTGATGGGCCCGACCACACCGACCGCGGCGTTCGAGATCGGTGCAAAGACTTCCGATCCGATCACCATGTATCTCAATGACATCTACACGATCGGCGCGAACCTGGCCGGGTTGCCCGCGATGTCGGTTCCCTGCGGATTTGTGCGAGGGATGCCAGTCGGTCTGCAGATCGTAGGGCCCCACTTCAGCGAGGCAAAGGTGCTGAACGTGGCCCATCTCTATCAGCGCGAGACGGATTGGCATACGCGCGTGCCGGAGCGTTACGCATGAGTTCTTCGGAGTGGGAAACAGTCATCGGTCTGGAAATCCACGCCCAGCTGGCGACTCAATCGAAAATCTTCTCCGGCTCGCCGATTGCCTATGGCGCCCCGCCGAATTCCCAGGCGAACCTGGTCGACCTGGGTTATCCGGGCGTGCTGCCGGTGTTGAATGGGGATGCCGTGCGCATGGCCGTGAAGTTCGGATTGGCCATTGGTGCCCGCATCGCGCCGCACTCGGTGTTTGCCCGCAAAAATTACTTTTATCCCGATCTGCCCAAGGGCTATCAGATCAGTCAGTACGAGCTGCCGATCGTGGCTGGCGGCTCGGTCGATATCGTGCTCGATGACGGCGCGCATAAGCGGATCGGAGTGACCCGCGCGCACCTCGAAGAGGATGCCGGCAAGTCGTTGCACGAGGGATTGCCCGGAGCTTCGGGCATCGATCTGAATCGCGCGGGCACGCCGCTGGTTGAGATCGTGTCGGAGCCCGAAATGCGCTCCGCGAAAGAAGCTGTCGCCTATATGAAGAAGGTGCACACCCTGGTGCGCTATCTCGAGATCTGCGACGGCAATATGCAGGAAGGCTCATTCCGGTGTGATGCCAACGTGTCGGTGCGTCGCAAGGGCGCCGAGAAGTTCGGCACCCGGGCGGAGATCAAGAACCTCAACTCGTTCCGCTTCGTCGAGAAAGCGATCAACTACGAGGTGGAGCGCCAGATCGATCTGTTGGAATCGGGCGGCAAGGTGGTGCAGGAGACGCGCCTGTACGATCCTGACAAGGGCGAGACGCGCTCGATGCGATCGAAGGAAGAAGCGAACGACTATCGCTACTTCCCGGACCCTGACCTGCTGCCGGTGGTGCTGGACGAGACCTTCATTGCCGGAATCCGCTCCAGTTTGCCCGAGTTGCCGGACCAGAAGGCGGCGCGCTTCTCGACCCAGTACGGATTGTCGGCTTATGACGCGGGTGTGCTCACCGCCAGCCGTGAGCTCGCTTCTTATTATGAGGAGGTCGCGCGGGAGGTTCCCGGCGAACCGAAGCTCGCGGCGAACTGGGTCATGGGTGAGCTGGCCGCCGCCTTGAATAAGGAGGGCCTTGAGATCGGATCCGGGAAGCTGCCGGCCGCACGTCTGGCGGGACTCCTGAAGCGGATCGCGGATCAGACCATTTCCGGGAAGATCGCCAAAGAGGTATTCGAGGCGATGTGGGCTAGTGGCGCCGACGCCGACGCCATCATTGAATCCAAGGGCCTCAAGCAGATTACCGACAGTTCGGCCATTGAGCGGGCCATCGATGAGGTCATGGCGAAGAATCCGGGCCAGCTGGCGGACTACCGCGGCGGTAAGGACAAGCTGTTCGGGTTCTTTGTCGGGCAGGTGATGAAGGCGACGCAGGGGAAGGCCAATCCCGCGCAATTGAATGAGCTGCTGAAGAAAAAACTGGCCGGTTGAGTTGCCCGGCCGGGTACCCCATTGTGTCGGGATGAGCTCACCGATACCGCCTGGCGACGAGGTTCGTCGTTTTATTGTGGAAAATCGGCCCGTTCGGGGGCACTGGGTGCGCCTGGAGAGCGCGTGGCGCGAGCTACGCGCTCACAGAGAATATCCGGAGCCGGTCCGGGAGCTGCTCGGCCAGGCCGTTGCTGCCTCGGTATTGCTGGCGGCTACCTTGAAGTTCAGCGGCACTCTGACACTGCAGCTTCAGGGCAATGGCGCGGTGAAGCTCCTCGTCGCGCAGTGCACCCACGATTTTCGGTTACGCGCCGTCGCGAACTTCGATGAGGCAGCGGTAGCGGGCGTGACCTCGGAGGCGCAGGGCGGGGCCGCCTTCAGGCGTCTCGTCGGGTCCGATGGGCGGATTGTCGTGACCATCGAGTCCGACGAGAAGAACCGGCGCTATCAGGGCATCGTTCCTCTGACCGGTGCCTCCCTTGCCGATTCGCTGGAAACTTACTTTGCTTCCTCCGAGCAGCTGCCGACTCGAGTTCTACTCGCCGCGGATAGTGAGCGTGGCGTGGGCGTATTGGTGCAGAAGCTGCCGGACCCGGCGAACGCCGACGAGTCAGACATGAAGGCAGTCTGGGACGATGCCCAGCGTGGCATTGAGCGGTTGAACACCACTGATTTGCTGCTCCGTCCCGTAGAGGAGCTGCTCGAGCGCGGGTTCGCGGCGCACGACATGCGGCTGTTCAAGGGGACGCCGGTGCAGTTCGAGTGCCGATGCAGTCAGGGGCGGGTGAGCAGCCTCCTTAGGGCACTTGGGGCAGATGAAGTCAAAGAGGTGCTCAAGGAGCAGGGTGCGGTGACAGTGACCTGCGAGTTTTGCCATCGACCGTACCGATTTGATGCGGTGGATGTGGAGGCGCTGTTTGCGGATCTGTCAGCGGAGGGCGGAGGTGGGTCGCCATCGATCCATTAGGTCTAGATTTCGCCTTGATTGTCTCCCATAAGAATCAATAACTAAACCTTGTCAGCCGCTCGCTGTTTTTCTTTTGGAACTTCGTGCTAGTCTCGCAATTCAAGAATTGTGCAATTATTGATTAATATGGGATCGTCGGAGTCGACAACGGTTCTGGGTTGGCTGAAGGCGGCTGGAGAGGACAGCCGGCTGAGGCTGCTCGCGTTGTGCGCGCGGCAGGAGATGAGCGTGTCCGACCTTGCGGAGGCGCTGGGTCAAAGCGAGCCGCGCGTATCGAGGCATCTGCGGATTTTGTGCGAAGCGGGATTGCTAGAGCGTCTGCGGCAAGGGCAGTGGGTGCACTACCGACTGACGCAGAACGCTGCCGCGGCGGCCTTCGCGAACGGAGTGTTGGGTCAACTGGACCGGAACGATCCGCTGTTTACGCGTGATCGCCAGCGGGCCCTTGGGCGGTCCGCCAGTGGCGGTGACGCGAGCGCTAGTCGTGCGGGTGTGGCCGGTGCGTCACGGCTCGGGCGGGCACTGCAGGGGTTCGTCGAGGGTGTTGACGGTGCGATTGCCGAGAGTGCGCTGGTGGTGGGCGTCGAGCACCTGGAGTTGTTGGAGGCAGCGGCGTCGGTAGCGGGCGAGTGCGTCGCCATCGCTCACTCGCGGAGGGCTGCGCAAAGTGCGCGCGCGTTCGCAGAGCGACGCGGGTTCGCTTGCCGGGTGTTGCTGGCCGCGAGCTCCGAGCCGCTTTGTCAGAAAGACATTGAGGCGGCCGGGGCACCGTTTGACGTCGTGTATCTCGACCATCTGGCTGTGCCCGACAGCGCGCTGGATGGGTTGTTGACTTACGGCCGCCGGGCGCTAGCCGCGAACGGACGGCTTTGGGTGTTTGAGCGCTACGAGTCGCTGGCAGGCGCGCGCGAGAAAGTCGTGGAGCATCCGATCGGGCGGCTGCGCCGGCTGTTGGTGGATGTCGGGCTCAATTGTGAGCGTCTGAGCCCGATCGAGGCGGATGGAGAACATGTCATTGCCGCTGTAGCGGTGCCGTCGCAAGGAGTATCGCGTGGCACAGGCACTGCAGGGTGAGTTGAAGGAGTCGATTATGAATACGACCAGTTTGGCGGTGGGAGTTCCCATCAACGTGTCCTTTGAGTTCTTCCCGCCGGGGGATGCGGCGATGGAAGCCACTCTGTGGAAGTCGATCGAGCGTCTGGCGCCATTGGCGCCGCGGTTCGTGTCAGTGACCTACGGTGCTGACGGTTCGACACGCGAGCGCACTCACAATGTCGTGAGGCGCATTCAACGGGAAACCTCGTTGATCGGCGCCCCGCATCTGACCTGCGTCGGCGCTTCCAAGGGCGAGATTCTGGATATCGCCAGGAAGTACTGGGACGACGGGATTCGTCATCTGGTTGCCCTGCGCGGCGATCCCCCGAAAGGCCAGACGCAATATGTGCCGCACCCCGGCGGGTTCGCCTATGCGAATGAGCTGGTCGCCGGACTGAAGTCGGTGGCGGACTTCGACATCTCTGTTGCGGCATATCCTGAGGTGCATACGGAAGCGACCTCCGCAGCGGCCGATTTAGAGAGTCTGAAGAAGAAGATCGATGCGGGCGCCTCGCGTGCCATCACGCAGTTTTTCTTTGACGCTGAGGTCTTTCTGCGCTTTCGCGACCGTTGCGCCGCCGCCGGTATCAATGTCCCCATCATCCCGGGAATGATGCCCATCACGCGATTCCCAGCGTTGGCGCGCATGGCGGAGCGTTGTGGAACGAAGGTCCCCGACTGGCTCAAGGAGCGCTTTGACGGTCTGGAGGACGATCCCGAGACGCGGCGCCTCATCGCAGCCAGTGTTGCCATTGATCAGGTGCAGGAGCTGGCGCGTCACGGCGTGCGCGACTTTCACTTCTACACGCTCAATCGTGCCGAGTTGACTTACGCCATCTGTCACGCGCTGAGTATCCGGCCGACTCCCCCGCAGCCGCGGCCTGCCACGCTCGAAGGAGCCCTCGCATGAGCCACCCTCACAACAATAACAGTTGCGAGCATTGCGGGCCGCAGCCCGCCCGGGCGCTCGATCCGAGCAAGGAAGGCGCGGCAGCGCGTATTGCCGCAGCGCCTTTTGCTGTTGCACCGATTGACGAAACCGAGCGCCGCACCCGCATCGAGCGCCTGAAGAAGCTGCTCGAGGAGCGCATCGTTTTCCTGGACGGCGCCATGGGCACCATGATTCAACAGCATCAGCTGGATGAGGGTGGCTATCGAGGCGAGCGCTTTCGCAACTACACGCGCGACCTCAAGGGCAACAACGACATTTTGACGCTCACTCAGCCCGAGATCGTCTCGAGCATTCATCGCGCCTACCTCGAGGCCGGCTCGGACATCATGGAGACGAACACCTTCAGCTCGAATTCGGTCTCGCAGGCGGACTACGGCATGGAAGCTCTCGTGCCGGAGCTCAACTACCGCGGCGCCAGCCTTGCCCGCAAGGTGGCGGACGAGTTCGCACGCACCTCGGGCCGGCCGGCTTTCGTGGCGGGCGCCCTGGGCCCGACCACTCGGATGACCTCGCTCTCTCCGGACGTCAATGATCCCGGCTTTCGCAGCGTGACGTTCGATGCCCTGGTGGCGACCTACCTCGATTCCGCGCGTGCATTGCTGTTGGGCGGTGCCGACCTGCTTCTGATCGAAACCGTCATCGACACGCTCAACGCCAAAGCGGCCATCTATGCCGCCTGCACACTTTTTGATGAGCTGGGGATGAAGGTTCCGCTCATCGTCTCGGGCACTATCACCGACGCCTCGGGCCGCGTGCTCTCCGGGCAAACACCGGAGGCGTTCTGGAATTCCATCCGCCATGCCGAGCCGCTGGCTGTCGGTCTCAACTGCGCGCTGGGTGGCGCGGCGCTGCGGCCCTATATCCAGGAGCTGTCGGGGATCGCCGATACTTACATCAGCGATTATCCCAACGCGGGTCTGCCGAATGCGTTCGGCGAGTATGACGAAACACCGGCGGAAACGGCCGCCATACTGCGCGAGTTCGGCTCCTCGGGCCTGGTCAACATCGTGGGCGGCTGCTGCGGCACCACGCCGGAGCACATTCGCCTCATGCGCGCAGGGCTGGGTAAGCTCGAGCGCCGTCCGGTGCCGAATGTCCCGGTCAAATGCCGCCTTTCGGGCCTCGAACCGCTCAACATCGACGACGACAGTCTGTTCGTGAACGTCGGTGAGCGTACCAACGTTACCGGCTCGGCAAAATTCCGCAAGCTCATTGAGGCTGGTGACTACACAGCGGCGCTCGATGTCGCGCGGCAGCAGGTGTTGGCCGGCGCGCAGATAATCGACATCAACATGGATGAGGGCATGCTCGATTCGGAAGCCGCCATGGTGCGCTTCCTGAATCTCATCGCCGCCGAGCCCGACATCGCGCGCGTACCCATCATGCTCGACTCCTCAAAGTGGTCCGTCATCGAGGCCGGGCTCAAGTGCGTGCAAGGCAAGTGCGTGGTCAACTCGATCAGCCTCAAGGAAGGTGAGGAAGTATTTCTCGAGCACGCCCGCAAGCTGCGCCGGTATGGCGCCGCTGCGGTGATCATGGCCTTCGATGAGCAGGGACAGGCGGATACCGTCGAGCGCAAGGTCTCGATCTGCGAGCGTGCCTACAAGCTCCTCACCGAGCGTGCCGGGATGCTGCCGGAAGACATCATTTTCGATCCCAACATCTTCGCCATTGCAACCGGCATGGAGGAGCACAACGGCTATGGCGTGGCGTTCATCGAGGCGACGCGCCAGATCAAGGCCAAGTTGCCCCATGCCATGGTGAGCGGCGGCGTCAGCAACGTATCGTTCTCGTTCCGAGGCAATGATCCGGTTCGCGAGGCGATCCACTCGGTGTTTTTGTATTACGCCATTGCTGCTGGAATGGACATGGGGATCGTGAATGCCGGGCAGCTCGGCATCTACGAGGAGATCAAGCCGACATTACGCGACGCGGTCGAGGATGTCGTACTCAACAGGCGCCCGGACGCAACCGAGCGGCTCATCCAGTTGGCCGCCCAGTTCAAGGGTGAGGGCGGAGCCAAAGCCAAGGAGGATCTGGAGTGGCGTAAGCTGCCTGTGGCCAAGCGGCTCGAATACGCCCTTGTGAAGGGAATCGATGATTACGTCCTCGACGATACCGAGGAGGCGCGGCTTGCCTTCGATCGTCCGCTGCAGGTCATTGAAGGTCCTTTGATGGATGGCATGAATGTGGTCGGCGATCTGTTCGGCTCCGGCAAGATGTTTCTGCCGCAGGTGGTCAAGAGCGCCCGTGTCATGAAGCGCGCCGTGGCCCATCTCATACCTTTCATCGAGAAGGAGAAAGCCGCCGGCGGTGTCAGCGAGCGCAGGAGCAATGGCCGCATGGTGATCGCCACGGTGAAGGGCGACGTGCACGACATTGGCAAAAATATTGTTGGCGTCGTACTCCAATGCAACAACTTCGAGGTGATCGATCTCGGGGTGATGGTGCCTTGCGAGAAGATCCTCGAGACCGCGCGGCGTGAGAATGCTGACTTCATCGGGTTGTCGGGGCTCATCACGCCTTCGCTCGATGAGATGGTGAATGTGGCGAGGGAAATGCAGCGTCAGGACTTCGTCGTGCCGCTGCTCATCGGTGGCGCGACGACCTCTCCGGCGCACACCTCGGTGAAGATTTCGCCGCAGTACCGTTCGCCTGTCGTGTACGTGAAAGACGCATCGCGGTCGGTCGGTGTCTGTCAGACCCTGACCTCGGCGACGCACCGCGAAGCTTTCATCGTGAAAAACAACGAGGAGCATGCGCGCCGGCGCGAGCAACATGCCGGCAAAAAGGTGAAGCTGCCCGAGGTGAGTATTGCGCAGGCGCGCGCCAACCGCAGGCGCATCGATTGGGCCGCTTTCTCGCCGCCGACCCCGCGGTTGTTGGGAGTGCGGGCTTTTGATGACTATCCGTTGGAGGAGCTGCTGGGCTACATCGACTGGATGCCCTTTTTCAACGCGTGGGAGTTTGCCGGCAAGTTTCCGGATATCCTCTCCGATCCCAAGATTGGCGAGGCCGCGAGCAATCTTTATGACGACGCCCGTCGCTTGTTGAAGCAGGTGATTGCCGAGCGCTGGTTGAAGGCGCGGGCGGTGGTTGGTCTCTTCCCCGCCAACTCTGTTGGTGATGATGTCGAGATCTACACGGATGAGACACGTACGGAAGTTGCGATGAGGGTGTCGTTTCTGCGGCAGCAGAAGGGTAAGTCGCCCGGACAGCCGCACGAGAGCCTGGCCGACTATGTCGCGCCGAAATCCAGTGGTGTGCGCGACTATTTCGGCGCGTTCGCAGTCACCACCGGAATCGGTATCGACGAGCATGTTGCTCGCTTCGAGAAGGCGCACGACGACTATTCGAGCATCATGCTCAAGGCTCTGGCGGACCGCCTCGCGGAGGCGAGCGCGGAGCATTTCCATGAGCGTCTGCGGCGGGAGCTTTGGGGGTACGCCTCACAGGAGGCGCTCACCAACCAGCAACTCATTCGCGAAGAGTACCGCGGCATCCGGCCGGCGCCGGGTTATCCGGCATGTCCGGATCACACGGAGAAGGCGAAGCTCTGGAAGTTGCTCGATGTCGAACGCAATGCGGGTATCAAGATCACTGAGTCGTATGCGATGTATCCGACGGCTGCCGTCAGCGGTTGGTACATCGGGCACCCCGATGCGCATTACTTTGCCGTAGGCAAGATCGACCGGGACCAGGTCGGGGACTATGCGCAGCGCAAAGGGATCAGTGTGGCGGAAGCGGAGAAGTGGCTCGCGCCGAATCTAGGGTATGACTCGTGATTGACGGTGGCGCGCTGCGGACGGCTGCGGCGCGTTCTCGCTCTCCATCGCTTTGAGATACCCCGGGCCGCCCAGGCCGCGCATCTGGCCAAGGATCCATTCGCGACGCGACAGCACGTAGGCCGAGGGGCGGTCGACCCGCATACGGATGGGGTTGGGCAGAACTGCCGCCAGCAAGGCTGACTCGCTCGAAGTCAGTCGTGCGGCCGGTTTATGAAAAAAGCGATTGGCGGCCGCCTCGACGCCGTATATCCCGTTGCCGAATTCGGCGATGTTGAGATAGACCTCCAGAATGCGCTCCTTCGGCCACATGGCTTCGATGAGCACAGTGAAATAGGCCTCGAGCGCTTTGCGCAAGAAACCACCGTTCCAGAGGAACAGGTTCTTGGCCACCTGTTGGGAAATCGTGCTCGCGCCGCGCAGCTTCTTGCCATGCTCGCTGGCGCGCACCGCCTCGCGAATGGATTTGAAGTCAAAGCCGTCATGAAAGGGAAACTGTTGGTCTTCTGAGGCGACCACCGCAATGGCGGCGTTGGGTGAGATGTGCTCGAGGTCGACCCACTCATAGTCCGTCCGATAGCCGGGAGCTCGCGCCAGGGATGCATGCATGCGCGCCTCGAGCATGTAGGCGCTGGCGAACGGGTGCACCCAGCGCAGCAGCAGGACTGCCGCGCAGGTTACGAGGACGCACAGGAAAAGGGCGACCGCCGCCAGCTTGAAGAGCGCTCCGAGGCAGCTGCCGCGCTGCAATCTCGGAACCTGGCTGAAGTAAGCGACCATGGGTCAGCCAGGCTCCTTTAGGCCCGCGCTTACGGCAATCGATGGAAGGCCGCGTTACTTCGCTTCGGTCCGTTGCGCAGAGACGATGACGACATCCTCCATCGGCGCATCCTGATAGCCCTTGCGGCGTCCGGTTTTCACCTTCGCGATTTTATCGATCACGTCCATGCCCTCGGTGACACGACCGAAGACGGCGTAGCCGTAGTCGCGCGGACCGTGGTCGAGGAATTCGTTGTCGGACAGGTTCACGAAGAACTGCGAGGTGGCGCTGTTGACGTCGCTGGTGCGCGCCATCGAGAGGCTGCCGCGGCTGTTCTTCAGGCCGTTCTTCGCTTCGTTCTGGATCGGCTCGCGGGTTTCCTTGTTGTCGAAATCGACCGTCAGGCCGCCGCCCTGGATCACGAACCCGGGCACGATGCGGTGAAAGATGGTGCCGTCGAAAAACCCGTCGTCGACGTAGCGCAGGAAGTTCTCGACCGTGACGGGGGCTTCCTTGGGGAACAGCTCGATGGTGAAGGAGCCGTGGGAGGTTTCAAATCTGACCATAGTAATGACTGGCTGTGGCGGCGCTAGGCGCCGGGAAATACTTGCTTCGTTACGGGCGCTGAGCTTCGGTTATCCGCTCGTGCCCGGCGAGATCGCGATGCGAGCGTACGTGACAGAGGCCGCGCGCCACAAGCTCACGTGCGACGTCCGCGGCCTGGTCCGCGCCGTGCTCGAGTAGCAACCACCCGTCACGCTCCAGGTAGTCCGGGGCCGCCGAGATGATGGAACGCAGGCACACCATTGCGTCTGCCCCTGGAGTCAGGGCTCCACGAGGCTCATGCCTGAGGGCCGGGTCGAGCATTGCCGGATCGTCTGCCGCGACGTAAGGCGGATTGCTGACGATGATGTCGAATGTGCGTCCCGCGAGAGGGTGGAACCAGCTTCCTTGGAGAAACTGTACCCGCCCGAGCTCCAGAGACTCAGCATTCGCGCGTGCAACAGCCAGGGCCTCTTGCGAGACGTCTGTAGCGGAAACGAGCCATCCCGGCCGCTCCCGGGCGAGGGAAAGTGCAATGGCGCCGGAGCCGGTGCCCAGGTCCACCGCGCGACCAAACTCCTCAGGACGCAACGCGAGCGCGCGCTCGACCAGAAGCTCCGTTTCAGGCCTCGGCACCAGTACTGCCGGCGTTACCTTGAGGCGCAGCGACCAAAAGTCCTTGTGCCCCAGAACGTAGGCCAACGGCTCGCCGGTCGCGCGGCGCTCGATCAGTGCCAGGTAACGTTTGTACTGCGCGCTGTCGCAGGTGCTCTCGGGGTGCGATCGCAGTCGTGCGCGGCTGGTGCCAAGCGCATGCGTGAGTAGCAACTCGGCGTCGAGACCGGGCGTGGCCACCGGTCCTTGCCCGGCGGCAGAGGCTCGCAGGCGCTGCGTACCGCGGTCATGTAGGACAGCGAGACTGAGCTCTTCCTTCATAGTGGCTGCTAATATTGCCGGAATGACACAGGCTTTTTATCCACCGACCCGGCCCCTGTCGATTGGCGAAGTCCTGGATCTCGCAGTCCAGATCTTCAAGGCCACGGTGATCCGGTGTCTCGCGTACGGTATCTGCGCGGTGACTTTCGAGCAGTTGCCCAATATGTATGACCTCGGCAGCGGCAATTCTCATCAACCCTATGGCGGCGGCCGTCCCATGTGGGTGGCACTGTTTCTTGTAGGCACGGTGCTCGCATTGATGGCCTGGTCGGCCCTGTTGCTGCGGCAACGCGCGATCATCGAGCACACCGCGACCAACTTCAAGGTGGAGCTCGGCCTGACGTTACGGCGCTTGCCCGTTTTCGTTCTGGCGACGCTGTTGTTCCTGGTGGCGGTGGGCGGCGGGTTTGCCGCGCTCCTGGTGGTGCCGGCCGGGTACCACGCCTGGGCGCGGGTTGCGTCCACCTTGTTGGGCGTGTACCTGGCGATTCTGTTGTCCTGCACCTGGCCCGCTGTGTTGCTGGCAGGTCGAAGTCCCTGGGGGGCGTTGCGTCAGAGCGCGCGGCTGGTCAGGGGAAACTGGTGGCGTGTTGCAGCAATCTACGGGGTCGGTGCTGCCGGTGTACTGGTCCTCGCCATGCTGGCCGGCATACTCATTGCCCTGGTGGTTCCGACGCTCGTCGCCGATCTTCCTGTGATGATGGCCGTGTTCACGGTGCTGGGTAATGCCACCATCGCGTTGGTGGCGCCCTTTGTGAGCGCTCTGCTGCTCGCGGTTTTCGGAGAGCTACGGGTGCGCAAGGAAGGGCTCGACCTGCAGCAGCGGATCGGCGGGCTTGCGGTCGAGTGAGTCATGGCAGGCGGGCGCCCGGTGAGGGTGACAGCTGCGCTCCTCATACTACTTGCGACTGCCTCCGTGGCCGCCGCCCCGGCGCCGGTACCTTCTCAACTCGTGCTGGGTGCCATCGATTCCTGTATTCACCGGCTCAATCCGGGAGTCGATATCGGTTACGAGCGGGTTGCGGCACGCTGTCCGGGGCTGGCGCGCCGTTTGGAGGAAAGCGGCTGGTCTGCCTGGTTGCCGGCAGACTGGCGGCAGCCCGGAAATGATCTCTCCGCCGGCGGCCTGCGGGAGCTTCGGGAGCTCCTGCTCGCCTCGACCGCGACCAGGCGCGCACGCGCCCCAAGTGTCGCCACCCTGCCAGCCGCTCTGGCCTTCCTGACACAGCAGGAGGTCGCTCGCGATAGCTGGTGGGGACGCACGAAGGCCTGGTTGCGCGAGTTGTTCGAACGGCGCCAGGACGAAGACGAGGATGGATTGTCCGGTCTGATTGGACAAAGCGGAGTGTCCGAAGCGGTGCTGGAACTGGTTTCCTACTTCGGCCTGGCGCTGGTGGTGGTGTTGGCCGTAGTCATCGTTGGCAACGAGCTGCTGGCCGGCGGGGTCATTGGGCGTTTGCGCACGAGGTTCTCCAAAGGCACCATGGCGCGGCCGCAGACCGAGCCGGCGCGGGCGCTTGGGACTTGGGCCGATGTACAGAAGGTCTCGCTCGAGCAGCAGCCACGGTTGCTGCTCGAGTTGGTTGTCACACGATTGACGGCACAGAGCCGGCTGCCGTCCTCACGAGGGTTGACGGTCCACGAGTTGGCCCGAGCCGCACACTTGCCGGATGAAACGGACCGCGAGCGGCTCGCGGGATTGGGCTGGATGGCGGAGCGCGTACGCTTTTCCAATGAGGAAGTTCCCAGCGAGGCTATCGCTGCGGCTGTGGAGGACGGGCGGGTCCTGTTGGACCGGATATGAACGAGAGGCTCATCACTTTCGCCTGTGCGCTGGGTGCTCTGGGGTTGTTCCTGGCCATGTTCATGCCGGGCGGCGGCGGTACCCAAGGTGGGGTGCCTCGTCCGACTTCGCAAGGGCGGCATCCCAACGGCTACTACGGCGCGCGGGCCTGGTTGGCTGCAGAGCGCATCAGAACAGTGTCCGTTCGTGAGCGCTTCAATGCGCTGGCAGTCCGTCCTGCGCTGCCGGCGAGCGGCAATCTGCTCATGGTGACGTTGCCCGCCGTCACGCCGTTCAAGACCCAGGAGTTACGTTCACTCGAGAGTTGGGTTCGTGCGGGTAATACTTTGCTGGTGTTGGCGGCCCTGTCCGACAACCCGAATTGGGCTTTCGCGGCCGGACGCCCGGCTGCCAATGACCTGGCGCTGCTGGCAGGGTTGGAATTTGAGGTGCTCAGGACTCGGGCGGCGCATACTGCGGGCAAGCGGGCTTCCGACGAAGTTGGGGCAAGGGTCGCCGCAACGGCCAAAGCATTCGCCCACCCGCGGCGCATTGCGTTGGTTCCCGACGGTCCGTACTCAGGGTATTTCGAAGGGGTCCACGCCGCTGCGGCGCTGTCTGATTATCCGGCGCAGGCGTGGGCCGTAAAAATTCCGTACGACGGGTTCGCTCTGTCTCTGGCGCGAGAGCAGGA
>Ga0134126_10000171_pt1 | contig 84567 bp, 94 predicted proteins | sample KB31752_FD_96881 | JGI IMG/M metagenome (GOLD analysis project Ga0134126, IMG submission 96881) | Terrestrial soil microbial communities with excess Nitrogen fertilizer from Kellogg Biological Station, Michigan, USA - KB3-175-2 | ecosystem: Environmental > Terrestrial > Soil > Unclassified ...
GTCAGGCTATTCTGGTTTTTAGCCTTTGCAAATTCACGACTTGCATCAATAAACAGTATATCTTTATTAGAGCGATTCTTTTTGAAAACTAATACACATGCTGGAATGCTCGTCCCATAAAATCAATATTCCGGAAAATTCCCTCAAGTTTTCCTGTATTATCTTCTTCAATTTTTTCTAAGGCTTTATTAATTATTTCGCCTAAGTTATCTTTGTCTTTATTGGCTAGCAAATAATCAAAAGTACAGGTCTTATCTAATACAAATTTTTCTCTGGATAATGCACGCTGTATACGTTCCTGATCACCACTGTAGCGCTCCGTAATCTGTTCTAACTTTTCTTTATAAAAATCAGATACATATTTCACGAATAGCATACTTAGAATATAGTCTTTATACGATGAGCTATTCATTGTGCCACGGAATGTATCACAGGCTTTCCATACTACATTATTTATAACACTTTGTGTTGTTTTCATTAAATTATTTTCCTTTTGAGTGTAAGAGGGGATATCACACCATTTTAGCAATTGACCAATACAGCCAAAATATAATTATTGGTTCTTTTTATTCATTTAGGATGATAGATTTTATTACTTAATTTGTATTTAGACAAATAATTTTGTAACACACAGCCCTAAAGCTAGAAACAATTAGCTAATGCGGCTAATTGATATGTCTGCCAAATCCAGCATTGCATTTTTATATTCCGAATCAGGGAAAATAGCTAATGCGGCTTTGGCTTTTAATGCAAAACGCTGAGCAATTTGTTTGCAGTAATCAAGTGCATCAGAGTTGTTAATTAGTTCTATTATTTTTTCAATGTTAGCCTGGTCTGGATTTTCAATCGCATTTTTTATTAGCCCGGTATTTTGGTTTTGTTTTATTAGATAAATAAGAGGTAATGTAACTTTACCTTCTTGTAAATCATCACCGACATTCTTACCCATTGCCTGACTATCACCTGCGTAATCCAAAATATCATCAACTACCTGAAAGGCATTACCCAAATTAATTGCATAATCACTCAGTGCATTTTCAACTTCTTCTGTAATATTTGCGACTATTGCAGCTACTCTTGCGCTAGCTTCAAATAACGTGGCAGTTTTATGCTGTATAACTTCAAAATATTCTGCTTCGGTTAGATCCGATCTACCAATATTAAGTAGTTGTAATACTTCACCTTCAGAGATTTTATTGGTACTATCTGCCATAACTTTTAGTAAGCGCAGACTATTTGCTTCAACCATCATTTGAAACGCGCGGGTATAAATAAAATCACCAACTAAAACACTAGCCGCATTACCAAAAACTGCGTTTGCCGTTTCGCGTCCACGCCTAAGACCAGATTCATCAACCACATCATCGTGTAATAATGTTGCAGTATGAATATATTCAACCATGGCTGACATTTTATGTAATAGATTCCCGGTTGTAAATCCAGCTATGCGCCCGCACAATAAACATAGAATTGGTCTGATGCGCTTGCCGCCACCAGCGATTATATATTCACTAATTTGTCTGATTAAAAGTATATTAGAGTTTAGATCTTGTCGAATTACTTTATCTAATTCGACTAAATCATTATGCATTAATTTTTGAATTTTATCCATTTGTTACTACTGAGCCTATATTTAATTATGCTACTAACCCATTAAAATCTAGTATCTGATTATGCCATTTTGCCACGGTACTTCTATGTCCGACACTAACGATTACGCTTTTTGGTAATTCAGCTTTAATTAGACCATACATTAGCTCTTCAGTTTCTTCATCCAGTGCTGAAGTGGCTTCATCGAGGTAGATTATATCAGGTTTATTAATTAAAATCCGACAAAATGCAATTCTTTGTTGCTCGCCAACGGATAGAGTATTACCCCAATCTGCAAAATCATCCAGATGTGCGCTCAAGTTGGCTAGAGAGCATTTAGCCAATAATTTACTTAATGCGGTATTATCTGGCAAATCTTCAGTTTGTGGGTAGCAAATTGCATTTTTTAATGTACCAATTGGTAAATATGGTTTTTGCGCGATGAAGATTGAGCGTAGGTCAGGTTTTTGGTAAATATTACCTTTAGCAAAGTGCCATAGTCCGGCAATGGTGCGAAGTAGCGTGGTTTTACCGATGCCTGAGCGACCTTTTATAAGTAAACTATCGCCACTTTCTAAGTTGAAATTAATATTTTTAGCTAATGAATTCCCATTGGGTTGGTTAATATCAACCTGATTGAGAGTTAAGTAGCTATTATTGGCTTTCATACTCAAGCCATCTAATTTTTCGGCATTTTCAATAGCCATCTGAAAACCATATAGCCGATCCATTACGGCACGCCAGCCAGATAAGGAGGTGTACGCATCAATAAAATAAGATAATGCACCTTGTACATGACCAAAGGCACCAGCGATTTGCATTAAATCGCCAAGCTTAATTGTTTTGGCAAAATAACGTGGAGCTGCAACTAAAATCGGGAAAATATTAGCCACACGATCATAACCGATACTAAAAATATCAATTTTTAATTGTCGGTATATAATGGAGACGAAGTTATTAACCACATTGGTAAAGCGTTTGGTTAGTTCACCTTTTTCTTGTGGTTCGCCGTTATAAAAAGCAATATTTTCACTATATTCACGCACCCGCATTAAGCCAAAACGAAAATCTGCTTCATAGGCTTGCTGTTGGTACTGTAATTTAATCAATGGGCGTCCGATTTTGAAGGTGATATAAGTACCAACGATTGCATACAATATTGCCACCCATAACATATAGCCGGGAATCACAATATGATGGCTGCCTAGCATGAATTTTAATGGACCAGACAGTGTCCAGAGAATTACAGAAAATGAGCAGAGTGTTACAACTGAATTAATTAAACCTATTGACACGTCCATAAACAGAACAATAAAACTATTAATATCTTCGCTGATCCGCTGGTCTGGGTTATCACTAACTTCAGATAAGAATTTGGTTTTATAGTAGGCTTTACTTGTAAACCATTTATCCAGATAATATGATGTGAGCCATCTTCTCCAGCGGATTTCCAAAATTTTTCTAAAATAATATGCTAAAACAGCACAGGTAATAAAAAAAACAACAATATAGCCAAATTTAATTATCTGTTGATAAAATTTAATTTTATTAAAGTCTTGCAAAGTGTCATAAAAAACATTATTCCATTTATTGAATACTACACTCGTCGCAACCATTAATAGGTTGAATGTAATTACAGTGGTAATTAAAGCAATTGCTTTATATTTTTCTGAACTGTTCCAATATGGTTTGGCTAAAAACCAGGCATCTTTTGCCCAGATAATTGGATTACGATTTAAGGTTGTCTGGCGGATTTTTTTATTATCCATATTGTAAAGTTCCTATTTAAATATATTCTGTCATTCATGCGCTGGGGATCCCCATGCTCTCGTATATAAATTCAGTACCGATAATCCAGCAATTGCTGCTGTTTCTGCGCGCATAATTAAATTACCTAATTGTAATGATTGGTAGTTATGTTCAGTTGCGCGTTTTACCTCTTCATCAGTAAAACCACCTTCTGGTCCAACAAGTAAAATTGCTTGTTTTATAGTGGTGTCAGATTTTATTGAATGGCAATCCAATTTATCTACATCAGATCCCCGGGACAAGCCCGAGGATGACATGTATGTGGGTACATTCATAATGATTCTTACATCGTATTCTGATTTTTCATACAATGAATTAATTGGCATAGGCAGAGCAATTGTTGGGAGCAAATTTTGTCCGCATTGACCGCAGCTGCTGATGATAATATTTTGCCAGTGGTTTAGTTTGTTGGCACTACGCTCATCTACTATACGAGCTGAGCGTTCAGTATATACGGGAATTATATGATTTACTCCAAGCTCTACCGCCTTCTGAATAATTATATCCATTTTATCATTAGCAACTAGTGAAATAGCTAAACTAGTTATGATTGCTGGCATTGGTGAAAGAGGATTTATTTTAATAACTTTGAGTGTTGCGGATCGTTTATCCAGACTTAGAATTTCACTTTGATAGGACCCATTATTCCCATCAAAAAATTCAATTAATTCGCCAACTCGCACTCTGAGAACATGCATATGCCTAACGATTTCATTCGGGGCATTAATAACTTCATCCAGGGCCAAAATTGTATTTAAGTAGAAACGTTTCACGCTAACATCACCTGCTTATTTTAGCTAAATTTTGGCGGACGATTTGTTCAATTCGTGCAGTCAATTTGTCTGGTGTTTCACCAACTTCGGCTTTGATAGGTTTATCAATAATAACGTCAACAGTGCCGGGATATATCATATAGCTGGAACGTGGCATACAGTGTCCTGCATTATTTACAACAGGAACTACAGGCACATCTAATGCAATCGCCATTCGCGCCACCCCAACTTTAAATGGCTTTACTACATTTGGCGCGACTCTGGTTCCTTCAGGGAAGACCAAAATCCAAAATCCCTGAGCTAATCGCTGTGCACCTTGTTGTAAAATTTGTTGAGTAGAACCAATTTTATTTGCCCGGTCAATTGCTATGGGTGATGCCATCTGTAACGTCCAGCCAAAAAATGGTAATTTTATTAACTCTCGTTTTAATATCCATATATGTTGTGGCAGGATGGACACATAGCCAAATGTTTCCCAGGTAGATTGATGGTTACTGGCAATAATTGAGGGCTCGTGCGGCAGGTTTTCTAATCCGGTGACAGTATATTTTACGCCACATACGTGTTTAGCCATAAAGGTAAAGACCAAGCCCCATGTGCTTAATACTTTATGCCTTGCCCGCGCATTTATCACATAGAGTAAATAACCGATTATCATATATAACGGAATAAGTCCCATTGTCACAACCCATAAAATGGTTGAACGAATAAATACTAAAACAGTTTTTTTATTTTCCATGTTCTTCCTCTTCTTTAGCTATTAGATATTCGCTCACAGCAAGCAAATTTTCAAACACCAATGTATTTGGTGGAATAGTAAGTTTATTTAGACTTTTTTTGCCGTTTCCTGTTTTAACTAAGACTGGAATACCGCCAGCCTCAGCAATTGCTAAAAGATCGCGTTCACTATCTCCCACAAACATTACTTCCCGCATATCATCAATATTAAATCTATCCTGAATTTCATAAATCATTCCAGGTTTTGGTTTGCGGCAATCACAATTATCTTCCGGTATATGTGGGCAGATAAATATAGCGGCAATTTCGCCCCCTGCATTATTTACTAATTTATGCATTTTCTCATGCATTTCATTTAATTCGTTCATTCCAAATAAGCCGTGACCAATTCCCGATTGATTGGAGCAAACGACAATTGTATAGCCAATTTGTGTTAGGTTAGCAATTGCCTTTGCACTGCCAGCAATGATTAGCCACTCATCGACAGTTTTTATGTATTTGCGACTATCATGATTTATTACGCCATCACGATCTAATATAATGAGCTTCATACCTGATCCAATTCGGACAATTTACACAATTTATTTGCTAAAATGTAGAATTTAAATAGCAATGCAATACGGTTTTTCTGTAAACTCTGATCGTCGCTCATGACCATTACATTATCAAAAAAGCCGGTTATTGCCAGATTAAAGCTACTTAAAATATTAAAATATCCAGTCCAGTCTTCTTTGGTGATAAATGAATCTACTTTATCCATTGCATTTTCCCAATGTTCATATAATACCTTTTCTGCATTGTCTTTCAGTAAACTCACATTAAATTCTGGCTGTGCCATTTCAGTATCTGCCAGATAGCCATTTTTACTTAAAATATTTTCGATGCGTTTATTTGCTTGTAATATAGCCGGATTTTTTTCCGCAAAATTACTCAGAATAGCAAGTAATCCGGGTATTTGGGTAAAGGTACCCGGTTGTGTTCCCAACACACTTTTTATGCAACTGAGTGAATAATCAGTTGCCAGATAATTTTCCAGACGATTCAGGATAAATTGATATACTTCATCTACTGTATTTGGATTTAACTGATATTTATCTGAAAATGCCCCAGAAGTAATTTTTAGTAATTGCAAAATATCCAAATTATGTTTAAGTAAAATTCTAATTATACCAAGTGCTGCACGACGTAAGGCAAATGGATCTTTGTCTCCAGTTGGCGGCAGACCAATTCCCCAGATGCCAACTAACATTTCTAATTTATCAGTTAAGGACATAACAATTTCCAGATTCTCTTCTGGCAATTCATCACCACTAAAACGCGGATAATAATGTTTTTCAATTGCATCTGCAACTTCATCCGATTCGCCATGGAACTTGGCATAATATTTGCCCATGATGCCTTGAAGTTCTGGAAATTCGCCAACCATTTCTGACATTAGGTCAGCTTTGAGTAGATAAGCAGTGCTTCTGGCAATATCAGGATTTACATTTAATAATTCGGCAATTGTACTTGCGATATTTTGTAGGCGGACAGTTCTATCTAGCTGTGAACCAAGTTTATTATGATATACTACATTACCTAATTTTTCGACAAACGCACCCAGTTGAAGTTTTTTGTCAACATCAAAGAAGAATTTTGCATCTTGTAACCGGGCACTTAATACTTTTTCATTACCTTTAACAATAACAGCCGGATTGGTAGATTTTATGTTTGCTACAAATAAGAATTTATTACTTAACTTTTTATTACCATCTAAGAGAGCAAAGTATTTTTGATTTTTTGCCATGGATAAAATCAAGCATTCTGGTGGCACAGTCAAAAATTCAGAATCAAATTCACCATGTAGTACTACCGGATATTCAACTAATGCGGTTACCTCTTTTAGTAGTCCTGGCATATCATTTATAGTTAAATTTAATGTTTTAGCACAAGAGTCTAATTGTGTTTTAATGCTTTCCATACGCTGGTTAAAATCGGCAATAACCATACCTTTTTCGCTTATATCGTGGAGATAGTCATCGGCATGCTTAATGGTGATTTTACCGTTACTCATTACTCTATGACCAAAGGTATAATTGTTTGGAATCAGACCCATTACCGAACTATTCTGGGCAATTACTTTATCCCCATGCAAAATTAGTAAATTATGTATTGGGCGGACAAAAGAATAGTCATTATTTCCCCAGCGCATATTTTTGGCAATGGGTAGTTTTTTTAAGGATGAGGCGATTGCTTCCTGGAGTATATTCTCCAGTTTTCGTCCTTTAATCTGAACTTGAGCGTAAAAATAACCATCACTATTTTGTTCGAGCTCTTCCCATGAAACATTGCATGATTTGGCAAAACCTAGTAATGCCGGTGTTGGTTCATTATTTTTTAGTGCATTATTTATTGCCGGACCCCGCCGGATATTTTGGGTATCGGCTTCAGCGCTTAGTACATCATGGATAATGCAACCAAAGCGGCGTGGGCTGACAAATGGAGAAATTTTAGCTTGAGTAGGTATAAAACTTTTTAGTAAGCCAGATAAATTATTACTAAAACTAATACCAATATTTTGTTCAAGATTAATGGGGGGTAATTCTTCTGTTAGAAACTCAATTAATAAATTTGCGCTATTGTCCACATGCATCAACTATAACCCTTTGAACAGTAATATCATAATATTGTACTATCCATAATTGTACCATGTTTGGAATCAGAACCCGATTGAAAATAGTGGGGATGCAAGTTGGTTGGTTATGGTAAAATCTTGGAATATAGAATTTGAGTTGTAAAAACTCACAGTATAATGAAGGGCGAATGATGGTTGATAAAGATGGATATCGTCCCAATGTAGGAATCATCCTTCTAGGTAAAGACAACCAGGTATTTTGGGGTCGGAGAATTAACGAAACATCATGGCAATTCCCGCAAGGTGGGATTCTTCCCGGAGAAGAGATTGAGCATGCAATGTTTCGTGAATTAAACGAAGAGCTGGGCTTATTTAAAGAGCATGTGTCAATAATTGGGCGTACTGCAAACTGGTTATATTATGATGTTCCCGGAAGTTTTAATCGTACCAATAACAATTATCGTGGGCAGAAACAAATTTGGTTCTTATTGCGTTTTCTGGGTCAGGCACATAACATTAATGTTAAATTCCACAAAGATCAGGAGTTTGATGCCTGGCGTTGGGTTGATTATTGGTTACCTTTAGATGAAGTGGTAAATTTCAAGCAAAACGTCTATCGTAGTGCCTTAACCGAGTTGGAAAAATATCTTGACAAATGATTCTCTGATTAAGAGCCTGCTCCAAATGCCTGCCCACCATACACCAATATGGCTGATGCGTCAGGCTGGGCGTTTCTTACCTGAATATAGACAAATCCGGGCTAAAGCCGGGAGCTTTATGGCATTATGCCAAAACCCTGAACTAGCAACAAGCGTTACTATACAACCTGTTAAACGTTTTAATCTTGATGCAGCTATTTTATTTAGTGATATTTTACTTATTCCTGATGCATTAGGTTTAGGTTTATATTTTATTGAAGGTGAAGGTCCAAAATTTAAGTCCCCGATAAATACCCCAGAAGATATAGATAAGCTAAATCAGGATGATATTTTACAGCGCCTTGAGTATGTATTTAATACAATCAAAAGTGTCAAATCCGAACTGGCAAATCGCATTCCATTAATTGGGTTTAGTGGATCACCTTTTACACTAGCTTGTTATATGCTAGAGGGCGGAAGTAGCAAAGATTATGCACGTGTTAAAGCATGGTTATATTCCAACCCAAAATCTAGTCATAAGCTACTTGATTTATTAGCTGATATAATTATCCAGTATCTTAATCGTCAGATTGAATCTGGGGTTGATGTGGTTATGCTATTTGATAGCTGGGGCGGTGTGTTAAGCGATGTTCAGTACGCAGAGTTTTCATTACATTATTTACAAAAAATTATTGCAGGCATTCACAAGTCTTATAATGGCAAACTAATTCCCAATATCGTCTTTACTAAAGGCGGTGGAATTTGGCTAGATAAAATTTCTGGTATTGGTGCCAGCTGCATTGGCTTAGACTGGACGATGAATATTGGTAAGGCCAAAACGGTAGTTGGTGATAAGGTTGCATTGCAGGGTAATTTGGACCCGGCGATATTAAGTCAGGATAATAAATCTGCGATTAAAGCAGAAGTGACCCGGATTTTAAATGACTATCGTATTGCCAATAACGGCAGTATTAGTGGACATGTGTTTAATCTGGGGCATGGTATATTACCCAGCGCCCTACCAGATAATGTAGCTTACCTAATCGACTTAGTGCACGAGCTAAGCAGCCAGTAACTTATAATTCCCCTCTTGAGGGGTGGCAGGCTATGCCTGACGGGGTGGAGATGCAGAAAAGTGCCTAATACACCCCCGGTATCGTGGCAATCTCAGCCGTCATTGCGAGCAAAGCGTGGCAATCTTTTTTATTATTTGGGGATATGAAAATTAGATTATATTTATTAGCTATTTTTTGTTGGGTAGCTGCCTGTGCAAATGCTGTGCCAAGTATTGGAACAACAGCATTACTTTATGGTGATAGTAATGCCAGTGATGTAATAATGTCTAAACTGGATGAAGCTAAAATAGGTGATCCAAATGCTAAGCTGGGAATAAGGCGGATAATTCTATCCGAAATAGTAAAACAAATGGCTGGATTTCAGCCAATACTGGACAAAACACTTAGTGAGTCTGGTTCATATGTTGTATACGATGCCAAACCAGTAGTTCAGGGCTGGAAAAATACAAATCCAAAACTATTAAATACTTTTTATAAAACGACAAGCGTAGCGGTACAAAATAATGAAAATATTGCTCAGGGTAAGCCTGGCAGTTCTGGCAATGGTAAACTAGCCCCTGCTGTCGCAGCTAATGCACCTGCTATTGCGCATAAATTTGTTTTGCTGGGCTTTGTCGATAGTATTCATGAGAAAGAAAGTCGTACGCCAGTACAAGGCACAGATAAGGTCGCGCTTATATACAGTTTGGATATTCGCTGTGAATATCGTCTTGTAAATCCAGAGACCAATCGTGTTGCTGCAGTTTTTATAGGTGCTGGTCATGGTGGAATTGCCAGAATAATAGGTTCGGCAGGACATCCGCCAGTTAATTTTGATGCAAAGCTTATAGTTGGCGATATGTTTACCAGTTTAGCGCAAAATGTGCATCATATCTTACTGGTACGCAGAGCTGAGTATATAAAGAAACGCAATAATGCAACAAAAATTAATTTACCCGTGCAAATCCCCGCAAAATAGTTTTAATTATTTGCAGGCAAGTATAAAGTCTTTGGACGAAGAATGGCAGGAATTTCTACTAAGCAATTGTTATGATAAACTATTGTCCATAGATGCAAAGCTTGCCCAAGTTGCTAAAACAGATATTATTTACCCACCTCAAGATCTAATTTTTAATGCATTAAGATTAACGCCATTATCCAACACCAAAGTAGTCATTATTGGTCAGGACCCATATCATGGGGAAAATGAAGCAAATGGTTTAGCATTTGCGGTTAATTCCGGAATAAAATTACCACCATCGCTTAAAAATATTTATAAAGAAGTTGCTTTAGAATACGGAGTACCAATGGATGTTGATGGTACACATTTAGTCAATTGGGCGAAGCAGGGGGTACTACTATTAAATGCATCTCTGACTGTCATAAAAGATAAAGCTAATTCTTTATCAGTGATTGGTTGGCATGAAGTTACAGATATGATAATTAAGCATATTAGTGATAATAGTTTTGGTGTAGTCTTTATGCTCTGGGGTGCTTATGCTGGGAAAAAAGCTAAACTGATAGACGAGTGCAAACATAAGGTTTTATTTGCACCACATCCATCGCCATTATCGGTCTACCGCGGGTTTTACGGCTGTAATCATTTTCGCATTGCTAATGAGTATTTACAGAGCCTAGGCAAAACCCAAATTAACTGGACAAGTAAATAATTTTATGAACCTGTAAAGTTTGTGAGTTATAAGGACACTGTTGAACAATTTGAAAAAGAGTGGAGAAAATATCATGAAAAAAAATGATACTATTGTAAAAGTTGGTAGTGTAGAAGATTTTTTTGCCAGAGCAAAAAAAGTTGCAGATAAATTAGATAATAAAAAAATTATAAAGTATTGCGGTAGAAGACCCGTTAAAACGACATTTTTATACCGAATCGTGTTATTCAGAAAATTGGATTTTATAGAAAAGGCCAATCCCCGCTACGCAGTAATCAGCCTATGCCGCTATTGTATTATTAGTTGCACTAATTGTCAAATTATTTGATAAAATAAAATCCCTAAATCTTGCAAAATCCCTTATTTTACAGTCGAAGCAGTACTATGCCAGCAACTGCCTTAAAACATACGGCAATATCCCGCCTTGTCTGTAATACTCAACTTCAATTGGCGTATCAATCCGGCATAATACTTTAACTTGCTTTTTCTCACCACCTGGGTAGGTAATCGCAAGAGTTAAATCCTGCTGGGGACGAATTTCATTATTTACGCCCAGAATATCATAAGTTTCATCACCAGTTAATTTCAGGCTTTCTGCTGTTTCACTACCAATAAATTGTAGCGGTAGAACACCCATTCCAACTAAGTTAGAGCGATGTATGCGCTCAAAGCTTTTAGCGATGACGGCTTTAACACCAAGTAATTGTGTTCCTTTAGCCGCCCAGTCCCGTGAGCTGCCTGTACCATATTCTTCACCAGCAAAAATCACAGTTGGTACATTATTTTTTATATAGCTCATTGCTGCGGTGTAAATATCAGTTTGTGCGCCATTATATAGGGTATATCCGCCTTCAACTCTTGAACCATCTGCATTAACTGGCAACATTAGATTTTTAACCCGTACATTGGCAAACGTTCCGCGCATCATAACTTCATGGTGTCCACGTCTGGAACCGTAAGAATTAAAGTCTTTAGCTGCAACGCCATGTTCGATTAAATATTTTCCGGCAGGAGTGGTGGCTTTAAATGAGCCAGCTGGAGAAATATGATCGGTAGTTAGTGAATCACCAACAATTAGTAATGCTTTAGCTTTTTTTATTTCATTAATGTCACCAAACTGCATACTGAAATCGGTAAAAAATGGTGGTTCGGCAATATAGGTGGATTCAGGCCAGGTATATACATTTCCAGTGGCTGATTTAATATTATTCCACAAATCATTACCTGTTACAAAATCACTATATAAACGTCTAAATGTTTCAGGATCTTGTGCCAGATACATTAAGTCACCAATTTCTTCAGAACTAGGCCAGATATCTTTTAGAAATACTGGTTTACCATCACTACCAACCCCTAATGGTTCAGAAGATAAGTCGATATTGACATGTCCGGCAATAGCAAATGCTACAACTAGTGGGGGAGATGCCAGAAAGTTTGCTTTTACATTCGGGTGAATCCGTGCTTCAAAGTTACGGTTACCGGATAATACTGCTGCACCAATAATATCATGAGCAGCTATAGCGTCATTAAATTCAGCTCTTAAATCACCAGAGTTTCCGATACAAGTTGTACAACCATAACCAGCCAGAGCAAAGCCCAATTTATCCAGATATTGTTGCAGTCCGGCTTTGGTGAGGTATTCAGTTACAACTCTTGAACCAGGAGCGAGTGAAGTTTTTATTCGTGGGTGTACAGTCAGACCTTTTTCAACGGCTTTTTTAGCCAAAAGTCCGGCTGCTAATAGTACTGCTGGATTTGATGTGTTAGTACATGAAGTTATTGCAGCAATCAAAATATCACCGTTCCCTAAATCCATATTATTGTATTTCGTTGGGTAGCGTTTGCCTAAGTCGTCCGGTTTTTTATTAAAACCGTTATCAGCAGTAGGCTTACTAAATAGGGTATTAAATGATTCTTTCATTTTACTTAGGTCAATTCTATCCTGTGGGCGTTTAGGACCAGCAAGGGAAGGATGGATTGAAGCTAAATCAAGTGAGAGGTGTGTTGAGTATTCAATTTCACCAGCTTTAGGCATCCCAAATAAGCCCTGAGCTTTAAAGTATTGTTCAAAAAGTTCGATATCTTCATCTGTCTTACCCGTTGCCCGCATATAGCGAACAGTTGCCGCATCGGCTGGGAAGAAGCCCATAGTTGCGCCATATTCTGGAGACATATTCGCAATGGTCGCTCTATCCGGTACTGATAAGCTTGCTGCACCTTCGCCATAAAACTCTACAAATTTACCAACAACCTTTTCCCGACGTAACATTTCTGTAACATTTAGGACCAAATCTGTGGCGGTAATTCCCTCATTTAGTTTGTTTTTAAGCTCAACACCCACTACATCAGGGGTTAGGAAATATACGGGTTGACCAAGCATTCCGGCTTCAGCTTCTATTCCGCCAACACCCCAGCCAACAACACCAACACCATTAATCATAGTAGTATGTGAGTCGGTTCCAACTAATGTATCAGGATAAATTACATCCTTATTTTTATGTACGCCACGGAAGAAATATTCCAGATTTACCTGATGGCAAATACCGATGCCGGGAGGGACTACGCTAAATGTATCAAAGGCCTGCATACCCCATTTCATAAACTGGTAGCGTTCGTTATTGCGTTTAAATTCCATCTCCATGTTTTGGCGTAATGCATCAGGCGTACCATAAAAATCTACAACTACAGAGTGATCAACTACCAGATCAACAGGTACCAGAGGTTCAATTGACTTTGGGTTTTTACCCATTTTTTCGGCAACACTACGCATAGCAGCTAAGTCACACAGAAGTGGAACACCGGTAAAATCCTGCAGTAGCACCCTGGCAACAACAAAAGGTATTTCATCTACACGTTTGGCTTTAGGAGTCCAAGATGCTAATTGTTTAACGTGGTTTTCATTTATTTTAATATCGTCGTAATTACGTAAGACAGATTCCAGCACAATACGAATTGATACTGGAAGTTTATTAATTTTGAAGCCTTGCTTGGCTAATTCTGGAAGAGAGTAATAAGAATAATTCTTACCTTTCCCGGTAGTTAATGTAAGTTTTGTATTATATAGATTATGCATGTGTGTTGCCTCCTCGCGTATTTATGATAAATTTGCCTATATTATACACTATATTGTGCTACCGTGGCAGTGTATGCGCATGACCACCCCAGTGTCATTCCCGCGGAGGCGGGAATCTCAACCATAATTACTTTTTATGCTTGAATGGGCTGGCTTTACGGAAATTCCGTATTGCACTTTATTTAGTTAATAAAACGTAGGGTTCTATTACTGAATAACTAAATTTAACCTTCATTCACACTCTCATAATCTTTCCATAAAATATTTTGTGCATAACTGACTAATACAGGTACAATACATTCTTATATTCAATTTATTGGAATGAGAATGACAAAATATCCTTATTTATTATCCCCGCTTGATTTAGGCTTTACTACTTTAAAAAACCGTGTTGTAATGGGCTCAATGCACACTGGCCTTGAAGAAGAAAAAGATGGCTTTAATCGGCTAGCTGCCTTTTATGCTGAAAGAGCCAGAGGCGGTGTCGGCCTTATTGTAACTGGTGGCGTAGCACCGGATTTTTGTGGCTGGGCCTACCCATTTTCCGCCAAAATGACTTCTAAAAAAGAAGTAAATCAGCATAAAGTAATCACCGAAGCAGTACACAATAATGGCGGTAAAATTGCCATGCAGATTTTGCATACTGGTCGTTATGCCTACCATCCATTTGCTGTTGCACCATCAGCAATTAAGTCACCAATTACTCCATTTAAACCGTGGAAATTACCCAACTTCCTTGTTGAAAAAACCATAAATAACTATGCCAGATGTGCAGGACTAGCGCAAGATGCTGGTTATGATGGTGTTGAAGTTATGGGCTCTGAAGGTTATCTAATCAATGAATTTATTGTAACTAAAACCAATAAACGCACTGATAAATGGGGTGGTAGTTATGAAAATCGTATAAGGTTTCCTCTAGAGATTATCAGACGAATTCGTCAAAAAGTCGGACCAAATTTTATAATTATATACCGCTTATCGCTGGCAGATTTAGTTGAAGATGGTAGTTCCTGGGATGAAGTAGTGATGCTGGCTAAAAAAATAGAAGAAGCTGGAGCAACTATAATAAATAGCGGAATTGGTTGGCATGAATCAAGAGTTCCAACTATTGCAACTATGGTACCGCGTGCTGCATTTACCTTTGCCAGTCAAAAATTACGTGGTGAGGTTAAAATCCCAATTATCACTACCAATAGAATAAATACACCAGAAGTTGGTGAAGAAATAATAGCAAATAATGTGGCGGATATGGTGTCAATGGCCAGACCTATGCTTGCTGATGCAGATTTTGTGCTAAAAGCCAGCAAAGACAGAGCCAATGAAATTAACACCTGTATTGGTTGTAACCAGGCCTGTCTCGATCATGCATTTGTTAAAAAAGTGGCATCTTGCCTGGTAAATCCGCAGGCATGCCATGAAACTGAATTAGTTTATACTAAAACGTTAAGTCCAAAGCGGATTGCAGTAGTAGGTGCCGGCCCTGCCGGGCTATCTTGTGCTGTTATCGCGGCTAAACGTGGACATAAGGTTACCTTATATGATAAAAATGATATGATTGGTGGACAATTTAATCTGGCTAAACAAATTCCGGGTAAGGAAGAGTTTTATGAAACATTACGTTATTTTAAGGTAAAGATTGCCAAATATAATATTGATCTAAAATTGGGTCATGAAGTAACAATGGAAGAGTTACTGAAAGAACAATTTGATGAAATAGTCATTGCCACTGGAATTCTCCCCAGAACGCCAACTTTTGAGGGTATAAACCATCCTAAGGTCTTAAGTTATCTTGAAGTTATTCGCGATAAAAAACCAGTCGGTAAGAAGGTGGCGATTATAGGTGCAGGTGGAATAGGTTTTGATGTGGCCGAGTATTTGCTTCATGATGACCAACCAATAAGTATAGATGAGTTCACCCATGAATGGGGAGTAGATAAAAGCCTAACCCACCGAGGTGGAATAGTTAAGATGCCAGTAATCGAAACTCCATTACGTGAAATTTATTTATGTCAGAGGAAAGATGGTAAATTAGGTAAAAGGTTAGGTAAAACAACTGGTTGGATTCATCGTGCCAGTTTAAAAATGCATAAAGTTAAAATGTTATCTGGCCTAAGTTATGATAAGATTGATGATGTTGGGCTACATTATACGCATGATAATCAAAAGCACGTTTTGGAAGTAGATAATATAATAATTTGTGCCGGTCAGGAATCACATAATGCTCTGGCGCATGCATTAGCACAACAAAATATAGCAAACGTACATGTTATTGGTGGTGCATTCTTAGCGCTCGAGTTAGATGCCAAATTCGCAATTAATCAAGGATCCAGGTTAGCTGCCACCCTCTAGTTTGTCCATTGGGATTTTAGCCTAAAACTAAGTAATTTGCCGTTAAAAAACCAGTTGTGTTTGACCGCAGGGAGTTAACTGGTTTTAGGCAAATTACTTAGTTTTAGGCGTTAAGAAATCTCATAAGGACTTGATTTTTTGCATACTTTTTTATCAAGAAAAAAGTATGGCCCCGTGGGTGGCAACCCACAAAAACATTAAATAGTATGATACAAATTTATAGTGAGACCACTCTGTGATAAACAGATATAAAGTTCTAATAATCGCGCCAGCCTGGGTCGGCGATATGGTCATGAGCCAGACCTTATTCAAATTACTGAAACAACGCTATGGTGAGAGACTAATTTTACATGTCTTTGCCAATGATTGGGCCAGAGATATATTACTGCGTATGCCAGAGGTAGATAATGTTATCAATAATCCATTTGCCCATGGTAAATTAGCTCTTTTGCAACGAATCAAATTAGGTCTTAAATTCCGCCATGAGAAATATGATCAGGTCTTTGTGTTACCAAACTCCCTCAAATCAGCAATAACCCCCTTATTTAGTGGAATTAAACGCCGTACTGGCTTTGTTGGTGAATCCCGCTATATTTTATTAAACGATATCTATCGACTTAATAGACATAAATTACCGCTAATGATTGACAGATTTTGTGCCTTGGAAAATAATGGCAATAGGCCACAAGACATTCCATATCCGGAATTAACAGTCGATAAAGAAAATCAAAAAAGTCTTGCCGATAAATTAAATATTGATTTAACTAAACCGCTTATTGCTTTTTGTCCAGCAGCAGAATTTGGTCCGGCCAAGCGTTGGTTTCCAGAACATTTTGCACAATTAGCGGATATGTTAGTTAAAGATGGTTATCAGGTTATTATTTTAGGTTCAAAAAAAGATACAGCAATTAGTGATGAGATTATTAATTTAGCTAAGAGTAAGAACATAATTGATGCATGTGGCAAGACGGGCTTAGTCGATGCAGTTGATTTACTTGGTTTAGCCAAATACGTAGTTACCAACGACACGGGCTTGATGCATATTGCCTGCGCAGTTGGCAGTAATGTAATTGCAATTTACGGTTCATCGTCGCCACATTTCACACCACCGTTATCGAATAAAGCCACGATTTTACAAACGTCTTTGGACTGCCAGCCGTGTTTTGCCAGAACTTGCCGGTTTGGGCATTATAATTGCTTACGCTTTATAACACCCGATATGGTGTATGAGAAGATTATCAAAAATAAATAACCCTAATAACATAAGTGATTGTTTTATAATAAAATATTTTTTTATAAAAAACCATGCAAAAGATTTGCCTTGTAAGCGCCCATATGCTAAGATCATGCCTGAATATAAAGTTATGGAAGAATTCAATTAATGTTGCGTAGATTAATAAAAGCACTAGTACCAAGTAAGAGCGACATATTTTTTGTGTTATTTGAGGAAGCGGCCCTAAATTCCCATGAGGCAGCAAAAATCTTTGTTGACATTATCAATTCTAAAGATCCCGTTCAAACTGATGAGCTCTGCGCCAATTCACGTATTTTGAAACAAAAAGCCAATGATATAAACAAAAAAGTTTTACAGCAGCTAAATAAAATGTTTATTACGCCGATTGATCGGGGTGATATACAAGAGTTATCTGGATTGTTGAATAAACTAACTAAACGGATTGTAAAAATTAGCACCAAGTTAAAGATATATAATATTGATGCCAATACAGACGATTGTTTGATTAAAAATGCCAACACGTTACTGATCATTACTAAAGCATTAGTTGATTGCGTAGGTGGTTTAAAGACCAATGATGGTAATAAAATCGTCCAAAGTGGTGAAAAAATTAATGAATTGGAAGAAAATGGTATTGAAGATTTTCGTCATGCTATTAATGAGATGTATTCCGGTAAATTTGATACGCTAACAATTTTAAAATTAAAAGAAATTTATAAAAGTATAGATTCAGCTATTGAGTTAAGTGTAAGTGCCGCTGATTTAATTATGCAGGTTTCATTAAAAAGTATATAATAAATAAAAGGCCCAGTTCTTATGCACATCCCAATTGCCGTTATTGCAATTATTATAATTGCCTTATTTTTCGAATTTATAAATGGATTCCATGATACAGCCAATGCAGTAGCAACATCAATTTCTACCAAATCTTTAGAGCCATATCAGGCTATTAGCATTTCTGCTGTGTTTAATTTAATTGGTGCTTTGTGTGGTACGGCAGTTGCAGTAACTATTGCCAAGGGTTTTGCCGATCCAATTTTAGCGACTCACAGTGTGATTTTTTCGGCCCTTTGTGCAGCAATTATTTGGAATTTGGCAACCTGGTATTTTGGTATTCCATCTAGCTCATCACACGCCCTGATTGGTGGTTTGGTTGGTGCTATAATGTTTAATAACTCCTGGCATGTAATTAATTTTGTTACGGTAGTTAATAAAGTAATACTACCTATGGTTATTTCACCAATACTGGGTTTTAGTATGGCAATGTTGATTGTAGTTCTGATTCATAAGATTTTAAAGAACAATACCCAGCCGCGGAAAACCAATAATTTTATTCGCGAGATGCAAGTAATTTCTACGGCATTTTTATCTTTTAGTCATGGTACGAATGATGCCCAAAAAACTATGGGGATTATTACACTAACATTATTTAGCGGTAATCTTATTAATGAGTGTGTCGTCCCTACCTGGGTAATTATTGCTTGTGCAATATGTATGGCTTTGGGTACATTATCTGGTGGTGCTAAAATTATTAAAACTCTGAGTACCAGAGTTGCTCAGCTAAAACCAGCCAGTGGTTTTGCTGCAGAAATTAGTTCAGCCACATTATTATTTGTCGGTTCGCGTTTTGGTATGCCACTTAGTACTACTCATGCAGTTGCCGGTTCAATTATGGGGGCTGGTAATATGGGGCATGTTGGTATAAATTGGGGCATAGTTAAAAATATCGTAATTGCCTGGGTTTTAACCTTTCCTGTATGCGCAATTTTGGCGGGTCTTTGTTTGCAATTGGCTAAACTCTTTCTGTAATGAAATTCCGCTCAATAATTCTTATATCAATTCTAATTATAGGTGTGTTTTATCTAATACACGAACATAATGCTGCGCTTGAAGAGGCACAACATAATCAGGAATATAACAGGCAAAAATCAAAAAAAATTAATGGCTATTGGCAAAATATTTGGCTAAATACACACAAGCTATTGGGCAAGTTATATTATGGTCAAGTTGGAATACCCAAGGCGGATACTGAAAGTAATACCTATCGATCTATCTTAGATCATCAAACACAAACTATAAATGGTAAAAAACGTAATAGCAGTAGTGGTGAATCTGTGACTTACAATCCATTGGATGGTTCTTCATCTATTGCCGATAAATCCGGGAACCCAGATATTGCCGATGAATCTGGTAGCCAAACATATATCTACATAAGTGAAAATGATGCAAATGATATCATTCGCTGCAAGCTTGGATTAAATAATGTATCAGATTGTACGGTGGTATTAAGTGGTTTACAGAAACCACAAAGTATGGTTGTAATAAATAACAAGTTTTATTTACTAAATTATAGCCAACCGAATATATATTCCTGCGACTTGTCAGGTAATGGTGCAATTGAGTCATGCAGTCAAATGCCTGTACCAATTGGTGAGCCAGGATATATGGCTTATACTGATTATAAAATATTCATTAGTAATTTGATATTTAGTAAAATGGCAGTGTGTAGTCTGGACTATGATTTTTCAGTTCTAAATTGTACGGCAATTTTACCAACAGTTTCACAAAATTCTTTTGCTACAGCCGGAGCCAATGGCTATCAATACAGTGTAAAATATGATCCTCACACCGACCTGGGTGCTGTCAATAAATGCGTGGAGAGTGCCTGCAGTATAATGTATGATGTTAATTTGGGTAACCCGACCACGGTTAAAATTTTAAATAATACTGCATATATTTTAGACTATAACACGGATAGTCTTGTCGGCTGTAAGCTTCAGGCTAACGGTGATTTTCAGCCGTGTACAGTTTTAAAAAGTGGACTGCGCACAGCAATAGGACTGGCATTTTATTCTCACAGCAATTAGTTTTTTTTGCTACAATCACTGCTGCACATGAAAACTTATTCAAAATAATCTTTAATTAAAAATAATATAAGGGAGATATATATTATGCAATTAAATTCATATTTGAGCTTTGCTGGTAATTGTCAGGAAGCATTAGACCTATACGGTAATGTATTTGGTGGTAAGGTAGAATATAAGATGTTATATTCAGATAATAAAGAGATGTGTAAAAATTTGCCAGCTAATTGGCAGAATAAAATTATGCATGCTTCATTTAGAGCTGGTGATATCTTTTTTATGGCATCAGATGTAATGGAAGGAAGTGATGGTCCATGCGGCAAAGTTAAGCTGGTACCAGAAGGAACGCCAATTACACTAAGCCTTAGTTTTGATGATGAGGCTCGGGAAACTGAAGTATTTAATAAATTGGCCCAAGGTGGTAAAGTAACAATGGCGCTTCAGGATACATTCTGGGAATCCAGATTTGGCATGTTAACTGACAAATTTGGTATGAAGTGGATGTTTAGTTGCGACAAATCAAAAAAATAATTTTATATAAATGAGTACTATGAGCAGCACTAAAGGCACTGGAACTAATATCAAGGATTTATCCTTCGTAGCACTATTTTCTTTGATTTTTGGATCGATGATGGGCAGTGGGGTATTTGATATCCCACAAAATATCTCACATGGTGCTGGAGTTGTTGCAATTAGTATCGGTTGGATAATTACGACCATTGGTATATTATCCTTGAGCTGGGCGTTTATTTATATCACAAAGAAGCGCCCAGACATTCAAAGTGGTCTATACGGTTATGCCAAATACGGATTTGGCGATTATGTTGGATTTAATTCAGCCTGGGGTTACGCCCTTAATGCCTTGTTGGCTAATGCAAGTTATCTGATTTATATTTGTGCTACCTTAGGGAATTTTGCCTTATTTAAATTTTTTGGCAAGGGCAATACAGTTCCTGCATTAGTAGTTGAATCTGTGTTAATCTGGGTAGTTTATTTTCTAATCAATCGCGGCATTCGTGAAGCGTCTTTTGTAAATATTCTGCTTACCGCAATAAAAATACTTACTTTAATAGCAGTTATTGTGGTGTTTTTTGTGGGTTTTCGTTGGATACAATTCAAATCAAATCTTCATTTTGAAGTTAAATTAGGCAATATATTTGATCAGGTTAAAAGTACCATGCTGGTAACCGTATGGGATTTTACTGGTATTGAAGCTGCATGTATTTTTGCACTACGCGCCAAAAGCATGCAGGATGTAGCTAAAGCAACCCTTTTGGGAGCCATAGTTGTATGTATTATTGATGCAACAATTTCAATTTTACCTTTTGGTATGATGCCCGGCTCAGCAATACGGGAACTCGCAACACCATCAACAGCTGTACTATTATCATCAATTTATGGGGTAGGTAGCGGTGAGATTATTCGAATTACTGTGATAATTAGTGTTGTAGGTGCTTTACTTGCCTGGACAATGCTGGCAACTAATATATTTTACGTAGCGGCTGAAGATAGAACGATGCCTAAATTTTTACTCAAGATGAATAAGAAAAACGTACCGGCAAATTGCGTATTATTAAGCAGCATGGCTGCACAAGTGTTTATTATTCTGGCATTTTTTACTCATTCAGTATATCTGGCTATGATTCAGCTGGCTACTAGTTTAATTTTGCTACCCTATTTACTTGCCACACTTTTTGCGATGAAGTTGGTACTTGAAACTGGCAAAGTAGATACGCTGTCTTTTATTAAAGGCATATTGGCAGTACTCTATGGCGTTTGGCTGGTTTATTCGGGCGGAATGGTGTTTTTGGCGCTATCATGCCTGATGTATCTGGTTGGGGCAATTTTTTATTTTATTGCCAGACGTGAAGAGCAGAAAACTTTATTTGCGAGTAAATTTGAAGTTGGTGTTTTTTGGGTTTTAGTTATTGTTACCATTTTATCATTAGGCATGATTAGCAAATGGTGGGGTATGGTTTTCACTTAAAATTAGGTGTCATCGCGAACCGTGCTAGGCAAGACACACTGTCATTGCGAGCGCAAGCGTGGCAATCTGTACCATTAAACTCGGGATTTTGTGTTAAGTTTTTAAGGAGGTTCAATGAAAATGTTTAAGGTTAGTAATGCAGTAGTTATAGTTTTTTGTTCATGTATTTATACTGGTATAGCTCAAGCTATAGAGCTTGATTATACAGAATGTGTACCGGAGAACCGAGAGTATGCAGCAATAATTCCTAAAATTATTTTTAGTGTTGATTATACCACCCCGGAATATGTTGAACATGGAGATGAAGATGAAGTTCTTGAATTAGCAGATATACCTGATATGGCAATACCTATCACTAATATACCGGCTAATGCAGGTACTAAAGTATCAATTGTGCAAAATTCTGCTTATGCTTATAATAACGGTAGAGGTATTATAATGTCCATGCGACTTAAGGTTGATGGCGGAGAATTAGAGATTTCTCCTGCAGACTCTAATGAAAGACAAGTTCTTATATATTTAGGAACAAGAGTTAGCAGAATTCATCCAATAATGTCCTGGAGAGTGAAAATGATGTATTTGGGGCGCGATACTAGGACTATACAAGCACAATGTACAACTTTTTATAAAGCAGCAAATACTGATTTTAATCGGTTGGCACGGGATACTCCGATTATTACACGTGATGTCTTTTTTAGAGTATTTGGTCAGAATTAGACGATATTGATAGATTGCCATAACTGTGTTACACAAGGTTTAGCAATGACCATGTTTTTTCTCATAACTCTCAGAAAAAATCATACCCAAAATATGTGCAATATTGTCTTTTGGGAGATGATATGGTGTGGAGTATAAAACTCTTTTGAGGTAAGTTAAAAATTAAAATGCGCAAAGTTAGTTATTTAATTGTTACATTTGCTTCTTTATTTCTTTATGCTGGCAAAGTTCAAGCTAAAGAGAAAGAGCTTGATATAACAGTATGTAAACCAGAAAAGCCGCATGAAGCAGCGGTAGTACCTGAAATTATATTTAGTGCCGATTATTCCGATGACCCTGTTATTGCTACACATCCAGCAGGTCGTAGACTATATTATAAAGAATTGGGTGAAGTTGCAATGCCTGTGACAAATATACCAAACATCCCTGAAACTCCTACTAAGGCATCAATTAAAAAATTTGAGGTTTTTAATAATGGTAAGAGTATTATGTCTCAAATTATTCTGACGGTTAATGGTAAGGATTTTACAATTTCCACAGCGCGCGATTATGACCATCTTTGGGGTTCAGATAGAGTTAGTCCTGCTCATCCAACACTGACGTGGAAAGGAGAAGTTTTTTATGCAGGATATGATCAACGCCAAGCTCTAGATATGGTAGATGTTAAGTGTACAACAACTTTTACAACAGGTATAGATTTTAATCCATTGATGAGGATGCCAGCTATTGCAACTGACAGGTTTACTTCCGTATTTAAAAACTTTCCCATTATTCCTCGCAGATAATGATATTTGTTTTGCAGACAAAGTATATAAACCAAAGAATGTAAAAAATACCTTGAGTTGCCAGGGAGGGCATCATAATATAGTTATACGGGTTTTTTTATATAACTAACAAACTTTAAAAAAACTTGTAATACTCCTTCTGAATTGTCAAGCCATGGGTAATGTCCTGCATTGCTTATGGATTCAATTAAAATATTCTTTCGATGATACTCTGATTTTTCTGTGTATACTACAATTGGAGTGATTTGATCATATTCTCCAGCCATGATTAAAGTTGGTAACGACTTAGGAATGAATTTGGCTTCATATGTTGGGTCAAAATGCTGATCTGACCAGTCTGCTGGCATATGGTTTATCGGCAGTTTCTCCATCATTTTAATTCCAGAGTTTAAACTCTTAGGCATAAAGCAAAATTTGAGCGATGCTATTAATAAATCACGAAGTGTTTCATTACTCGGATTATTTGCATACTGGTTAGCGCAATCGCTGATTGCTTTGGTAATATTTTGTTGCATATGCTGTTCGAATGTTTTTTTCCACGCCATATCCGGCGCTGTGTCCATGAATACGAATCCGGCAGCCAATTGTTCTAGTTCCGGAATACTCTGAATGAACATGGCTCCGGTAGAGTGTCCAACTAAAATTGGTCTATCAAGCATAATTGTAGCTTCAATTAGTGCCTGAGACCAATTAGCAAAATTAAGGTTTCTGCCGATATTAGACCCATCATTAGGGTAGTCCAACATCCATAAAGAACCTTGTATATGGCTCTGTAGCAAAGTTACTAATTCAGTCAAAGACTCTGAGCCCAAGCCTGGTGCCGGAACAAACAACCAATTTTTACCCTGATTGTTTGTTACTTGCAGCAATCTTGCACCACTTTTAGTCCATACGTAATCGTCTGCAGGCTGTGCTACCTTTGTAGAATTAGTCAAGATCAATCCTTTAAATTATCAAGGGGTTTCTGGATCAGGGCTGTTCATAGAATTGATTTGTCATCGCGAGCGAAGCGTGGCGATCTAATGTTTTAATAGATTGCCACGTCAGATTTTTGCAAAATATTCCTCGCAATGACTTCTATGAACAGCCATGGTTTCTGGATAATTAGTTTTTATCTGGGTAAAAAATCTATTTGTTCTTAACCACATCATAATTGAAAATATTGCAGCATACATAGCTAAGATACTCATATTGATAAATAAGCCATTGAAAATAGTATTCCAGGCATCTGGCTGGTTTTTAAGCATAGGATAGTCGGTTATTATATTATGAAAAATCAGTATAGTAAATACACTCAAAATTGTTGATACAAAAAAATTTTCAATTTATCTAAAGTATAGGTTGTGATATTTCTTTAAAAAATATTTACACTATTGTCAGACTTAAGATATAATACCTGCAGTTTCACACTATAGGAAGCGTGAAACAGTGAATGATTAAGGTCTAGGAAACCTCAACCGTTCTTCAACTAATAACCTTTAACAACAAAGGAGATCAGCTATATGTTTCACGCAGACTATATTTTACTACAATCCCGTCCCTTCGATAAAAATTCAATCATAAATAAATTTTCTGATTTAGTGTATGACGTTCTGGCGCAATTCAAATTAGAGCATTTAGATCGTCTGGTACATTCAGTCGATAAATATGTTTCTGATGATAAAGTCCGGAATAATCTAATCGATGGGATTATTAGTAGTAGGTGTAACTCTCTTAAAATGTTTTCCGATATATCAATAAATGAGCAATTTTATATTCTGGCGCACCTGAACTTGGGTTTAGTGACTCCTAAAGTGGAAGAACCGAATCCAGTTTTTGTAAGCCTGGTAAATTCTTTTGTTCGTGAATTGATAATAACCAGTTGACATTTTTATACTTAGGTAGGGATGTTACAATCTCTACCTTCCTACTTAACCCATTAAAACATAGATAGGCTACTATTTAATTATAAAAAATTTCTATTGGTTGAGAGATTACCATTTCATTAGTAAAGATGATAAAATAGCTAGAGTGGAGATAGTAAAAGTATCTGGCTATTAATAGATCAATTAAGATAAAATGAGAATATAATGAATGACAATAAATTAAAAACCATGACTACAAAGCATCAACAAGCGCAATCTTCAAAGGACGTAAAAACCCCTGTTGGCAAACCACAGCCTGTTATGGTAAAAGAGTCTTGGAATCCGAGAGGCGATACAGCCAGACTTAAAAATAGCTAAATTCTTGATATTTGATTAAAGGTACCAAGCAGAATGACGCGTAAATATACGCTAAGGCGTTTTAACCCAATAGAGGTTGTCACCGAAAATCCTAATTGCATTTCTAAAAATAATTATTAGAATTAGGTATTATCGGGTAATGGTATATTTAAAAAGAGCTGAGCTATGCAAGAGCCAAAAATTACAATTGATTTTGAAACCCTTAATCTAGTTGCTGAAATAGATGAATTTAAAGGCAACTGGAAGCTTTTAGAAACTTTAGTGCCAGAACAACTAAGCTATTTGCGTAGAACTGCTACAATTGAAAGTGTCGGGTCCTCCACTCGCATAGAAGGAGCCCTGCTTACGGATATGCAAGTAGAAACTTTATTATCTAACTTAAAAATTACCTCCTTTAAAACTCGTGATGAACAAGAAGTTGCTGGCTATGCAGAAACTATGGATTTGATTTTTGAGTCAGTCTATTCCTTACTTATTAATCCAAAAGTTTAAATGCAGCTCTTGTATTTATGACATAAGATGTGGTAAAATCACAGGTTCAAATGGTCGGGTAGTCGAGTAATTATAAAGTATTAATAGCTGTACAGCTATTAATCACTTGACTTGCCTATATAAATAAAACAAGAGCAATGGGCTCATTACTTGTTACAAATTTGAAATATCAATTTGTTTCTGGTATATATAATAGAGGTGTATTATGCCTAAAATGAAAACCAAATCAAGTGCCAAAAAGCGCTTTAAGGTATTGGCGAATGGCACGGTTAAGCGTTCTCAAGCGTTTAAACGTCATATTTTAACTAAAAAAACAACTAAAAACAAACGTCAGTTAAGAGGTACCGTATTGGTACACAAGTCAGATGTTGCTGCAGTTAAATCAATGATGCCATACGCATAAGGAGAATAAATAATGACAAGAGTAAAACGTGGTGTTGTGGCCAAAGCCAGACACAAAAAAGTATTAGCATTAGCTAAAGGGTACCGCGGTCGTCGTAGTACAGTATATAAAGTAGCTATCGAAGCTGTTATGAAGGCTGGTCAATATGCCTATCGTGACAGACGTCAAAGAAAACGTCAATTTAGAAATCTATGGATTGTGCGGATTAATGCTGCATGCCGTGAACTTGATATGACATATAGCCTGTTTATCAATGGCTTAACTAAAGCCAATGTTGCTGTAGATAGAAAAGTATTATCTGCATTAGCAATTGATGATAAGGCAGCATTTGCTAAATTTGTTGAGATTGCTAAAGCGCACCAGGCAACAGCGTAAATCTCTACCGCAAAAGTGGTAAAAAATGTGGAGAGGTAAAAACCTCTCCTTTCTTTTATTTTGTCATCCCCGCGTAGGCGGGGATCCAGATTCCCGCTTACGCGGGGATGACACATGTACAGAAGAAACCATATAATATAATGGAACAACAACAATTAGCCTCTGTCCTAGAACAGGGCTTAGCTGAGTTATCCAGCACAATTACTATGCATGATTTGGAGCAGATAAAAGCTAAATATATTGGCAAATCTGGACTAATTAGTGCATTTATGCAGCAGATTAAAAGTATTGCCCCCGAACTACGCAAAGATTTTGGCGCGCGGGTAAATGCCCTTAAAAATGAATTTGAAGCAGCGCTAGATAAGCAAAAAAAACATATCATTCAGGCAGAGATGGAACGAAGTTTACTTAATGAAACAATAGATGTTACATTGAGTGGACGCGGTCAAAATTTGGGCACTTTTCATCCGGTTACGTTATCATTAGAGCGCATGGTGCAGATTTTTAATACCCTGGGTTTTAGTGTTCAGGACGGTCCTGAAATTGAGACTGATTATTACAACTTTCAAGCATTAAATTTTCCGGATAATCATCCAGCACGAGCGATGCAGGATACTTTCTTCACTGAAAAACTTTCAGTGCTTCGTACGCACACTTCACCAATTCAGATTCGCTTTGCCGAACTGAATCAGCCACCAATTAAAATTATTGCTCCCGGTAGAGTCTACCGTGTAGATATGGATAGAACCCATAGCCCGATGTTTCATCAGCTAGAAGGTCTATGGATTGATAAAGATATCAGTTTTGCTAATTTAAAAGGTGTACTTATTCAATTTTTACGCACTTTTTTTGCCAAAGAAGATTTACAAGTTAGATTTCGTGCTTCATTTTTCCCATTTACTGAACCATCAGCAGAAATTGATATTATGGATGATAATGGCCGTTGGCTGGAAGTAGCTGGTTGCGGTATGGTACATCCTAATGTGCTTAAATCTATGAAGATTGATTCTGAGGCTTATACTGGTTTTGCTTTTGGTCTGGGAATAGATAGATTTACCATGCTACGTTATAATATAAATGATTTACGTTTAATCTTTGATAATGAGCTAGACTTTCTGGAACAATTTAGGGGTCGCGAATGAAATTATCAATAAATTGGCTAAATAGTTACTTTGATGTTATTCCTGATTGGGATGACACATTTCATAAATTAACAATGGCTGGTATTGAAGTTGAAGATGTTGAAATAGTTGATAATGATAAAATCGTTGAACTTAAAATTACGCCTAACCGAGGTGATGCATTATCTGTTCTGGGATTATTACGTGAGATTACAGTTCTAACCGGTAACGTATATACAAAACCAGCGCAGAATACCACGTTTCAATCAAGTATTGATGACAAAATGCAAATAGAAGTTAAGTCCCCAGAAGTTTGCCCTAACTATCAGACATTGATTATAAAAAACATTAATAACCAGGCTGTGTTGCCTGAAGAAATAATTAAGCGCCTGGCTGCCAGTGGCAATAGATCAATTTCGCCAATAGTGGATATTACCAATTATGTTATGCTGGAACTTGGACAGCCATTACATGCCTTTGATCTGAAAAAAGTTGGCAATAAGCTTCGTGTTCGTTTTGCCCGCGCAAATGAAACATTAGAGCTATTAGTTGGTGTAGATGCCAAACTAACTGACAAAACTCTATTAATTTGCGATAGTAATGATAAACCTGCAGCAATTGCTGGCGTGATGGGCGGTGCGGATTCTGGAGTGAATGAAACTACGACAGATATTGTACTGGAAAGTGCATTTTTTGTACCCGATGTTATTGCCGGTAAGACTAAACTTTATGGTATAAATTCAGATTCGGCCTACCGTTTTGAGCGTGGAGTTGATCCACAATTACAAGATACGGTAATTAAATATGCCGCAAATTTAATTGTCAAATACTGTGGTGGGCAGATTGGGCAAATTGAGGCTCTTACTACCGAGGCAGAAGCTAAACAGGTAAGTATAAGCTATGCTGAAATCAACCGATTAATTGGGGTTGATATACCACAAAATACTGTAGATGATATTTTAACAAAATTGGGATTTATAATAAGTAGATCACCACGCCCCCACACTAGTGTGTCCCACGCGCGCGTGTCCGCTCGCGATGACGAGGTGAGTATAACAGTCCCGAGTCATCGGTTTGATGTTACTATTAAAGAAGATATTATTGAAGAAATTGCCAGGGTTTATGGTTACGATAATATTGAAGCGCAAATGCCAGTTACCAGTTATACCATGGGCAATGCAAGTGTAAATCATACACAGATGTTAAAAACTAAATTGGTTAATTTGGGCTACAGTGAGATTATTGGTTATGCCTTTCTTGAAGATAAATTAGAATCTTTATTGGGCGCCCCTAATCAGACACCCGTTCGTTTACAAAATCCAATTGCCAATTGGAATGTTATGCGCACCTCTTTGGTTGCTGATTTAGTTAAAACCTTAGAACATAACCTTAATCGTGGGCATAAACGGTTACGTATATTTGAGTTGGCTCGTGTGTTCCATGGTGAAACCAAAGATTTGCAACCCTTAAAGCTTTCTGGCTTAGTTTACGGTAACTATACTAATCCATCATGGTCCTCTAATAATAGATTAGTAGATTTTTATGATTTAAAGAATGATATTGAAGTTCTTCTGAGTGGGTTGGGTGAAATAAAATTTATAGTTTGTAACGATAATTCAGTATTTCATAGTGGACGATGTGCTAAAATCTTGCTCTGCAATAAACCAATTGGAATATTAGGGCAGTTACATCCAAAATATAAGGCTGAATTTAATTTGAGTGAATTGCCGTATATTTTTGAATTAGCTGTGGATTCTCTTACTAATCAAAATCCAGAATTTTTGGTTAAAGAAGTTAGTAAATTCCAAAAAGCCATGCGTGATTTGGCTTTTTTAATTGAATCTAATATAAATGTAGGTGATGTGCAGGATGCAATTTTAAGTGCAAACGTGCCATACCTTATATCTGCCAATGTTTTTGATATATATCAAGGTGATAAACTGGCAGATGTAAAATTAAATGGTAATGCTGTAAAGAGTGTAGCTATTAATTTCTTATTCCAGGGCAATAAAACCTTGAGTGACGAAGAAATTAATATTAGCATGGGCCAAATACAGCAATGTATACAAGAAAATTTCACAGTACAATTACGTACTTAAAAGTTGTCATTGTGAGCGCAGACTTCCGTCATTGCGAGCGCAGCGTGGCAATCTAGTTTAAAGGTATTAATAAATGACAGTAACAAAATCTGAATTAGTGAATGTGGTAATGCAAGGCTCGAGCATGAAAAGAAATGAGGCAGATCAGTTTGTTGATGATTTCTTTGATGTGATTTCTAAAGCGTTAGCCGAGGGTGAGGCCGTAAAAATGCCAGGCTTTGGTAATTTTGTATTACGCGATAAAGGTGAACGTAGTGGTAGAAACCCTAAAACTGGTGATCCATTTCCAATTGAAGCGCGCAGAGTGGTTTCATTCAGAACCAGCAATATGTTAAAATCTGCGATTAAAGATCAATTTGAAAAGAATAAAAAGATTAAATAACAATAAAGGTAAACATAGAAATGAAGTATAAATTCAAACCTTGTATATTAATATCTCTTGGTTTAATGCTGTTGCTGACTGGTTGTAGCGCGATAGTTTTAAATCCAAAAGGAATTATAGGCCAAAAGGAAAATGAGTTAATTATTGATGCTATACTTTTAATGCTAATTGTTGTAGTCCCGGTTATTTTCATGACCTTTGTTTTTGCCTGGAAATATCGTGCCTCAAACAAAAAAGCAGAGTATGCACCTAAATGGCACCATAGCAATGCAATAGAAGCATTCGTCTGGGGTGTACCAATTATGATAATTTTAGTGTTGGGTACGATTACCTGGCGGACAACCCATGAGCTTGACCCATATAAGCCATTAAATGTTCCTGGGGTTGAGCCAATTAATATTCAGGTTATAGCGCTAGATTGGAAATGGTTATTTATTTATCCGGAACAAAATATTGCCTCGGTTAATTTAGTAGAGTTTCCAGTTAATGTGCCAGTTCATTTTATTCTTACGTCCGGTGATACGCCGATGAATGCTTTTCACATTCCACAATTAGGTACTCAGATTTATGCTATGGCTGGGATGACTACACACCTACATCTTATTGCTGATGAAGGGGGTGATTATTTTGGGCGTGCCGTAAACATTAATGGGCAAGGATTCTCTGGAATGCAGTTTGTAGCACGTGCCAGTTCGATGAGTGATTTTAAAAAATGGGTAGAAAAAGTTAAACAATCATCTTCTGCTCTTAGTGTTGATACATTTAAACAATTGTCCAAACCAAGTGAAGATAATCCGGTTTCTACTTACTCGTCAGTTGCCGAACATTTATTTGATAATCTTGTAATGTCATTTATGATGCCAGGTATGGAACTTGATGGATCTCACGCTGCTGCAGTAACAAGGACAATAAAATAATAAAAGATCGCCACGCTCCCACACGCGTGTGTCTGCTCGCGATGACCTGTATGTTTAATAGGAAAAATAGAAATGTTTGATCATATATTGGGTAAATTAGATTTATCTGCAATTCCATTTAGCGAACCACCAGCAATGATAGCTGGCGGTGGAATGATATTTGGCGCGATTGCCGTTATGTTGCTGGTTACATATTTAGGTAAATGGAAATGGCTATGGAGCGAATGGCTAACTTCGGTTGACCATAAAAAAATTGGTATAATGTACATTATTGTAGCTATAGTAATGCTACTTCGTGGATTTGCTGATGCAATGCTTATGCGGGCACAGCAAGCTGTATCAGTTGGCTCAGCCCATGGGTTTTTACCGCCTAGTCATTATGATCAGATATTTACCGCGCATGGGGTGATTATGATCTTCTTTATGGCAATGCCATTTATGGTCGGTCTGATGAATATAGTTGTGCCGTTGCAAATAGGCGCCAGAGATGTGGCGTTTCCATTTTTAAACTCGGTGAGCTTCTGGTTATTCGTAATCGGCGTTGTTCTAGTTATGCTATCATTGATTGTCGGTGAATTTGGTCGAACTGGTTGGTTGGCGTATCCGCCGTTATCTGAAAGGCAATTTAGTCCGGGGGTTGGGGTAGACTATTATTTATGGTCACTTCAGATATCCGGGATAGGGACATTATTAACGGGGATCAACTTCTTTGTTACAATCCTGAAAATGCGTTGCCCTGGTATGACTTTAATGCGTATGCCTATATTTACCTGGACTGCATTGTGTACCAATATTTTGATTATTATTGCGTTCCCGATTTTAACTGTAACTTTAGGTATGTTGGCACTAGACCGCTATCTTGATTTCCATTTTTTCAGTAACAGCTTTGGTGGCAATCAAATGTTATACGTTAATTTGATTTGGGCGTGGGGCCATCCTGAAGTATATATTTTAGTTTTACCGGCTTTTGGTATATTTTCTGAAGTTGTATCTACATACTGTCAAAAAAGATTATTTGGTTATGCAACTATGGTATATGCCACTGCGTGTATTACGGTTCTATCATTTATTGTATGGCTACATCACTTCTTTACCATGGGTGCCGGAGCCAATGTCAATGCCTTCTTTGGTATTGCAACTATGATTATTTCGGTTCCAACCGGAGTTAAAATTTTTAACTGGTTATTTACCATGTATAGGGGAAGGGTGCATTTCTCTGCGCCAATGTATTGGACGCTAGGCTTTATTGTTACTTTCTCAATTGGTGGAATGACGGGTGTGTTATTGGCGGTACCAGGTGCCGATTTCTTACTGCATAATAGCTTATTTTTGATTGCTCATTTTCACAATGTAATTATTGGTGGTGTGGTATTTGGGTATATTGCAGGATTTACTTACTGGTTTCCTAAGGCAACTGGTTTCAAGTTAAACGAGTTTTTAGGTAAATCATCGTTTTGGTGTTGGTTAGTTGGTTTTTATGTTGCCTTTATACCATTATATATTCTTGGATTCATGGGTGCAACCAGACGTCTTAGCCATTATGATGCATCAACTGGCTGGCATCCATATTTTGTAATTGCCGGAGTGGGAGCCTTAATTATTGCTGCGGGTATTGGGTTTATGGTACTGCAAATTGGTGTTAGTATTCTTAAACGTAAACAAAATATGGATACAACTGGTGATCCATGGAATGGGCGCACATTGGAGTGGGATACCGCTTCGCCGCCGCCATTTTATAATTTTGCTTTTATTCCACATGTGCATTCAGTAGAGCCACATTGGGATCATAAGCAAGCACAATTACATGCCGCAGAGCATCCGGAAAATATAGAACCAAAACGTCCATATGAGCCGATTCATATGCCTAAAAATACAGGTGTAGGGGTAATGATTGGTATTTTTGGATTTTTCTTAGGCTTTGCATTGATTTGGGATATTTGGTGGTTAGTTATTGCAAGTGGGGTAGCTATATTTATAAGTGTTGCTTACCGTTCATTTGACTATGATATTGACTATTATGTAACTGTAGAAGAAATAGAAAAAATAGAGAATGAAATTTCAAGTAGGGTGAAGGCATAATGAGTACACAAGTTTTAGATAATATCAACGGCGTTATTCCCGCGAGTGCTGTCATTCCCGCGCAGGCGGGAATCCATGATCACGGACATCACGATCATGAAGCCGAAGTTACCGATAAGGTAGTATTTGGTTTCTGGATTTATATTATGAGTGACTGTATCCTATTTGCTTCAATTTTTGGTGCATTTGCAGTTTTACATAATAATACATTTGGTGGTCCTGGTCCAAAAGAATTATTTAGCATGCCGTATGTTTTAGTTGAAACCTTTTTACTATTGACCAGTAGCTTTACTTATGGTTTGGCAATGCTAGGTGCGCATAAGAATGCCAAAACTCAGGTTTTATTTTGGTTAGCCATAACCTTTCTACTTGGTTTGTCATTTATTTGTATGGAAGTAAATGAGTTTCATAAGCTAATTCTGGAAGGTAATGGACCACAAAGAAGTGCATTTTTATCATCGTTCTTTACTTTAGTTGGTACACATGGGTTACATGTAACTTGTGGATTAATTTGGATGGTGTTACTAATGTTTCAGGTAGGCAAACATGGTATTGGTGCGATAACCACACGTAAATTAACTTGTTTGAGCTTGTTCTGGCATTTTCTGGACATCGTTTGGATTTTTGTATTTACTGTTGTGTATTTGATGGGAGCAGTGTAATGACTAATAATCACGATACTTTAGTTGAATGTCATTCCCGCGTAGGCGGGAATCACCATGATTCAAATCATGGAAGCTTAAAATCGTACATAGTTGGTTTTATATTATCTATTTTACTGACTATTGTTCCATATGTACTAGTAGTAAACCATATTTTAGCGTCTGAGCCAACGTTTATTGCTATTGTTGTGCTTGCTGTTCTACAGCTGTTGGTACAGTTGATTTTCTTCTTGCATTTAAGCACAGCTCCAGCGCATAGAACTACATTGCTTTCATTTGTATTTACTGTAGTTGTTTTATTTATTCTTGTTGCCGGTACATTGTGGATTATGTATAATATGAATGTAAACATGATGGATCACTCTTAAATTTTGATTAGAAAATTTTTTAGAGTTACCAAACCAGGGATTATTTTTGGTAATATAATCACAACTGCAGGCGGATTTTTTCTGGCGTCCCGTGGGTCAATTAATTATGTGACTTTACTTTGTGCGATGCTGGGTATTTCACTAGTTGTTGCCTGTGGCTGTGTGTTGAATAACATAATTGATCGTGACATTGATAAATTAATGGAGCGTACTAAAAATCGTGCTTTAGTACTAGGTCTGATATCCGTTCGTGCAGCATTTGCCTATGGTCTGATTCTTGGTATCCTGGGGCTTTATATCTTACAAATGGGTACTAATTGGTTGACCGTAATTATTGCAGTTGTCGGGCTTTTAGTTTATGTTGGCGCTTATAGCTTATGGTTAAAACGTTATTCTATTTATGGCACGCTAATTGGCAGCATCTCTGGTGCAGTGCCGCCAGTTGTTGGTTATTGTGCGGTATCCAATCAACTGGATGCTGGTGCGATCACACTATTTTTTATCTTAAGTATTTGGCAAATTCCGCATTCCTATGCGATAGCAATCTATCGACTCAGTGACTATACCAATGCTAATATTCCTGTCTTGCCTGTTAGAAAGGGCATTTTCTATACCAAAGTGCAGATATTATTGTATGTTACAGCGTTTGTTATTGCTACACTTATGCTTACCTTTTTGCATTATACAGGTACTGCATATTTTATAAGTGCTTTAGTTTTGGGCATTTTTTGGATTAGATTAAGTATTCTGGGCTTTAGTACTAAGGATGACAAAAAATGGGCTCGCAAAACTTTCGCCTTTTCTATTATATGTATAACCATACTTAGTATAATGATGTCAATCGACACAATCAGTTAATTCCCCTCTGGAGGGGCGTCAGACGTCAGTCTGACGGGGTGGGAACGTATAAGGTGATAACAGTGACGAGACAAAAAAAGAAAATCTTACCAATTATCTTTCTAACAGTATTCATTGATATGCTGGGCATTGGTCTCTTAGTTCCCGTCTTTCCCATGTTAGTTGTTCCGCTTTCACCATTTAGGATTACGCCAATATCCTGGAGTATACAAGATGGGTTTGTTATGGCTGGCTGGCTAATGGCAGCGTATCCATTAGCCCAATTTATTTGTACTCCAATCTTGGGGCAATTAGCCGATAAATATGGCAGGCGAAAGATTTTAGGCTTGTCTATTAGCGGCACTTTTGTGTCATATCTGCTTTTTGCTTTGGCTATAGTTACTAAGAATCTCCCCCTCTTATTTTTTGCCCGTATTCTCGATGGTTGCTCTGGTGGTAATATTTCGGTAGCACAGGCTGTTATTGGTGATATTAGTGAGCCGGCAGAAAGAGCTAAAAACTTTGGACTAATTGGAGTTGCTCTAGGGCTTGGCTTTGTCTTTGGTCCATTTTTAGGTGGTAAGTTATCAGATTCTACAGTGATTAGTTGGTTTAATATTTCAACTCCGTTTATTTTTGCTGCCATCTTGAGTTTGATAAATGTGTTACTCATTATTTTTATTTTACCCGAGACACTGAGTGTTAGGATTAATCGACGAATTAATTTAACCCGTCCATTGCATAATATAATAAAAGCCTTTAAGCTTAAAGAGTTAAGAAGCATTCTCCCTGCTGTTTTTATGTTTAATGCTGGATTTACTTTCTTTACCACCTTCTGGGGGATAATTTTAGCTAATGAATATGGCTTCAACCAGGGTAGAATTGGTAATTTTTTTGCCTATATGGGAATTATGATAATTTTGGCTCAAGGCTTGGTAGTGCGGAGGTTATCAGGCATTGTGCGGGATTATTCTGTGCTCCGTTATTCAATTATAGGTACTGGAATTTGTTTACTAGCTTATTATTTCATACCAACTAGTACTGTTAGTTTGATTTATTATATTCCGCCATTTCTGGCAGTATTTGTTGCTCTTACTAAGGCATTTAGTGCTGCACTAATTACGCGAATTACGCCCGATGCGATTCGTGGAGAAGTTATGGGGATTAATTCAAGTGTAGGTGCTTTGGCGCAAGCAATTCCTGCGGTACTAGCTGGTTACGTAGCCACCTATTATGCAATAATGCCGGTTTTATTTGGCAGCATTACTGCAATTATCGGTGGCATTTTATTTATATTGATGTTTAATACAGAAAGGTTTTCTTAATGCCTTGGTTTTGGATGGCACTTGGTGCAGCAATCTTGTGGGGCCTTGGTTATACAATAAATCAAGTCACGCTAAAATATTTTAGTGCACTGGAATTATTATTATTTGAAGCTACAGTAATATTTGGTACTTGTATTATTTATTTTATATGGAAAGGTGACTTAGGCAGCTTTATTGGCAAGCTATCTAATCCTAAACAATTGGGTTTGATTATCATTAGTAGTCTAATTTATATAGTTGCCAGTCTTCTTATTTTTAAAAGCATTAGTTCGAGTAACGCAAGTTTAGCGGCAATTATTGAGTCCTGCTACCCAATTTTTACAGTACTTTTTGCTTTTATAATATTGGGTGAATTTCAGTTAAACATAGCCTCAGCAATTGGTTTTGTATTAATTATATCTGGAATTGTTATTGTTAAACTTTATGGGAAATAGAATCATAAATAAATTAATCTATTGCACTAGAAATATATTATTCATAGTATAATATATCTCGAATTATAACAATTCGGTGGAGATATGAGATGCGTGATATTACTAAATTACAGGAGATTTTGGAGTATACCTTTAATGACATCGCACTACTTAAGTTGGCCTTAACCCATAGAAGCTGTGGTCGACAGAACAATGAACGTTTGGAATTTGTTGGAGATGGCATTTTAGATTACGTAATTGCAAAGAATTTATACACCAGATACCCATATTTTGCTGAGGGTGATTTATCTAAAGTTAGGGCAGCTTTGGTTAGTCAGGATACTTTAGTCGAAATAGCAAACAAAATAGGCTTAGGGCAATACTTATTATTGGGAGATGGAGAAGAAAAAAGCGGTGGGCGGAAGCGTCCGACAATTCTTGGAGACTGTTTAGAGGCATTAATTGCCGCCGTTGCTCTTGATTCCTCAGATATTCAGGCGGCACAGGTTATAGAACGATTATATGATGAATATTTAGATAATGCAGAACATTTAATTAGTAAAGATTTCAAATCAATTTTGCAGGAATGTTTACAAAGCCGCAAAATTAGTTTGCCAATTTACGAATTACGTGGAACTGATGGGCCCGACCATAGTATGGTTTTTCATATTGAATGTGTAATACCAGATCTTAAAATTAAAGTTATAGCTCAGGGTAGGAATAAAAAAGAAGCAAGTCAGGTTGCGGCAGAAAGGGCATTAGCTCAGATTCATTCATTTAATACAGATTTTTAAATTAAAGTTCAACCATAGCGCCTGGGCGCTTTGACAATATAGTCGCCAACATACTCTGTGCCAATTGGGTCGTAAGCTATGCTACAATAACGGGAAGTGGAAATTACTTCCTTATTTTTATTTATAGAAGGTATTTAATTATGTCATATTTACAACAACGTTTTGAGCAAATGCTAACTGCAGTTCGTGATGCTACGATTGATTTTAAGCCAGATAACACGCAAAAATTAAAATTATATGCGTTTTACAAGCAGGCAACCGAAGGTGATATAAAGGGTGAATGTCCATCTGTAATCAATTTAGTTGAAAGAGCTAAATGGCAGGCATGGAATGCAATTAAAGGAATGAATAAAGATAAGGCTATGGAAGGCTATCTAAACGTTTTTCCAAAGTAATATGTCATTCTCGCGGAGGCGGGAATCTCAGAAGATAACGCTTTAAGAATAAGGGTAAAATGTTAGAGTACAAAAGTATCAAAACCAGATCCGGTAGTTGCGGTTACGCAACTATTGGAGAGGGTACACCATTGATTATGGTGGTTGGTTATACTGGTACGTTATTTCATTGGCATGGTAAGTTTGTCCATGAATTAGCAAAACATTATACGGTGTATCTAATTGATAATCGTAAAATTGGCTTATCAGATTCGGATAATGAAGAATCAATGCCAGGCTTTGCCCGGGATATTGTTGATTTCATTGATGCATTATCTTTAAAAAAACCATGTATACTTGGTTGGTCTATGGGGGGGGTTGCGGTTCAAGAGTTACTCCGGAATCATCCGGATAAAATTAAAGCGGCCATTTTATTGGCGACGGTACCAGCAATTCCATATACTAATTCAGATTTTTTTAATTTTGTCAGAGATGCGGAAAAAGTATCGGCGGATGAGTATAGAAAAGGTATATATTATTATTTTTTTTCCCATAATCAGCATGAAAAGACAAAAGATGAATTAACCAGTAATGCAATAAAATTTAAAAATTATTCATATCGGTTCGACATGGCAGCTAGAACGCTCCAGGATAGAGTCATTGCGAATTGGCCGGGTATGAGTGCGGATGATTTAGCTAAAATTCAGGTGCCAACTTTGTTATTATGGGCAAAAAATGATCTTGTTGTACCTGAGAGTGCCGGATTATGCTTTGTCAATAACCTACCACAGGCTAAACTAGTTATCTATCCCAGCGGTGGACATTTTTTGCTTCAAGAAAATTACAAACAAATTGCCAATGATATTATCAATTTTATTCATTAGAAAATATGGTAAAATCAATACCTTAATAAAATTAACGAACTGCAAATAAGAAAAAAGAATAGCTCATAAGAAAGTTTATAAATGATAAAAAAAGCCCTATACAAAATTTTTGGCACGCGTAATGAACGCTTATTGAAGAATTATGCTAAAACAGTGGTTCAAATAAATCAACTAGAGCCATCGGTGTCACAGCTATCTGATGAACAATTACAAGCTAAAACTGCTGAGTTTAGACAAAGACATCAAAAGGGTGAAACTTTGGTGCAACTACTTCCAGAAGTATTTGCAGTTTGTCGTGAGGCTAGTCGTAGAGTTTTAGGTATGCGTCATTTTGATGTACAGCTAATTGGCGGTATGGTATTAAATGATGGCAAGATTGCTGAAATGCGAACTGGTGAGGGTAAGACACTATGTGCAGCTTTGCCCGTGTATCTAAATGCAATTACCAATCTTGGTGTACATGTTGTAACGGTAAATGATTATCTGGCAAAACGTGATGCGACAGAGTTGTCCAAATTATATAACTTTTTGGGTCTGAGTGTTGGGATTAATCTCCCTGATATGTCTCTCGCGGATAAAAAAGCTGTCTATATGTCTGATGTTACCTATGGTACCAATAATGAATTTGGTTTTGATTATTTGCGTGATAATATGGTATTTGAACAGGCAGAAAAGGTTCAGCGAACATTAAATTTTGCCATTGTCGATGAAGTTGATTCAATTTTAATTGATGAAGCACGTACGCCGTTAATTATTTCTGGCCCGGCCGAGGGTTCAGAAGATTTATATGTCAAGCTCAATAAGGTACCGCCGTTACTGACACCACAAGCTGAAGAAAAAAGCGAGGATGGAGATTTTTGGGTTGATGAAAAGAATAATAATGTAATTTTATCTGAAGCCGGTCATGAGCATGTAGAGCAGATCATGCTGGATCTGGGACTTCTTAAAGACGGCGATAGCTTATATAATGTAACTAATATTAGTATCGTCCATCATTTATTGGCTAGTCTTAAAGCACACTATGTTTATCATAAAGATCAGCAGTATGTGGTGCAAGATGGCGAAATCATTATTGTTGATGAATTTACTGGTCGCCTGATGAGCGGTAGACGTTGGTCAGATGGTTTACACCAGGCGGTTGAAGCCAAAGAAGGCGTAGAGATACAGCGCGAAAATCAGACGATGGCAACAATAACCCTCCAAAATTATTTTAGAATGTATAAAAAATTATCTGGAATGACTGGTACTGCGGATACGGAGGCCTACGAATTCCAACAAATTTATAGTTTGGAAACTGTTGTGATTCCAACTAATCAAGAAATGATTCGTAAAGACAATAATGATAAAATTTATATGAATCTGGAAGATAAATACACTGCCATTGTAGATGATATTCGGGATTGTTATGAAAGATCTCAGCCTGTATTAGTTGGTACTACTTCAGTAGAAAATTCGGAAATATTGGCTGGGTTATTAAGTAAAGCCAAACTAAAACATGAAGTGCTAAATGCTAAGCAGCATGCGCGCGAAGCGGATATTATTGTTCAAGCTGGACGTCCAGGCGGCATTACAGTTGCTACTAATATGGCTGGTCGTGGAACAGATATTGTGTTGGGTGGAAATCCAAAACCTGAGGTTAATCAAATTAAAGCTGAAGATAGTTTGACCGAAGAACAAAAAAAGACGAAAATTGACCAGCTGATGCAAAAATGGCGTGAGTTAAATAAGAAGGTTTTAGAAGCTGGTGGTTTGCATATAATTGGTACAGAGCGACATGAGTCGCGTCGGATTGATAATCAGTTACGTGGTCGTTCCGGACGTCAGGGTGATCCTGGTTCAAGCAGATTTTATCTATCGTTGGATGATCCATTACTTCGTGTTTTTGGTGGTGACCGGATGCGTTCCATGATGCAACGTTTGGGTATGGCCAAGGGTGAATCAATTGAGCATAAATGGTTGTCCCGTTCGATTGAATCAGCTCAAAGAAAAGTAGAGGGACATAACTTTGATATTCGTAAACAATTATTAGATTATGATGATGTGTCAAATCAGCAGCGTAGGGTAATTTACCAGCAACGTGATGAAATTTTAGTAGGTACGGATCTATCTGAGATTAGCCATGGGATGATAAATGGGGTTTTAGATAATTTAATTGATACCCACATACCACCTAAGTCTATGGTTGAAAATTGGGATATTGAGGGTTTTGAATCGGTTCTAAAGAATGAATATTTGATTGAGTACGATATTAATCACAGGTTAGAGACTAATCCAAAAATTTTAGAGTCTGATATAAAAGATGAAATTTTGCAAATTGCCATAGAAAAATATAAAGCAAAAATGGCAGATTTCACCAAACAGGTGGAAAATGATATGCGAAATTTTGGTCAAAGTGTTATTGGTGAGGATAAAGCAACCTGGAATATTGCCGGGTTGGATGATTTTTGTGTACAAAATGAAATTTTATTAGATAAGAGTTTTGCAGACCATGTTAATGAAAATCCTAACCTGAGTCGGGCGGAATTGCTTGCTTATTTTGATCAACATGTAGTTGAGCCATCAAAGGCATATCAGGTGACTAGATTTGAACGTGGCGTGCTATTACAGCATATTGATTACTATTGGCGCGAACATCTAACGCAGTTGGAACAACTACGTCAGGGTATTCATTTGCGTGGCTATGCACAGAAAGATCCAAAACAGGAATATAAACAAGAAGCCTTTAATTTATTCTCAGGTATGTTAGATGGCATTAAGCGCGATGCTGCTAAAGTTTTACTAACTGTAAGATTGCGTGGCATAGACGACATCCAGAGTGATGATGCTGAGGCACCGTTTGCACCAGAGATGATTCATCGTAATGCCCCGAACCTTTTACAGCCGCAAGTAGTAGAAGAGAATGAGCGTCCAATTAGCCGTAATGCGCCATGCCCATGCGGTAGTGGTAAAAAATATAAGCATTGCCACGGTAAGTTAGATTAACCCCCATTTGTCATTCCCGCGGAGGCGGGAATCTGGATCCCCGCCTCGGGATGACATAGAAAAAGGCGGGAATCTACTAATGATTATAGCTAGTTGTGTTGCAACGAAAATTTTTGTTCCTTGAGAATTATGAATTTTGAAATTTTAAATACGGATGGTAAGGCACGCTTAGGTAGATTAACTACTGCTCACGGCATAATCGAAACACCGATTTTTATGCCAGTTGGCACCTATGGTGCAGTCAAATCCATGTCACCACTTGAATTAAATCAATCAAATGCCCAAATTATTTTGGGCAATACCTTTCATCTATGGCTACGTCCAGGTCTGGAGGTAATTAATAAATTTGGTGGCTTGCATAAATTTATTGGCTGGGATAAACCAATTTTGACTGACTCTGGCGGGTTTCAAGTTTTTAGTTTGGGCAAATTGCGTAAAATTAAAGAAGAAGGTGTTCATTTTCAAAATCCGATAGATGGCTCAAAACTATTTCTCTCTCCAGAAAAATCAATGGAAATTCAAACTAATCTAAATTCTGATATTGTCATGATTTTTGATGAATGTACACCCTATCCAGCTAGTTACGGCGAGGCGCGCGAATCAATGGAGTTGAGCTTGCGCTGGGCAGAACGTTCAAGAGTAGCTTTTGATGAGCATAAAAATAAAAATGCTTTATTTGCTATTGTGCAAGGCGGGATGCATTTTGATTTACGGCAAAAATCCCTTGATGAACTGATGCAAATTGGTTTTGATGGAGTGGCAATTGGCGGCTTGTCTGTGGGTGAACCCAAGCATGAGATGTATCGTATGCTGGAAGGTCTGGCGGATATGTTGCCGCTAGAGAAACCTCATTATCTAATGGGAGTTGGCACGCCAGAAGATTTGGTCTATGGTGTAAAGCATGGCATTGATATGTTTGACTGTGTTATGCCAACCAGGAATGCCAGGAATGGATGGTTATTTACCAGATTTGGTGATATTAAGATTAAAAATGCCAAATATAAGGATGATATAAAGCCACTTGATGAAACGTGTAGCTGTTATACTTGCCAAAATTTCTCCCGAAGTTATTTACATCATTTATACAAAATTGGTGAAATATTAGGTGCCAGATTAAATACTGTACATAATATTCATTACTATTTAACATTGATGAGTGAAGTTAGAGCCAGTATTTCACAAAATAAGTATAAAGAATTTGAGGCTGATTTTCATAACAACCGCAAGCAGTTGCAGTAACATATAATTCCCCTCTTGAGGGGTGGCAGACATGGTCTGACGGGGTGGAGATGGGGAAAAGTGCTAAAATACCCGGCAGCGCCATATTCAACAACTTATACTACGGTTCATTAGAAGCCAGCACAGCGAGTGTGTTATACAAGGCGTGGCAATCTTTCTGTCGGCACTAATTAAAATTTTTAATTTGCTTCAGCTAATTTAGATTTGCTTTTTAGACCCATTTTGTGGTTAAATAACGACCTTGGCTTTTACTTCGAGTAAAAACCATTATAGATATATTATATATTACTTACACAGATGGTTAATGCCATTATTATTACAAAGGTGAATTTATTATGGCAAGAGTTTGTCAGGTTACTGGAAAGAGAACGACTTCTGGTAATAACGTTTCTCATGCAAATAACAAAACTAAACGTCGTTTTTTGCCTAATTTGCAATATCGCAAATTCAAGTTAGAAGACGGTACTTTTGTTAGATTGCGTATCTCTAATGCTGCATTACGTACCATAGACAAAAAAGGTATTGATGTAGTGGTTAATGAACTACGTGCTAGTGGTCAGTCTATTTAAGGATCTTTATCATGCGTGAAAAAATTAAAATGGAATCAAGTGCTGGTACAGGGCATTTTTATACAACTACTAAAAATAAACGTACAACAACAGAAAAACTTGAAATGACAAAGTTTGATCCTAAAGCACGCAAGCATGTGCTTTATAAAGAGACTAAGTTAAAATAAAAAAACCACTCAATGAGTGGTTTTTTTATAGAGCTAACCCCACCATCCAATAATACCTTAATAAATAAAAAAGAAATTGTATTCGTATGAGCAATATTAGTCTAAACCGCCAAATAGGCGCAGTTCTTATGATTATTGGAACAGAAGTCGGGGCAGGGATTCTTGCCTTACCAATATTGGTTGCCCATTTTGGTTTTGTATTAGGCTTCATATTATTAGTAGCAGTATGGCTAATTATGACATATACTACGTTTGTGATTTGTGATGTTAATCTGTCAATGCCAGAAGGAGCTAGTTTTGGTGGCATGGCAAGCAATCTTTTTGGTTACTCTGGAAGAATCGTTGTGTGGGTTTGCTCTTTGATGATTCTGTACCCTATTTTGATAGCTTATATTTCAGCATCAGGGTCTGCTTTTGGTGAGGTTTTGCATTTTTCTAATACCAGTGCAAGTATATTATTTGTTGTTATTTTGGGCGTATTTGTTTTAGGTGGTACTGGTAAAGTTGATTTTATTAACCGGATATTATTAGGGATTAAATTAGGATTACTAATTTTTATTTGTTTCATTCTGGTGCCTCATGCTAATGAGGGCTTCTTACTAAAAATAAACGAGATACATGCTAAATATATATTACTTGCATTACCTGTTTTTATAACTTCATTTGTTGGTCACGTTATGATCCCAACTCTCAGGGTATACCTTAATTCCGATGCTAAAGTTTTAAAACGCGTTATCTGGATTGGTACTGCTGTACCATTTTTCTTATATCTGATTTGGTTAATTGCAGTTATGGGAAGTATTCCACCATCTGGCAAGAACAGTTTTATTGATTTAATTGCTTTAGGAGATAAGGCAAATGTGGGGGATATTTTACATTTATTAAAACTAAATCTAAATGAAAGCTATTTCATCAAACCAGTTTTAGCCTTTGCCACAATATCAGTATCTACTTCGTTCTTAGCCGTTTCTACATCATTAAAAGATTTTCTGATTGATGGCTTTAATTTAAATAGGTTTGGCAAGATAATAAAATTTAATTTAATTTTATTCTTAGTTTTTGTTGTCCCGACACTTATTACACTTTGTTTCGCAGATTTATTTATTCGGGCTTTGAGTCTGGTTGGATTATCCTGTACGATTTTATTGGTTATTACGCCTATAATCATGGCATTAAAGCTTAAAGCCAATAAGTATAAATTTAAATTTTACTTAACGGATAATGTCATTTTAAATTGGCTAGTTTTAGTGTGCGGAGTTTTGCTACTTATAGAACAAATACTAGTATTTTTTAAGTAATTGCAGGACTCGGCATCTGCAATTATAAGATTTTCCGGAGTTGCATTTTACACACTCCCGAGAGTGCTGGGGCGCACTCTCTCTCGGGGTATAGTGAACAGTTACTCTTCAGAAATTGCACATGTGTGCTCCCAACCTGCAGAAACCATACTTGGATTGGTTAATTCAGGAATTGGGTGCGCACCAAAGGCATTATCTCCCCAACACTTTATACCTTCTTCAGTTAGCGCACATGCATGACTCAAACCTGTAGAAACCATCGTTAATTCAGGAATTGGACCAATTTGTTTATTCCCTTCAGCCCCCCAGCACTTTATACCTTCTTTAGCTAGAACGCATGTTTGCTGCGAACCTACAGAAATCATACTTGGATTGGTTAATTCAGGAATCGGGTGCGTCGCATCAAAGTTATTAAGCCCCCAACACTTTATACCTTCTTTAGCAAAAGCACATGCGTGGTAACTACCTGCAGAAATCATACTTGGATTGGTTAATTCAGGAATTGGACTAATCTGACCATACCTATTAGACCCCCAACACTTTACACCTTCTTTAGCTAGAGCACATGTATAATTCGCACCCGCAGAAACCATACTTGGATTGGTTAATTCAGGAATTGGACCAGTCTGACCATTCCTATTATCCCCCCAACACTTTACACCTTCTTTAACTAGGGCACAGGTGTGGGCATAGCCCGCAGAGATCATACTTGGATTGGTCAATTCAGGAATTGGACTAGTCTGACCAAAGAAGTTATCCCCCCAACACTTTACACCTTCTTTAGCTAGAGCACATGTATAATGCCCACCCGCAGAAACCATACTTGGATTGGTTAATTCAGGAATTGGACTAATCTCACCATACCTATTAGACCCCCAACACTTCACTACACGTTTCTTCGGTTTAGTTGTGACATTTGCAGTATATTTTTCAGATACAGCTGATACTGTATTATCGTGGCATACCGCTTGAAAATAGTAATCATATTTAGCAGACTGATTCTTCCCAAGAGGTGGCACATTATTTTTAAATGAAGGGTTGATTGTTTTACGGAAAGGCTCAACCTTTTTATCATAGGTATATCTATGATCATAAACAATATAGCTTTTTACATTGTCACCACTACTATCCCATGTTACTGTCAACGGTGTTCCGTTCTCATCAGGATAAATTAAGGTAATTTTGCTTATATCAGGGGCACGGCAGTCTGGTGATATGGTATCCTCAACTGCTAAGGCTGGAACATACCAGACCACCATAAGCAAAAGAAAAGAGATTGTAAAAATAAATTGTGGTCTTTTAATCATAATTCATATCCTAAACAACTAATTCATCGAAAGTATTTTATAGCAGTATAACAGCATCATATGCTAAAATAGAACGCGTGCCCCTGTATCATACCAGAAATTTGTAAAATCTGTCAAATAATTTATATTTGCGTTTTGTGTCTTAGTCTTTTAGTATTTTTTAAGTAAATCCTCATCCTATATATCTAATGGCATTCCATTTGAATTTCGGTCCACATTTCATTTACCAAAATCCGTGTATCGGGGTCATACGACTCCAATACATGCATTTTCTTCATGTCTTTAGGGTAGATCCAGTCTATATCGGTTAAATCAGCACTTAGCCGTTTAATCGTAGTAGAATTAGGAATGCTTGAGCCAGTCGCCCTAGATAATTCGTAAGCGCTTTGAGGATCTAACGCATTATTAATAAAGCTATAAGATAATCCTTTATCGGGACTAGATTTAGGAATTACCATATTGTCAAGTTCATACATATTACCTTCTTTTTGTAACATTGCAGAGATCCTAATTGGAGAATGTGATGCCGCGGCATCCTGAATGGTTTTATATATGTCAATAGAATAGCTCATAGCCAACCATATATCTCCTCTAAGGAGACCTCGATAATAGCTATCACTATCAAATTTAGCCCAATAAGGTGACGCTTTTTCAATTATTTTACGAGCAGCTTCCAGGTCGGTTTTATTTGTAGTGTTTGGATCTTTGCCCATGTATAATAATGCTGCTGCAAAAACATGACGTGCAGAGCTAAACATAGTTATATGTCCTTTAAGCTTAACCAGATATTTTGGATCGAACACTACTGCCCACGTGTCTGGTACAATGCCCAATGCTTTCATCTTATCTTGATTATAGGATAGAAACACTGGAGTATATGCGTATGGTACCGAATATTTATTACCTTTATCATAGTTTTGGTTCATAAATTTGGGGTCTATAGACTTTATATTGGGAATTTTGCTAAAGTCTAATGGCATAATTTTACCCATCTTAGTTAATTCATCTACTGCATAACTAGTTGCCACAATTACGTTATAACCACTAGCACCTGCAATTATTTTAGCTAACATTTCATCATTATCATTAAAATAATTTTGGGATATTCGACAGTTACAAATTTTTTGCAGGCGGGTTATTGTATCATCGGCAATATAATTAGAACCTATATAGACATTTAGAATTTTTTCAGCATGGGCTAAATTTATTAAAAAGCCTAACAAAAAGATAAATTTCTTCATAGAATGGTATCTTACTTAAATAATTGTGGTGATAATTTAGTTGCGGTTGCTGTCAAAACCAGCGTAATCAAAATAATTACTGTTGAAACAGCATTAATTTCTGGTGTAACTCCCATCTTCAGCATAGAGTAAATCGCTAGTGGCAATGTAGAAGCACCAACACCAGCTGTAAAGAATGTAATTACAAAATCATCTAATGATAAAGTAAAAGCCATCAATCCACCAGCAATAACACCAGGCAGGATGATTGGAATTAATACCAGAAAAAACGCTTTAACAGGGCTGGCACCCAGGTCACGTGCAGCATCAATTAAGCTGTCATCCATGCCGTGCATTCTGGTTCTGACTGCAATTGCCACAAAGCTCAGGCAAAAGGCGATATGGGCTAATATAATTGAGGCAAAGCCTAAGGTGAAGTTAATTAATAAAAAAAACAACAATAAGGATACACCGACTAATAATTCAGGTGCTGCAATTGGTACCATGATTAATGAAGACAGAAACGGTAATTTGTGTTTATGCAGAGCAACTCCCGCCAAAGTACCTAAGATTACTGATACAATACTTGCAGTTAGGGCAATTAATAATGAATGGATTGCCGCTTTTATTAATAATTCATCTGAAAATAATACTTTATACCACTTAAATGTAAATCCGACCCAACCTACATTAATTCGCGAATCATTAAATGAATATAAAATTAAAACAATAAGCGGGATATAGAGAAATAAAAAGCCTGCTCCTCCACTAATAAGTGAAAGTTTAGATAGTTTACTACTTTCTTGCATATCTTAAACCTCTAAGACGACTAGCCATAAATCCTACTGCCAAAGATACGCACAGTACAGACAAAGTCATTATTATTGAAGTAACACTGCCTAGCGGCCAATTCATTGTTTGTAAAAACTGCTGCTTAATCAGATTCCCAATCATCAGTGAGCAATTATTTCCAACTAATTCAGGTACTACAAACATGCCGATACATGGAATAAAAACCAGACCGCTGCCAGCTAAAATACCAGGCAGACTAAGCGGCATAGTGATTTTCCAGAATGCTTCGCTTCTGGTTGCTCCTAAATCACGGCTGGCTTCAATTAATGCAATATCATGTTTTTCCAAATTTGCATACAATGGTAATACCATAAATGGTAAATTGATATAAACCAGACAAGCAACTACAGCAAAAGATGAGTAAAGCAAATCAACTGGGGCAAAACCTAATATGCCTAATACAAAATTTATCGCATGACTAACCCCGGATTGTGGGCCCAGAATAATCATCCAGGCATAAACCCGAATTAGAAAGCTGCTCCAAAATGGTATTATAACTAATAACAATAAAATATCCCGATACTTGCGGGGACTTCTGGCAACTACGAATGCCAGCGGATAACCAATAAGTAAACAAATGATTGTAGTTAAGGCTGAAAAAATTAATGAGCGTAAAAATAGCTGCCAAATGAAGAGGTTGGTAAAAGCATACTTGAAGCTTTCGAGAGAAAAATAAATTTGAATTTGATGATTATTGCCGTGTCCAATAATAGGTTCAACACCTCCATAACTTCCTGGTTCGCGAAAAGCAATTACTATCATGAAGATAGTTGGAATTAAAAAAAGACAAATCAAATAAACCAGCGGTGGTATTGATAATACTTTTTTTTCAGATAAGAAAGACATTTTCATTAATTACTGTTTCTTAAAGTATATTCATGTTTGATCAAAAATTATTCTGCTAAAAAATCACCAGCTTGTGGGTCAAAAGATATAGCAACCTTTTGTCCTTCAGCAAAGAATTTGACCGTTTGGTTTAGTGAATTAGATAGCATAGCCTGAACTTTTATTTTATCGTTGATAAGAAACTCATATAAAGTAGAATCACCATAATAATAATAGCCTTTAACACTTGCTTCCTGAGTATATAAATCTTCACATTCATGACTTTTACAATTGGCATAAATCTTTTCTGGTCTGATTGCGTAATACCCTTTTTGTCCTACGCTGAATTCCTCAGCATTATCCTGGCTGGTATCAAATTCCATCTGCTCCGAAACTAATAGGCGTAAGGTCTGGCCATTTTTAGATAAAATTTCGGCGGGCAATAAATTACATTTACCCAAAAAGTCAGCGACAAAATATGTTTTTGGTCTGGTATAGATTACCTGTGGGAGGTCAAGTTGCTCTATTTCACCAAAATTAAGCACAGCCATTCTACTGGATAATGCCATAGCTTCTTGTTGATCATGGGTAACATATATAAATGTAATTCCGGTTTCTTCCTGTAATTTTACCAGCTCAATTTGCATATGCTCGCGTAAGTTTGCATCGAGTGCTGACAGTGGCTCATCTAGTAGTAGTAATTTAGGTCGATCGACCAATGACCGGGCGATGGCAACTCGTTGGCGTTGACCGCCAGATAACTCATGTGGATAACGCTTGGCAAACTTAGTTAGTTGAACATCATCCAATAATTCTTCGACTTGCAGATTAATTTTGGTTTTATCCCATTTGGACATTTTTAAGGGAAATGCAACGTTTTCAAAAACAGTCATATGGGGAAATAAAGCATAACTTTGAAAAATCGTATGTAGTGGTCTGTCTTCTGGAGGCATATTTGTAATATCCTGACCTTCTAAGATAATTTTGCCGGAATCTGGCATAATTAATCCCGCAATCATTCTAAGCAGTGTAGTTTTACCACAGCCAGATGGCCCAAGCAGAGTAAAGAATTCGCCTTTTTTAACGCTCAAGCTTATATTATTTACGATTAAATGATCAGCAAATTGCTTGGTAACGTTTTGTATTTCTAGAATTGACATCTACAAGATACTTTCATAAAAGTTAAAAAGTAGTACATTTTAACAAAAATCTAAACTCGGTGTTCTATTAATTTCCCTGTCATTCCCGCGAAGCTTGTCATTCCCGCGTAGGCGGGAATCTGGATCCACGCCTACGCGGGGATGACATGAATGTTAATTCCACTGCCGGTCTTTATTAATCTTGGCAAAATTTCTAACCAGAAAAAATACTGGAACTGCAATAGCCAAATTAATAAGTGCAAAAGCGTGAATAGAGTAGTTGAAGAAATGCAATAATCTATTACAAGTTTCTAAACCCAGAAACATAATCATACACATGACCAATGTCATTGATGCAGCGCTCAAATTCATTGATTCACCTGTACTGCTAAGAGCTATCCGAATTAATGAGCCTGTGTATAAACCCAGACCAAGGGCATAAAGCATCATGCCAACAATTACAAATTTGGTACTTACCATGCACAAGGCTCCAGCACAAACAAGACTGGAGAATGATATTTTACTACCATAGCTAATTAATTTATAAAAACCAACCCGACCGGCCATTATATTTACCGTAATATTACTTATAGCATAGCCGCTAAAGATAATGCATTGGTATATGGCATATACTTTCAAGGGTTGATGTTGATTTTCCATAATAATTGCTGGAGATGTGCCTATCCAGGAAATGAATGGTATCATTGATAGAGCAAATGCCATAATTCCCATAATAAAAATTTTATGGGTAAAAATATTTCTATAACTTCTGATTATTTGTCCTACGTCAATCTTATCTGTATGGCGTTTTCCTTGCGGCATGTATTTATATAAGCCAAAAAAAGAAATAGTCCCTAAAACTCCTGATACAATGAATACAAACTCCCAGCGGCTAACTGATACGATGGCTGTACCAACTAATGGGCCAGTAAGGGGGGCAAAAACAGAAACATTTGAGAGGATAGAGGTTAATTTTACTGCAGCCACATCATCAAATAATTCATGTATCATAGCATAACCAATAAAGATAAAGCACATCCCCATACCTTGAAAGAATCTGGCAGCCAAAAATTGATTAATCGAATGTGAAAATGGAATGACTACAGTTGCAACTAAAAACAGCAGATTTCCAAAAAGTAAAATTTTACGTTTGCCAATATAATCAGCCAGCGGGGCTAAAAATATCTGTAGGACGCTGCCGCCAATAATAAAATATATTAACGATAGCGCAATATCTGTTAAAGGTGCATGAAATTGCCTTACAATCTGTGGCATTGATGGCATAATCATGTCGTTAGACAAGTAATTTGTTAATTCATATAACACAAAATATGCTGCAAATAAGTAAAAGGGTTTTTTATTAGTCATAGTAGTTTCATTTCTTAAAGGGCTAATATTATACCACAATACCATTCCCATTTGTGTGTCATTCCAGTGTATAAGTGGATCCCCGCATTCGTGGGGATGACATGGTGTGTATCATTCCCCTCTGGAGGGGCGGCAGGCGGAGCCTGACGGGGTGGGGGTGGCAAAAAGTGCTAAAACTTTCCCGGTAGCACCCCGTATTAAAAAAATGAAACAATTTCGGTGGATATTGTCATGCCAGATGTGTTATAATGCTGGTTTATGCGTCGTAATTCTGAGTCTTTGACCAGATTAAGGCAATACATTTTATACTTTACTTAGTTTAGGAACACCAGATGGTAGTAGTTCGTTTAGCACGCGGCGGTAGTCATAACCGTCCATATTTTAACATAGTATCTGCAGATTCACGCGCCCGTCGTGATGGTCGCTTTATTGAAAAATTAGGTTTCTATAACCCACTGGTAGGTGGTGATATAGAAAGCTTTCGTATCAATACAGAGCGTTTAAACCACTGGGTTAGCGTTGGCGCACAGGTATCTCCTGCAGTAAAAAAATTAATTAAAAACAATAAAAAGCCTGCTGTAGCTGCATAAGCATGAGCAAATTAATTGATATTGGTAAGATTGTTGGTGTATTTGGTATACAGGGCTGGGTAAAAATAAAAACCAGTTCCGATATGGATACTTTAAAACATTACAATAAATTACAATTATCAATTAATGGTACTAATTCGGAGCTAAAGATTGCAAAATCTCATGTGAAGAATGGTTTATGGTTTGTTTTATTTGACGGCATAGATGATCGCAACAAAGCCGAAAGCCTAATTGGTGGTGTGGTTGCAGTCAGTCGGGCAGAATTCCCGAAAACAGATACAGATGAATATTACTGGGTAGACTTAATTGGACTTCGGGTAATAAATTTGCAACATGAATTATTGGGTAATGTTGATAGCCTCATGGATACTGGCGCCAATAGTGTAATGGTAGTTCAAGGTGAAGAAAAAACGCATTTAATTCCATTTGTTGCAGCATATATTACAAATGTAGATATGCAGAATAAACAAATTATTGTTGACTGGGGACTTGACTATTGATTTATACAGTCATTTCAATTTTTCCGGAAATGTTTGCGGCAATTACCGATTACGGGGTTACCAAGCGAGCATTTGACAATAAGATTTGCACATTAATGACAATAAATCCACGGGATTTTACGACTGATTCCTACCGTCGCATAGACGATAAAGCCTATGGTGGCGGCGCTGGAATGGTAATGAAGGTAGAGCCGTTGGAATTGGCATTACAAGCTGGATTGGCTGCACAATTGGAAAAAGGTGTAACTAATCCGCTAAAAGTATACTTATCTCCACAAGGAGAGCGGGTTAATCAGGAAATGGTTAATAAGTTATCTACTTGTGAGGGAATGGTATTAGTTTGTGGACGCTATGAGGGCGTTGATGAGCGGTTTATAGGGCAGAATATTGACTTGGAAATTTCTATTGCCGATACGGTAGTATCTGGCGGTGAATTACCTGCAATGATGCTTATAGATAGCATAATGCGGCAAATACCTGGTGTATTAAATGATCAGGAGTCAGCGATTAATGATTCGTTCATGAATGGCTTGCTTGATTATCCGCATTACACGACACCCAGAGAATATAAAGGCACGGAAGTGCCAGAAGTATTACTCAGTGGCAACCACGAACATATAAGGAAATGGCGCCTTCAAATGAGTCTGTTACGTACAGCGCTACGTAGACCGGACTTGCTTGAGAAGCGTAATTTAACTAAAATTGAATCTCGGCTACTTGAAGAAGCGTTGTGTCATTCCCGCGAACACACGCGTGTGGGAGGCGGGAATCCATAAAACAAATAGTGGATTCCCGATCAAGTCGGGAATGACAAACTAATAAAGTAGGAACAAGATCAGAAGGAAACTAAATAATGAACATTATTCAAATTCTTGAGCAAGAAGAAATTGCTCGCTTAAATAAAAAAATCCCTGTATTTGCACCTGGTGATACTGTTGTTGTGCAAGTTAAAGTAAAAGAGGGTACACGTGAACGTTTGCAAGCATTCGAAGGCGTTGTTGTTGGTAAGCGTAATCGCGGATTAAATTCTGCATTTATCGTGCGTAAAATTTCAGCTGGTGTTGGCGTAGAGCGTACATTCCAGGTTTACTCACCAATATTAGATAGTATTGAAGTAAAACGTAAGGGTGCTGTTCGTCGTGCTAAGTTATATTATCTACGCGATCGTTCTGGTAAATCAGCACGTATCAAAGAAAAGCTTGAAGCTAAAAAATAATTTAATTTATATGAAAATTAATTCTCGTCACATGTAAAGTACTTACGGGAATCAAAAATCCCGCTTTCTAGCGGGATTTTTTTATTTACGATACATTAATGTAAATATGGTACAATAACTCCCTATGCTTAAAACTGGATTTGATCTCCAGCTTGCACAGTTTTAAGTTTGCACAACGAGCTAAAAGGGGAATCACTAATGTATATACTATTTATTTGAGATAATAATAGCATATCATTTCACCACTTATAGCTTGTAAAATAAAATTATTAATTAAATTTTACAAGGAAAAAATAATGTCACATTTTTTATTTTCTTCAGAATCTGTTTCCGAGGGACATCCGGATAAGGTCGCTGATCAAATTTCTGATAGTATTTTAGATGCTGTCTTTAGTCAGGATAAATATTCACGCGTTGCTGCTGAGACTTTAGTCAATACCGGACTTGTTGTCCTTGCTGGTGAAATTACCACTACTGCACAGGTAAATTATGCTGAAGTAGTCCGCGATGTTATTCGTGATATTGGCTATAACCGCAATGAATATGGTTTTGCTGCTGATAGTTGTGCCATATTGGTTAACTATGATCAACAATCACCCGATATTGCCAGAGGCGTGAATGAAGGCGAAGGCTTAGATTTAGATCAGGGTGCTGGAGATCAGGGGCTAATGTTTGGTTATGCCTGTGATGAAACACCTACGTTAATGCCGTTGCCAATTTATTATGCTCATCGCTTAATGGAACGCCAGGCTTATGTGAGAAAAAATGGTATGTTGCCATGGATCAGACCTGATGCAAAAGCCCAATTAACTCTGCGTTATGATAGTAAAACTGGTAAAGTTCAAGGTGTAGATACCGTTGTTCTTTCAACTCAGCATAATCCTGAAATTTCTCATTCCAGCATTAAAGAAGCTGTTATTGAAGAAATTATTAAACAGGTACTGCCGGAGAATCTATTAAAGGATTATACCAAGTATTTGATTAATCCGACTGGTAGCTTTGTAACTGGTGGACCAATGGGGGATTGTGGATTGACTGGTCGTAAGATTATTGTTGACACCTACGGTGGTGCAGCTCCGCATGGAGGTGGTGCATTCTCAGGTAAAGATCCATCAAAGGTTGACCGTTCTGCAGCTTATGCAGCACGTTATGTTGCCAAGAATGTTGTAGCTAGCGGTTTGGCTAAACAATGTCAGGTACAGATTGCTTATGCAATTGGGGTAGCAAAACCAGTTGGAATTAATGTATATACGTTTGGCACGGGTAAAATTGATGATCGTGAGATTGAGAAGCGTATTTTGGCTAATTTTGATTTACGACCAAAAGGTATAATTCAAGAACTAGATTTATTACGTCCAATTTACCGTAAGACTTCTAATTATGGACATTTCGGTAGAGATGGATTTAGTTGGGAAGATACTAGTAAATGTGAAATGCTTCTTGATTAAGTTACTTCTGCTCCTACAACCACCCAATTTTGCTTGTAAATAAAGGTTGTAGGTTATGCTGTGCTGCACAAAAAAAATTTATACAAAATAATGACATAAAATAAAATCTATGCTATAATGCAGTCTGGTTTAAGTGTTTTTTGAACGCTTAATATTATAGCGCAGTACTATTTTAGGAAATATCTTCTTATGGATAATAAATTATTTGTAGCTTCTTTAAGCTTTAAGATTAGAGATGCTGAATTAACTGAAATTTTCAGTTCAGTTGGGAGTGTAGTTTCGGCAAAAGTGATCTTGGATCGCGATGGTCGTAGCAAGGGTTTTGGCTTTGTTGAAATGGCAACGTCAGAAGAAGCTGATGCAGCTATTACTAAATTAAATGGCACTAATCATTTTGGTCGTGATATTGTTGTAAATAAACAAAAACCACAAGCACCAAAAACATTTGGTTCTAGAAGTAGTTACTAACTTAGAAAACCGGATTTTATAATCCGGTTTTTTTATTATCCTGCCGAAGCCACTCGTCATTGCGCCACTTATTTTATTAAAATTACAGAAAAATATATTGATATTAGTGCATATAACGTGGTAGAATTGGGTATTATAATAATATAGGTGAGTAAAAAATGTCAATAGCAATTAATAACCCAAAAATTGATATTATCGAATACATTAGACGGCTACGTAATGCAGGGGTAAGTCAAGAAGTTGCTGAAATACAAGGCAAAGAAATAGAGCGTGTTTTAGAAGTTGCAGTTAACAGTGCCAAAGAAGAGTTACAAGCCGCTCAATTCTCAATCAAAGAGGATATAAAATCCAAAGATTTGGCAACCAAGGGTGATGTGCGCGAGTCAGAATTGCGATTGCAAAAAGAAATTGAAATGGTAAAAAAAGAAATTGCTAATTCTAAAACCCAGATAATTTTATGGATTAGCAGCTTACTTGTAGCTAGTGGATTAATTCAACATTTCTTTAAGTAATACCCAGTTTCATAAATATGTGAACCTACATAATATTTTGGACCTGTTCTTTAATTTGTTCTATCAATACTTTTAATTCAATTGCGTGAGTTGTCGTTTCTAAAGCTGCAGATTTTGCTCCAAAAGTATTGGCTTCACGGTGCATTTCCTGAGTCATAAAATCAAGTTTCTTACCGATAGCGCCACCTTTAATCAATAAATCCCGAAATGCTTTGGTATGTGAACCTAGGCGTGATAGTTCTTCATCTACATCAATCTTTTGGCAAAAATAAGCAAACTCCTGCAAGAAGCGTTGCTCATTATTTACCACATCAGCTAATGCATCGAGTAATTTTTGTTTTAGCTTATCCTGATAATTCTGACGAATGGTTGGCATCAGCTTTAGGGAGCTGGTAACGATTTTTTCAATTTGGTTAATTTTATCCAATAAAATATCTGCTAGTTTGTATCCTTCAACGAGTTGTGATGCTTGCAGTTCGGTGGTTAGAACACTAATTTCTGAGAGAAAATCATTTTTAATTGATTCTATATCCAATGTTTTAACATTTAAAATTCCGGGTAAGGTAATTACCTGACTAATATTTTCAAGCTTTGCTTGTGGTAAGAATTCTTTAATTTGATCTGCTAGACTAAGATAGTGTTTAAGAGCCTCAATATTTAATTGTGTTTTATTAGTATCATGCTCATGGTAGTGAATCCGTAAGTCTATTTTGCCACGGCTAACAATTGCGGTAATTTTTTCACGAATATCATGCTCTAAAACTTTAAATTCCTCGGGGCATTTAATAGTCAGATCGAGAAAACGTTGATTAACTGAACGGATGTCAACCTGAAGGGTTGTAGTTCCAATTTGAAAAACTTTATTGGCATAGCCAGTCATGCTGTAAATCATTTGATTCCTTTAATTTAGGATAACGAAAAACGAATTATAGCATTATTTTTTCAAGCCAAGGTTTATATATAGTTAAGCAACCGTTATAGGGGGTGATTAAAACTAATAGTTTATATGTTTATGTCATCCTCGCTGGAATGACAGATACATTGTATAATGGCTGTTTAAATATGACGAATAGATTCTCTATAGAATGTTTCAGAATTATGATACAATTGCTCTGCTGCAATAAATCCATAAAACATTCAATTACCGGGAGATGAAACCATGTTCAAAAAAATCATACTAATATTATCTATGTTTTTTATTGGTCTGTTTATTAGTAACGCATATGCTGATACAGTAGTTGAACACGATAATGTTGATCTAACGCTGGTAGTTAGCAATATAAAAAGCACTAAAGGTACAATTAAGGTGGCTATGTATACTTCTGAAAAAGATTATAGAAAATCCGGCAACGATGGTAGTAATGCATTTAAAAAGGCTAGTGCTAAAATTGATGCTGTTGGAAAAATTAAAATTATTTTTAAAGGTATTCCAAGTGGCACCTATGCGATTAAACTCTTTCAAGACGAAGACAATTCTGGCGCGTTATCAACAGACTGGCTTGGTCGACCAAAAGAAGATTTTGGGTTTTCTAACAATATAGATGCAAAATCGGGAGAACCTGATTTTGATCAAATTAAATTTACAGTTGATAAAACTCATGCAACACAAGAGATAAAAATGCAACGAGCTTTAGCGTCAAAATGAACCAGTATTTTCCGTTAATTATGGATGATATTGCCGAAACTGCACTAACTAAACTGGATGTAGAGGGAACACTCCCAAGCTGGCTTCATGGAGATCTGGTTCGTAATGGACCAGGCTTGTTTAATTTTACCAATGTAAAGTTAAATCACTGGTTTGATGGTATGGCAGTGATACATAAGTTTAGTTTTGCAGAAGGTAAGGTATCTTATCTTAGTAAATTTTTGCAAAGTGCGGCATACTTATCAGTTACTAATGAGCATAAAGTATCTTACGGCGAATTTGCCACTTCAGCCAAACAATCTTTTATTTGTCGCATCTATGATCTTTTAAAAGGTAAACTTACCGATAATAATAATGTAAATATTGTTAAATTTGGTAAGTATTATTTATCATTTTTACTAATTCTTGATGCCAAATCGTTTAGCGAAATTGCGCGGATTAATTTGCCGCATTTATTACCAATGGGATTACACGGCTCATTTCACAAAATTTAAATCAGATTTAGTCGGCGACAGATCCCCGCCTGCGCGAGGATGACATAATGTGTCACCCGCATAGGTGGCAAGTCCAAGAGCGTCATTCCCGCGCAGGCGGTAATCTTATATTATTTTAAAGGAGTATCTAAATGCAACAAGTTACGATTTATACTAAAGAGACGTGTCCATATTGCACGATGGCTAAAAACTTATTAAAGCAAAAAGGTGTTACTGAGTTTAAGGAAATCAGAATTGATTTAGATTCAGCACAAAAAGATAAGATGATTGAAATTACCGGACGCATGACGGTGCCACAGATTTTTATTGGCACGACGCATGTTGGAGGCTTTGATGATTTGGCTGCCTTAAGTAAAGCGGGCAAGTTAGATATGCTACTTAACAATCAATAATAAATTTTGTAAAAAATATAACCATTAATCATGATTTTTAATTGAAAATTAGGAGATTAAAAAATGAGCGAATATCAATATTATGAATTTTGTAATATTAATAAACCAACATCACCAGAGGCTAGAACAGAAATGAAGGCATTATCAAGTCGCACTAAAGTAACAACTCACAGACCATTGCCAGATTTTATTGAAGAAATATACGATAAACGTTTTTCAAAATTAATGCCTGATGAAGTCAAAACAATAGAGCAATTATTTGCATCACATGAGAAGAAGAAAAAAATAAAGAAGCAAAAGAAAGAGAGTTAAAATCCTTTAAGCAAGTTATTTAAAAATTTTTTGATGGAAGTTGAGCGATAAATCGGAATTAATTCTTTAACTTCTGACTTGCGAATTGTTGCCAATTCTGAATCTTCAATACGTAAGCTATATTTTAAAAAATTCAAATCCACTGATTTGATCTTATTCCAATAAATATAATCAATTAATGCCCGAAGTGGACTAGCAATCCAGACTAGTTTATTATTAATTTGAACTTGATCAACGCCTAGAAAGAAGTTAGCGCTATCAATTTGATGGACATGGTACGTAAATTGTGCAAAGTCATTGTTAAATGCTTTGTTTCTACCAAATGCGGCAATAGAGCTTACCTGGTTTACCCGTTCTGGAATCCATCCATGATATTGTAAAGCAGATTCACAGCTGACATAACTAAACGGCACGATATGATTGGCTAAATAGTATAAGCTAAAGAATTCTTTCATATATTTTGGGGCAAGAATGTATAATCCCCGACGTAGGCGGATGATTTCACCTTTTTTAAGGGCTTTATTAACTAAGCCATAGCGTCTGGCTGGGCTACCCCTAAACAAATATGCCAAATCAAGTTCTGTAAAAACATGATTAGCCAATTCTGAGTCTAAAATTTTTTTGGTACTGTTTAACATAATAATCTACTCCATACATGAGTATTATTGCATGAAACTTCCTAAAATAGGAAGTTTCATGCAATAATTAATTATGTTGCAGCTTAAAAATATAGAATTTTTCTAAAAGCAAAACCAAAATATAAAAACAGAGGTGACATATGAGCTAACATCTGGTATAATAATGTATATGAAAAAGAAAATTAAACAGGCTAAAACGATACTTACTGAAAATCGGTGCGAAATCCCGCCAAAACGGGGCAATGGAATATTAAATATTTCTATTTTACAAAATGAATGTGGTGATGTATTGGAGTATAGTTTAGCCTATATAAATACAAGGATATTTGCTAAAGATAATGGTCGTGTTATTGGTTATGATAGTGCACATGGTAATCATCATTGCCACCGTATGGGTAAATATGAAACTATTGAATTTCAGAGTTTTGATAAAATTTTAGAATTATTTGAAAAAGAATGGAGAGAGTATCATGAAAATGCAAAAAAGAGAAAATAAAATAGTAATAAAAACCGGCACTGTTGATGAATTTTTTGCAAATGCAAAAAAAATGATGCAAGCGCTGGATAGAAAAGAAGTTCTTAGCGGGACTAGTACAATTATATTTGAAGATACATTAGATATGCTTAAATTTTTATCACCAAAGCGTATGGAGGTTTATGCTGCTATAAAAAAGCATCCTGATTCAATTACAAATATTGCCAAATCAATTGAACGTAATAGAAGCTCTGTCTCCAAAGATATTAAAGAATTACTTCGTGCTGGAATGGTTAAAGTTGATAGTATCATTAATCCGGGACATGGTAGATCAAAAATTGTTAAGTTGATTTACCCACAAGTGATACTACAAGCTAGTTTATGATTTATAATGCGCACATGGTTAAAAATAATTAAATGTGGCATGGTGATTTAATATAAAAAATCACTCTCTGTGAAGAGATTTTACCTATTTTTTTATAAAAAATATTGTTACCACAACACTAGCAAGACAATTCACCGTAATAATTATTAATGCTATATTCATTCCCAGATTTAAGTCTGGTACCATATTAATAACTGTACCAATAATTGCAACACCTAGTAAACTGCCAAGCTGCCTACTTGTATTAAATGTAGCTGAAGCAAAGCCTACCTTATCTTTTGGTGTAGAGCCGATAATCACAACCGTCAAAGCTGGCATAGCTAAAGCAACGGCCAGGCCAATTAGTAATAATGGAAAAATCATGATGCTATAAGGTAAATTATTATGTACCAGGATAAACAATGTTAAAAATCCTAGCAGACTCAGAATGAAACCACATAAAATAGGAAATTTGGCACCTCTGCTGCCGCACATTTTACCGCTTATGATATTTCCCAAAACCATTAAAATCATAAGTGGGAATAAGGCAAACCCAATTTGCAGGGTGGTAAAATGCTTAATCGTATGTAAATATAATGGCATTACAAATAAAAATCCATAGAATCCAAAATTTAATAAAATACCGAGTGTAGCTGATGCAGAAAAGTTGGCATTTTTAAATAAACTTAGGTCCATCATTGGATGAGTGTGCCTGAGCTCAACAATTAAAAATAATACAAAAGTTAAACTAAATAACATAAAGGCGGATATTATCCAGATTGAACTCCAGCCTATATTCGGCGCTTCAATCAGACCAAATGCCAAAGCTGCGATGCTTACGATAATCAGTAGCTGCCCTAAAATATCAAAATGAAACTGTTGTATTTTATGTATGGTATCCAGCGTGTGTTTATAGGTTAGATAAATAGCTATCATCCCGATTGGGAGATTAACCAAGAAGACAGATCGCCAACTATAATAATGAACTAAAATTCCACCCAGCACCGGACCACAAGAGGCCGCAATCCCTCCGGCACAGGCCCAAGTGGCAATGGCGGTTGCTCTGGTTTTATCTTCTGTATATGAATTATTAATTAGAGCTAATGAAGTTGGAATTATAAGTGAAGCAGAAAATCCTTGTAATAATCTGAAAACAATCAGCGTTTGGGCAGTTGGCGAAATGCCACAACCTAAAGAAGTAAGAATAAATCCGGCAATACCCCAAATATATATTTTTTTAGCACCAAATATGTCGGCTAAGTAACCAGCACTTAATAGAAAACAAGCGAACGTTAGTGTATAGCCATCCACCACCCATTGTAATTGGGATACACTGCTATGTAAATCTTGTGTTAACTGTGGTAGTGCCACATTGACGATGGTTACATCCATCATCACTATAAAAAAACCAATACATATGGCAATCATTGGCAACTTATCTTGTATCTTCATGTTAAAATCACTTATATTAAATTATTCATGATAGAATTATAATGCATAGCTGTAAAATAAGCTATAGGGTTTTTGTGCTATATGCTTTATGGGGAAGTGAAATTGCAAAATTGTGATGATCAGGAATTTCTAAAACAATTTATTAATGCGGTAGATATAATAGCTGAAGCTTTGCCCAAACAAATGATTGGCATAAAAGGCCTAAATTCAATACATGTTTATTGTTCCCGATATTTTCTAAATGAAGTTTTAGCGATAGATGCCAGTAAGATTATTGGTAAATTAAACATTGAGGGGGACTCCACGCGTTTTTCTCCAATTGATCAAATAATTGCCGAAGATCAGGGCATTATAATGAGGCGCAAATCCCAGGCATTTTTAAAACTAAATAACTTTAACGATGGTATTAAGCCTAGGATTATTATTAAATCGCCGATTATTAATCCAGCAACACATAATGTAGTTGGACTTATTTATCAAGGTATGGATTGGAGCTTAATTAATTTTAATCAGCAATTGATCAAGGCCCACCAGTTGTTTAAACCACACAATAAAGACACGTTAAATTTACCCAAACTAACTAAACGCGAAAAACAAATTGTATTTTTCTTTCTGGCGAAACTTGGCAGTCAGGAAATTGCCGATATATTATATACAATTGAAAATAAGCATATTAGTAAAAGCACAATTGATAGTATTTTTATTGACCGTTTATACATAAAGTTTGGTGTTACTAATCGTCAGGCATTATATGACAAGCTCTTGCAATTGGGCTACGATAACTTAATCCCCCAAGATTTATTAATCAGCACCACAATTCCTTTAACCGAACCTTTAGTTTATTAGTTTTAACATTGAATTAGGAGAAAATCAATGAAACCATGTTTAAAAATATCAGACAATAGCAAAATAACCGTTCTAACCAATCCAAAGCGTCATGTGCATGCTTTGCGGCAACTAAAACACTATCTGCCTAATTGTCAATTACAAACCATTGATATTAAAGAAAACTCCACAGTAAAAAATGATGGTGCTTTAAAAATATGGTTAATTGACTCTAGCAGTGAAGTTATACCACCATTAGCCACGTCACAAGAAATTTCACAACTGACCGAAGGCGGATTTATTCTTCGTAGCAATTCTCTACGGGAAAACCCTGAGATATTAATAGCTGGAGGTGATCTTGCTGGTACGATTTACGCAGTTAATGAATTGGGCTTAAATCATATTAAGCCAGGTGATAAAACTCTGCACATACCAGTGCTGGATATAGCCCAGACGCCGGCATTACCGCATCGATTTTTTTGGACCTGGGATCATAGCACCAATTGGCATTTAAATCAAAACGGCCTTCAGGAAATAGGCTTTGCTAATCCGTATATGAAGCCTGCAGATGGATATCTCAAGGATTATTGTAAATTAATTGATTTTATGAGTTTACACCGACTAAATGGTATAACAATTTATGGTTTTTTACGTGATAGTCATGGTGGTATTGAAGCCGCCCAGGAGCTATGTCGCTATGCTAAAGAGCGCGGAGTGCGTATTTTACCTGGAGTTGGCATTAACTGTTACGGTGGTATTTATTGGGAGGGTGGGCACAAATATAATTTATCGACCTGGTTAAAAAAACATCCCGAATTACGTGCACAGTTTAATCAGCCCAAAGAATTTACTTTACCAGAATTTGCCAAACTTCATTTACACGAAACATCATATTTAGATGCGGCTTGTCCTTCGAAACCACAGAATATTGATTATCACGTCGAGGCTATCCAATGGCTAACTGAAACATTTGAAATTGGCGGTATTAATTTTGAAACTGGTGACTACGGTACCTGTCAATGTGCTGAGTGTTCAGCAAGACGCAGCACTGATGCGCAGTGGTCGCTTAAAGATATGGCGGATGTTTACCCACGGTTGTTTGCTGCAGCCAGGAACATACGTCCGGATTTATGGCTGGTATGTGAGGCATACTGGGATAATATGCTGGATTTAAAAGCATTAGCTCCATTGGCTGAGTTACCCAATGATGCGATATATCAGTTTTGTATTAATCGTAGTTACTGGAAAAAGCTTAAAACTGAGTTGTCTCATGAACATGTGAAATCTCTACCGCGTTCGACTAATATAGTGCGTACACATATGGGTTCGCAGTGGCAGCATGAAAGATATGAGCTTGTCGCACCACAATTTGCAGATATGATGAGTCTTTCACGTACAACCGGTCTTAGAGGAGCGAATATTTTTGGTGAGGCGAGTGCGTTTAATACTGTAAATGAGATAAATTATATGGCATTTGCCAGATTTGCCTATGATGCAAACCTAACCTGGCCGGAATTTGTAAATAAGGATTTAAGTGCTTTATTAGGAGGTGCGGAAGCTGCCAAATTATATTTAGAGTTATTAACAGTAGAAAATAGTAAAACTAAATTACAGCGTGCTATAGAAGAGGCGCGTGAAGCAGCAAATGGTCAAACTGGTCAAATTCATCAGCGCTGGACCTGGTTACAAAATCGACTTTATCAAAAGCTGGATTCCGCAGTTTAACCAGTTTAATTATAAGAGTATTCAACTTCTTTTTGATGACGGAAAGCTAGGACATAGACAATGTTTTCTGTAGGGGTGTACCTATATAATGCAATGTATCCTGTTGCTCCAAATTCAATTACTAGTTCTCTAAGTTCTGGAATATCAGGACATGGTCTACCGATGTCTGGATGTTTTTCCAGTAAATTAAAATTATTAGATATGGCTTTGGCGGCTTGTTTAAACGCTTTTGGGCTTTTTTCAGCTAGAAATTTTTTGCAGCGTTCCAATCCTTTCACCGCACCCTGGGTAACAATTACTTGTGGCATTTTGGTGTTTCAGTTTCTGTAGCATCTCCCCAAGTGTTTAACCACTCACGTACTTCTTTTCCGGTTAAGTGTTTTCCGGTTTTTTGATAATGTGCCCAAGATGCTAAAGCTTCTTGCTTAAAACTTTCGCGATGTTCTTCAAGCTCAACATACATACGAATTGCATCACACATAATCCAATGTGGCGATCTATGGTGGGTTTCAGCAATATGCTGAACTCTGGTTTTTAGATCATTATTTAATTTTAGTGAAGTTGCCATAATTATCGCTCCTTATTATTACTAGGTGATACCTAGAGATATTTTAGCATAAATAGCAAATTTATAAGTGAAAATATAATCGTTTTAGGACTAAGAAGTTTTGGGTTGGATTAATTTAAATTTATTTTTAATGAAATTGATTTATACAAATACTGTATTAAATAGAGCTTCCAACATTTAACCACCCATCCAACACCGCTTCCAATTCAGGTACACCCGTCTTCTTTGATGATGAAAATAATTGAACACTAAAATTCTTAAATCCATCATGTTCAATTTGTTTTTTCACAAATTCCAGGGTTTTTGCTTTCTCCTGAATAGTTAGCTTATCAGCTTTTGACAGAACTATATGCAATGGCTTCCCAGTTGCTTCAAAATACTCCAACATCGTGTAATCAAGATCTTTCAGCGGATGACGGGAGTCCATAATCAGGACCAGGCCAATTAATGGATCTCTTCCTGCCAGATATTCACCAAGTAAGATCACCCAGTGTTTCCGTACGTTTTCAGGTACTTTAGCATATCCATAACCAGGTAAATCAACTAAAAATATACCCTCTTCAGGTATGGAAAAATAATTGATATGTTGAGTACGTCCAGGTGTTTTTGACGTATATGCCAGACGGTTTTGGTTAGTCAGGGTATTAATCAAACTGGATTTGCCCGCATTGGAACGACCAGCAAAGGCGATCTCTTTAACACTTTCTATTGGCAGGCTAGCCAGGTCATTCACCGTGGTAAAAAAACCGGCTTGTTTATAATGATATTTATGCATACAATTTATATACCCGTCACCAGCTGTGAAGCGATACTCAAACTCACAACAGGAAATAATGTTGAATTGAGAAGTGTTGGTGAACACGTACTAGGCGTGCTGGAAATATTACATGCGTAAATCGAGGAAACGCTTCCGGATGTTGTAGCAATATATAATATTCCACCAAAAATATCAACGGTAAGAGCTGAGACGGAACTACCAACAGTTGCAGCCAGTGATGCCGTCGGTGGGGTTGTGCTGCCAGCTACGTAGCTGTTAGGCACATACCAGATATTACCCTTATTATCGGCAGCATATAAATTATTATTAAAGCTAGCCATTGCCGTAATTGCATTTCCTGCGGTTACACCAGGGACTTGAATCCATGAATTAACTGCATTGAGTGGTATAATCGTTGAACCGGATTCAGCAAATAAACCATTTGCCCCACCAACATAAAAGCCGGTCAATGGAGTTGAACCACTATTGGGGAAGGCCAGGGCATTTATTGTTCCAGGTCCGTTGGTAGCGGTTCCTACACCGTCATTTGTACAGCTTGATGAACTAGTTGAGCCACTACTGCTGGAACATGTGAAAACCTGATTTGCACCTGCCAGATAGAGAGTTCCACCTGCAGAAATTACATTCGCATTTGGTTGTGCTTGTGTACCAAGGCTGAAAGTTGCACTCGTGCCCCAAGTTTGAGTGGCTAGAGTATATAACCATACTGAGCTACTACTTTTGGTGGCAAGAACTGCATATAGGCTAGATGAAAAAGTAAATAAATTGTTGGTAGCACCGCTAAATGTAGAAGGAGATATAGATGCCCCGGCAGACTCACTACCAGATTCGTTACCCAGGAAATAAATACCGTTATTACCACCTAAGTATAAAAACCCATATGAGCTGGTATCCGTAGCGCTGGTGTTTATTGGGTCTAAAGCTGATTCTGCAAGAACATTGTTTCCGCCCTTGTTGCTTACATTAAAAATACCGACCCAACCATTTGATTGTGCCGCATACAAATTGCTGACTTCATAAATAGTAAATGAGCTGGTGCCACCGCTACTTCCACCGCCAAATAGATTATTATTCAAATTATAAGTTATGTTAACATTAACAGCTTCACTAGAGGTTGTTGGGAATGATTCATAATTGATTTTTAGATAAAATTTACAGTTTCCACCTGGAGCAATAGTTGAACCTGTACAATTATTTGGATCCATAGCTGACTTACTGGTGCTTGGAGTTTGTACATTTGGCGCACCAACAGTTGTAATGCTCAGAGCACTAACTCCATAAGAAGAACTAGTAATCCAGGTTTGTCCGCCGCCTCCATTATTACTAACTGTAACGGCCATACAATATGGAGCTCTATTAACCCCATTTGGGCATGATCCTTGTTGAAAAGCGTAAGAAAGCGAAGTATTTCCGCCACATGCACTTAAAATCAAGGTGCTACATAAAATAAAGGAAATGAATAACAATTTTTTTATCATAATTATGCTCTTAATATGAAGTTAACATTGAAGATACCTTCAATACCGTCAGTGATCCACCACTTATAACTGCGGGGGAACCGTTCGATATTGGAGTCCAGGGAGTGCTTTCTACAAAACCAGTTGGTGAAGCGCTCAAAAATGCTCCGAAAACATTGGGTGTTGATGAAAAATCGGCAGAATTTATCCCGCTGCCCACGGCATACACATTATTGTTACCATCGGCGGCAACGGCATATACATTACCAGTTAATGTATTACTATTTGAGCTTAGTATTGGTCCACAGCCAGTTGGCGATGGATTGCATACATAAACTACATTTTCCGATGGATTGAAAGTGTTATTTTCACCGACATACAGGTATTGAGTATTATTCAATAGCGTCCAAAATACTGTTCCAAGAGTACCAGTGGTAGCACCCGGTTGTGAAAAGTAATTTATGTTCTGCCATGAAGTGGTATACGTATTAACCTGGTTTTTATTAGCTGTGTATAAGTTATTGTAAAAATCAACAGCAAGAGCGTTGGGTAAAAATGTATTAGGTGGAGTCCCAGTATTTAGAAGGCTCCAATGACAACCAAGCTGTCCATTCAGATCTGCTTGTGTATTGCAAATGTAGGCCTGACTTTCTGTAGTAGCATAAAGCGTATTAGTACTCTCAAAATTTTCATAACCTTTAATGCTAACCATATTTGTATTTGATAATATTTGGGGAGGAGATGATAAATCATTGTATGGTACCCAAACTGCGCTACTTTCATCGGGGTTAAATTTAAAAATACCCTGATTAGTTGCTATATACACAGAAGCATTTAAATCAGTTGTGATACCATTTATTTGTACCCCCGGTATAGCATTAGCTACCTGATTGGTAGATGTCCCATTAAATAAATAAACAAGTTGTGGTGTCGCGATATAGATATTACCATACAGGTCACGTGCCAGACTCGTTACTGTAGTTGGTATAGAAATTGGTACTGGTAATGATGCTCCTGAAATCCATGCCCCAGTATTATCTACAAATAAGCCGGTAGTTCCTCCAGCATATAAGTTTACTCGTTGGTTAACATTTGTAGCAACAGCATAGTTTTGGTTACCATTGGTATAATTGTAATTTAAGTTTGTTGCATATACACCAACTGGATTGGATTCACCAAGGATTTGCATATAAAAAGTGCATGTTATGCCACCTGAGTTAATGGTCACTACATTGGCACCACTACTGGTTAAACAGTTACTTGGGTCGAAGACGGCAATATTACCTAAAACCTGATTTGCTCCGCTAATAGTAATGCCTGCAGCAGCAGGGTCATACATTTGACTAGTGAGGGTGGGGTTTGTGCCAACGGTATAACTCATGGATAGACCGTTTTGAGTAACTTGAATATTGTTGGCATTTACGCCAGAGTTATTGTTTTGTATTGTTACTGACATACAATATGGAGCATTCAGTGGATTACCCAAAATAAGTGGAGATGGCGTTACACCACTGCTATACATATTGGCCTGTACACATTGATTCTGATTTGGACGTATCGTAACACTATTCGGTGTATTTGAGCAGCTAGCAAGAGTAGCCGCAATCAATACTATACGCGTTATACTTAGTCCAGAAATTTGTTTCACTATTTACTTGTCTTTCATTGTTCTAGAAATTTGCATTTTTAGGGTAGCGGGGGAATGGAATAATATCACGGATATTACTAATCCCGGTAATATAATTAATTAAGCGGTCTAAACCTAAACCAAAACCAGCATGTGGGGCGCTACCAAAGCGACGCAAATCTAAATACCAGTAGAGCTGTTCTTCATTTAAATTCATCTCACGCATGCGATTTAGCAGCATATCATACCGCTCTTCCCTTACAGCTCCGCCCACAATTTCACCAATACCTGGCGCTAGTATATCCATTGCTGCAACAGTCTTGCCATCTTCATTTTGCCGCATATAAAAGGCTTTAATGTCTTTTGGGTAATCGGTTACAATTGTTGGTTGTCCAATGTGTTCTTCACATAACCAGCGTTCATGCTCTGAAGCAAGATCAATACCCCATGCAACTGGGTTTTCAAATTTCTTATGCGACTTTTGTAAATAATTGATTGCATCAGTGTATGTTATCATGGCAAAGCTGCCGTTAACAATTTGCTCCAGGCGGCTAATTACATCCTTATTAACAAATTCCGCAAAGAATTTCATATCATCACTATTGCGATTGAGTACAGTTGCAAAAATATGTTTTAATAAATCAGTTGCAAGCGCAGCATTATCCATCAAATTAGCGAAAGCAATTTCTGGCTCGACCATCCAAAACTCCGCTAAATGGCGTGTAGTGTTCGAATTTTCAGCGCGAAATGTTGGACCGAAGGTGTATACTTTGGATAAAGCCATACAATATGCTTCAACGTTTAGTTGCCCGGATACCGTCAGGTATGTTTGACGACCAAAAAAATCCTGTTTATAGTCAATATTTCCTTTTTCATCTTTAGGTGGGTTAGCTATATCAAATAAAGTTACGTTAAATAATTCGCCAGCACCTTCACAATCTGTAGAGGTAATAATTGGTGTATGAATCCAGTAGTAGCCATTTTGCTGTAAGTACTCATGAATACTAAAGCATACAGTATTTCGGACGCGGGTTGCTGCAGCAATCAGATTGGTTCTTACACGTAAGTGTGCAACTTCACGCAAGTATTCTACGGTATGACGTTTTGGGGAAACCGGATAAGTATCTGGATTCTCTACCCAACCAATTACCCGAACACTGCTGGCTAATATTTCAATATTTTGCCCACCACCAAGGGACGCAACAATTTTGCCCCGAGCGATAATTGCGCAGTCTTTTGTAAGACGAATGATATCGTTATCATAATTTTCCAAATTATTTTGGGCAACTATCTGTATCGTAGCAAAGCATGAACCATCACTTAAAGCGATAAATGACAGACCTGCTTTTGAGTCACGACGACTTCGAACCCAACCTTTTATCTCTACTTCTTCGTCGGTGTTTAAAGCACCATTTAGTAATTGTTTTACTGAAAATTTATTCATCTATTGTTCCCCCCGGCTGGTTGCCGGTTCTATCAAACTTTGCTTTTCTAACATGGTTATTGCTGGCAGAGTTTTACCTTCTAAATATTCTAATAAGGCACCGCCGGCGGTGGAAATATAATCCATTTTATCGGACAGGCCAAATTTATTGATTGCAGCAATAGTATCACCACCACCAGCCAGGCTGTAGCCGTTACTCATAGCAATGGCATTAGCCACAATTTTTGTACCACCTGCGAATTGGTCAAATTCAAATACACCCATTGGTCCATTCCAGATAATAGTTCCGGCTGATTTTATAATTTCAGCCAGAGAGTTCGCGAAATCACTGCCAATATCTAAAATCATATCGTCGGCTTCAATATCACGAATAGATTTTTTTGTGGCACTCGCTTGCGGACTAAACTCTTTTGCTGTAACTACGTCTTGTGGTAGCGGTACATTACCACCACGACTTTTCATTTTTTCCATAATTAGCCGGGCTTCATTCACTAGATTTACTTCAGCTAATGATTTACCAATGTTATACCCTTCGGCTAGTAGAAACGTATTTAAAATACCACCACCGACGATTAAATAATCGACTTTATCGGCTAAATTATTCAAAATAGATAATTTAGTCGATACCTTGGATCCTGCAACAATTGCAACTACTGGATGCCGAGGGATGCCCAATGCTTTTTTTAAAGCATCCAACTCGCTACCCAAAAGTAGTCCAGCACATGCCACTTTAGCAAAATGCCCTACCGCATCTGTTGAAGCCTCTGCTCTATGTGCGGTTGCAAATGCATCGTGAACATAAATATCGCATAAATTTGCATAAGTTTGTCCCAATTTTGGACTATTTTCTTTTTCCCCGACATTACATCGAATATTTTCAAGCATTACAATATTATGCGCGGTAAAATCTATCGGGTTATTAATATCGTTAATAACTGGAATTGGATGACCAAGTAGTGTGCCAAGTAGGTCTGCAATTGGTTTTACACTGTCTTCTGAGGTGCATGATCCTTCGGTTGGACGGCCAAGGTGGGTTGCCACAATTACATTGGCGCCATTATCTAAGGCATACTTTATTGTTGTCAGACCTGCTTTTATACGCGTATCATCACTGATGCTTCCATTTTGCAACGGAACGTTCATGTCAGTGCGAATAAAAACTGTTTTTTTATTTAAATTCAGGTCGCTGATTTTTGTAAAATGCATTGATGTTATTACTCAAAAAATACAATAACTCGAATTATAACATAATTTATGGTGGAAGATGCTAAACATGTTCTCAGGTTAGGATTGAAGTTGACGGTGTCTGATAATAGTTTTATAACCTGATTTACCAATTAGCTCGGAAATTCGTTCAGTGATGTATACAGAGCGGTGTTTACCGCCAGTACAACCAATTGATATAGTTACATAATTACGGTTATCCTGGCTAAATTCCAACAACCATGGCCGTACCATAGTATAAATATCATTTATCATATTTTGTACTTTAGGTTCTTTGTTTAGAAAATCAATAATAGGTTGTTCAGTGCCATTGAATTCACGAATGTTATTATCGTAGTATGGATTTGGTAGGCAACGTACGTCAAAAACAAAATCAGAGTCAATGGGCAAGCCATATTTAAATCCAAATGATTGTATAACGATATTTAGTTGTGAGTAATCTGCATTTACAAACTGTTTTATGATAGAGCGTAGCCCATTGGCAGTTAAGCTACTTGTGTCGATTTTATGTGCTATTGCATTTATCCCGGAGAGTAATTCGCTTTCTTCAGCAATACAGTCGCCTATAGTTTTTTTACCGTCGGATAATGGGTGCTTGCGTCTGGTTTCAGAAAAACGTTTAATTAATACTTCACGACTGGCATCCAAAAAAATTATTTTAGTTTCAATTCCCAGATTTTGTACATTTAAAATTGCATTAGGCAATTGTCTAAGCATTGAATGTGAACGAGTATCAATACTTACTGCAATTTTTTTGGCATCTGAGGAAAGGGCATAGACTTCCATTAGCTGGACTAACATTGGTGGTGGTAAATTATCCACGCAATAATAGCCACTATCTTCCAAAATCCTAAGGGCTGTTGATTTTCCAGCTCCAGCCAAACCACTTAATAAAATTAATTGCATGTTATGTCTCGTTTTGAGCTAAGTTTTTAACAAATACCTGGTTAGCATCGTAACCACCATCTAATTGCTGCTGTTTTTTTACTAAAACCTCTACTAATAATTCGAGGGGGCGATTCTGTGCTATGAATAATTTAACCAAGGGAATTTTTTGGTCTAAAATATCTATGTGTGTGGATAATTCAGTAATTCTGTTTGTGTGGTTAAGTTCGCTATTTTCTAATTCTATAAATAAGTTACATTTTATTGGATTATTTACGATATTGTGCTTGCCATAGATTGCTGCTAGATCAACAAACCCAATTCCACCTAGATGCATAAAACCTGGTGTCCGTTGTTGATGAAGCCATAAGCTATTATCTTGTTCTTGTTTAATCAGCACATTATCATCGGCAATAAACTTATGCTGACGGTCGATTAGTTTAAGAGAAAGTTCACTTTTACCACTACCACTATTGCCAATTATGACAACACCGTAACCAAAAATCTCCAAAGCTGTACCGTGAATGATTTTTTGTTTGGTTTTATCCATTCCATAATGTCTCTAAATCATAATATGCTCTGACTTGTGGCAGCATAATATGCACTACAACGTCGCCGCTGTCAACTAAAACCCACTCGCCACTACGTTTACCTTCAATGCCAATAATTTCAATATTATTAGCTTTAAAGTCTTCACTCACACTATGAGCAAGGGCTGAGACCTGCCGTGTCGAGTTTCCACTACAAATTATGATCGTATGAAATACTGAAGATTGGGCGCTGGTGTCGAGAACAACGATGTTCTCACCTTTGATGTTTTCGAGTGCATTAACTGCGATTTGTGTAATTTCTGGTATGTTCATAAATATCCTAAAAATGTCTGTCATCGCTACGTTACACGACTATCATCGCGAGCGCTAACGTGGCGATCAAAAGTGTCCGTCATCGCGAGCGCTAACGTGGCGATCAAAAACGTCCGTCATCGCGAGCGTTAGCGTGGCGATCTGATTTATTATAATTAAAGTTGAAATTCGGTATTACAACATCATTTTAACAGAATTGAATCAGAAAAGTACAATTTATTATCTTTTATGTATCTGGCAACTTTAGGGTCTACCATCTGGTCTATTGGTAAATTTTGCTGGCAATTATTCCGAATTGTGGTTGAAGAAATATCATGAGGGGTAAAATTTAAAATATATATCTGCCCATAGGGTACAGCGAGATTTTTAATAATACAGGTGGTACGTCTTGTAAATTCCAATTTTAATTGCTCTGACATCTGCTCTAAATTGTACCCAGGTCGCATTGCTACAACAAAATTAGTTAGATTAAATAGCTCTGTCCAGTTATCCCAGGTATCCAGGCTGACTAAAGAATCTTCACCAATCAAAAAATGTATGGGTCTGTCATAACCAATTTTTTCACGTAATGCTTTTAAGGATTTGACGGTTGGAATATAGTCTTGTTCAAACATTTCGTTAGTGTCAATAATAAAATGTGGATCATCATTCAATGCTAGTTTTAGCATATCAAGTCGCTCTTTTGCTGTAGTTTGAGGTGGTTCTTTATAATTGGGTGGAGCAGTGGGGACAAATACGACTGGTTGTTCAAAAGTTTTATATAGAGTTTTAGCGAGTAAAACATGACCATTGTGGATTGGATCAAAGGTACCTCCTATAATGACATACGCATGCATAGCTGAACTTCCAATACTTATTGTACCCACGCGGCTTACTTTACTTGATAAAGGGCGTGCAAAAAATCAAGACTAATGAGATTTTTTAACGCCTAAAATCGCCTTTGTTTAATCTGCTACAAATTTATTTGTTTTACAGGTTGATGTTCCATCAGCATCGTTAGAGAAAATTTCATCACAACGGTATGAAGCTCTTGAATCTAGAACTAGGTTCACTTTATCTGACTTACAAATTGGCTCAGAATCCACTACCATATACAGGTGCTCACGATGATCGGAATTCATTGGCCACTTTATAAGAGGGGCGTAGCCAATTGTTGGAGAAACAACACGCCATGTTTTACGGTAGTTATCTACTACGGGCGTGTCGGTGCTATATACACCGCTAACCTCAATATTTGGACATGTTATTGTGGCCGGACTTGCTTGTGCACAATTTGTAAATAAGTTGGTAACAATTGTCGAAGCGATTAATAATTTTATAGCTACTTTATTTTTTTTCGTATCTATGTGTAATTCAGTAGAAGCTATATGTTTTTTTGTTTTCATAATATTGATTCCTTAAAAATCTTAATACATTCAAATAAATTGGAATCACAAGTGAATGATGGGTGCTTATGACACCACCGCTAGCGGTGGTCAGTAGTGAAGTCATGCACTTGTTATTTCAAATAAGTATAGTAACAATCAAGTTAGGTCCAAATTTTAGCATAGAATAAAAAAAATCATTGTTAAATTTGCCTGTACCCGTTTGTTGTGTTAACAACTCAAGCACACGCTATTTTTACACAAAATTAATAAAAGATTCCAACAGGTCTGTGTTTTGCTAATTTAGCTTGCTTCTGTGTTCAGTAATGAATTCAGGTATTTTTCTGTGACATCACCAGTTATATATTCACCGTCAAAACATGATGCATCAAAGTTAACTAATTCTGGATTGACATCTGTAATTGATGACTTTAAATTCTCTAGTTTTTGAAAAATTACACCATCTGCACCAATAGCCTCGGCAATTTCTTTGTCATTACGCCCATAGGCAATTAATTCGTTATGCGTTGGCATATCAATTCCATATACATTTGGATAACGTACCTGAGGTGCAGCAGATGCAATATATACTTTTTTAGCACCTTGTTTACGCACAATATCAATAATTTTTTTCGAGGTTGTACCACGTACAATTGAATCATCAACTAAAAGAACATTCTTATCTTTAAATTCAAGTGCAATGGGACTTAACTTGTTACGGACTGCAATTATTCTTTGTTCGTGATTGGCTAACATAAAAGTACGCCCGGCAAAGTGGTTTTTAACAAACCCTTCACGATATGGTATTTTGAGTTTATCTGCCACTTCAATACCGATAACCCGTGAAGTATCTGGCACTGGAATTATTACATCAATATCTAGATTCAATTCTGAAATAGTTTTGGCCAAATATTTACCCATATTCCGTCTTGCTTCTTGAACGGATACTTTTTCAATTATGGAGTCAGGCCTGGTTAGGTACACATACTCAAAAATACAAATATTAAGGCTTGGGCTAGGGTGGCAGCTACGGGTTTCAAGTTTGCCATCCAGAGTAATTATAACTGCCTCACCTGGTTTAATATCACGTACAAATTCAAAATCATTAATTTCAATTGCACAGCTTTCTGATGCTAATAAGTATGTTGTACCAGTAGAATTTTCTTTTTTGCCGATGGCCAATGGGCGGATTCCATTTGGGTCACGAAAGGCAACTAAGCCATAATTGGCAATAAGGCAGACTACTGCATAACCACCGCTAATACGCTGGTTTAAGCTGGATATAGCCTGAAAAATTTTATCATTGTCCAAACTTTTATGAGCTGTAAGCTGTTCGAGTTCAAAGGCAAACAGGTTAATTAATACTTCAGAGTCTGAATGTGTCCGGACATGCCGATGGTTTTTTTTAAGCACATCATCACGCAATTCACGTGAATTAATTAAATTTCCATTATGTGCTAGCATTATACCAAACGGTGAATTTACATAAAATGGATGAGCTTGTTCCGGATCATTTGCCGAACCAGTCGTTGGATAGCGGACATGACCAATCCCTGCATTGCCACGAAGATAGGTCATATCGTACTCAGTAATTACTTCTTTGACTAAGCCCAAATATTTTTTTAGATGCATGAGGTTGCCATCCATGGTGCCAATTCCGGCAGCTTGTTGGCCGCGATGTTGCAACCCTTTTAGACTATTAACCAAAGTATGAGTTATATTTTGATTACTAACTATTCCAATTATACCGCACATTTATAATTCCTCTTCCAGAAGCTTAAAATAATTATAGTTATTGCGAGCCCCTTACTATACAAGGCGTGGCAGCACTCGTCATTGCGAACCATTGCGTGGCAATGGTGTGGCAATCTTTTTTAGAAGCCCAAGTTTCTTGCATCTACACAACCCGCCCAAACATGTGAGTTTTGTATAATGCCCAGCCGGGTGGTAACCGGTTATTTATATAAATCAATTATACTTGTAGGAGGTCTTGGGATGTTTTTTACCGAATGTGGGATTGCATCAGTTATCCAGTCAATAACTGGTGATAAAACTGGATATAGTTTTGCTTGTGCATACGATTTTTTGCTATCCAAATCCAACATTTGTATAACAATTATAAGTAATGCACAAGCAAAAATACCACGTAAGATGCCAAACCCAATACCTATTAGATAGTTTAATCCTCCTAAGCCAATAGTATTTATAAAATTGGCTAAAAGTTTTTTCAGAATTGCCATGCCAATGGCAATTATCAGAAAAATAACAATAAAGATTATTACACTTCTAAGTAAATCATTGCTTATACTAGCCGGGATAAATGGTTCAAGTGAAGTGCCAAATTTATGCAAGGCCCAAAAAGCAATAAACCAGGTACTTAGAGATAAAATTTCAACAATGCCGCCACGAATGAATGCCAGCACTGCCGAGAAGGCGATGATACCAAAAAAAATTATATCATAATTGGAGGCAAATAGGCTCATATTTCTACTGGTTTAAATTAGTTTGTATTTGTGCTAGTTTGTTATTAGCATCATTTTTGTTTCTAAATGGTCCGGCGCGTAAACGATACGTATTGTTTTTTCCATTTTGCACAAATGATTTTATACCTTTGCCCGCTAAATTATTTTGTATAGTTTGTAAGCCAGGTTTATTTTGACCCGCGGCAATTTGGATGTAATAAATAGTTTCTGATTTGCTATCGGTATTACCATTTAAAATATCTTCCGGAGTCGGTTTATGACCAATATTCATGGTTATAATTATAGGTTTTGGAGTTACGGCTTCTGTGGACGTTGTTTGATTAGTAGTGCCGTCACCACGATTTAGAACCCCAGCTCTAAATCCATTGCCCCCAGATTCGTTATCTTGTGGGTTGGTAAGGGCTGCATTGACTGGACTGCTGGCATTTATTGGGGCGCTTGCATTAATAATTGGAGCACTTGCATTAGGTAATTGTTTAGTTGGCGCTGAAGCTTTGATTGCTGCAGACGCATTGCCAATTTCAATTACCTTGGGAGTAACCGGAATTGGTTTTACTTTTGCAGTTACATTGAGTAGGATTATTAATGCTGTAAATAGCAGGAAAATACTGCCGATTAATCTTCTTCTGGCCTTTTTTTTGGCCAATTCACTTTGTTTGATTAGGTTACTTGTATTACTTTTTGGATTATTTAATTGCATTTATACGCTTCTTCAACTACTAAAAATGAACCAAAACACACTATTCTATCATCATTTGTGCTAATGCTTTTGGCATGTTTTACTGCGCTACCAATTGTTTCACAGCTAATTATCTGATTTTTATCTATTTTACTATCTTGCATCATTTGTGATAGTTTATCATTATTTATACTTCGTTTGGAACTAATTGGTGCAATAAACCATTTACTAAAGTGATCTTTAGCTAATGTAATTACTGCTAATACATCCTTATCATTTGCTATACCAAAAACGGCATAGTTATGTTTAACAAAGGGTAATTTTAACATATTTTTTAGCATTTGGGATACTGCTTCCTCATTATGTGCTACATCAAGTATGATTTGTGGCTGTCCGGGCAGTATACTGAGCCTTCCAGGTAGCCTGGTTTGGAGCAATCCAGTTTTAATTGCCGATAGTGATACCGGGAAGTTAGATTTTAATTCATCTAAGATAGAAATAGCCAAGCTGGCGTTAGCTAATTGTTCCATTCCACGTAAGGCGGGGTGTGGTAAGCTAAAATATGCACCATTTTTACACCGGACATCAAAACTTAGTTCATGTCGTGTATAAGTAAAATCTATTCCTGAAACCTGTAAGGGGGCATTTATCTTTTTAGCATAGTCAGCTACACTTTGTGGTGGGTTTTTCATACCTATAAAAGCAGGTTTATAAGGCCTAAAAATCCCGGCTTTCTGCGTGCCTATTTGCTCCAGGGTATTTCCCAGAATTTTACAGTGATCATAAGCAATTGTTGTAATGGCGCTAATTGTAGGGTCAAATAAATTAGTTACATCATTTAATCCGCCGACCCCAACTTCAATAATTGCTATATCAATTTTTTGCTGTATAAAATATAGATGAGCAGCTAAAGTAAACGCTTTAAAGAAACCAGGATTTTCTGGGCATTTGCTGATAATTTGCTGCAAAGCTAAACTTAAACTATCATTATCAATTGGTTGATTATTAATGCAAATTCGTTCGTTATATTCAAATAGGTGAGGTGACGTAAATGTTCCAACTTTATAACCCGCAATTGTCAGAATTGTAGTTAAATAAGCACAGGTTGAACCTTTGCCATTAGTGCCTGCTACCAAAACTACTGGGTATGTTGGTGATAACTTAAGTGAAGAGATTGTTTGTCTGATTACAGATAAATTGTCACTGAATTCGTCAGCGGTTAGCAAATATGATATTTGTTGATTTAAGTCCATTGGCTATATATTTTAAAAGATTTATACGATTTAAACGGTACGCTATCGGCGAATAAATAAATTACCACGTCATCCCCGCGAACACACGCGTGTGGGACACATGCATGTGGGACACGTGGATCTAGAGCTAAATCATGCACCTGTGGGTGTCTATCGTTCCTGTATAGATAGATTATACTTAGCCACCAGCTAATCTGCCTAAATTTAATTGCTTGAATTGGTATATTATTTAATAGTATTTCACGAGTAGTGGTATTGATAATAAGCTTATGTTCTTTAAAAGTTAGATATTTATATAGCCAGAAAAAGCAAATAATAACAAAAACACCAAATACAAAATATCTCAACTCTGGTATATAGTGGCTAATTATATAGCCACAAATAAAAGCTAGTAGCAAAGCAACTAATGGCAGCTTTGACGGAGTTAGTTTAAGGTCAATTTGCTTACTTCGCATCTGAACATGTCATTCCTGTGCAAGTGGATTCCCGCGTCCGTTTGTCATTCCCGCGGAGGCGGGAATCCCATTATTAATGAATAGTCTTAGCCAGCGGTCTGCGCTCGTCTTCATCTTCGCCTATATGTTCTTCGCTAATATCAATTGCGGTAGGGTAGACTTCAACATCAAACCATTCCCAAAACATTTTCAGGGTGAAGGCTTGAGGCCATAGAGTCTCATCTTCGGTCCATGATGCAAGTTCCAGGGCAAATAAATCAGCAAACTTATCATCTATATAATTTACACCATCTTCAATTTCATCAATTTCTGGTATAAGATATGAATTACAATCAATCCGAATAGATTCTAAAGTCAAGGGTTGTGGTGTATCGGGGAATGTGCTGTTAACCCATTCCAAAAATGGTTGCTTGGGTTTAATTACCGCGACTGATCGTTCTACAAAATAGTACATAAGTTATCCAAAAAAATGTTAAGTAAGGATTATAACTTATTTAGCTTGGCATAAGTAACTTATAATCTGCGCTCATGATATCTCTCTGGCCATAATGGCTATAATAACATTGTTGCTTATTTTAAAAAATTGGAAAATTGGAAAGATTGAAAAAAGCTAAGGCAAGAAGCAGCAGGCAAATGTGTTGGGAGCCCACGTGAACCAGGCTCCCCTATGAATTCATTATGGATTAGTTTTATTTATATGAGTTACCTACCCAGCTGCCATATGTCGAATTTGGCAATATAAAGTAGCCTTTACCAAATTTGCTGAATACAGCATTATCACCATCTACTCCACGAAGATTAGCCTGGTTTAGGTTTGGAAAATCTTGGATATTATCGCCAAAATAAGCAATTACTTTGTGCTTAGGCAAGGTGTTTGAGCGGATTATTAAATCATCATAGATACCAGATTTTACTGCCTGAAAACGTGGATTTTTGTCTCTTGCTGTAGTTGAAAGCTTACCATTATTGGCAAGGATTATTTGATCAAAGTATATCCCTGCATCTCTTAAATTTTTTTCGGTAGCCTGCATTACACTATTATCATTGTTGTATGAACCATCACGGTTGGTAACAATACTTACATAGCCACCATTTTTAGCTACCCAGTTTGTAAATTCTTTTGCACCCGGAATTGCAGTCGATTTTGCTGGTATAACCACGTACTGGCTAAAAGCATTTTCATTTGCAACCACATATTTACACTCTTCAAGATACCAGGAGTTATCCAATGTTGTTTCGTCAACATCTAAAATTACACCCCACCCATTAATTTTGGCATCATTTTTATTTTCAGGGTCCTTTAGCCATGATTTTATGTACTGCTTTGCAGATGAGTATGTCAGATTAGATATAGCTTTCCTCTCGGCTGAGTGACGTTGCCACTCAAGTGATCGACCAAGGTCAATCTTTGGGGAATCTTTCGCGCAAATTGGATTATTTACCGGATCGATACTTACGCCTGATTGCATATCTTCCTGGGCAAATACACTTGAAGATATACATACCAATGCTATGGCAGTTGTTTTACTTACATTTGCTAATAAATTATGAACAAGATTATATTTTTTCATATTTAGTTTCCTTAAAAAGTAATGATTAATATTAGTTTTAGATTTTAAAACAAACCTCAAACTCGCATTAGTGAATATTATACAACAAATACGATTTTTTTTAATACGGAATTTCCGTAAAACTGATTATTTTGTAATTATAATTTACTCAATCTTACCAGGCGCATTAGAGTCATGGTGATTTTTTTATTGATTTTAAGCTCATGTTAGCTATGGGATGGCTAAATTTTGACACAGAAGAACCACGGCAATATCTTGATGGTTTCTATAAGGGGTGGCAGGCGCACAGACGCGTCTGTATGCCTGACGGGGTGGGGACTTTCTATACTTGAGCTCTGTTTTTGTTAGAATGATGTTTTTTTATACTATCTTTTTTTATCATATTAGCTTTAAGATAAGTATCTATCCAATATGATTTTGGATCTGGCGGACATCTATTTAAACCGCACTCGGCAAAAGCACTTATAGCGTTAGCTAAAATGCATAGAATTAAGGGTATAACGACAATAAGAGCAATTTTTTTACATGTTTTACCAATGAAGGGTAATTCGTTTAGTAATACAATTAAAATCAAATTTCCGACAACAAATGAGATACAGATAATAAATACCCATGTGTACAGATGCAGTCCAAATAGTGGAGAACCGTACCCACCAGTTTCAGGAACGATATGCATTAAAATTTGAAGCATAGCAAAAGTGGCGGTTAAAAGCGCCATAATTGTACTAAGAGCATAATGCCGGGCTTTTACACCAAAATATAAATTTAAAACATAGCCCAGACCAATACCCAATATGCCCATGCGCTGAGCCAGGCAGAGAGGGCATGGCAGTTCATATTGTGTGAATTGGATGTAAAGTGCAGTCCAAAGTATAACGTTAACAACGGCTATAGCCAATATATCACAAATAACAAAAAAACGATGTGGCATAATGTTTTCCTAAAGCTGAATGTCTATTAATTTTATTAGATGTAACTCAGGAGCAAAGTATGCATACCATGCAGCAATAAACAAAATTGTTGCAATAATGGCGCACTTATATTTTTTACAAAACGAAAAAACAATAGGCGGTAATAGTAGACTAAATAATAATGGCATCATTTTGGTATGTTCCCTCTAATAAAAAATCCGCAAGGTATTGCTTGCGGATAATTTGGATGAGATTAACGTTTTGAGAATTGTTTTCTTCTGCGGGCTTTTCTGAGACCACATTTTTTACGTTCAACTTCACGTGCATCACGTGTAACCATTCCTGCTTTAGATAAAGCCGATTTCAAATCAGGGTTAAAATCAATTAAAGCACGGGTAATTCCGTGTTTAATTGCACCAGCCTGACCAGATTCGCCACCACCTAATACATTTACTTTGATATCAAAGCTAGATAAATGTTCAGTTAGTTCTAAAGGCTGACGTACAACCATACAATGTGTTGGACGAGAGAAGTATTCTTCATAACCTTTATCATTAACAGTAATTTGACCTTTACCTTTAGCTAGAAATACGCGAGCTACAGAGCTTTTGCGTCTTCCAGTTCCGTAGTAATATTTTCCATTCATATGCGTAAGTCCTTGTTAGATTTCTAATTGTTTAGGTTGTTGTGCCGAATGCGGATGTTGCTCACCTGCATACACTTTTAATTTTTTGATCATTGCATAGCCTAAAGGACCTTTAGGTAGCATGCCTTTTACAGCATGAATCAAAATCTTTTCTGGGGCTTTATCTAACATGTCATTGAATGTACGTGAATAGATACCGCCAGGATAACCTGTATGGCGATAATAGATTTTTTTCAATGTTTTACTACCTGTTACAGTAATTTTATTAACATTGGTAACAACAATGAAATCACCAGTATCCATATGCGGAGTATAAATTGCTTTATGTTTTCCGCGCAATATGTGAGCGATTTTAGATGCTAAACGACCAAGAACCTTGTCTTGGGCATCGACTATAAACCACTCTTGAGTGATATCTTGTGGTCGTGCTGAAAATGTTTTCATATTTATATAATTCCTAAATTTTTGTATCAAAAGTATGCCTAGCAACTGGCTCCTCTTGTAACGGTAGTGGTAAGGAACGGATTATAGCATAAAACAATACGCATATGCAAGTACTTGTTAATGTTTGCAGCAATTCCCCAAAACGGGCTAGTTTGCTAAATTTTGCATAATCTAATAACCACTGTGGCATTCATATAGTCAAATTTACCTAAATATTTCATATTTTGCATAAAAAATCAGTCTAAAAATA